>ENA-UOJI01002648-UOJI01002648.1-human-gut-metagenome-genome-assembly--contig:-P79-NODE-2648-length-10043-cov-20.680116_pt1 | contig 10043 bp, 10 predicted proteins | sample MGYA00242346_ERZ723893 | MGnify/ENA metagenome assembly ERZ723893 | reverse complement strand
CGTGTGGCCGTGCTGGAAAACGTGATGAACCCGACGAACATCGGCGCGATCTTCCGCTCGGCGGCGGCGCTCGGCGTGGACGCCGTGCTGCTCACGTCGGCGGGCAGCGACCCGCTCTACCGCCGCGCCGTGCGCGTGAGCATGGGCACGGTCTTTCAGGTGCCGTGGACGTACCTGCCTGAGGACGGCGACTGGCAGCAGACGCTGCACGCCCTCGGCTTTCAAACGGCGGCCATGGCGCTGCGGGACGATTCGCTGCGCATCGACGACAAGCGCCTGCGCGCCGTGCCGCGCCTCGCCATCGTGCTCGGCACGGAGGGCGACGGGCTGGCATCCAACACGATCGCCGCGTGCGATTACACGGTGCGCATCCCCATGACGCATGGGGTCGATTCGCTCAATGTGGCCGCGGCGAGCGCCGTCGCGTTTTACCAGCTCGCGCTGCTGCGCGGCTGAGGTGCAGCGGATAAAAAATCCGGCTTCCAACACGGAAGCCGGATTTTTTGTTGTTTTCAGACGTCGAACCGGTCGTAGTTCCCGGCGCAGTCGAGGCACAGCTTCTGCCCGCCGACGAGGCGGATCCAGTTGGCGCCCGTCACCTCGCCGCAGCACGCGCACGGGTAGGAGTCAAATAGTTTGGCCGGCTCTGGCAGCGGGATGGTCGCCGGCTTGACGTCGAACAGGTCAGCCGGTTTCTGCGCCTGATAGTAGGCGAAGGATTCCTCGCGCGTCATCCCCTCCGGCCGCGGCCGGAGCACCAGGCGCACGGACTTGCCCGTGGCGCGGTTATAAAACGAGAACGCCTGTTTGCCGCGCATATGAAACAGCAGGTTGCCCTTGCCGATGCTGCATCCGAGCAGCGCCTGAATGGCGTCCACGCCGCAGGCGTCGTTTTCCGCGATGCACACGACCTGCTCGTCGCCGGAGAAGGACAGCTCCAGCAGCTCGGCGGCGTAGCACGCGGCCTTATATCCGATCGTCAGCCCGCCGCAGGCGTGGCCGTGAAATTGTACGCAGGTTTCCCAGTTGGTCATGATCTTGTCTCCTTTTCTTCGTCATCAATGAGCACGAGCCTGTGCCCCTGCACGTCCACGATGCTGCCCGTCACGCCGTAGACGTCCCGCAGGGCGTCGGCGTCGAAGATCTCCGCGCCGCCGTAACGGTACACCTCGCCTTCGCGCAGCAGCAGAAAGCGGTCGCAGAACCGCAGCGCGAGGTTCAGGTCGTGGATGACGATCATCGCCGTGAGATTCTGCTCGCGGCACAGGTCGCGCGTGATCTGCAGCACCTGATATTGATTGCGGATGTCGAGATTGCTGGTCGGTTCGTCCAGCAGCAGGAGCGTCGGCTCCTGCGCCAGTGCGCGGGCGAGCATGACCTTCTGCCGCTCGCCGCCGGAGAGCCGGTTGAGGAACCGGCCGCGCATGTCCTCCAGATTCAGATAGCGCATGGCCTCGTGTACGACGTGGTGGTCGTGCTCCGTCACGCCCCAGGTCATGTAGGGCCGCCGTCCGAGCATGACCATGTCGTGCACGGTCATCTGGGTGTCGGGCACGTGCTGTGCCACGAAGGCTACGCGTTTTGCGATCTCCCGGTGGGAGAGCGTGAGCAGATCCTCACCGTCGATACGGCAGTGCCCGCTGTCAGCCGTGAGGATACGGTTCATGCACTTGAGCAGTGTGCTCTTGCCGACGCCGTTGTTGCCGAGCACGGCCAGAAAGTGCCCGGTCTCCAGTTCAAAGCTCACATCGCGGAGGATCGGCCGCCCGCCCTTATAGTGATAGCAGAGATGGTCCACACAGATCATGTCCGGCCCCTCCCCTTGAACAGCAGGTACAAAAACAGCGGGCCGCCGAGAAACGCCGTCAGCGCGCCGATCGGCAGAATGACCGGCATGATGATTACGCGCGCGGCCAGGTCGCTCAGCAGCAGCAGCGCCGCGCCGGCGAGCACGGAGCCGGGGATGAGATAGATATAGTTGTTGCCGACGACCATGCGCACGATGTGCGGCGCAACGAGACCGATGAAGTTGATGAGGCCGACGTGCGACACGATCACCGAGCAGACAAAGCACGTGAGCACAACGTTCGTGAGTGTCAGCCGCCGCACATGGATGCCGAGACTCAGCGCCGTCTCCTCGCCGGAGAGCAGGGCGTTATAGTCCCAGCGGTGCAGGTAGCAGTAGCCGATCAGCAGCAGTACGGCCAGCGCCATGCCGCGCAGGGACTGCCAGTCCGTGCTGCCGAGGTCGCCGAACGTCCAGAATACGAGCGACGAGAGCGCGACCTCGTCGGCAAAGTATTGCAGCAGCGTGGTCGCGCCGGTCAGCATGGAGCTGATGGCGACGCCCGCGAGCACGATGCCCTCCGAGGAGATCTGCTTGAACTGGCTCAGCCCCAGAATGACGGCCGCGACAAGCAGCGAGCCGAGAAACGAGCACAGCGGAATAGCCCAGCTGCCGGCCTGGCTCAGGCCGAGACCGATGATGGCGACGGCTGCGCCGAACGTCGCACCCTGCGACACGCCGAGCGTAGAGGCCGAGGCGAGCGGATTGCGCAGCACGGCCTGCAGGATGCACCCGGCCAGCCCCAGTCCCGCGCCGGCGACCATGGCGGTGCAGATGCGCGGCAGGCGGTTATTGCGGATGACGAGGTTGATCTTCGCGTCCGACGCCCGGCCGAAGATGCCCCGGATGAGCTCGGCGGCGGGCGTGTTGTAAGACCCGGCGCGCAGCGACAAAAAGAACGCGAGCGCCAGAATGGCCGCCAGCAGGATCAGAAAGCGGATGCTTCTGGCGCGGTTGCGGCTGTAGTCGGAATCGTGCGGCTTACTCGCCGAGTGTGATGGCACGGAATGCATACCCGGCCTCCTTCAGATCGGGATAGGGGTTGGAGCCGAGCAGCTCCGTAAAGATCTCGCCGGCCTTGGCCTCGGGGTCAATGTCGGCAAACTGCTCCGGATACAGCACGCAGGCGGCATAATAGGCGTCGGCCAGCGCCGTCTCCAGATTGGAGGCCGAGGAGCGGAACGAGATCTGCGAATAGACCTTGCCGCTGCGCACGGCGGTGAGGCTGTTATAAAAAGCCGGGTTGGCCTGATAATCTTCGTTGATCAGGGGCATACCATTGAAGTCCAGGAAGATCACATCCGGGTCCCAGGCGAGCACCTGCTCGGTGTCGATGTTGAACGCGCCGGTTTGCCCGGTCGTGTCGGCGAGGTTTTTGGCGTGGATGAGCGCGAACGGGCCGTAGCCTGCCTCCGTGCCCTCAAAGCCGTGCTGCCCCTTGAAGGACACGCCGCCGACATAGACGGACGGCTTCTGATCGTCTGCAATCTTGGCCGTGCGCGTGTCGAGGTCGGTCTGGATGCCCTTGAGGTACTTGGTCAGCTCTTGCGCGCGCGTTTCCAGCCCGTAGAGCTCGCCGAGCAGACGGATGGTCTCGTAGGCGGCGTCATCGAGCGTGGTGTCGCTGCCGGGCACGACAAAGACCGGGATGCCGGTCTTCGCGCTCAGCTCGTCCGCGTCGCACGAGGCATAGGCGCTCATGACGATGACCTGCGGTGCGACGTCGATGATCTGCTCCACGTACGGTTCGCCGTTCGTACCGGTGACGGGCAGATCCTTGAATTTGTCGAAGTTCACGTAGTTATACAGGCGGCTCATGCCAGCCTTGGTCTCGTAGTCCTCCACGCCGACCACGCGGTCAGCCGCGCCGACATAGCAGCTGTAGCGCAGCGCGCCGACGCCGACGCACACGACGCGCTCCACCTGCTTGGGGACTTCCACGGTGCGGTTTTTGCCGTCGGTGAGCGTGCGCACGTCGCCGGAGGCGCCGTCGTTCGTTTTTGCGCCGCAGGCTGTGCAGGCCAGCACCATCAGCACTGCCAGCAACAGGCAGATCCATCGTCGATTTCGCATAGTGTGTGTATCCTCTCTTCCTGTATTTCTCCGTTTCGGAGTATTGTCATTAGTATAACGGGCGGCGGCCAAAACTGTAAGCCCCCGTAGGGGATGAAAATATGCGCAGATTTTTCATGTAATATTTGCTGACAGTCGCGCGGAAAACGTCTGTTTATCAACGCGAGATACGAAATTGGGTGAAAAACGCGCTGCAAACTGCGGTATTTTACAATTTTACACGCATTTTACATAAGCGCTCTTTTCGTTTTTACATCCCCTGCTTATCCTGTGAAGCGTAGGGAACAAAAAACCAAAATCAAAATCGAAGTTCGAAAGGAGCACTTCATCTTGAAAAAGATCATTACCATTTTGTGTGCTGCCGTCATGGCGCTCTCGCTGTTTGCGGGCTGCGGCCAGAAGGCGGATGACAACAACACGGCCGCTGCCGGCGGCACGGTCGCGACCGACGGTTCCACCTCGATGGAAAAAGTCATCGGCGCGCTCGGCGAATCCTTCATGGAAGCAAACTCGGGCACGACCTTCACCTATAACCCGACCGGCTCCGGCTCCGGCATCCAGGCCGTCTCCGAGGGCCGCTGCGACATCGGCCTGTCGAGCCGCGCGCTCAAGGACGACGAGAAGGCATCCGGCCTGAAGGAGACCACCCTCGCCCTCGACGGCATCGCCATCATCGTCAACCCCCAGAATCCCGTCAAGGATCTGACTCTGGAGCAGATCGCCAAGATCTACACCGGTGAGATCACCAACTGGAAGGATGTCGGCGGCAACGACGCCGAGATCGTCCTCATCGGCCGCGAGGCCGGCAGCGGCACGCGCGACGGCTTCGAGTCCATCACCGACACGAAGGATGCCTGCCAGTACCGTCAGGAGCTGACCTCCACGGGCGATGTCATCACCACCGTGTCCCAGAACCCGAACGCGATCGGCTATGCCTCTCTGGCTGCCATCAAGGACAGCGTCAAGGCCCTGACCGTCAACGGTGTTGCCCCGACGGAAGCGACCGTCAAGGACGGCACCTACCTCGTGCAGCGTCCGTTCGTCCTCGTGACGAAGGAAGGCGTGGCCCTGAGCGAGACCGCGCAGAAGTTTTTCGACTTTGCGACTTCTGCGGACGCCGCGTCCATCATCTCCGCGGCGGGCGCAGTCCCGGTGGCCTGAGCCACAGACAAGCGTACAGGCGGCTGGTGACCAGCCGCCTTTCACATATACAGAGGTGCTGGATATGAAAAAGAGATCTCAAGTTCTGGAGACGGTCGTGCATGGCGTGTTTCTGCTCCTTGGCCTTATCACCGTCGGGTGTGTGCTGCTCATCAGCGTGTACCTGATCGTCTCCGGCATCCCCGCCATCCAGAAGATCGGGCTCGTCCCGTTTCTGTTCGGCAAGACGTGGGCCTCCACGGCGGCAGAGCCGTCGTACGGCATTTTGCCGTTCATTCTGACAAGTGTATACGGCACGGCCGGGGCCATCGTGCTCGGCCTGCCGCTGGGCTTCCTGACGGCCGTGTATCTGGCGAAGGTCGCCCCGCCGCGGCTCAAGACCGTGCTCGAATCGGCCGTGAGCCTGCTGGCCGGCATCCCGTCGGTCGTCTACGGACTTGTGGGTATGCTCGTGCTCGTGCCGGGCATCCGTAAGATGTTTCACCTGGCCGACGGCGCGAGCCTGCTCGCCGCCATCGTCGTGCTGGCGATCATGATCCTGCCGTCGATCATCAAGGTGTCCGTCACGGCGCTCGAGGCCGTGCCGCCCGAGTATGAGGACGCATCGCTCGCGCTCGGCGCGACGCCCATCGAGACGTATTTCAAGGTTTCCGTCCCGGCGGCGAAGAGCGGCATTGCCGCCGCCGTCGTGCTCGGCGTCGGCCGCGCCATCGGCGAGGCCATGGCCGTCATGATGGTGTCGGGCAATGTGCCGAATATGCCGAGCCTGTTTCAGAGCGTGCGCTTTCTGACCACCGCCGTCGCCAGCGAAATGTCCTACTCCGGCGGCCTGCAGCGGCAGGCGCTGTTTTCCATCGCGCTGGTGCTGTTTTTGTTCATCATGCTCATTAACGCCACGCTCAACTTCTTCCTCAAGCGCAATAAGGAGGGGGACAAATGAAAAAGAAAGCCGTTTCCGGCGGCCGCAGGGCCTATATTCTCACCATGCGCATCCTCATGGGTGCGGCGGCCATTATCACGGCGGCGCTCGTGCTGTTTCTGATCGCCTACGTGCTCATCAAGGGCCTGCCGAACGTGTCGTGGACGCTGCTGTCCACCGCGCCGAGCTACCTGTCCGACCGCATCGGCATCCTGCCGGACATCCTCAACACGCTCTATATCGTCATCGCGACGCTGCTCATCGTCCTGCCGCTCGGCGTGGGCGCGGCCATCTACCTGACCGAGTACGCCACGAACCGCCGGCTCATCGGCGCCATCGAGTACGCGGCCGAGACGCTCTCCGGCATCCCGTCGATCATCTACGGCCTTGTGGGCATGCTGTTTTTCTGCCAGTTTCTGAATATGAAAACATCGCTGCTGGCCGGCGCGCTCACGCTCGTCATCATGAACCTGCCGACCATCATGCGCACCACGCAGGAGAGCCTCAAAACCGTGCCGCAGAGCTACCGCGAGGGCGCGTTCGGCCTCGGTGCGGGCAAGTGGCGTGTCATCCGCACCGTGGTGCTGCCCGGCTGCGTGGACGGCGTCATCACCGGCTGCATCCTGTCTGTCGGCCGCATCCTCGGCGAGTCGGCCGCGCTGCTGTTCACGGCGGGCTTTGCCCACGCGCTCAACGACTTTTTCGAGGGACTGAGCAGCGCGGGCGCCACGCTCACCGTCGCGCTTTACGTTTACGCCAAGGAGCAGGGCCGGTTTGATGTGGCCTTTGCCATCGCCGCCATTTTGATGATCCTTACGCTGCTCATCAACGGCGCTGCTACGCTCGTTGAGCGATACTTCAGGAGGAAAAGAAGTTTATGAGTGACATTATGACAGTCCAGGGCCTGGACCTCTGGTACGGAGATCATCAGGCGCTGCACGATATCAGTTTGAACATTCCCGAAAAGAGCATCACGGCGCTCATCGGGCCGTCCGGCTGCGGCAAATCCACGTTTCTCAAAACGCTCAACCGCATGAACGACCTCATCCCGGGCGTGAAGATCACGGGCGATGTGCGCTACCGCGATCAGGACATTTTCGCCCCCGGCACGGACGTCAACGAGCTGCGGCGCGAGATCGGCATGGTCTTTCAGAAGCCGAACCCGTTTCCGATGAGCATCTACGACAACATCGCCTATGGCCCGCGCACGCACGGCATCAAAAACCGCGCCAGGCTCGACGAGATCGTCGAAAAGTCCCTGCGCGGCGCGGCCATCTGGGACGAGGTGAAAGACCGCCTGAAGAAAAACGCCCTCGGCCTCTCCGGCGGCCAGCAGCAGCGCCTGTGCATCGCCCGCGCGCTCGCGGTCGAGCCGGAGGTGCTGCTCATGGACGAGCCCACGAGCGCGCTCGACCCCATCTCCACGTCGAAGATCGAGGAGCTGGCCATGCAGCTCAAGGAACAGTACACGATCGTCATCGTCACGCACAACATGCAGCAGGCGGTGCGTATCTCCGACCGCACGGCGTTTTTCCTGCTCGGCGAGCTCGTCGAGTGCGGCGACACGCAGCAGCTGTTCTCGCAGCCGCAGGATAAGCGCACGGAGGATTACATCACAGGGAGGTTTGGCTAATGAGAAGCCGGTTTGATGAACAGCTCGCGCTCCTGAACAAGGAGATGATCGAGATGGGCGCACTGTGCGAGGAGGTCATCGCGCTCGCATCCAAGGCCCTCACGGAGGCGGATCCGGAGCTGGCGCAGCGCGTCGCGCCGCTCGATGCCGAGATCGACCAGAAGGAGCGCAACATCGAGTCGCTGTGCCTCAAGCTCCTGCTCCAGCAGCAGCCCGTCGCGCGCGACCTGCGCCAGATCTCGGCCGCGCTGAAGATGATCACGGACATGGAGCGCATCGGCGACCAGGCCGAGGATATTGCGGAGATCGTCCAGTATCTCGCCGGACGTTCGGCGGAAAATGACGATCTGCTGCGCGAAATGGCGCTCTCGACCATCCATATGGTCACAGAAAGTGTTGACGCCTACGTCAAGCATGATACAATGCTGGCAGAGACGGTCATCGCCGAGGACGATGTCGTGGACAACGCCTTCGACGAGGTCAAGCGCCGGCTGATTGACAAGATCGCCGCCCACCCCGACGACGGGGAGTACGCGCTCGACCTGCTCATGATCGCCAAATACTTCGAGCGCATCGGCGACCACGCGACGAACATCGCCGAGTGGGTGATCTTCTCGGTCACCGGGGTGCACAAGGAGGGGTAAGCCATGATCTGGTGTGTGGAGGACGACGCCAGTATCCGCGACATTGAGGTCTATACGCTCTCATCCACGGGGTTTGACGCCCGCGGCTTTGAAGATGGCGTGTCATTCTGGTCGGCGCTCCAGACGGAGAAGCCCGATCTGGTGGTGCTCGACGTGATGCTGCCCGGCGTGGACGGCATCGAGCTGCTGCAGCGCATGAAGGCGTCGGCGGAGCTGCGCACCATCCCGGTCGTCATGGCCACGGCCAAGGGCGCGGAGTACGACAAGATCCGCGGCCTCGACCTCGGCGCGGACTATTACCTCGTCAAGCCATTCGGCGTGATGGAGCTCGTGTCCTGCGTCAAGGCGGTGCTGCGCCGCTGCCAGCCGGAAAAAGCTGCACATCAGCTGCGCAGCGGCGGGCTCGTCGTCGATCTCGATGCACACACGGTCACGGTCGACGGCGCGCGTGTCGCGCTTACGTATAAAGAATTTGAACTCCTGCGCCTGTTTCTGTCCCATCCGGGCATGGCGTTCACGCGCGACCAGCTCTTTCAGGAGATCTGGGGCATGGACTACTGCGGCGAGACCCGCACGGTCGACATGCACATCCGGACGCTCCGGCAGAAGCTCGGCCCCTACGGACGGCGGATCGAAACGGTGCGCAATGTTGGCTACCGCATGGAGGCAACGACATGACCAAAAAGATTTTTCAATCCATCCTGCTCGTGGCCGGGTGCGTGCTGCTGGCGAGCCTGCTGATCATCATGGGCTTTTTGTACGATTACTTCGGCGGCGTGGAGAAAAACCAGCTGCGCGACGAGCTGAGCCTCGCTGCGGCGGCCGTTGAGGACGGCGGCACGGACTACCTGTCCCAGCTGACGGCCGACCGTTATCGCCTGACATGGATCGCGGCCGACGGCAGCGTCCTGTACGACACGAAGACCAACGCCGAGAGTCTTGAGAACCACGCCTCGCGCGCCGAGGTCAGTCAGGCGCTGGCGACCGGCACTGGCGAGAGCACGCGCTATTCCTCGACGCTCATGGAAAAGACCATGTACTACGCCCAGCGTCTGGACGACGGCACGGTGCTGCGCATTTCCATCAGCCGCGCGACGGTCGGCATGATCGCCGTCGGCATGATCCAGCCGCTGCTGATCGTGCTCATCGTGGCGCTCATCCTCTCCGGCTTGCTGGCCAGACGGCTGTCGCGGCGCATCGTCGATCCGCTCAACAGCCTCGATCTCGAGCACCCGCTCGACAACGATGCCTACGAGGAGCTCTCGCCGCTGCTCAAGCGCATCCACCACCAGCACGTCGAGATCCAGACGCAGCTGCGCGAGCTGCGCGAAAAGACCGACGAATTCACGCAGATCACCGGCAGCATGCGCGAGGGCCTTGTCCTGCTCGACGAGCACGGCAGCATCCTGAGCATCAACGCCGCGGCGCAGGCGCTCTTCGGCGCGGACGCGCAGTGCGTCGGCAGGGATTTTCTCACCATCGAGCGCAGCCACGAGATCAGCACCGCCATTCAGGCCGCCGCTGCGGACGGCCACAGTGAGGTGCGCGCCGAGCGCGCGGGCCGCGTGTATCAGTTCGATATCAGCCGCATCACGTCCGACGGGAAATTCCTCGGCACGGTCATTCTGGCCTTTGACATCACGGAGCAGGAGTTTGCCGAGCGCAACCGCCGCGAGTTCACGGCGAATGTCTCGCACGAGCTCAAAACGCCGCTGCAGGGCATCATCGGCAGCGCCGAGCTGATCGAAAACGGCATGGTCAAGCCCG
>ENA-UOJI01002647-UOJI01002647.1-human-gut-metagenome-genome-assembly--contig:-P79-NODE-2647-length-10045-cov-4.443744_pt1 | contig 10045 bp, 6 predicted proteins | sample MGYA00242346_ERZ723893 | MGnify/ENA metagenome assembly ERZ723893 | reverse complement strand
CGCATTATCGGCGTAGTGCCAACGCTGTTTTGAACGCCGCGAATGCGCCTGCACGCGAAACTCACTGGTGAGCGTACCCTGCTGCATATTCAGGATTACGAAGTGGACGCCATGCTGGGGCTGGGCCTTGCCGGAAAAGGCAAAGGCGGCAAAGTTGCACAGCTGGCAACGGCGTTCGAACGTAGCGGACTGCATAACGTCGATAACGTCTCCACGATTTCGCGCTCGATGATGAATAAAGCCATCGAAAAAGGCGTGGCGGCGGAAAACGTCATCTTCTTCCCCAACTGGTCGGAAATTGCCCGTTTTCAGCATGTTGCAGATGCCGATGTTGACGCCCTTCGTAACCAGCTTGACCTGCCGGATAACAAAAAAATCATTCTTTACTCCGGCAATATTGGTGAAAAGCAGGGGCTGGAAAACGTTATTGAAGCTGCCGATCTCCTGCGCGATGAACCGCTGATTTTTGCCATTGTCGGGCAGGGCGGCGGCAAAGCGCGGCTGGAAAAAATGGCGCAACAGCGTGGTCTGCGCAACATGCAATTTTTTCCGCTGCAATCGTATGACGCTTTACCCGCACTGCTGAAGATGGGCGATTGCCATCTGGTGGTGCAAAAACGCGGCGCGGCAGATGCCGTATTGCCGTCGAAACTGACCAATATTCTGGCGGTAGGCGGTAACGCGGTGATTACTTCAGAAGCCCACACAGTACTGGGACAGCTTTGCGAAACCTTTCCGGGCATTGCGGTTTGCGTTGAACCGGAATCGGTCGAGGCGCTGGTGGCGGGGATTCGTCAGGCGCTCCTGCTGCCCAAACACAACACGGTGGCACGTGAATATGCCGAACGCACGCTCGATAAAGAGAACGTGTTACGTCAATTTATAAATGATATTCGGGGATAATTATGGCGCAGTCGAAACTCTATCCAGTTGTGATGGCAGGTGGCTCCGGTAGCCGCTTATGGCCGCTTTCCCGCGTACTTTACCCCAAGCAGTTTTTATGCCTGAAAGGCGATCTCACCATGCTGCAAACCACCATCTGCCGCCTGAAAGGCGTAGAGTGCGAAAGCCCGGTGGTGATTTGCAATGAGCAGCACCGCTTTATTGTCGCGGAACAGCTGCGCCAACTGAACAAACTCACCGAGAACATTATTCTCGAACCGGCAGGGCGTAACACTGCACCAGCCATTGCGCTGGCGGCGCTGGCGGCAACACGTCATAGTCCGGAGAGCGACCCGTTAATGCTGGTGCTGGCGGCGGATCATGTGATTGCCGATGAAGACGCGTTCCGTGCCGCCGTGCGTAATGCCATGCCGTATGCCGAAGCGGGCAAGCTGGTGACCTTTGGCATTGTGCCGGATCTACCAGAAACCGGTTATGGCTATATTCGTCGCGGTGAAGTATCTGCGGGCGAGCAGGATACGGTGGCCTTTGAAGTGGCGCAGTTTGTCGAAAAACCGAATCTGGAAACCGCCCAGGCCTATGTGGCAAGCGGCGAATATTACTGGAACAGCGGCATGTTCCTGTTTCGCGCCGGACGCTATCTCGAAGAACTGAAAAAATATCGCCCGGATATTCTCGACGCCTGTGAAAAAGCGATGAGCGCCGTCGATCCGGATCTCGATTTTATTCGCGTGGATGAAGAAGCGTTTCTGGCCTGCCCGGAAGAGTCGGTGGATTACGCGGTCATGGAACGTACGGCAGATGCTGTTGTGGTGCCGATGGATGCGGGCTGGAGCGATGTTGGCTCCTGGTCCTCTTTATGGGAGATCAGCGCCCACACCGCCGAGGGCAACGTTTGCCACGGCGATGTGATTAATCACAAAACCGAAAACAGCTATGTGTATGCCGAATCTGGCCTGGTCACCACCGTCGGGGTGAAAGATTTGGTGGTAGTGCAGACCAAAGATGCGGTGCTGATTGCCGACCGTAACGCGGTTCAGGATGTGAAAAAAGTGGTCGAGCAGATCAAAGCCGATGGTCGCCATGAGCATCGGGTGCATCGCGAAGTGTATCGCCCGTGGGGCAAATATGACTCTATCGACGCGGGCGACCGCTACCAGGTGAAACGCATCACCGTGAAACCGGGCGAAGGCTTGTCGGTACAGATGCACCATCACCGCGCGGAACACTGGGTGGTGGTCGCGGGAACGGCAAAAGTCACTATCGACGGTGATATCAAACTGCTTGGTGAAAACGAGTCCATTTATATTCCGCTGGGGGCGACGCATTGCCTGGAAAACCCGGGGAAAATTCCGCTCGATTTAATTGAAGTGCGCTCCGGCTCTTATCTCGAAGAGGATGATGTGGTGCGCTTCGCGGATCGCTACGGACGGGTGTAAACGTCGCATCAGGCGCTGTTTGTCGGATGCGGCGTGAACGCCTTATCCGACCTACGGTTCGGTTTTGTAGGCCTGATAAGACGCGGCAGCGTCGCATCAGGCAATGAATGCGAAACCGCGGTGTAAATAACGACAAAAACAAAATTGGCCGTTTCGGTCAGGGCCAACTATTGCCTGAAAAAGGGTAACGATATGAAAAAATTAACCTGCTTTAAAGCCTATGATATTCGCGGGAAATTAGGCGAAGAACTGAATGAAGATATTGCCTGGCGCATTGGTCGCGCCTATGGCGAATTTCTCAAACCGAAAACCATTGTGTTAGGCGGTGATGTCCGTCTCACCAGCGAAACCTTAAAACTGGCGCTGGCAAAAGGTTTACAGGATGCGGGCGTTGACGTGCTGGATATCGGTATGTCCGGCACCGAAGAGATCTATTTCGCCACGTTCCATCTCGGCGTGGATGGCGGCATCGAAGTTACCGCCAGCCATAACCCGATGGATTATAACGGCATTAAACTGGTGCGCGAAGGGGCTCGCCCGATCAGCGGTGATACCGGACTGCGCGATGTCCAGTGCCTGGCTGAAGCCAACGACTTTCCTCCCGTCGATGAAACCAAACGCGGTCGCTATCAGCAAATCAACCTGCGTGACGCTTACGTTGATCACCTGTTCGGTTATATCAATGTCAAAAACCTCACGCCGCTCAAGCTGGTGATTAACTCCGGGAATGGCGCAGCGGGTCCGGTGGTGGACGCCATTGAAGCCCGCTTTAAAGCCCTTGGCGCACCCGTGGAATTAATCAAAGTGCACAACACGCCGGACGGCAATTTCCCCAACGGTATTCCTAACCCGCTACTGCCGGAATGCCGCGACGACACCCGCAATGCGGTCATCAAACACGGCGCGGATATGGGCATTGCCTTTGATGGCGATTTTGACCGCTGCTTCCTGTTTGACGAAAAAGGGCAGTTTATCGAAGGCTACTACATTGTCGGCCTGCTGGCAGAAGCGTTCCTCGAAAAAAATCCCGGCGCGAAGATCATCCACGATCCACGTCTCTCCTGGAATACCGTTGATGTGGTGACTGCCGCTGGCGGCACGCCGGTGATGTCGAAAACCGGACACGCCTTTATTAAAGAACGTATGCGCAAGGAAGACGCCATCTACGGTGGCGAAATGAGCGCCCACCATTACTTCCGTGATTTCGCTTACTGCGACAGCGGCATGATCCCGTGGCTGCTGGTCGCCGAACTGGTGTGCCTGAAAGGAAAAACGCTGGGCGAACTGGTGCGCGACCGGATGGCGGCGTTTCCGGCAAGCGGTGAGATCAACAGCAAACTGGCGCAACCCGTTGAGGCGATTAACCGCGTGGAACAGCATTTTAGCCGTGAGGCGCTGGCGGTGGATCGCACCGATGGCATCAGCATGACCTTTGCCGACTGGCGCTTTAACCTGCGCACCTCCAATACCGAACCGGTGGTGCGCCTGAATGTGGAATCGCGCGGTGATGTGCCGCTGATGGAAGCGCGAACGCGAACTCTGCTGACGTTGCTGAACGAGTAATGTCATTACTTTCCCCCTCACCCTGACGCTCTACTGCCTGCGGAGAGAAGTGAGCACGGAACTTTCTTCTCCCCCTCGCCCCTTTGGGGAGAGGGCCGGGGTGAGGGGCGAGGCGACAATAGAACAGGAACAACGATGACAAATCTAAAAAAGCGCGAGCGAGCGAAAACCAATGCATCGTTAATCTCTATGGTGCAACGCTTTTCAGATATCACCATCATGTTTGCCGGACTATGGCTGGTTTGCGAAGTGAGCGGACTGTCATTCCTCTACATGCACCTGTTGGTGGCGTTGATTACGCTGGTGGTGTTCCAGATGCTGGGCGGCATCACCGATTTTTATCGCTCATGGCGCGGTGTTCGGGCAGCGACAGAATTTGCCCTGTTGCTACAAAACTGGACCTTAAGCGTGATTTTCAGCGCCGGACTGGTGGCGTTCAACAATGATTTCGACACGCAACTGAAAATCTGGCTGGCGTGGTATGGGCTGACCAGTATCGGACTGGTGGTTTGCCGTTCATGTATTCGCATTGGGGCGGGCTGGCTGCGTAATCATGGCTATAACAAGCGCATGGTCGCGGTGGCGGGGGATTTAGCCGCCGGACAAATGTTGATGGAGAGCTTCCGTAATCAGCCGTGGTTAGGGTTTGAAGTGGTGGGCGTTTACCACGACCCGAAACCGGGCGGCGTTTCTAACGACTGGGCGGGTAACCTGCAACAGCTGGTCGAGGATGCTAAAGCAGGCAAGATTCATAACGTCTATATCGCGATGCAAATGTGCGACGGCGCGCGAGTGAAAAAACTGGTCCATCAATTGGCGGACACCACCTGTTCGGTGCTGCTGATCCCCGATGTCTTTACCTTCAACATTCTCCATTCACGTCTTGAAGAGATGAACGGCGTTCCGGTGGTGCCGCTTTACGACACGCCGCTTTCCGGGGTTAACCGCCTGCTCAAACGTGCGGAAGACATTGTGCTGGCGACGCTTATCCTGCTGCTGATCTCCCCGGTGCTGTGCTGCATTGCGCTGGCGGTGAAACTCAGTTCACCTGGGCCGGTTATTTTCCGCCAGACTCGCTACGGCATGGATGGCAAGCCGATCAAAGTGTGGAAGTTCCGTTCCATGAAAGTGATGGAGAACGACAAAGTGGTGACCCAGGCGACGCAGAACGATCCGCGCGTCACCAAAGTGGGGAACTTTCTGCGCCGCACCTCGCTGGATGAACTGCCGCAGTTTATCAATGTGCTGACCGGGGGGATGTCGATTGTCGGTCCACGTCCGCACGCGGTGGCGCATAACGAACAGTATCGCCAGCTCATTGAAGGCTACATGCTGCGCCATAAGGTGAAACCGGGCATTACCGGCTGGGCGCAGATTAATGGCTGGCGCGGCGAAACCGACACGCTGGAGAAAATGGAAAAACGCGTCGAGTTCGACCTTGAGTACATCCGCGAATGGAGCGTCTGGTTCGATATCAAAATCGTTTTCCTGACGGTATTCAAAGGCTTCGTTAACAAAGCGGCATATTGATATGAGCTTACGTGAAAAAACCATCAGCGGCGCGAAGTGGTCGGCGATTGCCACGGTGATCATCATCGGCCTCGGGCTGGTGCAGATGACCGTGCTGGCGCGGATTATCGACAACCACCAGTTCGGCCTGCTTACCGTGTCGCTGGTGATTATCGCGCTGGCAGATACGCTTTCTGACTTCGGTATCGCTAACTCGATTATTCAGCGAAAAGAAATCAGTCACCTTGAACTCACCACGTTGTACTGGCTGAACGTCGGGCTGGGGATCGTGGTGTGCGTGGCGGTGTTTTTGTTGAGTGATCTCATCGGCGACGTGCTGAATAACCCGGACCTGGCACCGTTGATTAAAACATTGTCGCTGGCGTTTGTGGTAATCCCCCACGGGCAACAGTTCCGCGCGTTGATGCAAAAAGAGCTGGAGTTCAACAAAATCGGCATGATCGAAACCAGCGCGGTGCTGGCGGGCTTCACTTTTACGGTGGTTAGCGCCCATTTCTGGCCGCTGGCGATGACCGCGATCCTCGGTTATCTGGTCAATAGTGCGGTGAGAACGCTGCTGTTTGGCTACTTTGGCCGCAAAATTTATCGCCCCGGTCTGCATTTCTCGCTGGCGTCGGTGGCACCGAACTTACGTTTTGGTGCCTGGCTGACGGCGGACAGCATCATCAACTATCTCAATACCAACCTTTCAACGCTGGTGCTGGCGCGTATTCTCGGCGCGGCCGTGGCAGGGGGATACAACCTGGCGTACAACGTGGCCGTTGTGCCGCCGATGAAGCTGAATCCGATCATCACCCGCGTGTTGTTTCCGGCATTTGCCAAAATTCAGGACGACACCGAAAAGCTGCGTGTTAACTTCTACAAGCTGCTGTCGGTAGTGGGGATTATCAACTTTCCGGCGCTGCTGGGGCTGATGGTGGTGTCGAATAACTTTGTACCGCTGGTCCTTGGTGAGAAGTGGAACAGCATTATTCCGGTGCTGCAATTGCTGTGTATTGTGGGTCTGCTGCGCTCCGTGGGTAACCCGATTGGTTCGCTGCTGATGGCGAAAGCGCGGGTCGATATCAGCTTTAAATTCAACGTATTCAAAACATTTCTGTTTATTCCGGCGATTGTTATTGGTGGGCAGATGGCGGGCGCAATCGGCGTCACGCTTGGCTTCCTGCTGGTGCAGATTATCAACACCATTCTGAGTTACTTCGTGATGATTAAACCGGTTCTTGGTTCCAGTTATCGCCAGTACATCCTGAGTTTGTGGCTGCCGTTTTACCTCTCGCTGCCGACGCTGGTGGTTAGTTATGCGCTGGGCATTGTGCTGAAAGGGCAACTGGCGCTGGGGATGCTGCTGGCGGTGCAAATAGCCGCGGGCGTGCTGGCGTTTGTGGTGATGATTGTGCTGTCGCGCCATCCGCTGGTGGTGGAAGTGAAGCGTCAGTTTTGTCGCAGCGAAAAAATGAAAATGCTTTTACGGGCGGGGTGAGTTGTTGTTTTCGGTTCCGACAACGGTTGCCGGGTGCAGCGTAAAACGCCTTATCCATCCTACGGTTCTGTGCTCGGGACCTGTAGGCCTGATAAGACGCGTCAGCGTCGCATCAGGCAAAAAGCGGCAACGAACAAAACAAACACAGCCTCACCTGGCATCAAATTTATGAGGAAAAAATGAAATTACTTATTCTGGGCAACCACACTTGCGGCAATCGTGGCGACAGCGCCATCTTGCGCGGCTTACTTGATGCCATCAACATCCTCAATCCACACGCCGAAGTGGACGTGATGAGCCGCTATCCGGTCAGTTCTTCCTGGCTGCTCAACCGCCCGGTAATGGGCGATCCGCTGTTCCTGCAAATGAAACAACACAACAGCGCGGCGGGCGTTGTCGGGCGCGTTAAAAAAGTCCTCCGTCGCCGCTATCAGCACCAGGTATTGCTCTCACGCGTCACCGACACTGGCAAGCTGCGCAATATCGCCATCGCCCAGGGATTCACCGACTTCGTGCGCCTGCTCTCAGGTTACGACGCCATTATTCAGGTCGGAGGATCGTTTTTTGTCGATCTCTACGGCGTGCCGCAGTTTGAACATGCGCTTTGCACGTTTATGGCGAAAAAGCCGCTGTTTATGATTGGTCACAGCGTCGGCCCCTTCCAGGATGAGCAATTTAACCAACTGGCGAACTACGTTTTTGGTCACTGCGACGCGCTGATCCTGCGCGAATCGGTCAGCCTCGATCTAATGAAACGCAGCAATATCACTACCGCAAAAGTGGAACATGGCGTTGATACCGCGTGGCTGGTCGATCACCACACCGAAGATTTCACCGCCAGCTATGCCGTCCAACACTGGCTGGACGTTGCCGCACAACAGAAAACGGTGGCAATTACCTTACGCGAACTGGCACCGTTCGACAAACGTCTCGGCACCACTCAACAAGCGTATGAAAAAGCCTTTGCCGGGGTGGTCAATCGCATTCTCGACGAAGGCTATCAGGTGATTGCGCTTTCCACCTGTACGGGCATCGACAGCTATAACAAAGACGATCGCATGGTGGCGCTCAACCTGCGCCAGCATATCAGCGATCCTGCCCGTTATCACGTAGTGATGGATGAACTCAACGATCTGGAAATGGGCAAAATTCTCGGTGCCTGTGAACTCACCGTTGGTACGCGTCTGCACTCCGCTATTATCTCAATGAACTTTGCTACTCCGGCAATTGCCATCAACTATGAACATAAATCCGCCGGGATCATGCAGCAGCTGGGGCTGCCAGAGATGGCAATTGATATCCGTCATTTATTAGACGGCAGCCTGCAAGCGATGGTTGCGGATACCTTAGGCCAACTTCCGGCGCTGAACGCACGACTTAATGAAGCTGTCAGTCGCGAACGCCAGGCAGGAATGCAGATGGTGCAATCTGTGCTTGAGCGCATCGGGGAGGTGAAATGAAGGTCGGCTTCTTTTTACTGAAATTTCCGCTGTCGTCGGAAACCTTCGTTCTCAACCAAATCACTGCGTTTATTGATATGGGCTTTGAGGTGGAGATTGTCGCGTTGCAAAAAGGCGATACAGAGAACACCCACGCGGCATGGACGAAATACAACCTTGCCGCCAGAACCCGCTGGTTACAGGACGAACCTACGGGCAAAGTGGCGAAGCTGCGCCACCGCGCCAGCCAGACCTTACGCGGCATTCATCGTAAAAATACCTGGCAGGCGCTCAACCTCAAACGCTATGGTGCCGAGTCGCGGAACCTGATTTTGTCTGCCATTTGCGGTCAGGTCGCAACACCGTTTCGCGCCGATGTGTTCATCGCTCATTTTGGCCCGGCGGGGGTAACCGCAGCAAAACTACGCGAACTGGGTGTCATTCGCGGCAAAATTGCCACCATCTTCCACGGTATTGATATCTCCAGTCGGGAAGTGCTCAACCACTACATTCCCGAATATCAACAACTGTTTCGCCGTGGCGACCTGATGTTACCGATAAGCGAACTGTGGGCCGGAAGGCTGCAAAAAATGGGCTGCCCTAGGGAAAAAATCGCCGTATCGCGTATGGGCGTGGACATGACGCGCTTTAGCCCGCGTCCGGTGAAAGCACCCGCAACGCCGCTGGAAATCATTTCCGTCGCCCGCTTAACCGAGAAAAAAGGTCTGCATGTGGCGATTGAAGCCTGCCGCCAGTTGAAAGAGCAGGGCGTGGCATTTCGCTATCGCATTCTCGGCATTGGCCCGTGGGAACGACGCCTGCGCACGCTCATCGAACAATATCAACTGGAAGATGTGGTAGAGATGCCGGGCTTTAAACCGAGCCATGAAGTGAAAGCGATGCTCGATGACGCGGATGTCTTCCTGTTGCCATCGGTAACGGGCGCGGATGGCGATATGGAAGGCATTCCAGTGGCGCTAATGGAAGCGATGGCGGTCGGCATTCCGGTGGTTTCTACTCTGCATAGCGGAATACCGGAACTGGTGGAGGCTGACAAATCCGGCTGGCTGGTGCCTGAGAACGATGCTCGCGCACTGGCGCAACGACTGGCGGCGTTTAGCCAACTGGGCACCGACGAACTGGCTCCGGTTGTCAAACGTGCGCGCGAAAAAGTCGAACACGATTTTAACCAGCAGGTGATCAATCGAGAACTCGCCAGCTTGCTGCAGGCTTTATAGAGGAGAACGTATGCCATTTAAAAAACTCTCCCGACGCACCTTCCTGACGGCAAGCTCGGCGCTTGCCTTCCTCAATACCCCTTTCGCTCGCGCACTTCCCGCCCGACAAAGCGTTAACATTAACGACTACAATCCACACGACTGGATCGCCTCATTTAAACAAGCCTTCAGCGAAGGGCAAACGGTCGTCGTGCCTGCCGGATTGGTTTGTGACAATATCAACACCGGCATCTTCATTCCTCCTGGCAAAACGTTACACATCCTTGGAAGCCTGCGCGGCAATGGCAGAGGGCGATTTGTCTTACAGGACGGCAGCCAGGTGACAGGGGAGGAGGGCGGCAGTATGCATAACATCACCCTGGATGTGCGCGGCTCTGACTGCACCATCAAAGGGCTGGCGATGAGCGGCTTTGGCCCGGTGACGCAGATCTATATCGGCGGCAAAAACAAACG
>ENA-UOJI01002637-UOJI01002637.1-human-gut-metagenome-genome-assembly--contig:-P79-NODE-2637-length-10063-cov-5.505795_pt1 | contig 10063 bp, 13 predicted proteins | sample MGYA00242346_ERZ723893 | MGnify/ENA metagenome assembly ERZ723893 | reverse complement strand
AGTGTCGCTGATTTGTATTGTCTGAAGTTGTTTTTACGTTAAGTTGATGCAGATCAATTAATATGATACCTGCGTCATAATTGATTATTTGACGTGGTTTGATGGCGTAGATGCACGTTGTGACATGCAGATGATAATTATTATCATTTTGCGGGGCCTTTCCGGCGATCCGACAGGTTACGGGGCGGCGACCGCGCGGGTTTTCGCTATTTATGAAAATTTTCCGGTTTAAGGCGTTTCCGTTCTTCTTCGTCGTAACTTGATGTTTTTATTTAAAATACCCTCTGAAAAGAAAGGAAACGACAGGTGCTGAAAACGAGCTTTTGGGCCTCTGTCGTTTCCTTTCTCTGTTTTTGGCCGTGGAATGAACAATGGAAGTCAACAAAAAGCAGCTGGCTGACATTTTCGGTGCGAGTATCCGTACCATTCAGAACTGGCAGGAACAGGGAATGCCCGTTCTGCGAGGCGGTGGCAAGGGTAATGAGGTGCTTTATGACTCTGCCGCCGTTATAAGATGGTATGCCGAAAGGGATGCTGAAATTGAGAACGAAAAGCAACGCCGGGAAGTTGAAGAACTCCGGCAGGCCAGCGAGACAGATCTACAGCCAGGGACTATTGAGTACGAACGCCATCGACTTACGCGTGCGCAGGCCGACGCACAGGAGCTGAAAAATGCCAGAGACTCCGCTGAAGTGGTGGAAACCGCATTCTGTACTTTCGTGCTGTCGCGGATCGCAGGTGAAATTGCCAGTATTCTCGACGGGATCCCCCTGTCGGTGCAGCGGCGTTTTCCGGAACTGGAAAACCGACATGTTGATTTCCTGAAACGGGATATCATCAAAGCCATGAACAAAGCAGCCGCGCTGGATGAACTGATACCGGGGTTGCTGAGTGAATATATCGAACAGTCAGGTTAACAGGCTGCGGCATTTTGTCCGCGCCGGGCTTCGCTCACTGTTCAGGCCGGAGCCACAGACCGCCGTTGAATGGGCGGATGCTAATTACTATCTCCCGAAAGAATCCGCATACCAGGAAGGGCGCTGGGAAACACTGCCCTTTCAGCGGGCCATCATGAATGCGATGGGCAGCGACTACATCCGTGAGGTGAATGTGGTGAAGTCTGCCCGTGTCGGTTATTCCAAAATGCTGCTGGGTGTTTATGCCTACTTTATAGAGCATAAGCAGCGCAACACCCTTATCTGGTTGCCGACGGATGGTGATGCCGAGAACTTTATGAAAACCCACGTTGAGCCGACCATCCGCGATATTCCGTCGCTGCTGGCGCTGGCTCCGTGGTATGGCAAAAAGCACCGGGATAACACGCTCACTATGAAGCGTTTTTCCAATGGTCGTGGCTTCTGGTGCCTGGGCGGTAAAGCGGCAAAAAACTACCGTGAAAAGTCAGTGGATGTGGCGGGTTATGATGAACTTGCTGCCTTTGATGAGGATATTGAACAGGAAGGCTCTCCGACGTTCCTTGGCGACTAACGTTTTGATGGCTCGGTCTGGCCAAAGTCCATCCGTGGCTCCACGCCCAAAGTGAGAGGCACCTGTCAGATTGAGCGTGCAGCCAGTGAATCCCCGCATTTTATGCGTTTTCATGTTGCCTGCCCGCATTGCGGGGAGGAGCAGTATCTTAAATTTGGCGACAAAGAGACGCCGTTTGGCCTCAAATGGACGCCGGATGACCCCTCCAGCGTGTTTTATCTCTGCGAGCATAATGCCTGCGTCATCCGCCAGCAGGAGCTGGACTTTACTGATGCCCGTTATATCTGCGAAAAGACCGGGATCTGGACCCGTGATGGCATTCTCTGGTTTTCGTCATCCGGTGAAGAGATTGAGCCACCTGACAGTGTGACCTTTCACATCTGGACAGCGTACAGCCCGTTCACCACCTGGGTGCAGATTGTCAAAGACTGGATGAAAACGAAAGGGGATACGGGAAAACGTAAAACCTTCGTAAACACCACGCTCGGTGAGACGTGGGAGGCGAAAATTGGCGAACGTCCGGATGCTGAAGTGATGGCAGAGCGGAAAGAGCATTATTCAGCGCCCGTTCCTGACCGTGTGGCTTACCTGACCGCCGGTATCGACTCCCAGCTGGACCGCTACGAAATGCGCGTATGGGGATGGGGGCCGGGTGAGGAAAGCTGGCTGATTGACCGGCAGATTATTATGGGCCGCCACGACGATGAACAGACGCTGCTGCGTGTGGATGAGGCCATCAATAAAACCTATACCCGCCGGAATGGTGCAGAAATGTCGATATCCCGTATCTGCTGGGATACTGGCGGGATTGACCCGACCATTGTGTATGAACGCTCGAAAAAACATGGGCTGTTCCGGGTGATCCCCATTAAAGGGGCATCCGTCTACGGAAAGCCGGTGGCCAGCATGCCACGTAAGCGAAACAAAAACGGGGTTTACCTTACCGAAATCGGTACGGATACCGCGAAAGAGCAGATTTATAACCGCTTCACACTGACGCCGGAAGGGGATGAACCGCTTCCCGGTGCCGTTCACTTCCCGAATAACCCGGATATTTTTGATCTGACCGAAGCGCAGCAGCTGACTGCTGAAGAGCAGGTCGAAAAATGGGTGGATGGCAGGAAAAAAATACTGTGGGACAGCAAAAAGCGACGCAATGAGGCGCTCGACTGCTTCGTTTATGCGCTGGCGGCGCTGCGCATCAGTATTTCCCGCTGGCAGCTGGATCTCAGTGCACTGCTGGCGAGCCTGCAGGAAGAGGATGGTGCAGCAACCAACAAGAAAACACTGGCAGATTACGCCCGTGCCTTATCCGGAGAGGATGAATGACGCGACAGGAAGAACTTGCCGCTGCCCGTGCGGCACTGCATGACCTGATGACAGGAAAACGGGTGGCAACGGTACAGAAAGACGGACGGAGAGTGGAGTTTACGGCCACTTCCGTGTCTGACCTGAAAAAATACATTGCGGAGCTGGAAGTGCAGACCGGCATGACACAGCGACGCAGGGGACCTGCAGGATTTTATGTATGAAAACGTCCACCATTCCCACCCTTCTGGGGCCGGACGGCATGACATCACTGCGTGAATATGCCGGTTATCACGGCGGTGGCAGCGGATTTGGTGGGCAGTTGCGGGCGTGGAATCCACCGAGTGAAAGTGTGGATGCAGCCCTGCTGCCCAACTTTACCCGTGGCAATGCCCGCGCGGACGATCTGGTACGCAATAACGGCTATGCTGCCAACGCCATCCAGCTGCATCAGGATCATATCGTCGGGTCTTTTTTCCGGCTCAGTCATCGCCCAAGCTGGCGCTATCTGGGCATCGGGGAGGAAGAAGCCCGTGCCTTTTCCCGCGAGGTTGAAGCGGCATGGAAAGAGTTTGCCGAGGACGACTGTTGCTGCATTGACGTTGAGCGAAAACGCACGTTCACCATGATGATTCGGGAAGGTGTGGCCATGCATGCCTTTAACGGTGAACTGTTCGTTCAGGCCACCTGGGATACCAGCCCGTCGCGACTGTTCCGGACACAGTTCCGGATGGTCAGTCCGAAGCGTATCAGCAACCCGAACAATACCGGCGACAGCCGGAACTGCCGTGCCGGTGTGCAGATTAATGACAGCGGTGCGGCGCTGGGATATTACGTCAGCGAGGACGGCTATCCTGGCTGGATGCCGCAGAAATGGACATGGATACCCCGTGAGTTACCCGGCGGGCGCGCCTCGTTCATTCACGTTTTTGAACCCGTGGAGGACGGGCAGACCCGCGGTGCAAATGTGTTTTACAGCGTGATGGAGCAGATGAAGATGCTCGACACGCTGCAGAACACGCAGCTGCAGAGCGCCATTGTGAAGGCGATGTATGCCGCCACCATTGAGAGTGAGCTGGATACGCAGTCAGCGATGGATTTTATTCTGGGCGCGAACAGTCAGGAGCAGCGGGAAAGGCTGACCGGCTGGATTGGTGAAATTGCCGCGTATTACGCCGCAGCACCGGTCCGGCTGGGAGGCGCAAAAGTGCCGCACCTGATGCCGGGGGACTCACTGAACCTGCAGACGGCTCAGGACACGGATAACGGCTACTCCGTGTTTGAGCAGTCACTGTTGCGGTATATCGCTGCCGGGCTGGGTGTCTCGTATGAGCAGCTTTCCCGGAATTACGCCCAGATGAGCTACTCCACGGCACGGGCCAGTGCGAACGAGTCGTGGGCGTACTTTATGGGGCGGCGAAAATTCGTCGCATCCCGTCAGGCGAGCCAGATGTTTCTGTGCTGGCTGGAAGAGGCCATCGCTCGCCGCGTGGTGACGTTACCTTCAAAAGCGCGCTTCAGTTTTCAGGAAGCCCGAAGTGCCTGGGGGAACTGCGACTGGATAGGCTCCGGTCGTATGGCCATCGATGGTCTGAAAGAAGTACAGGAAGCGGTGATGCTGATAGAAGCCGGACTGAGTACCTACGAGAAAGAGTGCGCAAAACGCGGTGACGACTATCAGGAAATTTTTGCCCAGCAGGTCCGTGAAACGATGGAGCGCCGTGCAGCCGGTCTTAAACCGCCCGCCTGGGCGGCTGCGGCATTTGAATCCGGGCTGCGACAATCAACAGAGGAGGAGAAGAGTGACAGCAGAGCTGCGTAATCTCCCGCATATTGCCAGTATGGCCTTTAATGAGCCGCTGATGCTTGAACCCGCCTATGCGCGGGTTTTCTTTTGTGCGCTTGCAGGCCAGCTTGGGATCAGCCGCCTGACGGATGCGGTATCCGGCGACGGCCTGACTGCCGGAGAGGCACCCGCGGCGCTGGCGTTATCCGTTGATGATGACGGACCACGACAGGCCCGCAGTTATCAGGTCATGAACGGCATCGCCGTGCTGCCGGTGTCCGGCACGCTGGTCAGTCGGACGCGAGCGCTGCAGCCGTATTCGGGGATGACCGGTTACAACGGCATTATCGCCCGTCTGCAACAGGCTACCAGCGACCCGATGGTGGACGGCATTCTGCTCGATATGGATACGCCAGGCGGGATGGTGGCAGGGGCATTTGACTGCGCTGACATCATCGCCCGTATGCGTGACATAAAGCCGGTATGGGCGCTGGCCAACGACATGAACTGCAGTGCAGGTCAGTTGCTTGCCAGCGCCGCCTCCCGACGTCTGGTCACGCAGACCGCCCGGACAGGCTCCATCGGCGTCATGATGGCTCACAGTAATTACGGTGCTGCGCTGGAGAAACAGGGCGTGGAAATCACGCTGATTTACAGCGGCAGCCATAAGGTGGATGGCAACCCCTACAGCCATCTACCGGATGATGTCCGGGAAACACTGCAGTCCCGGATGGATGCAACCCGCCGGATGTTTGCACAGAAGGTGTCGGCATATACCGGCCTGTCCGTGCAGGCTGTGCTGGATACCGAGGCTGCAGTGTACAGCGGTCAGGAGGCCATTGATGCCGGACTGGCTGATGAACTTGTTAACAGTACCGATGCGATCACCGTCATGCGTGATGCACTGGATGCACGTAAATCCCGTCTCTCAGGAGGGCGAATGACCAAAGAGACTCAATCAACAACTGTTTCAGCCACTGCTTCGCAGGCTGACGTTACTGGCGTGGTGCAAGCGACGGAGGGCGAGAACGCCAGCGCTGCACAGCCGGACGTGAACGCGCAGATCACCGCAGCGGTTGCGGCAGAAAACAGTCGCATTATGGGGATCCTCACCTGTGTGGAGGCTCACGGACGCGAAGAACAGGCACGCGTGCTGGCCGAAACCCCCGGTATGACCGTGGAAACGGCCCGCCGCATTCTGGCAGCTGCACCACAGAGTGCACAGGCGCGCAGTGACACTGCGCTGGATCGTCTGATGCAGGGGGCACCGGCACCGCTGGCTGCAGGTAACCCGGCATCTGATGCCGTTAACGATTTGCTGAACACACCAGTGTAAGGGATGTTTATGACGAGCAAAGAAACCTTTACCCATTACCAGCCGCTGGGCAACAGTGACCCGGCACATACGGCAACCGCGCCCGGCGGATTGAGTGCGAAAGCGCCTGCAATGACCCCGCTGATGCTGGATACCTCCACCCGTAAGCTGGTTGCGTGGGATGGCACCACCGACGGTGCTGCCGTTGGCATTCTGGCGGTTGATGCTGACCAGACCAGCACCACGCTGACGTTCTACAAGTCCGGCACGTTCCGTTATGAGGATGTGCTCTGGCCGGAGGCTGCCAGCGACGAGACGAAAAAACGGACCGCGTTTGCCGGAACGGCAATCAGCATCGTTTAACTTTACCCTTCATCACTAAAGGCCGCCTGTGCGGCTTTTTTTACGGGATTTTTTTATGTCGATGTACACAACCGCCCAGCTGCTGGCGGCAAATGAGCAGAAATTTAAGTTTGATCCGCTGTTTCTGCGTCTCTTTTTCCGTGAGAGCTATCCCTTCACTACGGAGAAAGTCTATCTCTCACAAATTCCGGGACTGGTAAACATGGCGCTGTACGTTTCGCCGATTGTTTCCGGTGAGGTTATCCGTTCCCGTGGCGGCTCCACCTCTGAATTTACGCCGGGATATGTCAAACCCAAGCATGAAGTGAATCCGCAGATGACCCTGCGTCGCCTGCCGGATGAAGATCCGCAGAATCTGGCGGACCCGGCTTACCGCCGCCGTCGCATCATCCTGCAGAACATGCGTGACGAAGAGCTGGCCATTGCTCAGGTCGAAGAGATGCAGGCAGTTTCTGCCGTGCTCAAGGGCAAATACACCATGACCGGTGAAGCCTTCGATCCGGTTGAGGTGGATATGGGCCGCAGTGCGGCGAACAACATCACGCAGTCCGGCGGCACGGAGTGGAGCAAGCGTGACAAGTCCACGTATGACCCGACCGACGATATCGAAGCCTACGCGCTGAACGCCAGCGGCGTGGTGAATATCATCGTGTTTGATCCGAAAGGCTGGGCGCTGTTCCGTTCCTTCAAAGCCGTCAAGGAGAAGCTGGATACCCGTCGCGGCTCTCATTCCGAGCTGGAGACAGCGGTGAAAGACCTGGGTAAAGCGGTGTCCTATAAGGGGATGTATGGCGATGTGGCCATCGTCGTGTATTCCGGACAGTACGTGGAAAACGGCGTCAAAAAGAACTTCCTGCCGGACAACACGATGGTACTGGGGAACACTCAGGCACGCGGTCTGCGCACCTATGGCTGCATTCAGGATGCGGACGCACAGCGCGAAGGCATTAACGCCTCTGCCCGTTACCCGAAAAACTGGGTGACCACCGGCGATCCGGCGCGTGAGTTCACCATGATTCAGTCAGCACCGCTGATGCTGCTGGCTGATCCTGATGAGTTCGTGTCCGTTCAACTGGCGTAATCATGGCCCTTCGGGGCCATTTTCTCTCTGTGGAGGAGTCCATGACGAAAGATGAACTGATTGTCCGTCTCCGGTCGCTGGGTGAGCAACTGAACCGTGATGTCAGCCTGACGGGGACGAAAGAAGAACTGGCACTCCGTGTGGCAGAGCTGGAAGAGGAGCTTGATGACACGGATGACGCTGCCGGTCAGGACACATCTGTCAGCCCGGAAAATGCGCTGACCGGACATGAAAATGAGGTTGTATCAGCGCAGCCGGATACCGTGACTGATACGGCTGATCTGGTCACGGTTGTGGCACTGGTGACGCTGCATACCGATGCACTTCACGCCACGCGGGATGAGGCTGTGGCATTTGTGCTGCCGGGAACGGCGTTCCGTGTCTCTGCCGGTGTGGCAGCTGAAATGACAGAGCGCGGCCTGGCCAGAATGCAATAACGGGAGGCGCTGTGGCTGATTTCGATAACCTGTTCGATGCTGCCATTGCCCGCGCCGATGAAACGATACGCGGGTACATGGGAACGTCAGCCACCATGACATCCGGTGAGCAGTCCGGCGCAGTAATACGTGGTGTTTTTGATGACCCTGAAAATATCAGCTATGCCGGACAGGGCGTGCGCGTTGAAGGCTCCAGCCCGTCCCTGTTTGTCCGGACTGATGATGTGCGGCAACTGCGGCGTGGAGACACGCTGACCATCGGTGAGGAAAACTTCTGGATAGACCGGGTTTCGCCGGATGATGGTGGAAGCTGTCATCTCTGGCTTGGGCGGGGCGTACCGCCTGCCGTTAACCGTCGCCGCTGAAAGGGGGATGTATGGCCATAAAAGGTCTTGAGCAGGCCGTTGAAAACCTCAGCCGTATCAGCAAAACGGCGGTGCCTGGTGCCGCCGCAATGGCCATTAACCGCGTTGCTTCATCCGCGATATCGCAGTCGGCGTCACAGGTTGCCCGTGAGACAAAGGTACGCCGGAAACTGGTAAAGGAAAGGGCCAGGCTGAAAAGGGCCACGGTCAAAAATCCGCAGGCCAGAATCAAAGTTAACCGGGGGGATTTGCCCGTAATAAAGCTGGGTAACGCGCGGATTGTCCTGTCCCGACGCAGGCGTCGTAAAAAGGGGCAGCGTTCAGCCCTGAAAGGTGGCGGCAGCGTGCTTGTGGTGGGAAACCGTCGTATTCCCGGCGCGTTTATTCAGCAACTGAAAAATGGCCGCTGGCATGTCATGCAGCGTGTGGCCGGGAAAAACCGTTACCCCATTGATGTGTTGAAAATCCCGATGGCGGTGCCGCTGACCACGGCGTTTAAACAGAATATTGAACGGATACGGCGTGAACGTCTTCCGAAAGAGCTGGGCTATGCGCTGCAGCATCAACTGAGAATGGTAATAAAGCGATGAAACATACTGAACTCCGTGCAGCCGTACTGGATGCACTGGAGAAGCATGACACCGGGGCGACGTTTTTTGATGGTCGCCCCGCTGTTTTTGATGAGGCGGATTTTCCGGCAGTTGCCGTTTATCTCACCGGCGCTGAATACACGGGCGAAGAGCTGGACAGCGATACCTGGCAGGCGGAGCTGCATATCGAAGTTTTCCTGCCTGCTCAGGTGCCGGATTCAGAGCTGGATGAGTGGATGGAGTCCCGGATTTATCCGGTGATGAGTGATATCCCGGCACTGTCAGATTTGATCACCAGTATGGTGGCCAGCGGCTATGACTACCGGCGCGACGATGATGCGGGCCTGTGGAGTTCAGCCGATCTGACTTATGTCATTACCTATGAAATGTGAGGACGCTATGCCTGTACCAAATCCTGTAATGCCGGTGAAAGGTGCCGGGACCACCCTGTGGGTTTATAAGGGAAGCGGTGACCCTTATGCGAATCCGCTTTCAGACGTTGACTGGTCGCGTCTGGCAAAAGTTAAAGACCTGACGCCCGGCGAACTGACCGCTGAGTCCTATGACGACAGCTATCTCGATGATGAAGATGCAGACTGGACTGCGACCGGGCAGGGGCAGAAATCTGCCGGAGATACCAGCTTCACGCTGGCGTGGATGCCCGGAGAGCAGGGGCAGCAGGCGCTGCTGGCGTGGTTTAATGAAGGGGATACCCGAGCCTATAAAATCCGCTTCCCGAACGGCACGGTCGATGTGTTCCGCGGCTGGGTCAGCAGTATCGGTAAGGCGGTGACGGCGAAGGAAGTGATCACCCGCACGGTGAAGGTCACCAATGTGGGCCGTCCGTCGATGGCAGAAGATCGCAGCACGGTGACGGCGACAACCGGCATGACTGTGACGCCTGCCAGCACCTCGGTGGTGAAAGGGCAGAGCACCACGCTGACCGTGGCATTCCAGCCGGAAGGCGCAACCGACAAGAGCTTCCGTGCGGTGTCTGCGGATAAAACAAAAGCCACCGTGTCGGTCAGTGGTATGACCATCACCGTGAAAGGTGTTGCTGCAGGCAAGGTCAACATTCCGGTCGTATCCGGTAATGGTGAGTTTGCTGCGGTTGCAGAAATCAACGTCACCGCCAGTTAATCCGGAGAGTCAGCGATGTTCCTGAAAACCGAATCATTTGAACATAACGGTGTGACCGTCACGCTTTCTGAACTGTCAGCCCTGCAGCGTATTGAGCATCTCGCCCTGATGAAACGGCAGGCAGAATCCGACAGCAACCGGAAGTTTACTGTGGAAGACGTCATCAGAACCGGCGCTTTTGTGGTTGCGA
>ENA-UOJI01002631-UOJI01002631.1-human-gut-metagenome-genome-assembly--contig:-P79-NODE-2631-length-10071-cov-25.396166_pt1 | contig 10071 bp, 5 predicted proteins | sample MGYA00242346_ERZ723893 | MGnify/ENA metagenome assembly ERZ723893 | reverse complement strand
ACGCCCCAACAAGATCACTTCGGAAATGCAGATGCATTGAAGAAGTGAAGTCCCGATGGAGCACAACATTTTCAAGAATTGAAAATTTGTGGCCACGGGACGGTTCTTGCCCTCTACCGCTGCGCTCAAAACGCATTTTCAACAAATGTTTCCGAATTGTTAAGGCGCAAAAATAAGTAGAGATTTCCACTGCTCGTGTATGTTGATCGCCGTTTGACCCGAACGAAGTTCCTGCCCCTGTTTTGCAGCGGCGTTGGCCGGAAAGCCGGTATCACATTCGGACGGCTCATGAAATTTTCAAGGTACAGCTTCCCGGAAAAGAAAAAGACCGCCCACGCAGTACAGGCGAAGGATTTTGTCGGGTGAAACGGCGGCAAAACGATCGGGTGTGTTGTGGGGCGGTACGTTCTTTTGGGGGCAATCACTCACTGAAAGTGGTGGTTATCACGGTGAGAACCACCACTTTTCATAGCAAGCCAACTTTTCAATGCATCGGCAACATCGTTGGCTTGCATATCGCAAATATGAAGTTTCGGTTGAGCCAATTTCTTATCTTGCGATAATGTGATTTGTGACAAAGGGTATCATGGTTTGCAAGGTGCGTCAAGATGGTTTTGAGTATTTTATTGTGGTAAAGCAATAATAGTAGGACTTATAAAAAAAATTGGAAGCTTTCAGCATAGCGGACACTTCCATAAGTTTTTACCCATTCATACTGAAATTTCAAGTCTATGTTTCGGATAAAAAACTGTTCTGCTTTTCAACGTATATCTTCTGCCAGGGCACCGCCAGTGGCACGATATACAGCTGGCGTACAGCCGTAGCGCACCTGAAACTTTTTATAAAAGAAGTTCTGGTTGGAATAGCCACACTGGTTGGCGATCTGACTAATAGGTGCTTCGGTGGTCAACAGCAGGAAGGCGGCGCGGGACAGCCGCCCATCCGATACCAGATCCTTGAAGGCACTGCCGGTGCCCTCCTTGACCATGCGAGAAAGGTAATTGGGGTGGAAGCCAAAATGCGCTGCGGTGCTTTCCAGTGTGCAGTCGATGCAGTGGTCATCCATGTATTGCAGCACTTCGGTGAGATAGTTCTTGTTGGATTTGTGGTATTCGTGTTCCTGATTGCCCTGATAGCAGCGTGCCAGCTCGATGAAGATCAGGCTCATATAATTCTCCACCGCACCCGCCGTGCAGGTGGTAGGGTCCAGATATTCGCAGAACACACACTCAAACAGATCCCGGAAAATATACGACCGCTCCGTATGAAACAGCAGATAATGGTCGTGATCGTTGCGCTCGTTCAGCGCATTGGAAAGAAACCGCGGCACCGCTCCACTGGCGGCAAGCCGCTCGATGAAGCTTGCCTTGAAATAATTCTGCCCCATCAGGCAGTTGAGCAGGATGTCGTTTTCGCCGGTGGGCAACACCCGGTGCACCACATCCCGGTCCAGAATGGTCACATCGCCGGTGTACATCTCAACCGTCTGGCCGTTGATCTCTTGCACGCAGGTGCCGGAGTACACATAGTTCATTTCAATGTAGTTGTGGCGGTGCAGCGGCACCATGCCAAAACGGGTCTGCTTGTTAAAGGCCAGATTGCCTCCCTCCAGCACGCGGGGCGCAATTTTTGGGGAGATCACACCATGCAGATTGGAGGCCGCCTGTTTTTTAGGGGACGGAAAAAACAGGATCTCATCGCTGTTGTCCGCACCCGTCACAACAGTCGCTTCGCCCTCATACCGGAAATTTTTGAAATAGATCAGAGAATCCTCCGGGTGCTCCCGGTAGTGCAGTTCTTTTTCACTGAGGGGAAAGAGCATTTCCCGGAATGCCTCACGCGCCAGCATGGCAGATACCTCCCAAAAGGTTTGATTTTGTCAGTGAGTGTCTTAAACTTTGCCAGTATCGTTCGACGAAAAGTTTGATTTTGTCAGCACCGGAGTTTGCTTTTGAGATTGTGACACCGTGCCGGATACGGTACAATACAGGTACGATTTGGACACAAGCATACAATGAAATGCCAGCTGTGTCAAGTTTTTGTGCGTATTTTGGAAGATGTCAAAGAGAAGGAGAACAAGATCATGGCAAGAAAAGACTACGATCAATTTGCCGATAAGCTGATCGCGGCAGTCGGCGGCAAAGAGAACATTGTCAGTGTGACGAACTGCATGACCCGTCTGCGCTTTGTGCTGGCAGACGAGAGCATCGTCAAGGATGACGAGGTCAAAAAAATCAAAGGCGTGATGAGCGTTGTGCACGGTGCAGGACAGTACCAGATCCCCATCGGTACTTATGTCTCTGACCTGTGCCCCGTCGTCAAGGCAAAGCTGGGCCTGACGGAGGATGCCATGGCTGCCGGCAAGGCCAAGGCCGAAAGCATGCGTGTGGTCAAGAAGGACAGCTTCTTCAACAAGTTCTTCAAGGCCATTTCCGGCTGCATCCTGCCCATGATCGCACCCATGGCCGCCGGTGGTATCATCAAGGGCGTTCTGACCATCCTGACCACCTTCGGTGTGCTCACCAGTGACAACGGCATTTACCTGATCCTGTATGCAGCGGCCGATGCGCTGATGTACTTTATGCCCATCATCGTCGGTTTCTCGGCCGGCAAGGTCTTTGGCATGAATCCTTATACCGCTGCTGTCATCGGCGCAGCGATGCTGTACCCGAAGCTGGCTGCTTTCGTGGGCGCGGAGGAAACGCTTACCTTCTTCGGCCTCAAGGTCACGATGCTGGATTACTCCCAGACCATGCTGCCCATCCTGCTGGCCGTCTTTGTGGCAAGCTGGATCGAAAAGGCTGCGAAAAAGATCATCCCGCAGATGCTGCAATTGATGTTCGTGCCGACTGTGGTGCTGGTCATCACGCTGCCGCTCACCCTGCTGGTGGTCGGCCCGGTCATGGCAGGCGTTTCCAATGCTCTGGCTACCGGTGTCAACGCGCTGTACAATGCGGTGCCTGTGGTCTGCGGCGGTGTTCTGGGCGCGTTCTGGCAGCTGTTCGTCATGATGGGTGTCCATTCAGCCATGCTCCCCATCATCCTCAACAACCTTACCACCCTGGGTTACTGCCCGGTCAACGCCATCTTGGGCCTGACCGTCTGGGCACTGGCTGGTGTGGCTCTGGGCTACGCACTCAAGGTGAAGGATGGTGAGACCCGCGCAACGGCATTCGGCACCATGGCTTCTGCGCTGTGCGGCATCACCGAGCCGGTCATCTATACCGTGGCCCTGACCAACTTCAAGCGGTTTATCTGCGCCTTCGTGGGTGGCGGCGTTGCCGGTGTCATCGGTGGTATCCTGGGCATCAAGTTCTACACTTGGGGCGGTGACGGCATCTTCCGTATCCCGTCCATGATCAACCCCGCAGGTCTGGATATCAGCTTCTGGGGCTTCCTGATCTGCGCAGCCATTGCGTTTGTGGTTTCTGCAATCGGCAGTTATGCTGTGACCAGCGCGGACGAAAAAGCGTAATATTTCCCGCATGGCACCTGCCTCTTGCAAAAGGGACGGGTGCTGTGCTATGTTCAGAGTGAGTGAAACGGAAGGAAAGGACCCGAGCATGAAAAGCGTTTGTGATGTCCTGCATGGACAGACCCCCAATGCCCTGTATCCCTTTTTGTGGGTGCATGGCGTAGAGAGTGAAGAAGAACTGCGCCGCGAGGTGCAGAAGATCCGCGAAAGCGGCATCGGCGGCTTCTGTGTGGAAGCCCGTCCGCACAAGGATTTCAACGGTCCGGGCTGGTTCCGGGATCTGGCCCTGCTGCTGGACGAAGCAAAGCGCACGGGTATGGAGATGTGGATCCTGGATGACAGCCACTTTCCCACCGGTTTTGCGGATGGTGCGGTCAAGCGGGAGCACCCGGAGCTGTGCAAAAAGTTTCTCTGCTGCAAAACGCTGGATTATGCCGGCCCGATGGAGAACATGACCGCTGTTCTCAAGTATGCCCTCCGCGACCCGCGTGACAAAATCCTGGCTGTGACCCTGAGCCGCAAAACCGCGTTTGAAACCATTGACCCGACCACAACCATCGACTTGACGGACAAAGTTTATACTTTTGAAGATGCCCGTACGGGGGAGATCATGCTTTCCTCCATGGGCCAGCCGCTGCCCGGCAACCCCAAGGAAGGTCCCTGCGTGGCCGTGGATTTTGACCTGCCGGATGGACAGTGGACTCTGAACGTCATCACTGTCAGCTACAAGGGCGGCGAGAAACAGACGGAAGGCTATCTGAACCCGCTGGATTCGGCGGCGACCAAGGTACTGCTGGATACCGTCTATGAGCCGATCTATGCCCACTTCGGGGAGGAGTTTGGCAAAACGCTGTGCGGGTTCTTCTCGGATGAGCCGCGGCTTGGCAACATCCACGGGGCGGAGGATGCCGCCATCGGCCACAACAGCGCCATGAACCTGCCCTGGCGGGATGGCATGGAGAACCTGCTGGCCGGAAAGCTGGCCGGAACGGCTCTGACAGACCGTGCTGCCGGGAACATCCGTGCGTTGCTGCCGCTGTTGTTCCTGCACAGCAGCGATGAGAGCGCTCATGTGGCACAGTATACCTATATGGATCTGGTCAGCCAGCTGTACAGCGACAACTTTGATGGTGTTCTGGCGGCCTGGTGCCATGCCCACCACTGCGAGCACATCGGCCATACCATCGAGGACAACAATGCCACGGCTCGTCTGGGCTATGGTGCAGGGCACTTCTACCGCGCCATGGCGCATCAGGATATGTCCGGTATCGATGTGGTCATCCAGCAACTGCTGCCCGGTATGGATGAGGGAATGTTCAAGGGCATGCACAGCCCCGGCTGGGACGGCGAGTTTTTTACCTATATGTTGGGCAAGCTGGGGGCAAGTCTGGCCCACTTGGACCCTGCCAAGAAAGGCCGTGCCATGTGTGAGCTGTTCGGTGCCTATGGCTGGGGCGAAGGCAACCGCCTGTGCAAGTGGCTGTCGGACTATATGCTGGTGCGCGGCATCAATCAGTTTGTGCCGCACGCCTTCAACGCGGCACCCTTCCCGGACCCGGACTGCCCGCCGCATTTCTATGCCCACGGCCATAATCCGCAATATCCGGAATTCCGGCAGGTAGCCAACTACCTCAACCGGATGTCCGCAGTGCTGTCTGGCACCCATGTGGCTCCGGTGGCGCTGCTGTATCAGGCCGAAGCCGAATGGAGCGGCGAGTTTATGCTCACCCAGAAACCAGCGGCCCGGCTGGCCCGCAATGGTATCGACTATGAGCTGGTGCCCTGTGAGGTGTTGAAAGCGGACACCGCGAAGGATGGTGCGCTGCACCTGAACGGCATGCAGTTCCGCGCGCTGGTCATCCCGTACGCCGAGGCGCTGCCTGTTGCACTGCTGGAGAATGTACAGCGCTATCTGGATGCTGGGGTCAAAGTTTATTTTGTGGGCGGTCTGCCCATTCGCTGCTGTGAAGGCGGTCCGGCACCGGTACTGGAACATGCGGTCGTCACCACGCTGGATGCGCTGGTGGAGACGCTTACGGCAGACAGTATCCCTGCGCTGCATCTGAGCGCAGCGGCACCATATCTGCGATACTACCACGCTCGGCAGGCAGACGGTGATGTCTACTTCTTCACGAATGAGGGCACGCAGCCGCTTTGCACCACTGTGACTGGTGCAAAGCCCGGTGCAGCCTTTGTATACGATGCCTTTGCCAACGTTGTGACGGCAGCACCGGATGCCTTTGCTCTGACACTGGCTCCTTATGAATCCCGCTGCATTCTGGTGCCGGATGACCCGACTGCATTGCAGGTGCAGGCGGTGGCGGCTCTGCCTGCCGGTGTTCCGGCGGACTGCATTCATTTGACAGCATGCACTGTTTCGCTGGCCGATGCCGACACTGGCTGCGCCGAATATGGTGCCCCGCTCCCGCTGGAAAAACTGCTCTCTCTGCACCGTCTGCCGGGCTGCATCGCGTTTGCAGGCCGGGCACGGTATGCATTCCGCTTTACGCTGAACGAAGCACAGGCCGCACGGCCCGCCGTGCTGGCCCTGACGGCACAGGAAGGTGCAATCGTCCGAGTGAACGGGACGGACTGCGGTGTACGGATCTGCCCTCCTTACCGCTATGCAATCTCCGGTTCCCTGCACACCGGGGAGAATTTGTTGGAAATCGAGGTGAACACCACCCTTGGCCGCCGGATGAATGATTTTCTGGGGCAGTATATGCCCACCGAGCCACAAGGCTTGAAGAGTGAAGTAACCATACAGCTGTTCTAAAAAACTATAATCAACGATGCCCTTTGTTACTGACAAGGGGCATCGCTTTGTTTTGGGTAGCTTGAGCGAGCGACAACCACCAGCTCTGCTGGTGGAGAAGAAAATGCTTTAGCTATAAGATTCGAGCGAAGCGAGATGACAAAGAAATTGTCATCTTAGAAGATGCACTTTATGATACTGCTCGTTAGAGCGGTAGGGCAAGTAATGCAGATGAAAGATGCTTGCTCGTGGCCCCTTGCAGGGGCTTTGCTAGTATTATGCCCTTCTAGGGCTTACTCAAGCCACCGGCTCAGCCGGTGGTTTTGACTGTGCGCGTTGAAAAGCAACCTTAAAATGTCAAATTCTTCCCACAGATTTTTCAACAGGATATTGCGGAGCAACTAAGGTTTGACGCATACGATCGTTCTGATTTTTTTCGTAGAAAAGGATGCGTTTTCAGTTTGTCTCGTTATAATTTGGAAAAGGACTTCTTCGGGTCAGAAGCCAGACAGAAAAGGTGGAATTTGATGCTGTTCTTGTCGTTTCTGTTTCATAACACTTTCAGAATGCGACTAAAAAATGAGACAGGCCAGCCTCTTTTCGGGCCGTCTATCTCATTTTTTTGGAAAAACTGTTTTACAACAATCGCGCGATATCAGAGATGATCCAGAAAATCAGGAGAGATCCTCGCCATTGGAGGCGATGACTTTCTTATACCAGTAGAAGCTGTCCTTCTTCTCCCGGCTCAGGTCGCCGGTGCCGTCATCAAATTTGTTGACGTAGATAAAGCCATAGCGCTTTGCCATCTCACCTGTGGACGCAGACACCAGGTCGATGCAGCCCCAGGGGGTGTAACCCATCAGATCCACGCCGTCCTTCACGGCCTCGGCCATCTGCTCGATGTGCTGGCGCAGGTAGTCGATGCGGTAGCTGTCGTGGATCTTGCCGTCCTCGCTCTTCACATCGTAAGCGCCCAGGCCGTTTTCCACTACCATCATGGGCAGATGATAGCGATCGTAGATCTCGTTCAGGGTGTAGCGCAGGCCAATGGGGTCGATCTGCCAGCCCCAGTCGCTGGCTTTCAGGTAGGGGTTCTTCTTGCCGGTGGCGATATTACCGCCCACGTCCTCGGCGTCCTTGTGGGTGGTGACGCAGTTGGACATGTAGTAGCTGAAGGTGTAGAAGTCCACGGTGCCGGCCTTCAGGATGGCGGCATCCTCCGGCTCCTGATGGATGGTGATGTTGTGCTCGGCGAAGAAACGCTTCATATAATAGGGATACTCACCGCGCACATGCATATCGGAACAGAACCAGTTCATGATCTGCATCTGCTTCTGGTTGGCCACCACGTCGGCGGGGTCACAGGTCATGGGATAGCTGGTGATGGAGCAGATCATGCAGCCCATCTTGAACTGGGGGTAGTTGTCGTGGGCATACTTGACAGCCCTGGCGCTGGCCACGAACATGTTGTGCAGGGCCTGGAAGCGTGCCTGCTCGTCGTTTGGCACATCGGCGGTGGAACCCTCGTATCCCTGGATGGTGCCGGTGTTCAGGATGCCGCCTATGGGCATGGTGCCGGTGTTGATCTCGTTGAAGGTGAGCCAGTACTTGACTTTGTCCTTGTAGCGCTCGAAGATGGTTTTGCAGTAGTTCATGTAGAAGTCGATTAGCTCGCGGCTGGCCCAGCCGTTGTACCTTTCCACCAGAGCGTAGGGCAGCTCGTAGTGGCTGATGGTGACCAGCGGCTCGATGCCGTGCTTCTTGCAGCAGTCAAAAACGCGGTCGTAAAATTCCAGGCCCTTCTCGTTGGGCTCGCTCTCCATGCCAGTGGGGAAGATGCGGGTCCAGTTGATGGAGGTGCGGAAGGTCTTGAAGCCCATCTCCGCAAACAGAGCAATGTCCTCTTCGTAGTGGTGGTAGAAGTCGATGGCTTCATGACTGGGGTACAGGCGGTCCGGGTGGATGTGGGTGGTCACCCACTTCGGGCTGGTGTGGGAGCCGTTGGTACACATATCCGGTACGCTGGGGCCTTTGCCGTCCATGTCCCAGGCACCCTCGAACTGGTTGGCTGCACATGCACCGCCCCACAGGAAATCATCGCGGAAAACACTCATAATCTCTTATTCTCCTTCTTATCGATCAATCGTTTCTTGTTCTTGAAAGGCTCATCACTGTAATTAAGAAAATCAGTCGAGGAACTCCTCGTTCAGGGTCACGCCAAAGTCGCGGGCGATGGCGCGCAGGTCATCATCGGTGATGGTCTGACGGATGAGGCCGCCACTCATGCTCAGCACCTTGACATAGATCTCGGCACTCTTCTCGATGGTGTGAGCCAGACCAAAGGCGATGTCAAAATCCGGGCCGGAAACGAACAGGCCGTGCTGTGCCCAAATGGCTGCCTGATATTTCTTCATCAGTTCGCTGGTGGCCATGGCGATGTCTGCACCGCCGGGCACCATCCAGGGGCAGACGCCCACACCTTCCGGGAAGACCACCGGGCACTCGGTGGCGCTCTGCCACAAAGCACGGGAGAAGTCGCGGTCGGTCAGGGGCAGAATGTAGGTCAGAGCGATGACATTGGTGGCATGGCAATGGTAGATGACGCGGTTTGCGCCGTTCGTGGCCGCCTTGCGGACGCTGTGGTTCATGAAGTGGCTGGGGAACTCGGAAGTGGGCTTTGCGCCGCCTTCCAGGCCCCAGACGATGCGCCAGCTGTCGCCCTTGTCGTTGATCTCCACGATGCCGATGCTGTGGATGGGGTCCGGCTCCACATTGCGGAAGAACTTGCCGGAACCGGTGGTGATGAAATACTCCCCGGCCAGGTTGTCGGCCTGCACGCCCATGTTGACCCATTCACCGGGCTGTGCATTGAAGAAGGGACGGCACTCGGCCACTTCCTCTTCCTTCATACGGTAGGTCAGGTTGCCGCCGTTGCGCTCGTGCCAGCCCTGCAGCCAGCCGTCGTTGCACATGCGGATGTAGCCCTTGACGATTGCAATATCCAGAATGCCCATGATAAAATACCTCTCTTTTCTCTCAGCTTATCGGGTGATGACGTCCACCGGAATATTGAAGATCTTTGCCACCTTCAGGATGGTATCGATGTGGCGGCCGGTGGCAGCAGCCATGTGATGGGTGGGGCCTGCCTCGCTCCAGCGGTTGCAGAACTCCCGTGCCCCGCAGGTAAAGCGGGTGCGCATGTTGGTGTCACCAAAGGTGAAGATGGGGCCAGGCTCGTTGACGCCCTCGGCCACCACGAACTTGAAGTGACCGTCCTTGTCCTGCGTGATGCCCAGATAGGTCACGGGGCCAAGGTGCGGATAGAACTGGGTCAGATAGCCGCCGCCGGTCTTGCCGTGGAACACCGGCACGATCTTCATGGTGGGCTTCTTCTCGGAAATGTTGGCATCGCCGGAACCGGAATGGCCGATGATGCAGATATCCTCGTCAAAGTCGATGGAGTACATCTCACTCAGCTGGCCGCAGCCTGCAATGGTCTTGAGGATGGACATGGCCATAGCCACCTTGATGTCACCCTCCACGGCACAGGCAACGCCCTGCTTGATAAGCATGGAGAAGGCCGGGATCAGCATGCTGTCCAGCACACCGGCCTTGCCCTTGGCAAAACCATCGTAATGCGACGCGATGAAGGCGATCTTCTCGTCCTTGACCCACTGCTCAAAGGCGACGACATACTTTGCCATCTCCCAGACCTTTTCCACCGTGCCGCCGCCTTCGATATCGAAGGTATTCAGGATATCCTCTGCCTTGGCACGGATGGCAGCTTCGTCGGTGATGTTGTCGGCGATGGCCCACATCTTTTCCCAGTCGAACTGCTTGG
>ENA-UOJI01002622-UOJI01002622.1-human-gut-metagenome-genome-assembly--contig:-P79-NODE-2622-length-10091-cov-15.521423_pt1 | contig 10091 bp, 10 predicted proteins | sample MGYA00242346_ERZ723893 | MGnify/ENA metagenome assembly ERZ723893 | reverse complement strand
AATATGAGTAATGAGGTTTATTGAGACTAACGAAGCTAAATATTTGGATATAAAAGAAACCCCTCTTTCGAGGGGCTTCTTTTATATCCTTACCATTTCAGAGTATAGGTACTGCAGTTTTGTGTCACGGTTCCGGAAATCGTGCCGTTTCGGACAACTGCTCCGTTCCACTGATTGTAAATGCAGGCTGCTTTTCCCAAAGATAATGTTGCACCGGAATTAACCTGCAGAACGCCGCGGACAATACCATATGCGTAGGTATTATGTCCTCTGGCCCAGACACTATACTGGCTGCCGCCGCTGATGGAATTGCTGCCTTCAAATTTAACCGTTTTATCAATATGAGCACCGCCACCGATTTGAGCGGCAATCTGCGGACTACCGTTGACAATAATGTTAACATTTTTGAGCGTGCCTTCATAGTAAGTTCTGGTACTGCTTTTACCGTTATTGGTATAGGTTTCGGAGCGTATATTGGTAGCCGGGTCTAATTTTACACCAACTGACGGAGAATTTGTATTTGTGCAATATCCGTCATAATTGTTTGCGATATCACACAAATCTCCAGCTACACTGCTTTGAGCTTCAATATAGCTAGTGCATGAAGCATCATATTGACAAGAACTATTATATCTACAACCGTTTACACACATACAATTGTTGGTATCACAGCTATAATCACAAAACGAATTATTTGCATACCCATAAGCAACAGAACAAATATCAGGCTGTACCCACGGATTGAAGTTGACGATAAAATTAATATTCTCAATCCGGCTGACACCGATGGAAGCTGCATAACCATTACTTGTTGTCAGAGTTATGGTCGGTTTTGACAGTGCCGCACATTCGGAATACTGCGGGAAATTGACGTTTGAATAAACTGTAGCTCCAGACGGGAGATATGTTCCGTCTTTGGTAATCACAACCACACCGCCGGAGTTACTTTCGTCGATTTTATAAGACGAATTGTCATCAACTATCCGTGAGCCGCAGGTTGCCGTACATTTGATGTAGGAACTGTCTTTACTGCAGACCTCTTTCGTATAATATTTATTCGAACAGCTGCTCTTTTTTTCATAACCCGGACACGGATTTTCAACAATGCAAGAGTTACCGGATTTCTCATAGCCTGAGTTACAGGTCCAAGATTGGATTTTGGCAGCACAGTCGGCAAAATAAGAGCAGGTTGCGTTTGCCGGACAAGAGGCGATTGCCGCGGTTCGGTTATGACAGTTGTCCGGATAGGCCACTTCGCACTTTGACTGGCAGTCGCCGTAAACCTGCTGGCAGCCGTAAGGCGCGGAGACCGCATTGCGATTTCTGCAATTATCGGAATAAGCCTTTTCACATTTGGAGGAACAGTCGGCAAAATATTTCTCGCAGCCATACGGGGTTTGAACCGCAGTCCGGTTGCGGCAGTTGTCGGCATAGGCTTTCTTGCAGACGCTTCCGCAGGGAGCGGCATAATAAGTTTCACAGCCGTACGGAGTTGAGACGGGATTGGGGCAGACGCAGGTCGCATATCTGGTGCCGCCGTCATCGGTGCAGGCATTTCCTTTAATCTGGGGGTCGCTGCAGGAGGCGAAAGGATACTGCGCGGTGTCACAGTAACAGCGGTGTTTGCCGCCGCAGGTCTCCGAACTCAGTTTGCGGGGAGCAGGACAGTTTGAAGCCTCATAAGTATAAGAGGCCTCGCAGCATTTGTCATAAATCCTGTCATTATAAGGACAGGCACGGTTAAACAAACCGGAGGCACAGGAAGTAACGGCAAAACCGAGACGTTTGCAGTTGTCACCGGTAGGGTCGGTAAAGTCGTTATCTTTAGCCTCGTTGTCAAAAGTCTGTCCGTTATTGCCGGTAATAAAATAGACGCCGGCGAACTTGTAGGAGGGCAGACGGAGATTTCCGTCTGCCGTTGATACGGCTTCAAGACTTTGGCTTTGATTCGTATCTATGAGGCGGGCGGATGAGAAAAGGTCGATTTTTGGAGTTCCGGCAAACGTCAAATGAGCGTCGGCGGGAACAGCTGTACAAGCAAATAACAGCGCGAACCAAGGAAGAACTTTCATCATACACCTCTCTATAACTGAAACCATACCACTTACAGAATGCCACAAGAGAGAAACAATGTCAATAAATAATTGCAGCCGCAATTCCTTGCGGCTATCTCTTCTTATCCTTTCGGGCAGGGTTATTTCTTCCGGCTGTTTTTATAAACCGGGATTTTACAGATTTTAATTCGGGTAATCCCTTTGCTGTTGGTGTGTTTGCGATACAGGAAACGTTTACATTTATAGGCGGCGATTTGTATAAGTGCCGACAATGTCAGCGGCGTATAGCTGGAAATTGCAAAACCTTGAGCTGCCACCAGCCAGCTCAGAACCCGTTCCAAAGCATGAGCCAGAGTTCCGCCGGCATGATCGGCGGCAGGAACGTCAAAATCCGCGGCCGTATAAGGCAGCCGCAATAACGGTTTCATTATCCCTGCCCGGCAAATAAACATGGTTCCGGCAATAAAATGACGGTCTCTGACTTTCAGGCCGAGCTTTTGCATAATTTCTTCGGCACGGCGGTTAGCTTCCCTATCTTCTTTGGCGGCAGAGATTAACAGCTTATAGTGGCTGAGCATTCCGATTTCAGGCTTTTGGATAAAGAGTTTCAAAGCCTTATCGAGGGCGGTTCTGTCTTTCATAAATCCGGTCAGGCATTCACGCCATTGTGAACCGCGGAAACAGCAGCGGGGCAACTCGGCCGGTGCCGGCAAATCTCTTTTGGTATGCAGTTTTATCAGATAATCGTATTTATCCAAATCGACCTCATGCAGCACGGCTAAAAACGGTGCCAAATCATATCCCCTATTGTCAACAATCAAAATCCGCGCATCGTTTTTGAAACTGAGGATATCTTTTTTGACCAAGGGATCATCTTTTCCCAAGGTTACATATAAATCATAGTCTCTGCCCTCCAGGCTGCGGAGGCGGTTTATCATTTCCGGCAGCATATCCGCGTAATACAAATGGAGGTGCACCAAGATTTTCATATTTAACCCTTTGGATAAAACTGTTGCAATACAGGGTTGATTGTAATAAACTTCCGGCAATAGTCAACTCTAAACAGGAATTATCGCATGGGAGCCACTCTTTTTGCCAAGAATCTTATCCGTCTGCTGAAATTTGACCTTAAAGCGCACCACAAAGCCATTAAAAAATATGCAGATTACGAATATATGCTGGATAATCTCAAATATGAAATCTGTGACGAGGTCAAATCTTTGCGTCTGCCTAAAGTTCTCGGACAGAAAGAAAGCGTTGCAAAAATCATTCGCGATAAATGCAGCGTGGTTCGTTACGGAGACGGTGAGTTTAACCTGATGTTCGGGCGGGCTATCGGCTTTCAGGAATATACGCCGGAAATTGCCGCCCGTCTGACCGAAGTTTTACAATCTGACGATCCGTCCATTCTGGTCGGCATTCCCGACCGTTTCGGCTCACTGGCAGACGTTGACGCACAATCCCGCGCCTATTGGCGGACATTTATGGCTAAAAACCGTACTCAGATTTATAAATATCTCAATTTTGAACAGACTTATGCCGATGCCTGTTTTACCGCACATGCCATTGAACCGGATAATGAAAATGCACCAAAAGACGAAGCTGAAATTGAAGCCTATTACACTGAAATCCGTAAAATCTGGGACGGGCGGGACATTACAATCATCCGCGGCGAGGGAACCGAAATTTTTCAGCATGATATTTATGATAATGCCAAATCAGTCAATTATATCTACGGCCCTAAAGCGCACGCTTTCCGGGATTATGACCGCTTGCTTGCAGAAGCAAAAGCCCAGCCGAAAGACCGCCTGATGATTGTGGTTCTCGGCCCCACCGCCACCGTTTTGGCTTATGATTTGGCCAAAGCCGGCTATCAGGCTCTGGATATCGGCCACCTCGGCAAAGCTTATGACTGGCTCAAGCGTAAAGAAACCATCGTTATCGGCAAATTTTTTGCTTCTTAGAGACCGTCTTTATACTTTTGATACAAATGCCGTTAAAACTTATGATTTGCTTTGCCACAGGGCCAAGCGGAGTTTTAACCGGGTTAATAAACGGCAAGAAGTTTTGATTTTGCGGTTTTCATAATTGTCTTTCGGTTTGGTCATCGTGAAAAAGTCTGCTGCAGTTTCAGACGTCAGGGGAAAATACTTCTTATAGTCTGAATCGTCATGCGCTGCCCAGACAACATTTTCTTTCACGACCTTGGCCGGCATACCGGCGGCAATACAATGCGGCGGAATGCTGCGGCTAACAACACTGCCAAAGCCCAAGATGCAACCGTTACCGAGCGTTACTCCTTTCAGGATAACCGTTCGGCGGCCAACCCAGACATTATCTTCGATGATCACATCACGGTCTTGATTGATGATATTGCCGTCAAAGTCATAAATCGGATGATAGTCGGTATTATAAATCGTGGTATCGGCCAGGCCGCAGTCTCCCATGGTAATTTTGCCACCCTTGGCTGCTACCAGCGGCGGCCAGGTGCACCATAGTTTTTTGGCGGTTACGGTTGCCGCGTCTTTCAGTTCCCACTCTCCGGTTACGGCCGAATTTCCGCCGATTTCAAGATAAGAGCCGTCGAAAGCCGAAACTTTCACATTCATCAGCTCGCAGCAACGGCCGAATTTGACATGGGCGTTACGGATAATAAACGTACATCCCTGCAAATAACATCCCTCTTCCAGCTCTAACGACGAATCGCCATAGAGCTTAATTTTACTGTCTTTAACAAAGACTTTCGGACCAATTTTTATGCGGTTGTTTTTTCCGGAAAAATGGATGGCCGAATTTTTATAGAACTGCGGCAGGCCGTCAATCTCATTTTTTTGTTTGTGATTTAACATTGCTTTATTTTCCTACAATTTCAGGCATTTCAAAACCGAATTCCCGGCGAATGCGGTCGATAATTTCCGCGGCATTGTATTTAGATTTTCCGTCACCCTGATTAACCCAGACCGAATGGCCGGAATGTCCCTGCCAGGCATGATCATAATAATCTTTAACCTGACTGTTCGTTGCAATAAAGGGATCAGAAAACTTATACCCCAAACCAACCAGCATGCCAAACCAATAGGCGCCGGTGTCGGCATGCTTATACATATTGCCGAAGAAACTGCGGCTTTTTTCGGTTATTTCCCGGGCATTTTTGACATTGACCATCGACACCCATTCATTAATCCGGCATTCGCGGCTGAAAGCCTGTTTGGGATTAAAGTTTCGGATATCTTTGGTTTTGGGCGACGGGGTCAGCGGCCAGTATGGCGACGGACGTTCGCCCTGCATTATCTTCTGCGGATTGCAGATGTCGGCAAAGCGGCAGCGCCAGCACTGTCCCAGTTCTCCGACCAAGGCTATTTTGTCGTCACTTCGGAGCGTTTGCAGATAAAGGCTGACAACATCTTGCAGATACATAACATCATCGTGCATCAGCATCAGATAATCTTTATCCGTATGGTCCAAGGCATACTGATAGCGGATATCTTCGCGGTTATGGGAATATGCGGATGAATAAAAGCGTTTCCAGTTGCTGAGCATAAATTTCAGTGTCCGCATATAAGCCGGACGATATCCCCGGACATAAACTTCCTTAATTCCCACATTATGCGTATTAACCCGAACATCCAATTTCCAAGGCTTGAAATATTCCGCCACCGCAGGATGGGTGTAGAGTTCGTAAGCACCGTTATCGGAGCAGTCGTCGTTGATATAAACGGTATCAATCAAATCTGCCGCGACTTTCTTCAGCGTCATCAATGTATAGATTAAAGATTCCGGTTTTTTATAGGAATTGATAGCCACGTCAATTTTAGTCATACAAACAACCTCGCCAGAGTAAAGTGTCCGTTGAAAAACAAACGGCAGGCCAAAGCCTTGCGCCAACCCAGCAATTCCGGCTTCAGGGCCCCCTGACGATACAGCGGCAGAACCAGTTCACGTGCTTTTTCCAACGACTGCAAACGGGTTTCCTTATCATTCATGCGGCGCAGGGGCTGGGAAACGACCGATTTGAAAATAAAGCGGCTGACATAGCGCTCCAACAACTTATAATCCTGTTTGTTTTTAACCCGGTCCGATTTGAGAAAATAGTCGTAAAGCACCTGTCCGGCAGCGGCATGTACCCGGACATATTTGTCGGTTTTTCCCTGATTCATCACTGAGGTTGAACTGTCGCGGTAATAAAGCAGTTTGGTATCGGTATGAACAATACTCAAAACGTGGAACATTACCTTCAGGCTAAATATCGTATCTTCCGCGGGCTGGATATCCTGCGGAAATTCAATACCGGCGATGGCATCTTTCTTATAAAGCCGGTTCCAAACCAGCACCGAACCGCCGCGGGGATTACGAAACCAGAAATGGAACGCGTCCTGCGAAAATTCAGCGGGGATTTTATCAATGTCATAATGCGGCGGATTGCTCATGACAAAATCATCGGGAACGGTTTCGTTAACGAACTCTGCCACATCGGCATTGTATTTGGTAATCAGGTGATGAAGAACTTCCATTGCCTGCGGATGCAGTACGTCATCCTGATCCAGCAAAGCAACATAAGGTGACATTGCGCTTTTCAGGCCGTGGTTGCGGGCCATCGAGCAGCCGGCATTTTCCTGTTCAATCAGCCGGAAACGCGAATCTTCGGCAACATATTCATTGACGATATCGGCCGTATTGTCGGTTGAACCGTCATTAATGCAAATGATTTCGATATCTTCAAAAGTTTGGTTTTTGGCCGAATCCAAGCATGGGCGCAAGTATTTTTCGGCATTGTACAAGGGTATAATAAGAGAGATTGCGGGCATGGAAATTTCCTTCACTTGCTAAATAATCTTTCTTATATATACCCTCACAATTTGCTTAATGCAACAGCTTTTAGCTATTCTCCTCCGTAACCGGGAAGCGAACATTTGCAGTCTTTATACAGTTTGACGGCATTGTTCAGAATTTTTTTCGCCTCATCGGGACCGAGAAAAGTCTCAATGACCACTTCTTTGTTTTCCAGAACCTTATAGTCTTCAAAAAAACGCTGCAAGGTTTTCAGCGTATGCGGCGGCAGCTCGTCAATTGAGTTATAGTGGCTGTATTCGGGGTCATCAAGGTGGACGGCGATGATTTTGTCGTCCATTTCGCCCTGATCAACCATTTTCATAACGCCGATCGGCTTGGCCCGCATGATCGCCAAAGGCAAAACCGGTTCCTGTCCTAAAACCAGAATATCCAGAGGGTCGTTATCATCGCAGTAAGTCTGCGGAATAAACCCGTAGTTGGCCGGATAATGCACCGCGCTGTAAAGAATGCGGTCAACTTTAAGCAGGCCGCTCAGTTTATCCAGTTCATATTTAATATTAGAGCCGCGGGGAACTTCAATCATCGCGGTTACCACTTCGGGGAAGTTTTCCCCGCAGCTGACGCCGTGCCATGGGTGCAACATGCTTATTTTCCTCATCATCTATGTTAAACAATGGGAGTTAAAATAAGCCAATCGCTCAAAAAGTCAAAGGATTTATTACATGTGCTTACGTTTCCAATGATTATAAATATAGAGCAGAAGCAACAGAGAATAAAGTATTCCCAGAGACCACAGTATATATGACTTTATTGCTTCATCGCTCCATTCCCGCGTAATTTCGTTGACATTCAGTGCACTGCCGGACACGGTGAACTCGGCATCAGGGTTTTCATGCAGCAGAGATGCGGCAATCTGATAATCTGGATTCAGATAGTCAAATTTGATAACCAGATCATTGTCCACTTTTTCAAGATGCGCGGTTATGGCATCCGTGGTAGCCGTATTATCCAACGTATAATGCACCAGTTTTGCTCCCTCGGGAACCGTAATGCGAATGGGATCATGCCCGATTTTGGAAACATCGCTGCCGGAAAGCGCCATAGCGCCCTTATTATGCAGATAGACCCGGGTCAGATATAAGTCTTTATAGTCTTTTCCCTTGACGGAAACGGCATATTCATTGTTATTCTGAGAAGAAATGAAAGTGACCTTCTCCGTTTCATATTTGAGAATCGGGCGGCTGATGTAAAAAATATAGTAGCCGAAAGCAATTCCCGAAACCGCCAAAATGAACGCCCCGGTTTTGCTGGTCCAAAAGTTCCAAAAAGCGGCGGCAATCGCCCGCCAGTCTTTACGTGCCTGTCTTTTCGTTATCATCATTTTTAAATCCCTGTTTGACTTTTCCTAATAATATAATTCTCCAAACGGCAAATAAAAGGCGGGGCTTCAAACTTGAAGCAGCCGGCCTGTTAATTATATGAATCCCGGGAGGAAAAAATGGAGATAACAACCAAAAGAATTTACGAACAGCCGCTGCAAAGCGACGGTTATCGCGTGTTGGTGGACCGTTTGTGGCCGCGCGGCATAAGCAAAGAAAACGCCTGTATCAATCTGTGGGCCAAAGAACTGGCTCCGTCAGGCGACCTGCGCAAATGGTTCGGACACAGGGAGGAAAGATGGGAAGCGTTTAAAGCCCTATATTGGCAGGAGCTGCAAAACAATGCCGCCGGTGTGAAAGAATTTGAGAAAGAGACGGCGGGGCATGATAAGATTACCCTGCTCTACGCGGCAAAGGATCAGGAGCATACGCATGCTCTGGTTTTAGAAAAGTATCTGCAAAAATTTTTGAAAAACAGGAATAAAATTTCAAGCTAAAGCGGAACAGCCTTTTCTCTTTCCCAACTTTTCGGTACGGACGGCAAAATTATGCCAAAAGATAAAAAAACACTTGCATTTGTCATCAGAAGGACTTATAGAATAGTGGTTGACAGCAGTCATCGGGATGTAGCGCAGCCTGGTAGCGCATTTGCATGGGGTGCAAGTGGTCGCTGGTTCGAATCCAGTCATCCCGACCAAAACGGAAGTCAGGATTTCAGGCTAAATACTATTTTCAGTCTGAATATCCTGACTTTTTTAGATTGGCGGCAAAATATTCTCCCATATCGGCCAATTGTCCTTTTCCGCCAGCAGGATCGGCCATTAACTCCCTTAACCTGACAGAGAAACGAATGCGTGACAAAATTCTAATTTACCGTGATTACGGATGTTCCGACCTTAATGCGTTGGAATACGGCCTGAAAGAATATTTTGAACCGCGCGGCGGCACCATTGATTTTACCGATGCGGCCGGGATTATCAAAGAAGGCAATCTGAATGAATCGGTTCTCGCCTTTTTTATGCCGGGCGGTGCCGGAACGCCTTTTCGGCGGAAACTTGAGGTTCTCGGCAATGAAAAAATCAGGGAATATGTCCGTGACGGCGGCATTTATTACGGCATTTGCGCCGGCGCCTATTATGCCTGCCGGGAAACCGTCTTTGAGGAAGATATTCCCGAACTGCGTATTATCAGTTCCTGCGGGCTGAATTTGGTTGAAGGCCGGGCTGTCGGAACCTTATATAAAGAGTTCGGCATCCGCCCCTATGCCAAAGATGCCGCCTCGACCGCTGCCGTCAACCTGATCTGGCAGGATCAGGAACAACATACGGTTTATTATCACGGCGGTCCGTACTTTGATTTGGCGGCCAATACCGAACCCGACATTTTGGCAGTTTATGATACGGAGAAAAAGCTTCCGGCAATTATCCGCCAAACATACGGCAACGGACAGGTTATTTTGTCTGGCGTGCATTATGAAGACAAAGGCGCCGTTTTACAAAAGACCCTGCACCACCTCCGGCTTGATTCCGCCGAGGCTCTGCAAGTTGCCGCCAAGCTCTCCGCCGGCGAACCTTCCAGACTCCGCCTGTTTCATAAAATGATGAGCTTGACCGGACGCTGACAACAGCGTACTCTCCCTATATAGACAAAATATATATCATTTTATGTTTTGTTTTCTTTTATTTTCAGATTGTTTTTCTGAAATATATATCTTTTTTTGACAAAATATCTTGCGTTATAAAAAAATATATGATAATTAATGCGCCATAATATATATTATTATGACCATGCATTATTAAAAGCAGGTCATTTTTTCGTGATTTTTCTTTAATTAACTTTATTTAATAACTTAAAATTCAAAAAATTA
>ENA-UOJI01002613-UOJI01002613.1-human-gut-metagenome-genome-assembly--contig:-P79-NODE-2613-length-10116-cov-3.911738_pt1 | contig 10116 bp, 10 predicted proteins | sample MGYA00242346_ERZ723893 | MGnify/ENA metagenome assembly ERZ723893 | reverse complement strand
TTTGACATATTAGGGGCTATTCCATTTCATCGTCCAACAAAATGGGTGCAGTACAGTTGATAGAAATATCGGTCGGGGCCTTCGTCTTTCTGATTCCCGGTTAGCCTGAAAACAGAAAGTCTCAGGCACCCGCAGGCATCCTATGAGGTTTCCTTAGGGACGAAAATAATCACTTCACGAAATTGCGTGCTGTTTTCCAGAATTTTTCGTCATTCGGGTTAGCCAGTTTAGCCATTCGTTACTCTCTTCATTCCAATAGCATTAATTTTCTATGCAATAATTGTTGTAAAAATGTGACGCAAAGAGGTTTTTGGTCATAAGTAATTACCGTCAAGTGCCGATGACTTTCTATCAGGAGTAAACCTGGACGAGAGACAACGGTAATGAATACAACTCCCTCACAGCGATTAGGTTTTTTGCATCACATCAGGTTGGTTCCGTTATTTGCCTGCATTCTAGGCGGTATCTTAGTTCTATTCGCATTAAGTTCAGCCCTGGCTGGCTATTTCCTCTGGCAGGCCGATCGCGATCAGCGTGATGTTACTGCGGAGATTGAGATTCGGACCGGGTTAGCGAACAGTTCAGATTTTTTGCGTTCAGCCCGGATCAATATGATTCAGGCCGGGGCTGCGAGTCGTATTGCGGAAATGGAAGCAATGAAGCGAAATATTGCGCAAGCCGAATCGGAGATTAAACAGTCGCAGCAAGGTTATCGTGCTTATCAGAATCGACCGGTGAAAACACCTGCTGATGAAGCCCTCGACACTGAATTAAATCAACGCTTTCAGGCTTATATCACGGGTATGCAACCTATGTTGAAATATGCCAAAAATGGCATGTTTGAAGCGATTATCAATCATGAAAGTGAGCAGATCCGATCGCTGGATAATGCTTATACCGATATTTTGAACAAAGCCGTTAAGATACGTAGCACCAGAGCCAACCAACTGGCGGAACTGGCCCATCAGCGCACCCGCCTGGGTGGGATGTTCATGATTGGCGCGTTTGTGCTTGCCCTGGTCATGACGCTGATAACATTTATGGTGCTACGTCGGATCGTCATTCGTCCACTGCAACATGCCGCACAACGGATTGAAAAAATCGCCAGTGGCGATCTGACGATGAATGATGAACCGGCGGGTCGTAATGAAATCGGTCGCTTAAGTCGTCATTTACAGCAAATGCAGCATTCACTGGGGATGACAGTAGGGACTGTTCGACAGGGCGCGGAAGAGATTTATCGTGGCACCAGCGAAATTTCAGCTGGCAATGCGGACCTGTCATCTCGCACCGAAGAACAAGCGGCGGCTATCGAACAAACTGCCGCCAGCATGGAGCAACTCACTGCGACGGTGAAACAGAATGCGGATAACGCGCATCATGCCAGCAAACTGGCGCAAGAGGCTTCTATTAAAGCCAGCGATGGCGGGCAGACGGTTTCCGGTGTAGTAAAAACGATGGGCGCTATCTCCACGAGTTCGAAGAAAATTTCTGAGATCACCGCCGTCATCAACAGTATTGCTTTCCAGACGAATATTCTGGCACTGAATGCTGCCGTTGAAGCCGCGCGAGCGGGTGAGCAAGGGCGTGGATTTGCCGTTGTCGCCAGCGAAGTACGGACACTCGCAAGTCGCAGCGCTCAGGCGGCGAAAGAGATTGAAGGCTTGATCAGTGAATCAGTCAGGTTAATTGACCTGGGGTCGGATGAGGTGGCAACGGCAGGGAAAACCATGAGCACTATTGTTGATGCCGTCGCGAGTGTCACACATATCATGCAGGAAATCGCCGCCGCCTCGGATGAACAAAGTAGAGGCATAACGCAGGTTAGCCAGGCGATTTCTGAAATAGATAAGGTGACGCAACAGAATGCTTCTCTGGTAGAAGAGGCCTCAGCGGCGGCGTTGTCCCTTGAAGAACAGGCGGCACGATTAACTGAGGCGGTGGATGTATTCCGTCTGCACAAACATTCTGTGTCGGCAAAACCTCGCGGAGCGGGTGAACCAGTTAGTTTCGCTACGGTGTGAAAATGTTCAAGGAGGGATCGACAGATCCCTTCACCTTTCAGAACGGCATTGATTTTCGAATAGCGTTAATCATCAACTGGCAACCAGAAGAGAACGTCGCATCTACGCGGGTCAGTATTCCAATCGGTTCGCCTGCACCATGTCCCGGAACAGGCAGGGCCACCAGCGTGGCATGACGCAGGTCGTCTTTTACCGCGCCAGAAGGGACAAACCACACGTAGTCGTATTCAACCGTAAGTTGACGAGATAGCGAAGCAGACAGCGTTTCGATACAACCCGAAGGAATTTTACATCCCTGGCTCTGCACTAATGCATCTGAATGCTGGCGTGGCGCAGTGCCTTCTGGTGATACAACGACCGGCCATTCCAGCACCCGGCTTAGCGTTACGTTCTCCTGAAGTAGCGGGTGATTAGGGCGGACAACCAGCTTCAACGATTCAAGAAACAGCAGTTCGTAATTAAGCCCGGTCATCAGTTCAGGATCTGACATCCGACCAATGCCGATATCGATTTCCCCGGTTTTTAAACCCGCCAGAATCATAGGGTTACTCATTGTCGCAACTTGCAAGGTCGTCTCTTTTTGTTGCTGATGAAACTGACCTATAACCGAAGGTAATATCCCCAGTGCCGCAGTCGGTAGTGCACCAACCCTGACGACATCATTATTAAGACCTTCTTTACGATGAAGCGACCGTCCGGCAGTGTTGATGGCGTCAAGAACTCTGACTGCATGCGTTAAAAATTGTTCGCCGGGTAAGGTAAGTTGCGCCCCCTGACGACCACGCTCAAACAAGCGAGCGCCAGTCAGCTGCTCCAGTTCATTCAATGTCTTAGAGAGCGCAGGTTGACTCAAATTAAGGGTTTCAGCCGCGCGCCCCAAAGTTCCTTGTTGTGCGACAGCTACGAATGTATGAAGGTGGCGCAAACGGATGCGCTGACTAAACAGACTATTTTTTTCCATAAGCGATGTTAAAAACGAAGCGGTGTCGCTGACAAGTGAAGTTGTTTGATTATGATAACTTGATTGCAAAATATTATTAACAATTAAAGCAATTATGTTACAGCAAAATGGATAATATTGATGTTTTCGCGGCGAGATCACAGTTTGTAAATTCTTCCCGCAAGAGTGAATGCGGTTACCTACACTCCAGATTACTGACCACTGGAGGCAGACACTATGGCGAACAGCATCACGGCGGATGAGATTCGGGAACAGTTTTCGCAGGCAATGTCAGCCATGTACCAGCAAGAAGTTCCGCAATATGGCACGCTGCTGGAACTGGTAGCTGATGTGAATCTGGCTGTGCTGGAAAACAATCCTCAACTGCACGAAAAAATGGTAAATGCAGACGAGCTGGCGCGACTGAATGTTGAACGTCATGGGGCGATTCGCGTTGGGACTGCACAAGAGCTTGCTACTCTTCGGCGGATGTTTGCCATTATGGGGATGTACCCGGTGAGCTATTACGATCTCTCGCAGGCAGGGGTGCCGGTACATTCGACAGCATTTCGGCCCATTGATGATGCTTCTCTGGCGCGTAATCCCTTCCGCGTTTTTACCTCCTTACTCCGCCTTGAGCTTATCGAGAACGAAATTTTGCGCCAGAAAGCGGCGGAGATTCTGCGTCAGCGCGATATCTTCACCCCACGTTGTCGACAACTGTTAGAGGAATATGAGCAGCAGGGCGGTTTTAACGAAACACAGGCACAGGAGTTTGTGCAGGAAGCCCTGGAAACGTTTCGCTGGCACCAGTCAGCAACGGTAGATGAAGAAACCTATCGCGCATTGCACAACGAACATCGGTTGATTGCTGATGTGGTCTGTTTTCCTGGATGCCATATCAACCACCTGACGCCACGTACGCTGGATATTGACCGGGTGCAGTCGATGATGCCTGAATGCGGAATTGAACCCAAAATTCTCATCGAGGGGCCGCCGCGCCGCGAGGTACCGATTTTACTACGCCAGACCAGCTTTAAAGCACTGGAAGAGACGGTGTTGTTTGCGGGGCAGAAACAGGGCACGCATACCGCGCGCTTTGGTGAAATTGAGCAGCGTGGCGTGGCATTAACGCCGAAAGGGCGACAACTGTATGATGATCTTCTGCGTAACGCTGGAACCGGGCAGGATAATCTCACTCACCAAATGCATTTACAGGAAACCTTCCGCACTTTTCCTGACAGTGAGTTTTTAATGCGTCAGCAAGGGTTGGCATGGTTCCGGTACCGTCTGACGCCTTCGGGTGAGGCGCATCGTCAGGCGATTCATCCTGGAGACGATCCACAGCCCTTAATTGAACGTGGTTGGGTAGTGGCGCATCCCATGACCGATGCAGCTGGCTTGCCCCTTCGCGCGGCGCGGACAGTCCAGTCAAATCTGGGTAATGAAACGCAGACACGCAGTCACGGTAATGCCAGTCGCGAAGCATTTGAGCAGGCGTTGGGTTGTCCGGTTTTGGATGAGTTCCAGCTTTACCAGGAAGCGGAAGAACGCAGTAAACGTCGCTGTGGTTTGCTTTAAAATCTGACCATCCGCCTTTGCAAAAATTTGCCTGATTTTACAAACGAATCAGGCTCATCCCATCGACATAAAAAAAATGCCGATTTATGCATATTCTCTCAGTTCAACAATTGGATTATTAATAAATATTGTCTAGAGTGAGCGGTCATAAATAAGCACTTTCTTGCCGCTGAAAACGACCAGCGCGGGACCATTCACAACACCAGAAGGACTCACTTTCAGGTATGGATCGTAGACGATTTATTAAAGGTTCAATGGCTATGGCCGCCGTGTGCGGTACCAGCGGCATTGCTTCTCTTTTTTCTCAGGCGGCATTCGCGGCAGATTCTGATATTGCCGACGGGCAAACCCAGCGTTTTGACTTCTCCATTCTACAGTCAATGGCGCACGACTTAGCGCAAACAGCGTGGCGTGGTGCGCCTCGTCCGTTACCTGACACGCTGGCGACAATGACGCCGCAGGCTTATAACAGTATTCAATACGACGCCGAAAAATCGCTCTGGCATAACGTTGAGAACCGTCAACTGGACGCTCAGTTCTTCCATATGGGAATGGGATTCCGTCGCCGCGTTCGTATGTTTTCTGTAGATCCAGCAACACATCTGGCGCGTGAAATTCACTTTCGCCCGGAGTTGTTCAAATACAACGATGCAGGTGTTGATACAAAACAATTAGAAGGGCAAAGCGATCTCGGCTTTGCCGGTTTTCGCGTGTTTAAAGCCCCCGAACTGGCGCGCCGTGATGTAGTATCATTTCTCGGCGCGAGTTATTTCCGCGCCGTTGATGATACATATCAATACGGTTTGTCGGCCCGCGGCCTGGCGATCGACACTTACACCGACAGTAAAGAAGAGTTCCCCGACTTTACCGCCTTCTGGTTTGATACGGTAAAACCGGGGGCAACTACCTTTACCGTTTATGCGTTGCTCGATAGCGCCAGCATTACTGGTGCCTATAAGTTCACTATCCATTGTGAGAAAAGTCAGGTGATTATGGATGTGGAAAATCACCTGTATGCGCGCAAAGACATTAAACAGCTGGGCATTGCGCCGATGACCAGTATGTTCAGCTGCGGTACTAATGAACGTCGGATGTGCGATACAATTCATCCGCAAATCCATGACTCTGATCGTTTGTCCATGTGGCGGGGCAACGGCGAGTGGATTTGCCGTCCGCTGAATAATCCGCAAAAATTGCAGTTCAATGCTTACACCGACAACAACCCGAAAGGGTTTGGTTTATTGCAACTGGATCGTGACTTCTCCCATTATCAGGACATTATGGGCTGGTATAACAAACGCCCAAGTCTGTGGGTGGAACCGCGTAACAAGTGGGGTAAGGGCACCATCGGCCTGATGGAAATCCCAACAACGGGCGAAACGCTGGATAACATTGTCTGCTTCTGGCAGCCAGAAAAAGCTGTAAAAGCAGGTGATGAGTTTGCATTCCAGTATCGTCTGTACTGGAGTGCGCAACCGCCTGTTCATTGCCCATTAGCGCGCGTTATGGCGACGCGTACCGGCATGGGCGGTTTCCCGGAAGGTTGGGCGCCAGGTGAACACTATCCCGAAAAATGGGCGCGTCGTTTTGCCGTCGATTTCGTTGGTGGTGATCTGAAAGCTGCCGCGCCAAAAGGCATTGAGCCGGTGATTACGCTTTCCAGTGGGGAAGCGAAGCAAATCGAAATTCTCTATATTGAACCCATCGATGGTTATCGTATTCAGTTTGACTGGTATCCGACTTCGGACTCCACTGATCCGGTCGATATGCGGATGTATCTACGTTGTCAGGGGGACGCTATCAGTGAAACATGGCTGTATCAGTATTTCCCGCCAGCGCCGGATAAACGTCAGTATGTTGACGACCGCGTGATGAGTTAATCGTTTTTTCTTCGGCACCTTCTTCGGGAGGTGCCGTCTGGTTAAACACGATCCCGCTCTAATTTTTGCCTAAGTTAAATGAGTAATCTGATGGTGTGTATTTCAGATACACCTTGTCAGCCACTAACAGGGAGTGCGTATGTTTCCAGAATACCGAGATTTAATATCCCGTCTGAAAAACGAAAATCCTCGCTTTATGTCCTTGTTCGATAAACACAATAAACTTGATCATGAAATTGCCAGAAAGGAAGGTTCCGACGGTCGAGGGTACAATGCGGAAGTGGTCCGCATGAAAAAACAAAAGCTACAGTTAAAAGATGAGATGCTCAAAATCCTGCAGCAGGAGAGCGTCAAAGAGGTGTAAACTTTCCTAAGCCGCCAGCCAGGCGGCTTTTTTAACAACTGCATGGATTGACTGGAGATAAGATGACTGAAACGATAAAAGTAAGCGAATCACTTGAATTACATGCTGTTGCAGAAAATCACGTCAAACCTCTTTATCAGTTAATCTGTAAAAATAAAACCTGGTTACAGCAGTCGCTAAACTGGCCGCAGTTTGTTCAAAGTGAAGAGGACACGCGAAAAACGGTGCAGGGTAATGTGATGTTGCATCAACGCGGCTATGCCAAAATGTTCATGATTTTCAAAGAAGATGAACTTATCGGCGTTATCTCGTTTAATCGTATTGAACCACTGAATAAAACCGCTGAAATAGGCTACTGGCTGGACGAATCTCATCAGGGGCAGGGGATCATTTCTCAGGCGCTGCAGGCATTGATTCATCATTACGCCCAGTCTGGTGAACTTAGACGCTTCGTGATCAAATGTCGGGTGGACAATCCGCAAAGCAACCAGGTCGCTTTGCGCAATGGTTTTATCCTTGAAGGTTGCCTGAAACAGGCTGAGTTCCTGAATGATGCCTATGATGATGTGAACTTATACGCGCGTATTATCGGTTCATAATAACCCTGCCAGCGGCGTTCGCGTAATGCGCTCCTCGCCGTTAATGACTTTTGGACCACGGACATGAACCGTGTCGCCATCAAAGGCTTCAACGACGGCGTGGTCGGTTAACTCCACATGGTTTTCAATTATCACCGCACCTGTAATACGGCTCTCACCTTGTATGACAACGTGCTCGTCGAGCAGAATCGGTCCGCCACGTACCACGGCATTTCCGCCAACCAAGACATGATGTTTTAACACACAATTACCTTCCACAATGGCATATTCCGCCACCTGCGAACTGTAATGAATCGTCGGAATGGCATCTTCTTCTATGCCAGCTTTCACCTGCGCGTGACCGTAGACTTTAGCGCAATCGCATAGCCAGACATTGTTCTCTTCATTACCTTCAATACTGGCAAAATCAAAAACTTCGGCGCGATGTTCAATAAAAGCATACCGGATGACGGCATCGCCATAAATTTGTGCCTGGTGGACAATACGCGAGGCGCTAACCCTTGCGCGATCATAAATTTGTAGCAGGAGTTGATGGTCAGGCGTTAAGCCTTGTGCTGCGACGATCATAGAATGTTGATTAATTAAGGCGTGACCAAATATTCTACATTGCCCGCAAACCAGTGAGTCATGAATAGTGACGCTGTCACTTATATATGCACCCTGGCTGATTTCACTATTATCGATCCAGACATTATCCGTTGCGTAAACCTCTCCCCACAGTACGCTGGTGCCGGTGATGCGCGTATTACCGGAAATCACCGTTCCGCCGAACGCAATAGCATTCTGGTCGTAAATCCATCAATTTCCTTCCTGTGCTAACACCGTTTCGCGATCGATCCAGCCGCCAGCGGTTCCTGCTATCACATCGTTAAAATCGCTAATGGCGATAATCTGCCGTAATAACACACTTTTTTTAGTGTCATCTTCCTGATAACTAAAGGCTCGCTGTTCTTCACTTAGACGATATTTGCGCATAGCATTTTCCCACAGGTGACTTACTATAACCGTAGCAAATTCTGCGGCTCTGGCTATGCTCGAGAAAATTCCATAAAATGCATTTCAAATATACTTTATAAATTAAACAAAATGAGTAAGAAGATGCAGAGCGATAAAGTGCTCAATTTGCCGGCAGGCTACTTTGGTATTGTGTTGGGGACGATAGGGATGGGATTTGCCTGGCGCTATGCCAGCCAGGTTTGGCAGGTCAGCCACTGGTTAGGGGATGGGCTGGTGATTCTGGCGATGATCATCTGGGGATTGTTAACTAGCGCATTTATTGCCCGACTCATACGCTTTCCGCATAGCGTGCTGGCGGAAGTTCGCCATCCAGTGCTGAGCAGTTTTGTGAGTTTGTTTCCGGCAACGACGATGCTGGTGGCGATTGGTTTTGTTCCGTGGTTTCGCCCACTGGCGGTGTGCCTGTTCAGTTTTGGTGTCGTGGTTCAGTTGGCTTATGCCGCCTGGCAAACTGCGGGATTATGGCGCGGATCTCACCCTGAAGAAGCTACCACGCCTGGACTGTATCTGCCGACAGTTGCCAACAACTTTATCAGCGCAATGGCCTGTGGTGCGTTGGGCTACACCGACGCCGGTCTGGTGTTTTTAGGCGCAGGCGTTTTCTCATGGCTAAGCCTTGAACCTGTGATCTTGCAGCGTCTGCGCAGTTCGGGAGAATTACCCACGGCACTGCGGACATCACTCGGCATTCAGCTCGCTCCTGCGCTGGTGGCCTGTAGTGCCTGGCTTAGCGTCAACGGCGGCGAGGGTGACACGCTGGCGAAAATGCTTTTCGGTTATGGACTGCTGCAACTGCTGTTTATGCTACGTCTGATGCCATGGTATCTCTCCCAGCCATTTAATGCTTCATTCTGGAGTTTCTCGTTCGGCGTATCTGCACTGGCAACCACCGGTTTGCATCTGGGGAGTGGCAGCGATAATGGATTTTTCCATACGCTGGCGGTGCCGCTGTTTATCTTTACCAATTTTATTATTGCAATACTGCTCATCCGTACTTTGGCGCTTCTGATGCAGGGAAAATTGTTAGTCAGAACCGAGCGCGCCGTTTTAATGAAAGCAGAGGACAAAGAATGATCATTAGTGACGAAAATTATTTTACTGATAAATATGAATTAACCCGCACACACTCTGAAGTACTGGAAGCGGTGAAAGTGGTTAAACCGGGTAAAACGCTGGATCTGGGCTGTGGCAATGGTCGTAACAGTCTTTACCTGGCAGCCAATGGTTATGATGTTGACGCATGGGATAAAAATGCCATGAGTATCGCCAACGTCGAGCGCATTAAATCCATTGAAAATCTGGATAATTTACACACCCGGGTCGTTGATCTGAATAACCTCACATTTGATGGAGAGTACGATTTTATTCTTTCGACTGTGGTGCTGATGTTCCTTGAGGCTAAAACCATCCCCGGGTTGATTGCCAATATGCAACGTTGCACGAAACCTGGCGGTTACAACCTGATTGTGGCGGCGATGGATACCGCTGATTATCCATGTACCGTCGGCTTCCCGTTTGCCTTCAAAGAGGGAGAATTAAGTCGATATTACGAAGGCTGGGAGAAGGTGAAATACAATGAAGACGTCGGCGAGCTGCACCGCACCGACGCCAACGGTAATCGTATTAAACTACGTTTCGCCACGATGCTGGCACGTAAAAAATGACCCGGTAAGAACAAAGCGCGTGAAAATTCCCCACGCTGAGATGGTTT
>ENA-UOJI01002610-UOJI01002610.1-human-gut-metagenome-genome-assembly--contig:-P79-NODE-2610-length-10133-cov-9.019548_pt1 | contig 10133 bp, 6 predicted proteins | sample MGYA00242346_ERZ723893 | MGnify/ENA metagenome assembly ERZ723893 | reverse complement strand
GCTGTCGGTCATCGTACATGCCGGCGTAAGCCCTTCGTCCTGCATCAGGGCGCTGCCCCAACGATACATCGCTTCGAGAATCGGGAAAAGGCTTTCACCGAGCGCCGTCAGCGAGTAATCGACGCGGGGCGGAACGACAGGATAAACTGTGCGGGAAATCAGACCGTCTTCTTCCAGTTCTCGGAGCTGCTGGGTCAGCATTTTAGGCGTCGCTTCGGGGACGAGACGGTGCAGCTGGTTGAAGCGCAGCGTCTGACCGGTCAGGTGCCAGAGCAGCAGCGCTTTATATTTGCCGCCGATTAAGCGGATTGTAGCGGAAACGGGGCAATTTTTATTGACCGAGGGATTTTCTTTTGAAGCCATAGCGAGTTCTCCATTCTTATTCATGACAATAGAATGCTCGCAGAACGTGCATACTATTGTTGTGAGGTGAACACTATCCTTTTGGGTAGTATATTACAAAATAGTGCATTCTTTATTTTTTGTGCCTAATTGTTATAATGGTAGCAGAGGATAGAAAAAAAGACAAGATGAGTTCTTTAAGGGCAGCCTTTAAAAGCTGTAAAGCAGGAAAGACTATACAGGACGGCTGCAGAATGGAGATATATGAAAAAAGAAACCTATGATATTACCGGCATGTCATGCGCGGCATGCTCAGCGCGAATTGAAAAAGGAATTTCCGGAATGGAGGGCATGCAGCAATGCAGCGTCAATCTGCTGAAAAACAGCATGACGGTTTCCTATGATGAAGCCGAACTGGATTCCGGGAAAATTATTCATCAGGTAGAAGACATCGGCTATGGCGCTTCGCTGCACCAGACACAGGGCAGCAAAACGACAGGAGCATCAGGCAGAGAAAAAAACGGTGCAACAGATGCGGCAGCGGCGGCAGCAAAGCAGATGAAGCAGAGACTGATCGTTTCGTTAGTCTTTACGATCCCGCTGTTTTACATTTCGATGGGACATATGGCTGGCTGGCCGCTGCCGTCGTGGCTGCTGGGAGCAAGAAATCATATGATTTTTGCATTTACCCAGTTTTTGCTGGTGCTGCCGGTTTTGATTGCAGGCGGACATTATTTTAAAAACGGATTGAAAAATCTGTGGCATCGCTCTCCGAATATGGATTCGCTGATCGCATTGGGCTCCGGCGCGGCGTTTGTGTATGGCATCTATGCGATTTACAAAATCGCCTGGGGCTTTTCCATCGAAGATATGGATATGGTCGAGACCTTTGGCATGAATTTGTATTTTGAATCCTCGGCGATGATCCTGACACTGATCACTCTGGGAAAATTCATGGAGGCCCGGGCAAAATCCAAGACGTCCGAGGCGATCACGAAGCTGATGGATCTGGCACCGAAGACCGCGAAGGTATTAAGGAATGGACAGGAAGAAGAAATTTCCGTAGACGATGTACAGAATGGAGATATTCTGGTTGTCCGGGATGGTGATACGGTTCCGGTGGATGGAAAAATTACAGAAGGCTTTGCTTCTGTGGATGAATCTGCGATCACCGGCGAAAGCCTTCCGGTGGACAAGCAGACCGGAGATCCTGTGACCGGAGGTACGATCAACCGAACCGGATATTTTCAGATGGAAGCAACTGCGGTTGGAGAACATACGACACTGTCAAAGATCATTCAGCTGGTAGATGATGCGACATCCTCCAAAGCGCCGATTGCAAAGCTGGCGGACAGGGTCAGCAGTGTGTTTGTGCCGGTTGTCATTACAATAGCGCTGTTGGCGGCAATCCTCTGGCTGCTTGCCGGTCAGAGCTTTGAGTTTGCACTTTCTGTTGCGATTTCTGTGCTGGTAATTTCCTGTCCGTGTGCCCTCGGACTGGCAACGCCTACGGCGATTATGGTGGGAACCGGACGGGGTGCGGCGAAGGGTATTTTGATTAAATCTGCGGAAGCGTTGGAGATTACACATAGCATCGATACGGTTGTTCTGGATAAAACCGGCACGGTAACCCAGGGCAAGCCGGTTGTGACAGACGTGATCGCGCTGGAAGCAGACGGAAAAACAGCAGGTGAAAACACGCAGGCGTATACAGAGCTTTTGCAGCTGGCCTTTTCTCTGGAAAAAATGTCCAGCCATCCGCTTGCAGAGGCAATTGTCAAAAAAGCGGAAGCATGCTCAGCAGCGTTCCAGGAGGTTTCAGATTATGAGATGATCCCGGGACAGGGCATCGCGGGAACGATCGACAAGGTACGATGCCTTGCGGGAAACCGAAAACTGATGGAAACCAACCGGATCGACATTTCCGTAGCGGCAGGATTGCAGGAAAAACTGGCAGATGAAGGCAAGACGCCGTTGTATTTTGCACAGGGAGGAAAGTTCCTCGGCGTGATTGCTGCTGCGGACGTTGTAAAACCCACCAGCAGGGAGGCAATTGCCAGACTGCAGGAGATGGGAATGGACGTCATTATGCTGACCGGCGACAATGCAAGAACGGCAGAGGCAATCAAAAAACAGGTTGGCATCAAGACGGTTATTGCGGACGTGCTTCCGCAGGATAAAGAGGAAAAAGTTCGTCGGCTGCAGGAGCAGGGGCACAAGGTTGCAATGGTGGGAGACGGTATCAACGACGCGCCGGCACTGGCGAGGGCGGATGTCGGAATTGCGATCGGCGCAGGAACAGATGTGGCGATCGAATCAGCGGATATCGTACTGATGAAGAGCGATCTGATGGACGCAGCATCTGCGGTAAGCTTAAGCCGTGCGGTGATGCGCAACATCAAGCAGAACCTGTTCTGGGCATTTTTCTACAATGCGATCGGCATTCCGGTGGCAGCAGGCGTGCTGTATCCGGCGTTCCATATTTTATTAAACCCGATGATCGGTGCGGCGGCGATGAGCTTCTCTTCTGTATCCGTCGTATCGAATGCGCTCCGCCTCCGGTTCTTTACGCCGAAATGGAAGCATGAGAGCGGTACTGCAGATTTGCAGACAACCGGAAATGGCGGTATGATGGAGCAAAGCACGGCAGCCGCGGAAATTGCGGATAGAATAGCCCAAAATGATGAATCAAAAGGAGAGACTACCATGAAAAAAACAATCAAAATCGAAGGCATGATGTGTCAGCACTGCGTAAAGGCAGCAACAAAAGCGCTGGAGGGCGTAGCGGGCGTGACCGCTGTAACCGTAAGCCTGGAGGATAAGCAGGCAGTTGTAGAAGGCACAGCAACCGATGAAGCGTTGACTGCAGCAATCGTAGATGCCGGCTACGAAGTGAAGGGGATAGAATAAAATCTTGACAGCTCCTTTCCTGATTCTGTATAATGGGTAAAGTAAACATGTCAAAAGCGGATTGCCTGAAATAAAGCAGAGAAAACGGCTTTGTATAAAGATCGCTTCGCACAGGATTTATTTCAGACAGGGAAGGAACCGAATTTCATGGATAACGCGGACCCTGACGGGGAAACGAATTTTCTGAATTCCAATCACAATACAAAATGGACAGAGCCTGTGCTCTGTTGGAGAAAGCTATAGGAGGCATAGCCTGTTGGGAGTTCCCAATGGGTTATGTCTCTTTGTCGTAGAAAAAGGAGAGATTTTAAATTCATGGTAAAACTACTTTTGTTACTGATCATTCTGATTCTGGTCAATGCCTTTTTGGCGGCGTCCGAGGTTTCCGTTGTATCGCTGAATAAAAACAGGCTGCGGGAGCTGGCAGAGGACGGCGATCGGAAAGCACAGCGGCTGCTGAAGTTTGCAGAGGAGCCGAATATTTTTTTATCTACGATTCAGGTCGGGATTACACTGGCAGGATTTCTGGCCAGTGCAGCTGCAGCGGACGGATTTGCAGGCAAATTGATGGCATGGTTGTATGAACGGTTGGGAACAAGCGGCATAAGCCTTTCTGTTTGTCATGTGCTGGCAGTTGTGCTGGTGACAGTTGTGCTTTCGTACTTTGCATTGCTGTTTGGCGAGCTGGTGCCGCGTCGGATCGCGATGCAGCGGCCTGAAGCTGCAGAAAGAATGACATGTAGTGTAGTCGGTGTGCTGACGGTGGTACTGCATCCGGCAGTATGGCTGTTGTCGAGGTCTGCAAAGCTGATCTTAAAGCTGCTTCACTTTAAAACGGAATCCGTAGAACGCAGCGTCACGGAGGAAGAGATCCGGCGGCTGGTTGACCTTGGCGGGGAAAAAGGAACGATAGACCACGATGAGCAGGAGTGGATTCAAAACGTGTTCCGGTTTGATGACATTTCGGTTCGGGATGCGATGACGAGAGAAGCAGATATGGTCTGTTTTTCGCTGGATGAGGCGGACGAGGACATCATTTCGACGATCCGGGAAAGCGGTTTATCCAGATATCCGGTTTACCATGAAGATATTAACGATATTATAGGCATTCTGAATGCCAGGGATTATCTCCTGGATCGTAAAAATGACAGCCCGTCAGGGTTAAAGGAGCTTTTGCGAGAGCCTTATTTTGTACCGGATACGATTCATGCAGATGACCTGTTCCGGGATATGCAAAAAGGAAAAATCCATATGGCCATCGTTATCGACGAATACGGACAGACGGCGGGGGTTATTACAATGGAGGATCTTCTGGAGGAGATCGTCGGAAATATTTACGATGAGTTCGATTCCGAGGAGCCGCCGGAAATCGTTCAGCTGGAGGACAATTTGTGGAGGATCTCAGGCGGCGCATATGTTGAGGACATTGCGGAAGCACTGGATCTGGATCTTCCGGAGGATATCGATTATGACACGCTGGGCGGCATGATCTTCAGCTGCTTGCGGATCATTCCTGCGGACGGCAGCCAGTTTGATGTGCAGGTCAACGGACTGAATATTCATGTGGAAAAAATGGAGGATCAGAGAGTGGAATCTGCACTGGTCAGCAAGATCCTGCCGGAGAAAGAAGAGGAAGAGTGAGCTGTAACGAACATAAAAAGCCGGTCGGCACAGAAGAATTTTCTTCCATGCCGACCGGCGTTTTCGCTGCCGACAGCTTCTTTTTCAGATAAGCTATTGTCAGCTTCAGTTCTGATATCCCATCGCTTTGTGCGTTCCGTTTCCTTTTTCAGGAGCGGCCTGTGTGTTGTCAGTAGACTGGCTTTCTTCAGAGCTCTGTGCGGAGGAAAGGGTGATGGTCAGCTCCTTTTCTGTATAAATGCCGCCCTCGCCGGGAGACTGTACCGTAATAGAAACCGCTTCTCCGGCTGCGTAGTACTGCAGCTTTTCTTTCAGCTCCTGAATGGTGCTGACGGTCTTACCATCGAATTTTGTGATGACGTCACCCTTGCGGATGCCGGCCGCTTCTGCACCGCTGCCCGGAGTAACGCTTGCTACATAAACACCTGCGGGGATGCCATAGGCTGCGTTGATGTTGGAATCCACGGTGATGCCTGCGATACCGATGCTGGATTTCTGGCTGTCAGCAACCTTGGTTCTGGTCGTCTCATTCATCAGCTCTTCGATGATGCTGGATACTCTGGTGATGGGGATTGCATAGCCCATGCCTTCCACCTCTGTGCTGGCAAGCTTTGCAGAGTTGATACCAATAACCTCACCCTTCATATTGACCAGTGCGCCGCCGCTGTTGCCGGGGTTGATGGCTGCATCTGTCTGGATGTAGGTAGGTGTCTCTTTTGTGGTAACAGTGCTGGAAATGAGGGCATTGCTGTCATCGGAATCCGAAGAGGAAAGGGTACGGTCTGTGGCGCTGACAATGCCGGTTGTAACGGACTGACCATAGCCGAGTGCGTTGCCGATGGCAACAACCTGTTCACCGACCTTTAAGGAATCGGAATCGCCCACTGCAGCCACTGCGATCTGGGACATTGTATCATCGGAAATGCTGGAAAGCGGAACGGCGATGACTGCCAGGTCGTTGTCGGAATCTGTACCCTTGATGGTTGCTTCGTAAACGGAGTTGTCAATGAAGCTTGCAGAAAGGGTATCCGCGCCTTCCACAACGTGATTATTGGTGACAATCAGCAGCTCCGTATCGTTTTTCCCAATGATAATACCGGAACCAACGCTGGTGCTCTCTACCTCCTGAGCCTGACCGCCGTAGCCGAACATGCTGAAATAGTTCTGTACCTCCTGTACAGATTTATTTGTGATGGATACGATAGAAGGCATAACAGATTCCGCAACGCTGGAGACGTCCAGACTTCCGGAGGATGCTGTGCTGCCTGTGCTGACCGGTGTGGTAGCCTTTAACAGGCCGCTGGAAGAGCTTGTTGTCTGGGAAGAAGCGGAAGCACTTTCCGAGGATGCAGCTGTTGAAGCATTGTTCCGATAGCCTGCCGCGTAGTTGACACCCAGAAAGGTACCGGATGCAACGCCGCCAAACAAAACAGCGCTCAGTGCAATTGCACCGGCTTTTTTGGCAATGCGTGCTGCACTCGTATTTTTTTTGCGGGGACGAGTCGGTGCCTGCTGTTCCGGGGTATTGGTATAATGATAATCCTGCTCTCTGTTGTCGAAGCTCTGGTTTTCATTTTCGTACATAACTGTCACTCCTTTTCTTATTCTGCCGGTAAGTTGCCTGATCGGTATCAGTCTGCCGGGAAAAACGGTTCAGCGCAAAGATTTATGCTGAACCATTGGTCTTTCTCTTTATCTGAGAAACAGTATAAAAAGGATTTGTGAGGAATGTGTTGGAAAAGTGTGAGGATTATGAGGAAAAATTGCGAAGGAATTGTGAAAATAGCTGTTGACAGCCGGATGGAGCTTCAGAATACTTTTGTATTCTGAATGGTTCCGGTTTCCCGGAAAATTTCCCATTCGCAGATATTGACCGCATGATCTCCGATGCGTTCGAGGTATTTGGCCAGCATCAGGGCATCGAGGCTCTCTATCGCATCGGAACGATCTTCTTTTATGTGGATAACGATATCATTCTTTACCTTATCAAAAAGCTTGTCGATGATATCATCGGAAGCGATGACATCATTCGCTTTTTTCTGATCCCGGGCGACAAAGGCGCTGACTGCCTCGTGTACCATCTCCCGGGAAGCTGCGATCATTGGCTGCAGATGTCCGGAATAGCGTTCCAGCTGCTTGTGATCCATCTGCTGAATCAGCTCTGCGATATCAGAGGCGTGGTCTCCAATGCGTTCGATATCCGTAACGACCTTCAGAATAGAAGAAACCGTGCGCAGATCCTGTGCGATGGGCTGCTGGGTTGTAATGAGCATCAGGCACTGAGCTTCGATGCTGCGCTCCAGGTTGTTGACATTGCGGTCATCGGCCACGATCCGCTCTGCCAGCTGCATATCCTTGTTTTCGATGGAAAAAAATAAATTTTTCAGGGAAGCTTCAACGAGGTTTCCCATTTCCTCCAGGCTTTCGGAAAGCTGTACCAGCTCTTCACTGTATAATTTTCTTGTTGTCATAGATACCTCCATTTAAAATGAAAAATCGCAATGTAATGCCTGTTTACTATGCTGGGAAAGAGAAAAACGGGTAGGGTCTGTCAGGATCAGCCGAACCGTCCGCTGATATAATCCTCTGTGCGCTTATCCTGCGGATGGGAAAAGATCTGCTTCGTATCGCCGAATTCCACCATTTCTCCCACAAGGAAAAAAGCGAGATCGTCAGAAATACGGGCAGCCTGCTGCATATTGTGAGTGACAATGACAACCGTGTATTTTTCCCGCAGGTCTGCCATCAGATCCTCGATTTTCATTGTAGAGATCGGATCAAGGGCGGAGGTGGGTTCATCCATCAACAGGATTTCCGGTGAAACAGCAAGGGCACGGGCAATGCAGAGACGCTGCTGCTGACCGCCGGAAAGACCGAGGGCAGATTTTTTCAGGCGATCCTTGACTTCATCGAAGATCGCAGCGTTTTTCAGACTGGTTTCAACGATTTCGTCCAGCTGAGCCTTGTTTTTGATACCGTGGATCCTGGGACCGTAAGCGATATTGTCGTAAATGCTCATGGGAAAAGGATTGGGCTGCTGGAATACCATACCGGCTTTTTTACGCAGCAGAGTGACATCTACGTGGGGATCGTAGATGTCCTCGCCGTCAATTTTGACCTCACCGGTGATCTTTACATTGTCCACGAGGTCATTCATACGATTTAAGGTTTTTAAAAAGGTGGATTTACCGCAGCCGGAGGGACCGATAAAGGCGGTGATCGCTCCGGCCTTGATATTCATATTGATGTTTTTAAGGGCGTGATTTTCGCCGTAATACAGATCGAGGTTCTTCGTGCTGATTTTGATATTGCTCATGAATTCTCCATTCTGCAGGCGCTGCTGCGTCTGCGTTATCCTCCGGTTAATCGAGTTTGGAAACATCGAATTTCTTTGCGAGTATTTTGGTCAGAAGGTTGATAAAAAGGACGATGATCAGCAGGACAGCGGCAATTCCGAAGGCTGCGTCATATTGTGCCTTGGACATGCTCAAGTACAGCTGGATCGTAAGGGTTCCGCCGGATTCGAAGATTTTTTTGAAAAATCCTGCAAAGGTCTTTGGCAGAAGATAGCCGCTTCCGGCGGTGAATAAAAGGGCGGCGGATTCTCCGACGATACGTCCGATCGCAAGAATGATACCGGTGATAATGCCGGGCATTGCGGAGGGGAGCAGGATTGTGCGGATCATGTACCATTTGGTTGCGCCGATGCCGAGTGCGCCGCTGCGGTAGGTCGCAGGAACTGTTTTTAAGGCTTCCTGTGTGTTTCGCGTGATCAGGGGAAGAACCATAAGGGTCAGGGTCAGGGCGCCGGTCAGGATGGAATAGCCAAGTCCCAGGGTGGTTCCGAAAAATACCATACCAAACAGACCGAAAATGATAGAAGGAATACCGGAAAGGGTTTCTGTCGTAAATTCGATCAGCCGGACGATTTTTCCGGGCTTTGCGTATTCGTTTAAGTAGATCGCGCTGCCGACACCGATGGGAGTTGCGATCAGCAGGGTAAGGATAATGATGTAAAGCGTATTGACGATATTTCCGGCGATACCAAAGGTTCCCTTGATGGTGCTGGGAACGGAAGTCAGGAAGGAAAGGCTGATCTGGGGCAGACCTCTGAAAAAGACATAGCCCATAATCGCGATCAGTAAAAGGATGGAAAATGCCGCAGCCAGATCGATCAGAACGGTGAGAATGAGCTCGGAAGACCGGATTTTTTTATTCATGACAATAGAATGCTCGCAGAGCATTCTATTGTTTAAAATACTGGAGGAACCGGGGGCCGTACGCTCTGTGCTCATTACTCTTTTTCTCCTTTCAGAATTTTGTTCAGGGTCATGTTAATGATCATAATGAATACGAAGAGGACAAGGCCAATGGTGAATAGTACCTGACGGTGTAAATCTGCTGCATAGCCCATTTCAGCAACGATGGCGGTTGTCAGGAAGCGGACAGAGTGAAAGGGCAGAGGGGCGTTGACACTGCTTCCGGATACAAGGCTGATTGCCATTGCTTCACCGATCGCACGGCCGACACCGAGGACGATGGCGGTTGCGATACCGGATTTGGCTGCCGGGATCGTTACACGAAAAATCGTCTGGATTTTGGAAGCACCCAGACCCAGGGAGGCTGCCTTTAAACTGGCAGGAACGCTGCGGAGGGCGGATTCGCTGATGTTGATAACAGTAGGCAAGATCATGATCGCAAGGACAAGCACGGCGGAAATAAGGTTTGCACCGCCGGTAAACTGATGGGTCGCAGAGCCTGCAAAGATTTTCTGCTCGAGTTTATACATTGCAGGGCACAGCAACAGGATACCGAGCAGACCGTAGATAACGGAAGGAATACCGGCGAGCAGCTCAATGGCGGGGCGGACGATTTTAGAGAGGGGCTTGGGCGCTGTTTCTGCAAGAAAAACAGCAGTCAGGACGCCGATGGGAACGCCCAGCAGGATCGCAAGGGTTGTGCCGACGATGGAGGTCAGAATGACGTATAAAATGCCGTAACTGGGATCTGCAGCGGTTGGCTTCCATACTGTGCTGAACAGAATCTCTGTAAGTCCCACCTTTGTAAGGGCGGGAGTACCGTTTAAAAACATATAAACTGTAATGGAAATGACTGCAAGAACGGCGAAAAATGCGCAGATGGTAAAAATGATCTCAGCAGTTTGTTCTACCGCGGATCTTGCTTTTTTATTGCCGATAATAGAATTCATAAAAATCTCCATTCCGCAGGCAGCCTGCAGA
>ENA-UOJI01002583-UOJI01002583.1-human-gut-metagenome-genome-assembly--contig:-P79-NODE-2583-length-10202-cov-5.647186_pt1 | contig 10202 bp, 10 predicted proteins | sample MGYA00242346_ERZ723893 | MGnify/ENA metagenome assembly ERZ723893 | reverse complement strand
TCTTATGTCTTCCAGCGACGTTGTATATATAACCATATGCTGATTAAAAAGTCAATACCTTTTCCGAAACTTTTTCAAAAAAGTTATTTCGAGACATTTTTACGCTTTTCGCGCACGCTTTCGGCAAGCTCGTGCAGCTCCTCTTTTGTAAAGTAATACTTGCGGCAGCAGTACGGACACACCGCTTCCACCTTGCCGTCCACAGCCGGCAGCGTATCGATCTCATCCGGCTCCAAGGTCGCAAGGGCATTATAATACTTCTCACGGCTGCATGTGCAGGCGTAGTGCACGGGGATTTCCTCCAGCTTTTCGACTTCAAAGCCCGTGAGCGCCGTGTCGACCATCTGCTCCACGGTCATGCCCTTTGCAAGCATGGTGGTGACAGGCTCCAACGTTGCGATATTCGCTTCCAGCTTTTCAATATCCTGCGGCAGTGCGCCGGGCAGCACCTGAATAAGCAAACCGCCTGCAAGCAGCACGCCGTTCGTGTTCGGGTCTACAAGCACGCCGAGTGCGCACACCGTGGGGATCTGCTCGCTCACGGCGTAATAATTCGTGATGTCCTCGGCGATCTCGCCGCTGACGAGCTCTACTTGGCCCATATACGGCTCGCCCGTACCGTAGCTGCGGATGACACCGAGGCGGCCGTCTGCACCGACTGCGGCGCTGACGTCCAGCTTACCGTTCGGCTTCAGGGGCACGTCTACGTTCGGATTGTCCACACAGCCGCGCACATTGCCGTGGCTGTCGGAAATTGCCGTGACGGTGCCGATGGGACCGCCGCCGTTTATGCGCAACGTGAGCGTGGCATGCTCTTGCTTCTGCATAGCGCCCATGACGGACGCCGCGGTAAGCAGTCTGCCAAGCGCAGCGGAAGCCGTGGCGCTGAGGCCGTGCAGCCTCTGTGCGGTATATACCGTATCGCTTGAATCGATTGCGGAGGCCATAAGTGCACCGTCCGATGTGATGCAGCGAATAATCCTATCCAATGAAATTCTTCCTTTCGGAGCGTTTTACGGAGCAATATCGTCCTTAAAAACGCCGTTTTGTGAGTTTGTGATGTGTGCGGCGAAAATAATGCGCTGCTCCTCCGGCTTCGGCGCGTCGAAAGAGAGGTCACCGAAGACCTCCACCCTATCAAAGCCGGACTTTTTCAGCATTTCCGTCAGCTTCTCCACGCTGTATGCGTGCTCAAAGAAATGCTCGCTGCTGCGCGTATAGACCTTGCCCTCTTTCTCAAAGAAATCGAGAGAGATCGCCACACTGTGATCCTGCGGATTATAGCGGTTCTGCCATGCGCAGTAAATATCCGCAAGGTCGTAAATATAGGTGTTGTTGCCCAGCACCTTTTCGTGCTTATAGAGCGTGTTTACGTCGAAAATGAACCAGCTGTCGTTATCCATGAAAAACGCCACGCGGTCAAATGCCGCCTGCACCTGCGCTTCGCCGGAGAGGTGGTTGATGCTGTCCAGCGAACAGAACACCGTGTTGACCGTGCCGAACAGGTCGAGCGTCTGCATTTTCTGACAAAGGAACATCACATCAGCTTCCATGTCGTAAGCCTTGTCCTTCGCTTCGGACAGCATGGCGATGGAGCCGTCCACGCCGTACACATCCATGCCAAGCTTATAAAGCTCCAGCGTAAGGCTGCCGGTACCGCAGGCAAGGTCTAAGACGATGCCCGGTTCATGGTGGAGATGCTCGAGCAGCTTCTTTAAATACGCCGCGCGGCCCTTATAATCCACATTCGCGGTCAACGCATCGTAATAGCGCGCAAAAACGTCGTAGCCGGCCATTAGTCCTCTTTTCCGCCGCCAGTCAACAGGCGCTCAAAAATCAGCGTGTAGCCGTCGCTGCCGTAATTCAAAGAGCGATTGACACGGCTGATGGTCGCAGTGGAAGCGCCGGTCTTATCGACGATATCGCTGTACACGTGGCGCTCGCTGAGCATTTTGGCAACCGCAATGCGCTGCGACATGGCTTTCAGCTCCGGCACGGTGCAGAGATCTTCAAAAAATTTATAGCATTCCTCGCGGTTTTTCAGCGTGAGAATAGCATCAAAAAGGAAATCAACGTTTTCATCATGCAGTTTGGTGTTCATTGTTTCTGTGTTCCTTTCTTTATGAATTTGCATCCGAAAACGGCGCATTTATGCCATAAAGCACCAAATGCGCCGTCTTTTCGTCAACGAGGTTCTTTACTTTTTTATTTTAACATACAAAAGCACAAAAGTAAACACCGAAATCAAGAAATTTTTGCACAGCAGTGCGTGAAATCACACATCGTTGCGCACGAGGTCTTCATAGGTCTCCCCTTTGATGATGACACGGGATTCTCCGCCGCGAACCATGACGACCGGCGGACGTGTGTTGCGGTTGTAATTCGATGCCATGGAGTAGTTGTACGCGCCGGTGGAGAGCACCGCCAGAATATCGCTGACCTCGGGCTTTTGAATGAGCGTATTCTCCTGAATGAGGTCACCGCTTTCGCAGCACTTGCCGGCAATGGTCGCCGTAAAGTCTGCGGGCTCGTTCGCCTTATTTGCGATGAGGCAAGTGTAATCCGACTGATAGAGCGCGTAACGCGGGTTTTCATACATGCCGCCGTCAATAGCCACATATGTACGCACATTCGGGATGGTCTTGATATCGCCGACGGTGTACAGCGTGAGGCCGGCCTCGCACACGATGGAGCGTCCCGGCTCAATGTAAATATACGGCACTTGAATACCGTACTCCTTGCAGGCAGCATGCACGGCTTCGGAAACGTCGCTCATGTAATCTTCATACGGCACGGCTGCATCGGCTTCCTTGTACTTTACGCCGAAGCCGCCGCCGAGGTTGAGGTGTGTCAGCGTTTTGCCGAGCTCTGTATGGATCTTGTTATAGAACTTCAGCATAACCTGCGCCGCCAGCACGAACGGGGCTTTGTCGAAAATCTGCGAGCCGATGTGGCAGTGCAGACCGATGAGCTCTACATTTTCGCACGCGACGGCTTCCTTTACGGCTTCAAACGCCTCGCCGTTTTCAAGTGCAAAGCCGAACTTGGAATCGATCTGACCCGTGCGGATAAACTCATGCGTGTGGGCGTCAATGCCGGGCTTGATGCGCATGGAAATGGACGTAACGACGCCTTTTTCCGCAGAGAGCTTTTCAATGCGGTGCAGCTCGTTTAAGTTATCAACGACAATGTCGCCTACGCCGCTTTCAAGCGCATAGCGGAGTTCCTGCATTGTTTTATTGTTGCCATGGAAATGAATGTGTTTTGCATCCACACCCGCTGCAAGGGCGGTATACAGCTCGCCGCCGGAGACGACGTCGAGGTCTAAGCCTTCTTCGGTCACGATACGGCAAATCTCTTTGCAGCAGAACGCCTTACTGGCATACAGCGCGGTGCCTTTTCCGTTATAGTGGCGCTCAAACGAAGACTTATAGCGGCGGCAAACGCTGCGGATCTCATCTTCGCTCATCACATACAGCGCGGTGCCGTACTTTTCGGCAAGCTCCACAGTGTCGCAGCCACTGATCGTCAGGTGGCCTTTTTCATTGACATTGTAACAATCGGATACAAACATATTTTTCATTCCCTTCAAAAAGTGGTGGATCTATACTTCGCAGCTGCTCAGTTACCCAAAACGGCAGCTTCGATGTGCTGTTTCAGCGTCTCCAAACCGAAACCAGTCTGGGAGGAATACGGGATGAACGGGATTTCATGCTCACGGAACAGGTCCTCAAAATACGCGTTCTGCGTGTTGAACTGCGTTTTGTTCAGCTTATCGCTTTTCGTACAGACGACGAGGAACGGCAGGTCACGCTCGATAAGGAAGTTAATCATATCGAAATCGTCCGCAGTCGGCTCATGGCGCATATCGAGAATTTGGATGACGAGCGCCACGTTGCGCTCTGCATCAAAATATCCCTGCATCAGCTTTGCCCAGCGCTGCTTTTCGCTTTGTGAAACCTTGGCGTAGCCGTAGCCCGGCAGGTCTACAAAGCGGCACTCCGGCAGGCGGAAAAAGTTGATGGTCGCCGTTTTTCCGGGCGTGGCGCTGACGCGTGCAAGCGCCTTGCGGTTGACGAGCTTATTGATGAGCGAGGATTTGCCCACATTGGATTTACCGGAAAAAACGATCTCCGGCAAGTCCGACTTTTTGAGCTGATCCGCGCGACCGGCGGCAGCTTCAAATTCTACTGACTGAAAATTCACGGTGTTCCCCTTACTGTCTGAGTGTCTGTACGCCGTGCGCGGGCTCCGGGCAAGGCGTATTCGGCTTGGTTTCTCTGTTTAAAAGCCCGGGCATGGCGATGGGCAGCACCTCATCGATACGGCGCACCGGCACAAACCGCACGTTATCCTTGACGACCTGATCGACTTCGGCGAGATCCGCGATGTTCCCGTGCGGGATGATGACGGTCTTCATGCCGTTTTTATACGCCGCCATGGATTTTTCGCGCAGGCCGCCGATGGGCAGCACGCGCCCCTGCAGCGTGATCTCACCTGTCATGGCGATGTCGTGCGCGATGGGCTCTTCGCACAGCGCGGACGTGACGGCGGTTGCCATGGCGATACCGGCAGACGGACCGTCCTTCGGTACAGCGCCCTCCGGCGCGTGGATGTGGATATCCTTTTTCGCGTAGAAATCCGGGCTGATGCCGAGCGTTTCCGCGCGGGTGCGAATGCAGGTGATCGCCGTTGTGGCGGATTCCTTCATCACATCGCCGAGCGAGCCGGTGAGCTGAATTTTGCCCGTGCCGTTCATCACGGCAACTTCAATGGGCAGCAGCTCGCCGCCGACGCTTGTCCACGCAAGACCGTTCACAAGGCCGATCTCGTCGCGGCGCTCTTCTTTATCCTTCGCAAACTTTGCCGGGCCGAGCAGGTCTTCAAGGTCGGCAGGCTTCACGGAATAAGACTTGAAATCTTCCTCTGTGACGATGCGGCGCGCGACTTTGCGGCAAATGGTGCCGATGGTGCGCTCCAATGTGCGCACGCCGGCTTCGCGGGTGTAGTCTTCGATGATTGCGTGCAGTGCCTTCGGTGTGAAGCGCAGCTGCGCCGCCTTGATGCCGTGCTTTTTCAGCTGCTTGGGCACCAAATATTTCGAGGCGATGTGGAACTTTTCCTCCGCCGTGTAGCTGCCGAGCGTAATGACGTCCATGCGGTCGTAGAGCGGGCCCGGAATGGCGGAAGCGTCGTTTGCCGTGGTGACAAACAGCACGTGGCTGAGGTCGAACGGCAGGTCGATGTAATGGTCCTGAAACGCGCTGTTCTGTTCGGGATCGAGCACCTCAAGCAGCGACGCGGACGGATCGCCCTTAAAGCTCTGACCGAGCTTATCGATCTCATCGAGCAGGATGAGGGGGTTATTCGTGCCCGCCTGCTTCACAGCCGCCATGATGCGGCCCGGCATGGAGCCGACGTAGGTGCGGCGGTGGCCCATGATGTCCGCTTCGTCGCGCACGCCGCCGAGGGAAACACGCACGTACTTGCGGCCGGTCGCCTCCGCGATGGAGCGCGCAATGGACGTTTTGCCAACGCCCGGCGGGCCGACAAGGCAAATGATCTGCCCCGTCGCCTGGTCAGAGAGCTTGCGCACGGCGAGCGTCTCCAAAAATCTTGCTTTAACCTTTTCCATGCCGTAATGGTCGCGGTTGAGAATTTTCTCCGCGCGGTCGAGGTCCAAGCGCTCTTTGGAGCTCGTGTTCCACGGCAGCTCAAGGCACGTTTCAAGGTACACACGCATGACGGAGCCCTCATGCGAGCCGTATGGCATTTTGGCGAGGCGATCGCACTCTTTTAAGAGCTTTTCGCGCGCGACCTGCGGCAGGTTTAATTTTTCTATTCTCTGTCGGAATTCGTCGGATTCCTCCTGCGGGTTATCCTCTTCGCCAAGCTCGCTTGCAATGGCGCGCATCTGCTCGCGCAGCATGTAAACGCGCTGATTTTCATCCATTTGCTCCTGCGCCTTTTGCGAAATCTCACGCTCGAGCGATAAGACTTTGATTTCATCGCTCAAAATATCATTGAGTTTTGCAATACGCTTTTCCGGGTGGAGCTCGTCGAGGATGCACTGCTTCTGCTCGAAATCGAGCGAGATATTCGCTGCGATAAAGTCGGCCAAATCACCGCAGTCCTTCTGCTGCATAACGCCGAGCAGAATATCCGGCGGCACCTGACGGAACCAGCGGATGTACTCTTCAAATCTCTCCTGTGCAATGCGGCTGAGCGCCTCCGTTCTTGCGGTGTGGCGTGCGGCGATCGGCTTGCACACGCACACGCTGCCCGTGAGGTACGGCTCACTTTGCACAACGGACATAATCTCCGCGCGCTCGATGCCTTCCACATGCAGCTTGATGCCGTTATCTGCGGTGTGTACCACCTGCTTGATGCGGGCGATGACACCGATTTTATAGAGGTCTTCCGCCATGGGCTCGCTTTCCGAAAGGTCAGTCTGCGTGACGATGAACAGCTCGCGGCTATCCGTATCCAGCGCCGCTTTGGCGGCCAGAACGGACTTTTTTCTGCCGATATCAAACTGCACGATCATGCCGGGGAACACGACGAGTCCGCGTACGGCGAGTACCGGCAGAACTCTCTCTTCCTCAAGTATGGTTTCTTTCATAAAATTATCAAATCCTTATAAATCAGACAAGGCTGCGCAGCAGGGATCGCTGCACAGCCTGTATGATGATCACTATGATGCCGAATCCTTGCGAGCGCGCCGTTTGGGTTGTGTCATTTTGATCTTTACCGGGACGCGGTCGGGATTGTGCACGATTTCAGGCGCAGCGCCGTTCTCTACCGAATCCTTGGTAACGGTGATCTTTTCGATCGTATAATCGCTCGGGACCTCAAACATCAGGTTCTTCAGCGTATCTTCCATAATGGAACGCAGGCCACGGGCGCCGGTCTTGCGGGCAATGGTCTTTTCCGCAATGGCGTCAAGCGCTTCGGGTGTGAACTCCAAATCGACCTTATCAAGGTCAAAGAGCTTCTTATACTGGCTGACAAGGCAGTTTTTCGGCTCTGTGAGGATACGCACAAGTGCGGCTTTGTCGAGGTCGCTCAGCGCGGTGATGACCGGCAGACGACCGACAAGCTCCGGGATGAGGCCGAACTTGACGAGGTCGTGCGGGGTAACTTCTTTCATCCACTCCGTGTTATCAAGCTCGTCTTTGCTCTTGATGACCGAGTTAAAGCCCAGCGTCTGCGCTTCGGTGCGGCGCTGAATGACGCTTTTAAGGCCGTCGAACGCACCGCCGCAGATGAAGAGGATGTTCGAGGTATCGATGTTGATGACCTCCTGCTGCGGGTGCTTTCTGCCGCCCTTTGGCGGGACGCCGGCAATGGTACCCTCCAGAATTTTGAGCAATGCCTGCTGCACACCCTCGCCGCTGACGTCACGCGTGATGGACGGGTTTTCGGACTTTCTGGAAATCTTATCGATCTCATCGACATAGATGATGCCGTGCTCGGCACGCTCAATGTCGTAATCTGCTGCCTGAATGAGACGCAGCAGGATGTTTTCGACGTCTTCGCCGACATAGCCGGCTTCCGTCAGAGTCGTTGCGTCCGCAATGGCGAACGGAACGTCCAAAAGCTTTGCAAGCGTCTGCGCAAGATAGGTCTTGCCGACACCGGTGGGACCAAGCAGCAGCACGTTGCTCTTTGCAATCTCCACGCCGCCGTCTTCACCGCTGAAGAAAATGCGCTTATAGTGGTTATAGACCGCCACCGCGAGCGTCATTTTGGCTTCGTCCTGCCCGATGACGTATTCATCGAGCTGCTTTTTGATCTCCTGCGGCTTCGGCAGCACCATTTCGGCGCGCGGCTCGTTTTTCGGCTGCGGGCGGCCGCGGTGGAGAGAATCTTCATCCGCGATGATGTCCATGCAGAGCTCTACGCATTCGTCACAGATATACACGCCGTTGCCGGAGATCAGGCGCTTTGCCTGCGACTGCGGCTTCCCGCAGAAGGAGCAGCGTACTTCGTTATCATTTCCGAAATTATTCGGCATGAAAACACGCCCTTTCGTTATTTCGATTTCGTTGCGATGACCTTATCAATAAGGCCGTACTCCATGGCCTGCTGTGCGGTCATGAAGTTATCGCGCTCCGTATCCTTGCAGATGACTTCGTACGGCTGACCCGTACGCTCTGCGAGGATGGTGTTGAGGCTCTTCTTCGTCTGAAGAATACGCTCTGCCTGAATCTGGATATCCGTAGCCTGACCCTGCGCACCGCCGGACGGCTGATGAATCATAATCTCGGCGTTCGGCAGCGCATAGCGCTTGCCCTTTGCGCCGGCAGCCAGCAGGAACGCACCCATGGAAGCTGCCATGCCCATGCAGATGGTGGAAACATCGCACTTAATGTACTGCATGGTATCATAAATCGCCATGCCGGCCGTGATGACGCCGCCGGGGCTGTTGATATACAGGCTGATGTCCTTATCGGGGTCCTGACCCTCGAGATACAGAAGCTGTGCTACGACAAGGCTTGCCGTGGTGTTGTTCACCTCGTCGTTCAGCATGATGATTCTATCGTTGAGAAGACGGGAGAAAATATCGTAGGAACGCTCTCCTCTGCTCGTCTGCTCCACAACATAAGGTACCAAACTCATCGTACAAACTCCTTTCGCGCTTCTTTTGCTTCGCCCGCTGTCCGATGCAGGGACAGCGGGCGAAAGAAGCGATATATGATATGCTGTTACTATAATACTAACCGTAAAGGCGGTAAATTATTCCTCGGTCTTAGCTTCAGCTGTTTCCTCGGTTTTTTCTTCCGCTGCCTTCTTGGTGCTCTTTCTTCTGGTGGTCTTCTTTGCCGGCTTTTCTGCCTTTACGGAAGCGTTTTCCTTAACAAAGTCGATCGCCTTCTGGTTTTTAAGGTCTGCTCTGATCTGCGTCTCTGCAACGAGGTTCTTGATCTGCGCGACTTCCATATTGTACTGCTTTGCGAGTTTCTCGTACTCTTCCTCAACGGCCTCATCGGAAACTTCGAGGTTCTCAAGCTCAGCAATCTTCTCAAGTGCGAGTCTCAGCTTAAGCTGCTTCTCGGACTGCGGTCTGAACTGCTCCTTGATGGCGTTGACGTCCATGCCGGTGTACTTGAGATAGGTCTCGAGGTTCAGTCCCTGAGACTGGAGGCGGTATGCGAAGTTGTTGATGCTCTCCTCAACTTCCTGCTCGTACATCTCTTCCGGAATCTCGCCCTGTACCTTCTCGATGAGTGCATCAAAGATCTGGTTCTCAACGTTCGTCTCTTCCTGCTTCTCGCGGTCGCTCTGCAGCTTCTCGCGGAGGCTGTTCTTGTACTCGTCTAGCTTATCGAACTAGCTTACGACCTATGCGAAATCATAGTCGAGGGTCGGGAGCTCCTTGCGCTTGATCTGGTGCAGCTTGATCTTGAAGGTCGCGTCCTTGCCCTTGAGCTCTTCTGCCTGATAGTCCTCCGGGAACTTCACGCTGATTTCGAACTCGTCGCCGACTTCATGGCCGACGACCTGATCTTCAAAGCCCGGGATAAACTGACCGGAGCCGAGGGAAAGCTCGAAGCCTTCCGCTTTGCCGCCCTCGAAAGCCTTGCCGTCGCAGAAGCCCTCGAAATCGATGACTGCGGTATCGCCCGTAAGCGCGCCTCTGTTATCGACGTCGACCATTCTGGAGTTTCTGTCCTGCACCTTTACGAGCTCTGCGCTGACGTCCTCATCCGTAACTTCGACATTCTTCTTCGTAGCCTCGATGCCCTTGTAGCCTTCAATGGTAATCACCGGCTTCACAACAACGGTGAGCTTCAGCTCGATGCCGTTCTCGCGGGAAACGGAGGTAACGTCCGCATTGGAAACCGCGATGACTTCCAGACCGGAAGCTTCGATAGCGTCCTGCATAGCCGGGCGATAGAGCTTGTCCACAGCAGCTTCAAAGAACACGTTTTCGCCGTACATCTTCTCGATGACAGATCTCGGAGCATGACCCTTGCGGAAGCCCGGAACAGACATCTTCTTGCCCTCGGTCTTTGCGACCTCGGAGAGTGCTTTGTTGAAATCTTCAGCGGAGATTTCGACCTCCAGCTCATACTTGTTGGTTTCGGTTTTGTTGGTTGCCTTTAAGTTCATTTCCTTCTATCCTCTCAAAAATAAATTACAATTTTATTTGGAACACGCGGGCGGATATACCCGTAATGCGCGATACCTTTTGACAT
>ENA-UOJI01002578-UOJI01002578.1-human-gut-metagenome-genome-assembly--contig:-P79-NODE-2578-length-10221-cov-7.369664_pt1 | contig 10221 bp, 11 predicted proteins | sample MGYA00242346_ERZ723893 | MGnify/ENA metagenome assembly ERZ723893 | reverse complement strand
TTTTTGTTTTCTTATAATCCCTAACAGAAACACCCATTAGGTGGTCTTTTTTTTACGGTTTAGCGTCATTCACGAAAAGCCGACGGCTTAATGCCAATTTCCGAAAAAAACGACAATAAAATTTTCGACAAAAGGTTATGTAAAAACGAGATTAACCGAGTGTAAAGATATGGTTGAACAAATAATTTTTACTATAATAATCCTTATTACGGCCGCGGGTTTTGCGGTGGCGGTGCTTGTAAAAAAGAACCCGCTATACATAGGTAAACGCGGCGAAAAACTCGTAAGCTCGATCATCGGCCACACAGTCCAAGACCGGCAGTATGTCATAAACAATCTCATCCTTGCTACCGACGGCAAGTCGTCGCAGATAGATCATGTGGCTATCAACAGCCACGGCGTTTTCGTTATTGAAACCAAAAACTATTCAGGAAGAATTTACGGCTCAAAAGAACAGTCGGAATGGACACAGGTTCTGGCGTACGGCAAAGTAAAAAACAAACTGTACAACCCAATTAAACAAAACGCGGCGCACATAGTTAAAATCAAAAAAATTGTCGGCAATGTGCCGATACATTCCGTCATCGTCTTCGTACAAAACAACACGCGTTTTATTAAGGCGGACAACGTCATTCCGCTTAAAATGCTTAAAAGCACGCTTGAACGCGGCGAAGATATTTTGTCAGCACAACAAATGAAAGATATTTTTGCCACCCTTATGACTCACAAAGAAGATATCTCGTCACGGCAACACGTCCAAAACATCATAAAAATGCAAAATGATCTCGACAGCGGCATTTGTCCCCGGTGCGGCGGAAAACTTGTATTGCGCCACGGAAAATACGGCGATTTTTTCGGTTGCGAACATTACCCCGAGTGCCGTTTTATTAAAAAATATTAGATGCCTTTTTGCGGAGCGGCAGTCACTTTCTCTTATTGGTCGATGCCGCTCTTTTTTTATTTATTGCGGCGCGGGCTGAGCTTTTACGACAATATGCTTTGTCCGGTCAATACATCAGTTGCAGGCAATACGCTATCGCACTTGCCCCGCCATTTAAAAATACACGCCATGTTATCTTTCCTGCGGTAAATTCTTCTAAATTGCTCTTATAATCGCGCTTTATTTTCTTTTCTTCGGACTTTAAATATTCGTCTACTTCTTTCTCTGTCAGACCATCATAATAATACCAAAACCCTTTTTTAACTTCATTATAAAATTCTTCATAAGTCGGGGCTTTTTCTTGCATTGTTTTACACCTTATTTATTTTGCCTTATAGTATTTATTCTCCGCTGCCGGACAGTGTATTGTCCTTTTCCATAGGCTCGTCTATGTCGTCGTCATCGTTATCTTCATAGCCCATTAGCTTATTCCTATAAACAGCAAACTCATGACCTTCTTCAAACGTTCCTTCTCTCGCTTCATCACCTTTTACAAGCATTATAGGGATATTTAATCCGAAAAGATAACTTACCCTTTTATACTTTGGCTCATATACATCATAGCCTTTCCATTCAACCGGCCCGATAAAATCATCTGCTAAAAAAAATTCTTTCATCCATGCTTTTATTTCTTGTGGTGTCCAACCTTTACTTACTTTTCTTTCCATTTTTGCCTCTCTCCTTTATCATGATTTTGTCGCACTTATTGTTTTGCGGATCATATAAATGCACTTGACAGCCTTTTTACAATGTCGCGGTTACTATATGCCCTTTTCCCTTTGCAGGTGCCAAATTGCACTGCACACATTTCTCCGGGTTGTATATTTTTTCCAAAAACGCTTCCCGCCGTCGTCGCGGGTGTGTGCAAAATATTCCATATTTTTCTCCTTTACGGTTTTATTATAACAAACAACCATGACAACTGTATGTCATAATATTAAGGCTTTTTATTTTAATTGCAAGTTTTTTGCTCGCATATAATCTTTTACAGGAATTTTTCGTGGCGCGTAAAGCACAACGATGAGCTTTTGGCTTTTACATATTCCGCAGAAATAAAACCGTCGCTTAAAAAGGCTTAAAATAAGCTGTCAGCGCGCAAGCGCGCGGTCTGTTTTGTGGCGGCCGATAAAGGCGTGAGCGTTGTTTGGCGGCGTTCCGGCAAAAATACTCCTTACCTCCTTTCGTGCGGCGAAAGCTCGGCGGAAAATCTTTGTATCGGTAAATTTATTTGGAGGTTTTATTGTTTTTAATGAGATTCCGAGATTATTGCGAAAGGCAGGCAAAAGGTTTTCGATGACCGGCGACGGCGCCGGGGTGTTGATGGACGCGACGGGTGGCGCTTATGAACACTCACGAGAAGTACGGTTAGAACAACGTTATGTGGAAATAAGCAGGCGGGGCGCGGCGCGACAGGACACTTATGAACGCGGCAGAAAGGGTATAATATATGAACGTTATTCAATGGTGACGGGCGCGGCGCGGACGTAAAATTAACTGCCACGACGTGAATTTTTTACATAAAAAAGCCCGCCTTATACCGGCGGACTCTTTTGTGGTCGCAAGGGACGCGGTTGGGCGGAAAATAAAACCTTTACGCGTCTTCCCTCTTACTTTGTCGTCGTCTAAACCGCGCGCATAATGCGCTGTGCGGCGGAAAATCAGTCTTCTATCGCAGCTTTTGCGGCGGTACAGTCGTGAATTGCCTTTACTCCTTCGGGCGAGAATTTACATTTGCGCTCGTAGGTGTACAAGCCGTTTACCTCCTGCTCCACGTCGTAAAGCTGTGTATAGCACAGCGCCCATGTTTCGGGATTTTTCATGATGGAGGACGTGATGGAACAATAGCGCTTTAAAAACTCCGCTTCGTCGGCGGCGGCGTTGCCGTATCCCCAGCTGCCCTTGTCTCTGTCGCCGAAGGGAATGTATTTAATTCCGCCGTACTCGCTTATCCAATAGGGCTGACCCTCGTATTTTTGAATCTTGTCGAACGTAATATACTGACCTTTTTCGTACTTTGCGGCGAATTTATCCAGGTCGCCTTCGTAATCATGCACGTCGAAGGTGTCGGTGACGACGTGGAAACCGCCGCTCGTATCGATTACGGGACGCGATTTATCGTACCATTTGGTGGCATAGTAAGCTATTTTTACCGCCTCGTCGCTTATTCTGCGGCGGCCGGCGTCCCACACTTCGTTTAAGACGCACCAGCCGATTATGGACGGGTGGTTGTAGTCGCGTTTTACGGCCTCCATCCATTCGTAGAGATACTTGTTGACGCAGTCGAAACTGGCCCTGTCCAAACCCCAGTTGGGATATTCTTCCCATACCATATAGCCCATTTTGTCGCAGTAATAAAGCGCCTGAGGTTCGAAAATCTTTTCGTGCAGACGCGCGCCGTTGAAGCCCATATCCATCGAAAGTCTGATGTCCTGCTCGAATCTGTCCGTGGTGGGGGCGGTGTATATGCCGTCGCTGTAAAAGCCCTGGTCCAAAATAAATCTGCCGAACACCGACTTGCCGTTTAAAAGGAACTTTTTGCCGTCGAACATCACCGAACGCATTCCGAAATACGATTTTACGCTGTCGGTAACCTTGCCGTTGTAAATAAGGTTGAGCTGCAAGTCGTAAAGACGGCCTTTTCCCAGCTCCCACAAGTGCAATTCGTCAAGAGACATATGCACCGTCGTGCTGCCGTCCACTATCTTAAAGCGCACTTCGCCCTGCTTTTTGCCTTCGTAAGTCGCCACGGCCTGTACTTCCGCTCCGTATGCGTCTTTCGCCTCGACTTCCAGAATGATTTCGCAGGCGTCTACATTGGGGGTGACGCGGAAATTTTCGATGTAGCGTTCGCCCACCGCTTCCAGCCATACGCTCTGCCAAATGCCCGTCGTGCGGGTATAGTCGCAGCCGCGGCTTTCCAGAACGGGGCACTGTTTGCCGTGTCCGTAATTGTCGTCGTATACGGGGTCTTCGGCGCACACCGTGACGTCGAATTTTTCACCGAAAGACGTCACTTCCGTCTTAAAGGGCACATATCCTCCCACGTGTTCCGTCACCTTTTCGCCGTTTATAAAAACGGTACTCTTCCAGTCCACCGCTCCGAAGTGCAAAAACACGCGTTTTCCGCGCATGCTTTCGGGCACGGTAACCGTCTTTTTGTACCAGACGACGCTCATAAAATCGGTGTTGCCCACGCCGCTGAGCTTGCTCTCGGGGCAGAACGGAACGTTTATTTCGCCGTCAAGCGAAGAACGCAGCCAATACTTTTTGCCCATGCCCACTCTTGCGTTGTCGATTTCGAATTCCCATTTTCCGTTGAGCGACAGCCAGTTTTCGCGCTCAAACTGCGGATTGGGGTACTCTGTACGATAAACTTTCATTATCTTTCTCCTGTTTTGATTTAATATTTTCTTAATAACCCGGTGGACAACGTCGGGGTCGCAGTTGCCTTCGGTGACTTTCATGACCTGTCCCACCAGATAAAAAAAGACTTTTTCGCTGCCGTTGAGATATTCGCGCACGGCTTTTTCGTTTTTTGCTATGACCTTTTCGGCCGCCTCGTAAGTCTGACTTTCGTCGAGACGTCTTATATTTAATTTTTCCGCCAGCAGCGCCGCGGATTCGTCGGACGCCCAAAGCGCCGGCAGCAGTTTGTGTTTTGCCGCCACCGAGCTTATTTCGCCCTTTTTGACCATGTTCCAGACGTCGTACAGCGTTTTTCCGCCGATACGCACCGAATAATCTTCGCTGCCGGGCTGCTTTGCAAGCTGCAATATTTCGGTCATTATCACGTTGGACGCGCTTTTTGGCGGCATTCCGGCTGCCACGGCGGCCTCGAAGAGATCGCTTACCGCCTTGTCCTGACACAATATCTCCGCGTCGTAACCGGGAAGGGAATATTCGTCCGTATATCTCGCCACGCGCTGTTCTTTGGTCGGCGGCATAGCGGCTTTAAGGCGCTCTACAAGCCGCTTGCTTATTATTACCGGCGGAATGTCCGGCTCGCCTATATAGCGGTAGTCCGGTGCGCTCTCCTTGCGCCGCATGACGGACGCCGTTTGCCTTTCGTCGTCCCAACGCATAGTACAGCGCTCGACTTCCGCCCCGCTTTGCAAAAGACTTATCTGACGCCGGGCTTCGTACTCGCAGTATTTTTCCACCGCCTTTATCGACGCGAGATTTTTGGCCTCGGTGCGTTCGCCCCACTCGGCGCCGCTTTTTTTTACCGAAAGATTGACGTCGCAGCGCAAAGAGCCTTCCTGCATTTTGACGTCCGACACGCCGGCATACTTCATCGCCGTCTTTATTGCGCTAAGGGCGTCCGCCGCCTCTTTGGGAGAGGACAACGACGGCCGGGTGACTATTTCGATGAGAGGCACTCCGCACCGGTTGAAGTCTATCGTCGTCACGCCGCCGCGGTGCACCAGTTTGCCAGCGTCCTCTTCCAGCTGTATGCGCGCGATGCCGACGCTCTTTTTTTCGCCGCCGGAAGAAAAGAAAAACTCGCCTTCTCTTGCTATCGGCATAAAGTACTGCGTCGTCTGCCACGCCTTGGGAAGATCGGGATAAAAATAATTTTTCCTGTCCCACGCGCACATTTCGGAAGGCTCGCAGTTTAGCGCCAATGCGGCGGTGACCGCCATAATAACGGCGCTTTTATTGAGCGACGGCAGGGCTCCCGGATAACCCGTGCAAACGGGACAGCAGTTGGCTCCCGGCTCGTCGCCGAAGGAATTGCGGCAAGAACACAGCAGTTTGGTGCGCGTTTTGAGCTCGCAATGCACTTCGAGCCCTATTCGCATTTCAAATGAAGACATTTCTCCCGCTCCTTTTCAAACGCGTATGCCGCGGAAAAAAGCGTGCTTTCGTCAAACATTCTGCCCGTAAACAGCAGTCCCGAAGGCAGCTTTCCCGCTCCGCACGGCACCGAAAGCGACGGATTGCCGGCGAGATTTGCTATTACCGTGTACATATCTCCGTAATATTTCTGTTTCAGCGTCGCTGCCGAAAAGTCTGCCCTTGGCGGCTTGACGGGCGACGTAGGCCCCGCGATAAAGTCGCAGTCCTTCAATATATCGTTAAGGGCGGCGGCAATTGCGGCGCGCACTTTAAGCGCTTTGACGTAATATTTTTCGTAATTTTCGCCGGAAAGAACATATGCGCCCGTCATGAGACGCAGTTTGACTTCCCTGCCGAACCCTTCCCCGCGTGACCGCGCGCATATTTCGGCATAGCTGTCTCCCGCGGCGCGGCGACCGTATCTTATTCCGTCGAAACGCGCGAGATTTGTAGTAGCCTCGGCGCAGCTTATGGCAAAATACGCGGCTATACCCGCGTCAAACGACGGCATATCGTAATATTCGATCTCCGCCCCCGCGTCGGACAGAATTTTAAGTGCTCCTTCAAAATCGTCCGCCACTTCGCGCGACAGCGTCGGGGCGCGCAGTTGCTCGCGTATTACGCCTATTTTGCGGCCTTTGAGCACGGGCGTCACCTGATCGTATTTTACGTCCGCGGCAGTGCTGTCTTTACCGTCTTTTCCGGCGATTATGCTGAAAATGAGCGCGTTGTCGCGCACGTTGCCGGTGACGGGGCCTATCTGATCGAGCGACGAGGCAAAAGCCGTCAGCCCGAATCTGCTGACCGACGAATAAGTGGGCTTTAATCCCACTACTCCGCAAAACGCGGACGGTTGTCTTACGCTGCCGCCGGTATCCGTGCCGAGCGCCGCCGCGCACATGTCCATAGATACCGCCGCCGCGCTGCCGCCGCTGCTGCCGCCGGATACGCGCGTTTTGTCCAGCGGATTTTTCACCGCTCCGAACGCCGAATTGAGATTGGCCGCCCCCATGGCAAACTCGTCCATGTTGGTCTTGCCTATTATTATCGCGCCGGCGCCGCGCAGTCTTTTTGCCACCGTCGCGTCATACGGCGAAACAAAGTCGCGTAAAAACGCCGACGCGCACGTCATGGGGCGGTCCTTTACGGCGATATTGTCCTTTATCGCTACCGGTATGCCGGCAAGCGGCCCCACGCTTTCTCCCGCGGCGATTTTTTTGTCGATATTGCGCGCCTCTTCCAGCGCGTCCTCGTCAAAAACGTTGATAAACGCGTTGACGTCCGCGTTTTTTCTTATATTTTCCAGCGCCCTGCCCGTGACATGCTCGGCGGTGAGTTGCCTGCTGAGAATTTTATTCCGCAGCGTATATATCGACATACTCATACGGCGTCCTCCTCGCCGACGACGCACGGCACTTCCGCAACGCCGCATATTTTACAGCCGGAGTCCCCGCACTTATCGTCCCTGAGCTTTGCGACGCTTACGCCGGGCAGACGCGCGGGTTCAAAACCGCGGGTGTCGCATTTGTCCAAATCCGAAAAAATTACGCTTACATCTTTAAGTCGCTCTTCTGCGTCCGCGAGCTCTTCGTCGCTTAAGGATATTTTTACGCTGTCCGCAAGCATTTTAATTTTCCGTTGGTCCAACTGCATCGCCGCCTCGCATTTTTACATAAGATTTTCTACCGGTATATTTTACATTATTTCCCGCCGCAAGTCAATCGTTTGCAAAGCACTATAAACCGCATAAAAATATTTTTGCCGCCGAACGCGCCGTTTTTTTATCCGCGTCGAACGTATTTTTTTGAATAAATAAATTGACATTTTGTTTTACCCGTGTTATTATTATTGCATGCATAAGGTTTTATTTTCTTTATTCGATGGCAAAATTACCATCTATACTTATTCGGTTTGTATAGTTATCGGCCTTCTGGCCGGCGCAATAGTGTTCCGCTGGCTGTGCAAGCGCCTCAAAATGAGCGACAAGAGCTACGACTACTATTCGTTTCTGGCCATTTTTACCGTTGTGGTGGGCTTTATCGCCGCCTACGTCTTCCAGGACATATACAACGTTCTGGCGGGCAGGGGTTCGAATATCGTAAAAGATTTTCAGGACCTGTTTGCCGGCAAAGGCTTCAAAATGTCGGGCGGCATTACGTTTATGGGCGGTCTGCTGGGCGGCGCGGTGTTCTTCGTCGTCTGCGTACTGCTGCACAAGGATAAGTCGGTGCGCAAAGATTTCCCGCTTGTCGCAGATATTGCCGCTCCCGTAATACTCATCGCGCACGGTTTCGGCCGCATAGGATGCTTTTTCGGCGGATGCTGCTACGGCAAAGTCACAGATTCGATATTCGGCATCAATTACCCCGTAAACGGCGTATGGCAGCCGCGTTATCCCACTCAGTTGTATGAGGCGGCATTTTGCTTTATCGCCTTCGGAATAATGGTGTTTTTGATTCTTAAAACCGAAAAACGCGGACTGCTGATAGCGCTGTACGCCGCGTCCTACTCCGTCTTCCGCTTCCTGGTGGAATTTTTGCGCGACGACTATCGCGGCGGCGCGGACATAGGTCTGAGCCCTTCCCAGGTTCAGTCCATAGTGCTAATAATCTTGGCTGCGGTTTACGTGTGTCTGAAAATATTCTGGTGGGACAGACGAACCGAAAAGGCCGCGCTTGCAGAGGGCGCCTCCGCCGAGCCAAACGCCGGCGACAGAAACGCTACGGCAGAAGGCGGCACGAAAGGCTCCGCTGCGACGGCTAAACCTGTAAACGACGGCAAACTTAACGACAAAAATGACGGCAAACTTAACGACAAAAATAAAGACGATACGGCCGGCAGCAACGCGCAGTCGTAAGGGGAAACGATATGAAAATCGCGGTTATCACGGGAGCAAGCAGCGGAATAGGCAAACAGTTTGCGCTGCAACTAAAAAATCATTTTGCAATTGACGAGGCGTGGCTTATCGCCCGTAACTCCGCACGTCTTGAAGAAACGGCGGAACAGTGCGACGTTAAAACGCGCCTTTTTTCCATGGATCTCACGCAAGAAGAGGCATACGCGCCCTATATCGACGCACTGAAAAGCTGTTCGCCCGATGTCGCCGTACTGATAAACTGCAGCGGATTCGGAAAATTCACGGCCTTTACGGACACTGACCTTAAAGACAATCTGGGCATGATAGACCTCAACTGCAAGGCAGTGGTCGCCATGACGCAGCTTACTCTTCCCTTCATGCACAAGGGCGCGTTTGTAATAAACGTCGCGTCGGTGGCGGCATATCAGCCCGTTCCGTATATCGACATCTACGGCGCCACCAAAGGCTTTGTGCTAAGCTTTTCGCGCGCGCTCAACCGCGAACTCAAAAGCCGGGGCATAAGCGTTTGCGCCGTCTGCCCGTTTTGGACAAAGACGGCGTTCTTCGATAGAGCCGTGGCCGACGAAAACCGCCCGGTGGTTAAAAAATACGTCGCCATGTACGACGCCGACAAAGTGGTCACGCGGGCCTTTAAGGACGCTCTAAAACACAAGGACGTAAGTATTTACGGAGCAAAAGCGCGGCTGCAATGCTTTTTTACCAAATTCCTGCCGCACAGCCTTGTCATGAACGTCTGGCTGTCGCAGCAGAAACTCAACAAAAAATAACGCGCTCATGAACACTATCGTATTTGAAATAATAGGCATAATCGCCTTCTCCCTTTCCGGCACCATGGTGGCCATGAAAAACAAAATGGACGTATTGGGCGCCGTCATTCTCGCAAATATCACTGCTTTCGGCGGCGGAGTGCTGCGCGATCTCATCATCGGCAACATTCCCCCCAAACTCTTCGTCGACAACCTCTATCTCATATATCTGATAATAGCCACCTGCTGCTCGGCGCTGCTGATGATAGCCGTGGCGGCCTTTAAGCCTTTTAAAGCCGAAGTGAAAACCGAGGGCTTTAACACCGCTCTCAACGTAATGGACGCCGTGGGACTGGCGCCGTTTGTGCTAGTGGGCATAAATCTCGCCATGGAAAAGGGCGGATTCGGCGTGCTGATGCTGGCCATTATCGGCTGTATTTCCGGGTGCTGCGGCGGCATTTTCAGGGACATTCTGGCGCACCGTATTCCCATTGTCTTTCGTAAGTATATATACATAATTCCCTGCTTTCTGGGCGCGCTCGTGTACGTTCTTCTCACCTTGTATACGCCCATAAACAACACCGTCGCGATGATAGTGGGTTTTGTCATAATCATCGGCGGCAGACTGGCGGGCATTTTCTTCCGCATAAACATGCCTTCCGTCTGCATTGACGACGTTCCCGCCGAAACAAAAAAACCGCAGGACGGGTCGGAAAAATAAACCCGCCGCATTAGCCGCACAACGGCCGCACCAATCCGCGCGCGGCTTTTTTTTTGCGCAAAATATACTTTATTTAATGAAAAAAATCGCCAACAAG
>ENA-UOJI01002546-UOJI01002546.1-human-gut-metagenome-genome-assembly--contig:-P79-NODE-2546-length-10311-cov-8.226209_pt1 | contig 10311 bp, 7 predicted proteins | sample MGYA00242346_ERZ723893 | MGnify/ENA metagenome assembly ERZ723893 | reverse complement strand
GCCATGCAAAACTGTGTTCTGCGAATGCTTGCATTCAGGCAGATAAGCAGTTTTACATGGCGAAGTAACCTCATGAGCAAAAAGGAAGCCTCGTAGAGGCGATTTTGCGAATGGGGTCTGAATAGTTACAAGGCCGAAGAACGCAGAAATCGTAATTATTTTGCATACAGTTTAAATAATTCGAAAAATAGTGTTGACATTTGGAGCCGGTTGTTGTAATATACATTTGTTCGCAGAAATGGCGGAATTGGCAGACGCGCACGGTTCAGGTCCGTGTGGTAGTGATACCATGAGGGTTCAAGTCCCTCTTTCTGCATCACTTTTTCAAGTGACTTAAAGTAATTTGAAAAAAGTGTTGACATTTTTAATTAAATACTGTAAGATATATCTTGTTCGCAGAAATGGCGGAATTGGCAGACGCGCACGGTTCAGGTCCGTGTGGTAGTGATACCATGAGGGTTCAAGTCCCTCTTTCTGCATCACATGGCGGTGACCGAAAGGTTGCCGCCTTTGTCGTTTCTGAAAAATATAATACAAAACCGAGAAAGGGGTGAAAACCGTGGCAATTAATAGAAGAGACAAAACGAAGACAGACAGGGCATCGAAAGTACACAAGGACTGGTACAAACTGGATCTGTCGGCCATCGTATACCCGACCTTACAGAGAAGAGATTTTTCTTCCGTTTATCGTTTGTCCGTTCTTTTAAAGGAGGAGATCGATCCCGAGATGCTGCAGCGGGCCGTGAATCTGACAATGCCTCGTTTTCCGACGTATAAGGCGGCTATCCGCAAGGGTGTCTTCTGGAGATACCTGGAGCCCAATGACCGCCCCGGCCCATTTGTGCAGGAGGACGTGAAAAATCCCTGTCAGCCCATGTATTTCAAGGCCAATAACCGGTATCTGGTAAGAATCTATTATTACCGGAACCGGATCGCCCTGGAGGCCCATCACAGTCTGGGAGACGGTACCGGAGGCATGTGCGTATTGCAGACTCTGACGGCCACTTATCTGCGCCTGAAGGGGCATACGGAGATTGAGAACGGCGGTTTTGTGCTGGATATTTTAGAGACACCGGATCCGGTAGAACTGGAAGATGCCTACATGAAATATGCCAATGCCAAGGTGTGCCCGCCCAGACCGGGGGAGAAGGCTTACCGTGTCCGGGGAACCAAGGAGCCCTTTTATACCCTGAACATCATAGACGGTATTATGTCGGTGGCAGAGGTCATGAAGGTGGCAAAAAGCTATAATGCCACCATTACGGAATATCTCAATGCGGTTCTGCTCTATGCACTGATGCAGAAGCAGGAGAGTGAGTGGCATTTAAAATTACGTCCGGTAAAGATTGCCATGCCGGTGAATCTGCGGCGCTTTTTCCCATCGAAGACTCTGCGGAATTTTATCACCATGATCTATCCGGGGATTGACCCAAGACTGGGAGAATACACTTTTGAAGAGATCGTGACCCAGGTGCACAATTACATGCGGTATTATCTGAATGAAAAGCTGTTGCGGGGCGATATCACCACCAACGCAGAGACCCAGAGGAACCCGTTTATCCGTGTGGTACCGCTGTTTATCAAGGATCTGGTGGTCCGCCAGTTCTATACGAAGATCCAGGACAAAAACTCTTCGGCGGGGCTGACCAACATGGGAGCTTTGAAAGTGCCGGAGACCATGAAGCCCTATATCGAACGTTTTGATATCTATATGGGACAACCGTTCTCTACGAGAACCAACTGTGCCATTGCCAGCTTTGAAGATATTCTTACCATCAATTTTGCCAGCAGTATTGCGGAAACGGATGTGGAACGACTGTTTTTCCGCAAGCTGGTACAGGACGGTATTCATGTGAAGATCGAGAGTAACCGGTAGATCCTCCGGTTAGAAAGGAAATGCTTATGTCATATTGTGTGAACTGTGGTGTGGAACTGGATGCTTCGGCAAAGAAGTGCCCTCTGTGCGACACACCGGTGTATAATCCCAAGGCACCGGAACCGGAGAAGCAGCCATCCCCTTTTCCAAAGGAAAAGGGACAGGTGGAAGTGGTAAAAAGAAAAGATCTGGGAGTACTGTTGACGGTTATTGTACTGGCTACGGCGGTGACCTGTGGGCTGTTAAACGCTTTTGTGTTCCGCAGCAGTCTGTGGTCTCTGGCGGTGATCGGCGTAGTCCTGGTATTGTGGGTTATTATGATCCCTGTGGTTATTTATACGAGACAGCCCATTTATCTGTCGATCCTGCTGGATGGAGTGGCAGTGATCGTGTATCTATATCTGCTGACTTATCTGACGGGACATAACAGCTGGTTCTATGGACTGGGACTGCCGATCGTATTGCTGGTGACGGCAGTGGTGGAAGCGGTGACGTTCTGTATCCGCAAGCTCCCCATGTCCTTCCTGACAGGAGCCCTGTACCTGATCTCGGGAATCGCTGTTTTGTGCGTGGGACTGGAACTTCTGATCGACCGGTTCCTGAGACAGGAGATCGCACTGGGATGGTCGGCTATCGTGCTGACGATCTGCGTGATCGTCGATATCACCATCGCCACCCTTTTATCCCGGAGGAGACTGCGCAATGCAGTGCGCAGAAGATTGCACTTTTGATCACTATTCAGAGCCATGAAATATTGGCGAAGCAGCCTCAGATGAGCAAACAACAAGTGAACTTGTTGTTCAGGAAAGCATCGGAGATGCGATTTTGCGAATGAGGCGCTGAATAGTTACGAGAAAACTAGGTGAACAGGAGGAACTTATGGCACTGGTAGGAAAAAACAGTGAGAAGAACAACCAGAATCTGATGCAGCTCATCCGCAGGGCCCATGGTCTTGTGGAGAATCCGGATCTGGAGAAGCACAGACAATCCCAGGATCACATTGGCGAGCTGCTCGGCAACAGTAAAGAGATCCAGTACCGTCCCGTGGACATCGATGGCATGGATGCGGAGTGGGTCAGCGTGAACCGGGCTCATATGAAAAAGTACGTGATCCTGCATTGCCACGGAGGCGGATATTCCACCGGCAGCAGTATCTATGCCAGAACCCTGACATCGAAGCTGGCGGCGGGTACTTCCATGGATGTGCTGTGCTTTGATTACAGACTGGCACCGGAGCATCCGTATCCGGCAGCTGCGGAGGATGCCATGAAAGCCTGGAACTATCTGATGCTTTTGGGCTACGGAGCAAGAGATGTGATCATTACCGGAGATTCGGCCGGAGGTAATCTGGCGCTTTCACTGGTGTTGAAATTGAAAGAGCAGGAGCGCCTGTTTCCCAGAGGAATCGTGCTGATGTCTCCCTGGACGGATCTTACCGGCGAGGGCAAGACTTTCCAGACCAAGGCGGAACTGGATCCGGTACTGGATAAAGAGTACATCGACCGTATGACCAGGGCCTATGCCCCGGACAGAGATCTGACGGATCCTTATATTTCTCCGCTGTTTGGAGACTTTCATGGTTTCCCGCCCGTCTATATTCAGGTGGGAGAGAATGAAATCCTGTTGGACGATTCTCTGCGGCTATATAAAAATCTGATCAAAGCCGGGGTCGCTGCCCATATCGACCGATTCCCCGGAATGTGGCATGTTTTTCAGATGTCACCCTTCAAAAAGGCCAGTGAGGCCATGGATAAGAATGCGGAATTCATCTATTCTGTGTGCAGATAATTTAAATCAGAAAAAATGACTATTTTTTTCAAAAGAAAGAAAAGGATTTTTAAGACAGGCACAGAATATTAGAAGTAGGGGCAGGAGGAACTATGACGATCAGAGAAAACTTGGAACAGTGGGAAAAGGATTATTTAAGTCCGTACGCATCCTTGAGTGTGAACTCCAAAGGACGTCTGCGACCGGAAGAACAATGTGATATCCGGCCGGTGTTTCAGAGAGACAGAGACCGTATTATCCATTGCAAGGCCTTTCGAAGGCTAAAGGATAAGACCCAGGTATTTCTGACACCTGAGGGTGACCATTACCGTACCAGACTGACACATACGCTGGAGGTATCCCAGACGGCCAGAACCATAGCCAAGGCATTAAAGCTGAACGAGGATCTGGTGGAAGCCATTGCGCTGGGACACGATCTGGGACACACGCCTTTCGGACATGCCGGAGAGCGTGCGCTGAACAGAGTATGCCCTTTTGGCTTCGAACATGCCGAACAGAGCGTCCGCACCGTGGACATTCTGGAGAAGGATGGCAAGGGGCTGAATCTGACCTACGAGGTGCGAGACGGTATAAGAAACCACCAGACCATTGGAAAGCCCCACACCCTGGAGGGCAAGATCGTCAGACTTTCCGATAAAATTGCCTATATTCATCACGATATGGATGACGCCATCCGCGGAGGAATCCTCACGGAAGCGGATGTGCCGAAGGACATCTGTGAGGTGATCGGCAGCAGCCCCACCGAGAGACTGGATCATTTCATTCATGACATCGTGACCAACAGCATGGACAAGGGAGACATCCTGATGTCGGAGCCGGTGGCGGAAGCCATGACGAAGATACGACAGTTCATGTTTGAGAGAGTTTACAAGAACCCGATAGCGAAGAGCGAAGAGGGGAAAGCAGAGATGCTGATGGAGACATTGTACCAGCATTTCCTGAAGCATCTGGATGATCTGCCGGAAGAATATCTCAATCTTCTTTCCGTGGGAGAACCGAGAGAGAAGGTCGTCTGCGACTATGTGGGAGCGATGACGGATCGGTTAGCCATAGCGGTATACGAGGATATTTACATACCGATATCCTGGCAGAGATAGGTACAAGATAAAATAGGAGTTAAAAACGTGTATTATCCCGAAGAACTGGTAGAAGAAGTCAGAGCCAGAAATGACATCGTGGATGTGATATCGGGCTATGTCTCATTGAAAAAAAAGGGAAGCAACTATTGGGGCTGCTGTCCTTTTCATAACGAAAAAACACCTTCCTTTTCGGTGTCTTCGAACAAACAGATGTATTATTGCTTCGGATGCCATGCCAGCGGAAATGTATATACGTTTCTTATGAAATATGAAAACGATACCTTCCCGGAGGCCATTAAGATCCTGGCGGACCGCGCCGGGGTAAAGCTTCCCGAAGTGGAGGAGACACCGGAACAGAAGAAAAAAGCCGGCAAACGTATGCGGCTGCTGGAAGTCAATAAGGAAGCGGCAAAATATTTTTATTATATGCTGCGGGATCCCCGTGGCGAAGTGGGAATGCGGTATCTGACGGGGCGGAAGCTGACCGATGAGACCATGCATCATTTCGGACTGGGTTATGCCGGGAAAAACGGCGAGCAGGTGGTACAGTACCTGCGGAAAAAGGGCTTTACGGACGAAGAGATCAAAGACTCCGGACTGGCAATGTTTTCTGAACAGCGGGGACTGCGAAGCCAGTTCTGGAATCGTGTCATGTTCCCCATACAGGATATCAACCACCGGGTCATCGGCTTCGGCGGCAGAGTCATGGGAGACGGGGAACCGAAATACCTGAATTCACCGGAGACCATGATCTTCGATAAGAGAAGGAATCTTTATGGACTGAATTTCGCAAGGACTGCCCGGACGGGCAATATTATCCTGTGCGAGGGCTACATGGATGTCATAGCCATGCATCAGGCGGGATTTACCCAGGCGGTGGCATCCCTGGGAACGGCATTTACGGTGGAACAGGCTAACCTTTTACACCGTTATGCGGAAAACATCCTGCTGGCCTACGACAGCGACGGTGCCGGAACCAAGGCGGCACTCCGGGGCATCGGTATTCTCAGGGAGGCCGGGCTTACCGGTAAAGTCATCAATATGCGTCCTTATAAGGACCCGGATGAATTTATCAAGAATCTGGGGAAAGAGGCTTTTCAGGAGAGAATCGATCAGGCGGAGAACAGTTTCTACTTCGAGATCCGTATCCTGAGTGAACAATACGATCAGAGTGATCCGGAACAGCGGACGAAGTTCCACCGGGAGATCGCACAGAAACTGTGCGAATTTTCGGAAGATCTGGAGCGGGAGAATTATTTGCAGGCCATTGCCGAAAAATATATGATCCGTCCCGATGATCTGCGCAAAATGGTCATAGGATATGCTTCCCAGACGGGAATCGCCAGACCGATTCCCCGTCCCCGCAGCGGAGTGCAGAACAAGAGCGATCCTTCGGAGAGCGGACGGAAGTCCCAGAGACTGCTGATCACCTGGATCGGAGATGATCCTTCTCTGTATACGATTGTACGTAAGTACATTTCTCTGGAGGATTTCACGGAGGAATTGTATCGCAAGGTGGCGGAGAAGATGTTCGCAGAGCTGGACAACGGACAGTTTCAGCCGGCGGGGATCATCAGCATGTTTGAGGATGAAGAGGAGCAGAGGCAGGCAGCGGAGCTGTTCCATACAACGCTCCCCGAATTGTCCACGAAGCAGGAGAGAGAAAGAGCTTTCCATGACATTCTGGTGTCAGTCAAACGCAACAGCTACCAGTACTATATGGCGCAGCTGGGTACAGATGTCAATGCGGTCAAAAAAGCGGTGGAAGGCAAAAAAGCACTGGAAGAATTACAAAGAGCCCGCATTTCTCTGGAATAATAGGGTTTGCGGCTCGGGACAGTTATAAAAAATACGAAATATGGCTATAAATAATGGCAATGAAAGGATGGAACCACGAAAATGGATGAAAACACACAGGCAAAATTTGCGGAGAAGATAAAAGAGCTCCTGAATATGGCGAAAAAGAAAAAGAATGTGCTGGAGTATCAGGAAATCAGTGACTTCTTTGCGGACATGCCTCTGGAAGAGGAACAGATGGAGAAGGTTCTGGAGTATCTGGACCAGAACAACGTAGATGTGCTGCGTATTACCGATGACGATGATGTGGATGACGAAGAGATCATTCTGACCGATGAGGACGAAGTGGATGTGGAGAACATCGACCTGTCCGTACCGGAAGGCGTCAGCATTGAGGATCCTGTCCGTATGTACTTAAAGGAGATCGGCAAGGTGCCCCTGCTAAGTGCTGAGGAAGAGATCGAACTGGCCCAGAGAATGGAAGAGGGCGACCAGGAAGCGAAAAAGCGTCTGGCAGAGGCCAACTTACGTCTGGTAGTCAGCATTGCCAAGAGATATGTAGGCCGTGGAATGCTGTTCTTAGACCTGATCCAGGAAGGTAACCTGGGTCTGATCAAAGCTGTAGAGAAATTCGATTATCGTAAAGGATATAAGTTCTCCACCTATGCGACCTGGTGGATCCGTCAGGCCATCACCAGAGCAATCGCCGATCAGGCGAGAACCATCCGTATCCCGGTGCATATGGTAGAGACCATCAACAAACTGATCCGCGTGAGCAGACAGCTGCTGCAGGAGCTGGGAAGAGAACCGACCCCCGAAGAGATCGCGGAAGAGATGAACATGCCGGTAGACAGAGTGCGTGAGATCTTAAAGATCAGCCAGGAGCCCGTATCCCTGGAGACTCCTATCGGTGAAGAGGAAGACAGCCATTTAGGCGACTTTATTCAGGATGATAATGTACCGGTTCCTTCCGATGCTGCAGCATTTACCCTGCTGAAGGAACAGCTGGTGGAAGTGCTGGGTACTCTGACAGAGAGAGAACAGAAAGTACTGAGACTCCGTTTCGGTCTGGATGACGGACGGGCCCGTACTCTGGAGGAAGTAGGTAAGGAATTCAACGTTACCCGTGAACGTATCCGTCAGATCGAAGCAAAGGCATTGCGCAAACTGCGTCATCCCAGCCGCAGCCGCAAGCTGAAGGATTATCTGGATTAATGGCGGAAGTTATATTATCCAATCGAATGCAGGCTTTAACAGACATGGTCACTCCCGGCACTGTGATAACAGATGTGGGGTGTGACCATGGTTTTGTATCGGTCTATCTCGTGCAGAAGGGGCTCTCCCCGCGGGTGATCGCCATGGATGTGCGGTCAGGGCCCCTGGAGCGTGCCAGAGAGCATATCCGGGAATATGGTCTGCAGGACAGGATAGAGACCAGACTTTCCGACGGTCTGCACGGCCTGAAGACCGGAGAGGCGAACGGGATGATCTGTGCCGGCATGGGCGGACCTCTCATGGAGAAGATTCTTACCGAAGGAAGAGAACAGGCACAGGGATTTGCAGAGCTGATCCTGCAGCCACAGTCGGAGATCCCGCATTTTCGGACATTCCTGATGGATGAGGGATATCTTCTGCTGGATGAGAATATCATCTACGAAGAAGGAAAATATTATTTTATGATGAAGGTGCGCTGGCTGGGTGCGATGACGGACGATGCGGTACGGCAGAAGGTCGGGGACTCCTGGAAGACGGAAGGTCTGGATCCCGGACTGGCGGAAAAGTTCGGCCCGCTGCTTTTATCCCGCAGAGACCGGATACTTCGGGAGTATCTGGAATGGATGCTGACCGAGCGAAAGCAGATCGTGGGACGCATGGAGCAAAAGGCAGATGCGGACAATCCCAGAACCATATGCCGCAGACAGGAGATCGCAGACGAGATCACCCTGATTACCCGTGCACTGGATTGGTATGATAATGGCAAGGAACCGGATTGCGTTTGAAAAATAAGACCTGTAAAAGCAGATTACAGAAGGACAGGGTGAGAAAAATGATCACAGTGAAGATAAACGGGGAAGAGAGACAATATCCTCAGGGAGCCACTTACGAGGATGTGGCCAACGATTATCAGCAGGAGTATGAGAATCTGATCGCACTGGCAGCCAGAGACGGCAAGATCAGAGAATTGTTCAAGAAACTGACAAGGGATTGCGAGGTTACCTTTTTTACCTTGAAGGATGATGTGGGCAACAAGACTTATGTGCGTTCTGCCACAATGCTGTTTTTGAAAGCGGTATTTGATGTCTACGGCAGAGAGGCGGCCCAGAGCTGTCGTGTGGAATTTGCCATCGGCAACGGCTCCTACATCTCTCCAAAAGGGAAGATCAATGCAACGGAAGAAAATGCTGCAAAGATCCGTAACCGGATGCGGGAGCTGGTGGAGGCAAAGACACCTTTTCTGAAGAGATCCTATTCCCTGGATAATGCCATGGAACTGTTTCGGAAAGAGGGGATGAAGGATAAGGAAAAGCTGTTCCGTTACCGCAGAGGCTCTTTCGTAAATATTTATGAAATGGACGGTTATTACGATTATTATTACGGCTACATGCTGCCCAATGCCGGCTATGTAAAGTGGTTCGATGTCATAGCGTATGAGGATGGATTTATGCTGCTGCTGCCGGATAAAAAAGATCCTACGCATGTTAAGCCGTTTCAAGAGAGAAAGCTGTTATTCCGGACGTTGAAAGAATCTGAGGAATGGGGAAAGGAGATCGGTATTGAGACCGTAGGTGATCTGAATGATCAGATCTGCCGTGGGTCGCTGAGTGAACTGATTCTGGTACAGGAAGCGCAGCAGGAGCGTAAGATCGGCGAGATTGCCAAGAGCATCGTAGACAGGGGCGGCGTGAAATTTGTCATGATCGCCGGACCCTCTTCTTCCGGCAAGACCAGTTTTTCCCACAGATTATCCATTCAGTTGAAGACCCTGGGGAAGACACCGCACCCCATTGCACTGGATGACTATTTCGTGAACAGAGAATTCACGCCAAGGGATGAGAACGGTGATTACAATTTCGAATGTCTGGAAGCGATTGATGTAAAGCAGTTCAATGACGACATGTGCAGATTGTTAGCCGGTGAACGTGTGGAGCTGCCTTCCTTTAACTTCAAGACCGGAAAACGGGAATATAAGGGCAATTTCAAACAACTGGGACCGGATGATATTCTGGTGATCGAAGGTATCCACGGTCTGAATGAGAAGACATCTTATGCACTTCCCGAGGAGAGTAAATACAAGATCTATATCAGTGCATTGACCAATATCAATATTGATGAGCATAACCGGATCCCGACTACGGACGGAAGACTTCTCCGCCGCATGGTCAGAGATGCGAGGACCAGAGGTGCGGATGCGAGACGCACCATCGATATGTGGGCTTCCGTGCGCCGGGGAGAGGAACAGAATATTTTCCCGTTCCAGGAGGATGCGGATGCCATGTTTAATTCCGTCCTGATCTATGAACTGGCAGTGTTAAAGCAGTTCGCAGAGCCGTTATTGTTCCAGATCGATAAGGGAGAACCGGAATATTACGAAGCCAAGAGACTGCTTAAGTTCCTGGAGTATTTCCTGGGTGTGACCAGTGAAAGCCTTCCCAATAATTCTCTGTGCAGGGAATTTGTGGGTGGAAGCTGCTTCAACGTGTAAACTATTCAGAGTAGCGCAATTCTGCTGACAGGCGTCGAATGCCTGCATTCGTAAGACTGTGCGGCAGA
>ENA-UOJI01002545-UOJI01002545.1-human-gut-metagenome-genome-assembly--contig:-P79-NODE-2545-length-10312-cov-24.756167_pt1 | contig 10312 bp, 10 predicted proteins | sample MGYA00242346_ERZ723893 | MGnify/ENA metagenome assembly ERZ723893 | reverse complement strand
ATGCAGACCACACCGGAAAATATAATAAACGGAAGATAATCAGTGTAAATGCGGGGATACGTAATGGAGAGAGAACAGGATTTTGACAACGAGATAGAGATAGACTTAAAGGATCTGTTTCTTGAGATAATTTCATATTGGCAGTGGATAATTCTTGTTACGATAGCAACAGGTGCAGTGGCATTTGCGATAAGCAGATTTATGATTACACCTATGTATGAATCTACATCTGAGCTCTATGTACTTTCAAAGAGCACATCAATCACAAGCCTTGCGGATATCCAGACAGGCACCAGCCTGACAAATGATTACATAGTTGTAGTAAAGGGACGTCCGGTGCTGGATCAGGTCATAGAAAATCTGAATCTGAATGAGAGCTACAAGACACTTGGCGGCAGGGTGACGCTTGATAATCCGTCCAACTCGCGAGTACTCAATATCACAGTAACGGATCCCGATCCGCAGATGGCAAAGACCATAGCAGATGAGATAGCAAAGGTCGCATCGGCATATATAGCGGAGAAGATGAAGCAGGATCCGCCGACCATCATCCAGAGCGGATATGATGATGGAGGCGCGGTAAGCCCTAATATCGGCAAAAACACTGTGATAGGAGCTTTTGCGGGAGCATTTCTGTCGATTGCGGTTATAGTGGTTTCTTATCTGTTCAATGATACAATCATAGATACAGAGGATGTGGAGAAGAAGCTCGGCATGAACGTGCTTGGTACACTTCCGCTTGATGAATCGGAGGATGACGGAGAGCAAGGAAAGGGCAGAAAGCATGGCAGAGGCAGCCACAGAAAGAAAAGAAAAAAGAAATCGGCTTCAGCATAAGGAAGCCTGTATCAGGAGATGGGCAGATGGAATTAGTAAAATTTGGCAAGCTAAAAGAACAAAGCTATACGATGAAGGAATCACTTCGAGCTTTGAAGACAAATATACAGTTTTGCGGGGATGATATACGCACGCTTCTTGTGACAAGCTCTGTACCAAATGAAGGCAAAAGCACCGTGGCACTTGATCTGGCGCGGTCGCTTACAGAGTCAGGAAATAGAGTGCTTTTCATAGATACTGATATGCGTAAATCAGTCCTTGCAGGGCGTCTGCGTGCCACAGCGGCAAGTGGAGGGGAGATATGCGGATTGTCGCACTATCTTTCCGGTCAGAGACGTCTTGAGGAAGTGATGTATGGCACGGAAATACCGGGTCTTTTTATGATATTTGCAGGGCCGTCTGTGCCGAATCCGACAGAGATTCTCGAGAAAAAATACTTTCAGGAGCTTCTTAATTTCGGTAAGGAGCACTTTAACTACATAATTATAGACTGTGCACCGATAGGAGCTGCCATAGATGCGGCAGTTGTAGCAAAGTATTGTGACGGAGCTATAATAGTGATAGGACAGGGCATGGCGAGCGCCAGGATGATTCAGAGTGTGAAAAAACAGCTCGAGGCATCGGGAGTGAGGATACTGGGGGCTGTGCTCAACAAGGTAAACAACAAGAAAAACAGCCATGTCAGTGGGTACTATGGCAATTACTACGGCAGCTATTACGGGCAGTCGGATAAAGCATGAAAAGCATCGATGTAGAGTTAGGAAAATCAAATATGCTTCCGCTTATTGCAAGCCAGCAGTTTTATGCTTCGTGGAAGGTCTTTATCAGGGAGCTTTTGCTCAATGCCATGGATGCCTGCAATGTGCGGCAGGCACTTGAGTGGAGCTGGGGCACGGAGTTCCTTGAGATGGAGCAGGCAAGCCAGATGCGCGATGTAAGGGCCATATATGAGCCACGCATAGACATCACGTACAGCAGTGATACAAGACTGTTTACGATAGAGGATAATGGAATAGGCATAAATGAATATGACCTGGAGCACTTTATCGCACAGATAGGGGCAAGCTATTATACAAGCACAGATTTCTTCAATCAGCAGCTGAAGTATGAGCCGTATTCTCACTATGGCATCGGGATATGCTCGTGCTTTACAGTCTCAAAGGCTGTGCTCATCGAGTCGAAAAAGGATAAGGTCATAAACACTGCCTGGAACATAAGCAATCCGCAGGATACGGCACCGGTCATGGCAAAGTGGTTTGGAGAGAGCGGCCAGATAGAGTATGTCATATCGCAGAAAAAGACACCGGGCACATGCATCTCTATCCCCGTAAAACCATCATATGCGCCGTATATAGATCTGGACTTTATAGTAGAAACCATAAAGCACTATATGCTTACACTGCCTATACCTGTAAATATCAGGTGTGATACGAGGGAGGTATGCCTGTCACAGCCAAAGGCAAAGTGGAACTATCCGATGAATGAGCTTGTTGGCATGAATATCATACGAGTGGATAACAGCCTGCTTGAGGGCTATGTTGCCATATATCATCCAAAGCACAAGGGGTATTTTCATAAGTCCACGCTGTACCAGCAGGGAGTCCTTGTGTCAGATGCTACAGACATACTGGGGCTTGCACCCTCATGGATAGACAATTTCTCGTATCAGCTCAATATCAAAAAGAGGTTTTTAAATATAAGCATATCAAGAGACGGAGCAGCCTTCGATGAAAAACTCATAGAGCTCCGCCAGTATATAGGACAGATTATCATAGATGCCTTTGGACAGAGCCCGCTTACACTTGGCCAGTATCTGTCAGATGGCAGAAAACGGCTGGTATGTGAATACGAGGCGGAAAACGAGCTGGTAAGCAGAGCTGTACAGGTTCTTGTATATATAAAGGAGCGCGAGGTAGAGGTCCCGGTGAGGACAGTAATAAACGGCTTTATCGGGCGGAAAATAAAGATAGCGTTCATGCAGAGGGCACTTTTTGCACACTATAGGGAGAACTACCCTTATGATTATGGTCAGTTTATTGACAAGTACGATATCATAGTATTTGAGCAGAATATCAGAGCCTTCTGGCAGTTTATGACACCGTATATCATATCGATGGAGTATGTTATGGGTGACATGCCGGGCATCATATACACGGATGTATCGGCAGACCTAACCGTGGCAAAGACAGCAGCAACGTTTCGAAACGACTACGTGTTAAGACCGGAGTATTATGATCTGGACCCTGTATTTTGTCTGGCGTCAAATGAGCTGACAGACCCGATGGAGCTGGTGATAAATACCCACAACCGCAATGCAATGCTTTTGCAGCGTGCCGAAAAGTACAAAAAGGTAAGGATTGCAAGAGCTGTGATCATAGAAAATATCAAGCAGAGGATACTGGGCAATGCATCCAGATGGAACAGTATCATAGATTTTGGAGGCGAGCTCGTGCACCAATATGAGCTGGAAAAGCCAATGAGCCTGCAGGCACAGTGGTGCCTCGAGAGAGACTTCCCGGATGAAATCAATGCGTATATAGCAAAGACCTTTACAGACAGGGAAATCGCAGATTACGGGCTTACAAGTCTTTATTTTACAAGGAAGGACTTTATAAAGTGGTGGATGGCACCATAGGTTGTACCGCCATGACATATATTATCAAACACTTATTGAAGCATGAATAAGGAGAACATGAAAATGGAGATATTAGACTTAAACAACGAAGAAGACACAAAAACAACCGATGAGATGGAGCCAAAAAAGCCGGAGGAAAAAACATCACCGGTCAAGGAAATCTTAAGCTGGGTGTTAACAATCGCATTCGCCATTGTAGCGGCAATACTCATAAAGAACTATGTCATTATAAATGCAAATATCCCATCAGGCTCGATGGAGAACACCATACAGATTGGAGATGACATATTTGGGTTCAGGCTCGCATATACATTTTCTGATCCAAAGAGAGGGGATATAGTCATATTCAATGCACCGGATTCGCCTTCTGAGAAATACATCAAGCGTGTAATAGGTCTGCCGGGAGAGACAGTCACCATAGAGGACGGTCAGGTGTATATAGACGGTGAGGCGCTTGAGGAGGATTATCTCAAGTCAAACCAGAGCGGTGAGGATCCGTGGACAGTAAATGCCGGACCTTACGAGTTTAAGGTGCCACAGGACTCATATCTGCTGCTTGGTGACAACAGAAATGGCTCATCAGACGCAAGAGTCTGGGAGCACACATATGTGTCTAAGAACGATATACTTGCAAAAGCGATATTCAGATATTACCCGTTCGACAGATTCGGAGCGGTGAAATAAGCTGTAAATCAGGATATAAAATAAAAATAGAGGTAAAGTAAATGCCAGAGATAGAAACAGACATTGAAAAACGAAATAAATATGGCATGCTGTGCGGTATAGTCGGTATATTTTTAAACCTCATACTCTTTGCCGGCAAGCTCTTTGCAGGAATGCTTAGCGGTGCAATCTCAATCACTGCGGATGCATTCAACAACCTGTCAGATGCAGGCTCATCAATCATCACGATAGCAGGCTTCAAGATGGCGGCACAGAGAGCCGACGAGGAGCATCCATACGGACATGCGAGGATGGAGTATGTGGCTACACTGGCAGTTGCAGCAATCATACTCATCATGGGCTTTGAGCTGTTCAGGGATTCCTTTGGCAAAATCATAAAGCCGCAGGACATAGAGTTTTCATGGCTTATTGTAGCGATACTACTGGCATCAATAGCCGTAAAATGTGTCATGGCGGTATACAATTTCTATTTTTCAAAAAAGCTTGATTCATCAACACTCGAAGCGACAGGCAGGGACAGTCTGTCAGACTGTATCGCTACATCTGTAGTACTTGCAGCCACACTCATAGCGCACTTTTCAGGACTCAATCTGGATGGAATAGGCGGTGTATTTGTGTCATTGTTTATATTCTATTCAGGGATATCATCAGCCAGAGATGCGATAGACCCGCTGCTTGGAGCAAAGCCGGAGCCGGAGTTTGTCGATAGACTCAAGGAGATGGTACTGGACTTTGACAAAAACATACTCGGTATGCATGACCTTATGGTGCATGATTATGGACCGGGACACAGGATAGTATCGTTTCATGCAGAGGTGCCGGAGGACGGAGATATGGTCGAGCTGCACGATATAATCGATAATCTGGAGCGCAGGATACGAAGGGAGCTGGGGTGTATAGTGACCATCCACATGGACCCGGTAGCGATAGAGGACGAGGAGGTAGCCGGACTGAAGGCCGAGGTGCTCTCCGTGATAAAAGGGCTTGATTCGCACATAAATATGCACGATTTCCGTATTATCAGAGGTGATACACATACGAATCTGGTTTTTGACATTGCAGTTCCATTCGGCTATATCACCTCAGATGATGATATATGCAATGCAATACAGGAAAATGTCAGGAAAAAGCTTGGAAAGAATTACTATACCGTGATAGAGGTAGACCGCGACAATTACATAAATATATGATATTGTAAGGGATATATATACGAGCTTCGCCGGTGGCTGTTGGGATAAAGAAACGGTGCACAATAAGATAAAAGAGGATAAAGTATATGTTACGAATCGGAATATGTGATGACTCAGCGGAAGCAAGGCAGCATATGCTGCAATTATGTCAGAAATATTATGAAAACAATACGGATGCATTTGAATATAAAATGTATAAAAACGCAGAAGAGGTTCTCGAATATTGTGATGATGAGGAAAACCAAAAAATAGATATACTTTTTCTGGATATAGAGATGGATGGTCTCAGCGGAATTAAACTAAAGGAACGAGTACTGAAAATGGACAAAATCTGGCGGATAGCATTTGTGTCGAGTCATGATGAGAAGATGATAGATTCCTTTGGAATCAAGACTATAGATTTTATCAGGAAGCCGGCCGGATATATGGATGTGAAAGCTGTGCTGGAAAAGGTATTGATAGAGAAATGTGAGAATGTAGGCATTTCGTATTTGTCTGAAACCGGTCAAAACATAATAATCTATGCTGAGGATATAAGATATATAGAAGCACAGGGAAAATATGCGTATATTTATACCAATGGGCAGAACTTTGTAGGAATAAATATATCTGAGATTGAGAAACGGCTTGAGGACAGTTCTGTGATACGTGTTCATAAATCATATATGGTTAATCTTGAATATGCCACACTTAGAAATGGAAAATTATCTATAAGAGATATGGATATTGAAATTCCGATTGGTAGAAGCTATAAAGAAACCGTAAAAAGGTTATATCATGAGTATGGTGAAAGAATGGCGAGGCGAAGAATGTGATAAGGGATATATTGTATTTGATAGTATATTTTATAACAGAGACTGTACTTTATTCATTAGCATATCGCACTGCACTAAGTAGAGGAATTACCAATAAAGCTGTCAAATGGATGGTATATATCATTGTGGTGTTAATTACAGGTAGTATTGTATATGTAAATAATAATCTACAGTATGTAATGGGAGCATCAATATTTATAATGGTCATATTGCCTGTTTTTATAATAGAGCCATTTAAAATTCAAAATTTGATTTTGTATCCGTTTGTGGTTATAGCAAGCTCTATATTTGGAATGTTGTTTTCATTTATTATATCTATAAAAATTGGAGTTTCTGAATACTACGTTAAGGAATCTCCGGCTTTAACGATTTTATGTCAGATATTGAGTATAGGTGTCTGGGCACTAATATATGTAATAAAACGAAGAAAAAATGATCAGGAAGAAGTAGTTTTAGATCTGAAACATTACATTATTTTGTATTTAGTTACCATCAGCTCATTGATATTAGTAGGATCAATTCAGACTTTTTCAGAATTGGAAGAGTATGAAGATTTGCAAATTTATGGAGTGTTTGCAGTAATGGCTTGCTGTACACTTGTTGTAGTAACACTTATGCAGATTGTTGTTTTAAGCCAGAATGCACATATAAAAAAATCAAATGACATGTATAAGGAGCATATGGCTTTACAAAAGCAGCACTATGAGCATATGCTTCTGCAATATGAAGAACTGCGGAAATTCCGCCATGATGTAAAAAATCATATGCTTGCGTTAAATAGTATGTGTACCAGCGAAGATAATTCACAAATAAAAAAATATTTATCGCAGCTAACTAATGAGGTTTCATCTAAAAAACCGGTAGAGTATACCGGAAACAGGGAATTGGATGCGGTAATAGCTCCATTTGTCCTGGAAGCGGAAAGTAAAAATATAAAGGTTCAGTTTAAGGGGCGCGTATCGGATGATGTAGCAATTGATATGTTTGATATGTGCACAATAATATCAAATCTCTTAAATAATGCCATAGAGGCATGTGAAAAAATACAAGAGGACAAAAGAATAATTGAGTTTGAGATAGCCAGTTATAATTCACAAATATTTATCTCGGTTTGTAATAGTTATGATATGGAGAGTATTATAAATCAAAAACAAAAGTTTATTACTACAAAAGAGGATAAGCTGAATCATGGTATTGGCTTAGAAAATGTAAGCAGGACTGTAAAAAAATATGATGGAGATATGAGAATATCTCAGGAAAATGAAAGATTTATTGTAACAATAAATATATAAAAAATAGGAAAATAGTTATAGAAATAAGCAATCACTATGTCGTTCATACCTAAAAAGTGTCGTTCATGCAATAGTGATTGCTTTTTTATACTATAAAAATATATATTAATTGTGGAAGTACAAAAGAAGGAGCAGCATATGGAAAACATAGTATTAAAGGATTTATTGCCGGTATGGTGCAAAAATTTTGATAAGTGGATATTGTGGATATTGTTACTTTCAATAGTGACATTTATATTGGAAAAGGCAATCAGAAGATATATTGTTTCAGAGACAATTATATTTGCATTTCAATTAGCACCATTTATCCTAATGGCAATAGCCGTTATTTTGGGAATTGTATTAGCTACAAATATCCTGATAGGGTATTGCAAAAAATTAAAGGATAGGGCATAAGAATTTTTAAACAGGTCTGCAATTAATACAGTATGTTTTATGATCAATACCTGGATAATAAATTGTAATTGAGCGTTGAATCCGCTATACTATGCTTATAGTACAGCGGATTATATTTTTGGGAGGCTTGTATGCAATACGAAACTATAAGAGCAGCAATATGCGATGATGAAGAATTTTTTCGGAATGAACTAAAAAAATTCGTGAGTGAATACGGAAATGAAATGGATATTAATGTAAGCATAGATCTCTATGATAATGCAAAAGAACTCATGAATAATATATTTTCTAAGAGTAAGGAATATGATTTATTGTTTCTTGATGTGGAAATGCCTGGCATGACAGGTATTGAGATGGCTGATGCATTAAGAAAAATCGACCCATGGGTATGTATCTCATTTGTGACGAGTTATGATGCATTTGCGATACAGGCATTCAGACTTGATGCACTTGATTATGTCATGAAACCGATAAAATATACACAGGTAAAGCACATTATCGAAAAAGCAAAACTTCAGATTGATTATCGTAAAAATGCACAAAAAGCGGAAAAAAGATATCTAAAAATTAAATCCGGATATGAAGATGTTCTCATAGACCTTCAAAATGTAATATATATAGAAAAACGCAGGAACCAGTGTGTATTCCATAAAATTGATGAGGAAATATGCTGTTATGAGCCTTTAAAAAAGATATATGAGAGATTGGATCATGATGCATTTATGTATATTCATCAGGGTTACATAGCCAATTTTAATTACATTAAAGAAGTAAAAAAGGATGTGGTATGCTTTGGACGAGGCATGGAGGTTTCTTTGAGCAGGAAATATCATGATCAGATAAAGGAACTTCATCTGGACAAGATAAGGAGAGCATATAAGGAGCAGGAACTTAACTATAATTAGGGAGTTCTGCCTTTACACTAAAATATCCGCTGGCATAAGAAAAATCAATGTGTCCGTTAAGGTTGGAAACGACTTTACGGACATTTTTTATGCCTATTCCATGAGGTAAGACCTTGTCATTTTTGGTAGATGTAAATTCACCATTGTTTTCTATAATATTTCCGGAGTAGGAATTTTCAATAACTATATTCATATATGAGCCGGTCTGGGTTAGGGAGAATCTGATCCAGCCATGTTCACACTCAGAGGCTGCTTTTATCGCATTATCAAACAGATTACCTATTATGGTCGTAATTGAAAAATCGTCAATATTAATACCGGGTGTACTTATATTAATTTCGCATCTGATATTTTGTGACTTTGCCTTGTTCTCTTTTTCAGCTATAAGAGCTGAGACGATATGAGAGCCTGAATCTACAGTATTTGTCAGAGAAAGATCCTCAGAAATATTATGAATATATTCATGAATTTTCCTATCATTGTGCTGTGAAGCATAACCATCAATTACTATCAGATGGTTTTTTATATCATGTCTTAAAGAATGGAGCTGATTTAATTTATCGTCGAGCTGGGCAGAATATACCTGTTCCATTTTATCAAGTTCCAGTTTGAACCGATAATTGGTGTTTTCTTCAATGACTGCCAGAAATTTATCATATAGTGAAATGCATATGATAAGGAATAAAAATATAATTGAAAAAATAACAATCAAATTATAAGAGTTTGGATTTTCAATGCATATTGAAAGCGTAATGTAGCCAAGCAACATACTTAATCCCAATATAATAATTGCAAATGCATATGAATAAAAATTCGCACTGGATTTCCTTTTTATATTGTTGGTATAAAGTATGTAAATATTATAAACAACTATAAAAATGGTTGTGGTTTTATAATGTAAATATTCCTGAGAACTCAGTGCAAAATGTGCATCATTTAATAGTAAAGTTTGTATAATGGCAATTGGTATAAATAGAAATAATGTAGCTATATAATTGAATAAACATTTTAACAGTAGTTTGTTTAATTTTCTAAAAATTATAAGCATGAATAGGATAGGAGCAAAATATGATAATATCCCGATAGCATGTATTGTGGCTGGAAAAACTACAAATACTATAATATAAAATAACTTCATCGGAATGCTGATTTTATTGTGCATATTTTCTTCACATATTCTGAATAGCAAGAATGCATTACAAAGAAGATATAAAAATTCTAAAAAAATATTAATGTAATTATTCATACCGTGTCTCCTTATGTTTAATATTATAACTTAAAAAAACGACAAATTAAACAATAAATAAAGTAATTTGTGTTAATTTGTGTCAAACAGCACCGAAATCTTACCAAATAGCACTTATATATTGTTTATTTTTTTACATGGTGGTAGTTTGAATAGCGAAAGGAGATATAGTTATGTTTATAGAATTGACAAATGAAAAATTGATGGAATGTGATGGTGGAAATACATTTTACGATTTAGGAGAAAACATTATTAGGAGCCTGCTAATAAAAAGTCAATAGTAAAATGAATTATTTTTATGATTGTGATTTT
>ENA-UOJI01002544-UOJI01002544.1-human-gut-metagenome-genome-assembly--contig:-P79-NODE-2544-length-10321-cov-6.179330_pt1 | contig 10321 bp, 9 predicted proteins | sample MGYA00242346_ERZ723893 | MGnify/ENA metagenome assembly ERZ723893 | reverse complement strand
GAAAAAGTCTCAGCCCAAGAAAGCCCCGGAGACAGTAGAAACGCCCGCAGAAGAGGCGCCTGCGACGCAGGACGAGGCACCTGCGGCAGCTCCGGCCAAGAAGAGCGACATCGGTGAGACAGAGGTCAGGGTGCTCCTGTCCGAGAAGCTGAAGGCCGGAAAGAAGGCACAGGTCAAGAAGCTCTTCACAAAGTACGGCGTCGAGAAGCTCTCCGAGCTGATCGAGCAGCATCCGGACAAGCTGGAGGAGATATACAAAGAAGCGGAGGGGATCTGATGGCAGCACCAAAAGGACACGCAAAACTGAATAGCAGCGCCTCGCACCGGTGGATGAACTGCCCCGGATCCGTGAAGGCGTCCGAGTGCTTCCCCGCGTCCTCTTCGATCTATGCAGACGAGGGCACACTGGCCCACGAGGCAGCGGAGCAGCTGATCCAGACCGGCAAGATCACGCCGGCACACAAGGGCAAGATCACAAAGTTCTACAAGGAACACCAAGAGCTCGGCGGTGACGCCGACCAGGTAGCGAAAACGCTGGAGCCCTACGTCGAGTTCGTACACGAAGAGCTCCAGGATGCAAAAAGGACAGACCCGGGAGCCCAGCTTCTCACAGAGCAGCGCGTCGATCTGACACCATGGATCCCCGGAGGCTTCGGCACGACAGACGTGGCCATCATCGGAGGCAAGACGCTCCATATTATCGACCTGAAGTACGGCAAGGGCGTCCCGGTCTTCGCAGAAGGCAACAGCCAGTTAAGACTCTACGCCCTCGGCACGCTCGACCTGCTCGACACGATCTACGACATCGAGACGGTCAAGATGACAATATACCAGCCGAGGATCGATAACGTCTCCAGCGACAGCATCCCGGCCGAAACGCTCAAAGCGTGGGGCGAGGATGAAGTCAAGCCGGCTGCAGCTCTGGCCCTCACAGACAACGCTCCAATGGCTGCGGGAGACTGGTGCCAGTTCTGCCCGGCAAGACAGAGCTGCCGCACACGTGCGGAGAAGTTCGAGAGCCTGGAAGAGTACAAGAAGAAGGCGTTCCTGACCGTCGAAGAGATCGGCGAGCTCCTGGGCCAGATCGACGGCCTCGTGAAGTGGGCCGAGGATCTGAAGGACGGAGCCCTGACGAGAGCCCTGGAGGGCGAAGAGTTCCCTGGCTGGAAGGTAGTCGAGGGCAGGAGCATCCGGAAGTATTCCGGAACGGAGGAAGAGATCGTCCGCCAGTGCGAGGGTGCCGGCTTCGATCACGCTCTCCTCTATGAGACGAAGCTCCTCACAGTCTCCGCGATGGAGAAGCTGATGGGGAAGAAGAAGTTCGCAGAAGTCCTGGAGAACTATGTCGAAAAACCTCCGGGCAAGCCTACACTCGCGCCGGAGAGTGACAAAAGACCGGCCATCGTAAACGGTAATGCAGCGGATGACTTCGCCGGCGAGTTCGACGAAGAGCTTCCGTTTAACTAATCACACAAAAGGAGGACAGTGAAATGTCAAGTAGAAACGGTAAAAAGGTAATTACAGACGAGGTGCGCTTCAGTTATCTCCATGTTTGCGAGCCCTATGCAGCGCAGGCCGGACAGAAGGAGAAGTACAGCGTCTGCCTCCTGATCCCGAAGACAGCGAAGAAAACGATCCAGCTGATCCAGGAGGCAGTGGCCGAGGCAACAGATGAAGGCCAGAAGACAAAGTGGGGCGGCAAGGTTCCCAAGAACTTAAAGCTCCCCCTTCGTGACGGAGACGAGGAGAAGGATCTCGACGAGAACCCCGAGTACGAGGGGATGTTCTTCCTGAACGCCACCAGCAAGAGACAGCCGGGTCTTGTAGATAGCCACAAGCAGGAGATCATGACCGTGGACGAGCTGAAGAGCGGAGACTGGGGCAAGGCCTCGATCAACTTCTTCCCCTTCAGTGCATCCGGATCCAACGGTGTCGGCGTGGGGCTCAATAACCTCATGAAGACAAGAGACGGCGAGAGCCTGGGCGGTGTATTCACAAAGGCCGAGGACGACTTCGAGGGAGAGTTTGAGGATGAAGATGGTCTCCTCGATTGAGTTAGGAATAGACATCGAGACATTTAGCTCTGTGGACATCAAGAACGGGGCCTACGCTTACAGCGCGGCCCCGGACTTCCAGGTCCTTCTTGTCAGCTACAAGTTCAGCGACGAGGAGGATGTGAAGCTGATCGACCTCGTGTTCAAGGAAATCGCGGACCCGGTCGATCAAGACGATCCGAAGAGCGTCCGGTGTCACAACAATCTGAAAGCCGGCGGCGCTTCCGACGCTCGCTTCTGGAACGCTCTCACGGATCCCGCTGTCATCAAGACAGCCTACAACGCCAACTTCGAGCGCACCTGCCTCGCTCGGTACATGGGCGAAGCAATGCCACCGGAGCAGTGGCGCTGCACTTTGATCCTGGCGGTCCAGCTCGGTCTCCCTCGTGCCCTGGAGAACGTCGGCCCGGCGCTCGGACTTACAGAAGAAGAACAGAAAAAGAAAACCGGCAAGGCCTTAATACAGTATTTTTGTAAGCCTTGCAAACCTACAAGGGCGAACGGCTACCGGACAAAGAACACACCGGTCAACGCACCCGAGAAGTGGGAACTATTCAGAGAATACAACCGGCGGGACGTCGTGGCGGAGCAGGTGATCCTTCACAAGCTCCGGGACTTCCGACCAGATGACAAGGAGCAGGCGCTCTGGACTCTCGACCAGGTCATCAACGACCGCGGCGTCCTTTTAGACATCGACATGGCCGAGAAGATCGTCCGCTTCGATACACAACGCAGCGACGAGCTGCGAGAGGAGAGCAGGCAGATCACCGGACTCTCCAACCCGAACAGCCTGACGCAGCTCAAGCCCTGGCTCGCCCGTCATGGAGTACCGACGGAGAGCCTGCGCAAGGATGACGTCGATGCGATCCTCTCCGATCCGGATCTGGACGAAGATGTCCGCCGGGTGCTGGAGATCCGCAAGACGATCAGCAAGACCAGCGTCAAGAAGTACCAGACCATGATCGACATCGCAAGCCGTGACGACAGAGCTCACGGGATCATGCAGTTCTACGGTGGTCACACCGGAAGATGGGCGGGAAGGTCTCTGCAGCCACAGAACCTCGTCCGGAACACCATGCCGGACGCCGAACTGGATGCAGCCAGGGAGCTCGTCAAGCTGGGAGAGTTCGAGGGGCTGGAGATGCTCTTCGGAGAACCGGCGCCGATCTTCTCCCAGCTGGTGAGGACGGCGTTCATCCCGTCACCGGGCAACCGGTTCGTGGTGAGTGACTTCTCGGCCATCGAGGCCAGGGTGATCGCATGGATCGCCGGGGAAGAGTGGCGGCTGGATGTCTTCAGGAATAACAAGGACATCTACTGCGAAAGCGCCAGCCGCATCTATCACGTCCCGGTCGAGAAGCACGGACAGAACGCGGAGCTCCGACAGCGTGGCAAGGTCGCAGAGCTGGCCCTCGGGTACGGGGGATCCATCGGAGCGATGAAGAGCATGGACACCACCGGCTCCGTGCCGGAGGAAGAAATGGCCGGCATCGTGCAGCAATGGCGGAGAGAGTCGCCGGCGATCGTGAGGATGTGGAAGGACTGCCAGAACGCAGCGGTCTCCGTCATAACCGGAAGACAGCCCCGCAGGGTGATCCGCTCACTCCAGGACACGACCTTCTACATGGAGAGGGTGGCCGGGACGCCTGTGCTGATGATAAAGCTGCCAAGCGGTCGCCCGATCGCGTTCTGGGATCCGATCGTCAAGGAGTCCGACATGGGGCCGCGTATTACATACATGACGCAGAACCAGACCACAAGGAAGTGGGAGAGGGCCGAGACATACGGCGGAAAGCTGACCGAGAACATCGTCCAGAGTGTCGCCCGTGACTGTCTGGCCGAAAAAATGACGCAGATCAGCGCCCAGGGCTACGACGTAGTGTTCCACGTACACGACGAGATGATCCTTGACGTGCCGAAGGAAGACACGAGAGCCGCGGAGCTGGTGGATAAAATAATGGCCGAGCCCATCGACTGGGCGGAAGGCCTGCCACTAAAAGGAGGGACTTATGAGTGCGAGTTCTACCGTAAAGACTAAAACACCCGGACAGATCATGGAGATCGTCCGGAACGATGTGAACCAACTGACAGAAGACGACAAGGACATCGTCATCCTGGCACTGGAGACCATCGAGGAGCTTTTCCGCCAGAAGAGGACGGCCAACTGGATCGCAGAAGAAGGCGGTGGCGCCTACTTTACACCCGGAGGCAATCCGGTCTATAAATGCGACACCTGTGGCTATGTTTACGGAGCCAACGAGATCCACCCGACCGGGAAAATCTGCCGAGGCTGCGGGCGACTGATGAAAAACGGAAGGAGATGGCACTGATGGAAGTATTAGAAATAAGAGGCACACGGGACGCCATGTTCACGATGCGCCTGAACATGGCGAACTGCTTCCCCTGCTCTGTCACCTGGCTCCGGAAGCTACTGAAGAAGGCGATCGATGTCTCTGACGATCCGCAGCTGTACCGTGCGGAACTGGTGCTCTACATGAACGACCTGCTCGCCGAGGTGACGGATCCGGAGAAAAAGGCAAGCATCCTGCAGGAGTTCCGAGACTATAAGGAAGCAGCCGATCACAGACAGCCGGGCATCGATGCACTGGCCGAAGAGATCGAGAAGCGGAAAGCCTGGATCAATCACAACCTGGGAAAGAAGCAGCCGAAGCACGAGGCACGCAAGATCCTGAAGGAGAAACGGGAGGAGCTGGCCACGATGAAGAAGATCCAGCGCTCCGAGTATGGCCGGAGTTATGCAGCGATTAAAGCGCTAAAAATATGGAAAAAGACAAGAAGAACCTCCTGGAGTGCCTGGTGGTTCTCGGACAGGGAGGAGAAATAGATGAAACTATTGCAGGGTGACTGCATCGAGCAGCTGCGAAGACTTCCGGAGGATGTCCGGGCGGACATCTGCCTGTGCGATCCGCCCTACTCTTCCGGAGGACTGCACGCCGGGGATCGCAAGGCGAACACCACGGCCAAGTACACGGACAACGACTTCAACGGTGCTGCAAAGCTCCCGCCGTTCTCCGGTGACAATATGGACCAGAGGAGCTTCACGGAGTTCATGCGCCGGGTATGCGTAGAGCTCCGGCAAAAGACACGGGAGGGGGGGGGATCCTGGCCCTCTTCGTAGACTGGCGGAACCTTCCAGCGATGACGGATGCGATCCAGATGGCCGGATGGGTGTGGAGAGGTGTCTGCGTATGGGACAAGGGCATCTCCAGGAACCAGCCGGGACGCTTCAGGAACGACTGCGAGTACATCGTGTGGGCCAGCAATGGCGACCTGCCGATCGACTGGGAGAAGGCGAAGGGCACGAAAGCCCTGCCGGGAGTTTATCACATCCCGATCGTCCCCGGAAAGCAGCGGAAGCACCAGACGGAGAAGCCCGTGGAGCTGATCGAGAAGCTTCTGGCCATTGCACCTGCAGACGGACTCGTGATCGATTGCTTCATGGGGTCCGGCACGACAGGCGTGGCCAGCGTGAACACCGGCAGGGGCTTCATCGGGATCGAGCTCTCCCCGGAGATCTACCGGACAGCGCAGGAGAGGATAGAAGAGGCACTGCTCGCCGATGCGGGCGGGCTGCTTGACTAAAAGGAGCCGCACATGGAAAACGTAGTTATAAAAATGGAAGACAAAGTCGTGACCGGACTGAAGAACAACCCCGCGATCTGGATCGCCGAGGGCGGCAGCAGGTTCTCGGCTAAATGGAAAAACAAGGAGATCCACTGGGCGGAGCTCCTGGCCAGACTGCGCAACGTCACCATGACGCAGGAGACGCAGGCCGAGTATTTCAAGATGACAAAAGCCCAGCAGGACAAGATCAAGGACGTCGGCGGCTTCGTCGGCGGAACGCTCACAGGCGGCCGGAGGAAGACGGACACGGTCAAAGACCGCTACCTCATCACCTTCGACCTGGACACGGCCCCGGACGGCTTCGTGGAGACGATGCAGCTGGAGGCTCCGTATGCCTGGGCGATCTATTCAACCCACAAACACAAGGCAAGCGCCCCGCGCTTCCGTCTGATCGCACCGCTCTCCCGGGCTGTGGATCCGGATGAGTACGAGGCTATCACGAGAAAGATGGCCGAAGAGATCGGGCTGGAATATTTTGACAGCACGACCTTCCAGCCGTCGCGTCTGATGTACTGGCCAAGCTGCTCACGTGACGCCGAGTTCGTCTTCGAGTATAACGACGGGAAGCCGGTGGACGCGGATGCGTGGCTGAACAAGTACCCGGACTGGAGGGATGTGACCTTCTGGCCAGTCTGCCCGGATGAGATCCGTGTGCAGAAGAAGCGCCAGGAGAAGCAGCAGGATCCCCTGAAGAAGAAGGGACCGGTCGGAACATTCTGCCGCACGTACACCGTGCCGGAAGCGATCGAGACCTTTCTGCCGGATGTCTACACGAAGGCACCGGGCAAGGATGACCGCTACACCTACGCAGCGGGCTCCACGTTCGGGGGGCTTGTCATCTACGACGACGGGCTGTTCTGCTATTCAAACCACAGCACGGATCCGGCCCACGGGATGGATCTGAACGCCTTCGACCTGGTACGTGTTCACAAGTTCGGCCAGGAAGACGCCGACATCGCAGAGGACACTCCGGCCACAAAGCGGCCAAGCTACAAGGAGATGATCGAACTGATCCGACAGGATCCCGGCTGCATCAAGACCTACGACGCGGAGAGACACGCAGCGGCGGCCGACGACTTCGCCGGAGAGCTGACACCCGAGGAGAAGGAACACTGGAAGCTGACGCTCCAGCGCACGAAGCAGGGCGCGGTCGAGACAACGATCGACAACCTGGTGAAGATCTTCGAGACGGACGAGAACCTTCAGGGCATCGCCTTCAATGATCTCTCCGGCTACGTGGAGATCGTAGCACCGGTACCCTGGAAGAAGGAGCTGACGGAGTGGAAAAACGCAGACGACTCCTGCCTTTATGTGTATCTATCAAGGAACTACAACGACTTCCGCAGGGCAGACGTGACGGACGTGCTCACCCAGATCGCACACAAGAGAGCCTTCCACCCGGTCAAGGACTACATGAAGAGCCTGCCGGACTGGGATGGCGTACCAAGGATGGAGACGATCCTGATCGACTACCTGGGGGCCGAGGACTGTGCCTACTCCCGCGAGGTGGCGAAGAGGTGGCTGCTCGCAGCGATCTCCAGGATCTTCCGTCCCGGCTGCAAGTTCGATTATATCCCGGTGCTCTCCGGTCCCGGAGGCATCGGCAAGAGCACGCTGATCGCGAAGCTGGGCGGGGCATGGTTCTCCGACTCGCTGTCCTTCGAGGATATGAGAGACAAGACCGCGGCCGAGAAGATCCAGGGCACATGGCTCAATGAGATCTCGGAGCTGAAGGGAATGAGGAAGACGGAGGTCGAGAGCGTCAAGAGCTTCATCTCCAGACAGGAGGACATCTATCGCCCCAGCTATGGACGACAGGTGGAGCATCACAAGCGCAGCTGCGTCTTCATCGGCACCAGCAACGCGGACGCCTATCTGAAGGACGTCACCGGCAACCGACGCTTCTGGCCGGTCAAGTGCTCCGGGCAGACAAAGAAGAGGCCCTGGGAGCTTACGGCTGACGCGGTAGCGCAGATCTGGGCGGAGGTTCTCTTCTATTATGACGGGCTGGACGAGAAGACCCTCGTGCTGCCGAAGGATGTCGAGAAGGAAGCCCTGGAGCACCAGGTCGCAGCACTTGAACATGACGAACGCCTGGGCCTCGTGGCCGTGTACCTGGAGAAACTCCTGCCGAAGAACTGGGCGTCGATGGATCTGACGGATCGCCGGTTCTGGCTGGACAATGAAGCGGAAGGCGCAGAGGGCACGGAAGCCCGCACGCAGGTCTCCGTCATGGAGATCTGGGCGGAGTGCTTCAGGATGTCACCGACGGCCAAGAAGAGAACCGACTCGGATGATATAACGAGGATCCTGACGCAGCTGGGCTGGGACAAAAAAGGGACCCAGAGGATCCCGCTTTATGGCCCCCAAGTGGTTTACATAAAAGTGTAATTAGCTCCCTAAAAAAGTGTAATTAGCTCTGGAGCTAATTACAAAAACAAACGTAATTTTTGTAATTAGTAATTAGCTAATTACAAGCTAATTACAAGCGCAAACGCAGACGGGACAAGGGTTTAACACTGTTTTGTAATTTGTAATTAGCTAATAGAAAAATAAAAAAATTTTGGAATTTAGGGGTAAAAAAAGCAAAAACGCGCATATACGCGTATATACGTGAGAAAGTTCAGCTAATTACAAAAGCTAATTACAAGGAGATAAAACGATGGAAAAAGACATAGAGAAAAAATTTGTCGACGGGATCAAGAAGATCGGCGGCCGTGCCTATAAGTTCGTGTCGCCCGGCAATGCAGGGGTGCCGGATCGGATAGTCGTGCTGCCTGGTGGGAGGGTCATCTTCGTGGAGTTAAAAACGGAGACGGGCAGACTGACGGGGCGACAAAAGATTCAGATCCGGACGCTATCGCGACTGGGATGCGAGGTGTGGAAGCTGTACGGAGAGGATCACGTCGAGGCGTTCCTTGCGGAGATGGCCGGCCGACTTTTCACCGATGGCCTGGCAGAAGGTCTCGGAACGGAAGGAGGTGATCGTCGTGAGATTTACCCCGCACAGCTATCAAAAGAGGGCTGTCTCTTTTATCCTGGAGCATGAGGCGGCCGGTCTTTTCCTGGAGATGGGACTCGGCAAGACGGTCATCACTCTCACGGCGATCGAGGAGCTGATGTGCGACCGGTTCGAGGTCTCCCGGGTCCTGGTGATCGCACCGCTGCGAGTGGCCGAGGACACATGGAGCAGGGAGAGCGAAAAGTGGGACCACCTAAAGCATCTGCGGATCGCGAAGATCCTGGGAAGTGCGGCAGACAGGATCCGGGCACTGAAGAAGAGCGCGGACATCTACGTCATCAACCGGGAGAACGTGGTGTGGCTGGTCGAGTATCTGGAAGAGAACCGGATCCGCTGGCCCTTCGACATGGTCGTCATCGATGAGCTGTCCAGTTTCAAGAACAACCAGGCGAAGCGCTTCAAGGCACTGAAGAAGATGCGGCCGATGATGGACCGGATCGTAGGGCTGACCGGAACACCGGCAGCGAACAGTCTGATCGATCTGTGGGCCGAGATGTATCTCCTGGATCGAGGCGAGAGACTGGGGCGGACGCTGACAGTCTACCGGGGCAACTGGTTCCGGCCGGGCTACTCCAACGGCCCGATCGTCTACAAGTGGGAGCCGAGGCGCGGAGCGCTGGAGGACATCACGAAGAGGATCGCGGACATCACGGTCAGCATGAAGGCCGAGGACTATCTCACCCTGCCGGACAAGATCGAGACCACGATCAGCGTGCAGCTGGACGAGAAGGCGATGGGCGCCTACCGGGAGATGGAACGGGAGAGCCTGATGGAGCTGGAGGGCGAGGAGATCGTGGCGCTGGATGCTGCGGCTGTCATGTCAAAGCTCCTGCAGGTAGCGAACGGCTTCATCTACGACCAGACGCACCGGGCGATCAGCGTCCACGAGGCAAAGTTGGACGCCCTGGCCGAGATCATCGAAGCGGCGAACAGCCCCGTCCTGGTCTTCTACAACTTCCAGGCCGACAAGGATGCGATCCTGGCCAGGTTCCACGATGCGAGGACCCTGGAGAACGACGCAACGATCGAGGACTGGAACAGGGGCCGGATCCGGTTACTACTGGCACATCCGGCCAGTGCAGGCTACGGCCTGAACTTACAAGACGGCGGTCACATCATGGCATGGTACGGACTACCCTGGAGCCTGGAGCAGTATCTCCAGGCGGTAGCAAGACTGCAGAGGCAGGGCCAGAAGTACCCGGTCATGGTCTACCACATAATCGCGAAGGGCACAGTGGACGAGCAGGTCGTCCGGAGCCTGTCCGCGAAAGATGTCACACAGAGCGCACTGATCGGGATCCTGAACGACAGGAAGCAGTGCTACACGTAAACGAAAGGAGCGAGAACCATGAACAACACACTGACAGACCTGAACAACTACCTCTTCGAGCAGCTGGAGCGCTTAAACGACGACGAGCTGGATGATGAGGGGCTGGATCGGGAGATACGGAAGACCGAGGCAGTCGTCAAGGTCTCCGAGAAGATCATCGAGAACGGTGAGCTGGCCTTTAAGACCATGAAGCACCTGGACGACTACGGGTACCACCCAGACAAAGGGACGGCAGCACTGCCACCGATGCTATCAACGGGGGGGGACTGG
>ENA-UOJI01002538-UOJI01002538.1-human-gut-metagenome-genome-assembly--contig:-P79-NODE-2538-length-10349-cov-21.687585_pt1 | contig 10349 bp, 9 predicted proteins | sample MGYA00242346_ERZ723893 | MGnify/ENA metagenome assembly ERZ723893 | reverse complement strand
CCGGCGCGCCCGCATAAGGAGAGCCTGTGCCCGCGAGCGCGTCCGTCACAGTCTTGGCCAGCGAATTGAGCTGCTGCTGGCCGCTTTCCAGTTTGCTCCTGCCTGCGGCAAGCTCTTTTTCGCCGCTCTCAAGCTCCTTGACGCCGTCCTCGTACTGGGCAAGGCCGTCTTCATACTCTGCCCTGCCCTTTTCGTACTCGTCCAGCGCGTTCTCGTACTCCTCCATACCGTTGAGGTATTGCATTTCGCCGTCGTCGAGCTCGATCTTTGCATCGTCCAGCTCCGCGCGCGCGTCCTTGAGCTCCTGCTGGCCGTCGTAGTAATCCTTCCAGCCGTCGTCGAGCTTCCTGCGCGCATCGCTCAGTTCTTTTTGCGCGTCGCCGAGCTTTTCGTCGGCCTCGGCCTTCGCGTCGTCGAGCTCACGCTGCGCATCGTCGAGCTTTTCCGTCGCCTCGTCGACAAGATCGTCGTGCCGCAGCTGAGAGCGTGCGTCGCCGAACGGCTCAAGCTCGTCGATGACGGCGTCGATATAGTCGTCATAGTCGCTGTAAAACGCGGTCATCTCCGCCGCGCCGGAGACGCGCACATAGGCCGCCGTGTAGTAGTCGAGCGTGAACGCCTCGCGCGGCAGGTACAGATACGCCTTGACCGTGCCGCTGCCGAGCGTCGACGTGCCGCGCTCCACCGCAAGATACACCGGCGAGCGCACCGTGCCGACGACCGTATACGTGTCCTGCGCGAGCGCGTCGGAGAGATCGTCCCCCGGCGTCAGAGTGATGCGATCTCCGATCGCGATGTTCATCAGCGAGAGCATGTTTTCCTCCACCACGCACTCGTCCGCGCGCTCGGGCATGCGCCCGCCGCGCAGCAGCACCTCGTTGATGCCGCGGCCCGTGAGGGAGAGGACCTTGACCACCGCGTCGAGTGAATCGGACGAGGCGAATGCGTCGATGACGTACTCGCCCTCGGCGTCCTCGACCTTGTCCTGTGCTCGAAGAGAGGTAATGTCGTCGTCGGTCAGGCCGAGCGTTGAAAGCACCTGAATGTCCGCCAAGTGCAGGGAATCGAGATAGTCATCGCCCGTGCGCTTCATGTCCGGTGCGGTCGCCTTGAGACCGGAGAGAAACGCGACCGATAGCGCGACCAGGATCATAATGGAGAAAAAGCGGCTGCGCGTGTGCTGGATCTCGCGCCAGAAGTCCTTCTGCATGGCGTTTTTCATCGCGCCGCCCCCTTTCGTTCCGATTTCTTCGTTACCATTCGATCAGTTCCACGCTGGTCGGATGCTCATTGCACTGCATGCTCTCCACCGTGCCGTTTTTGATGTGGATGACGCGGTCGGCCATCGGCGTGATGGCGCTGTTGTGCGTGATGACCACGACCGTCACACCCTTTTGCCGGCAGGTGTCCTGCAAGAGCTTGAGGATCTGCTTGCCGGTCACATAGTCGAGCGCGCCGGTCGGCTCGTCGCAGAGCAGGAGCTTCGGATTTTTCGCCAGCGCGCGGGCGATGGCGACGCGCTGCTGCTCGCCGCCGGAGAGCTGACCGGGGAAGTTGTTCGCGCGCGCGGACAGGCCGACTTCGTTCAAGACCGTCGCTGCGTCGAGCGGGTCTTTACAGATCTGCGCCGCGAGCTCGACGTTTTCAAGCGCCGTCAGGTTGCCGACAAGGTTATAGAACTGGAAGACAAAGCCGATGTCGTGGCGGCGATAGGTCGTGAGCTGGCGGGCGTTGAAGCCGCTCACGCACGTCCCGTCGACCGTGATGGTGCCGCCCGAGCAGGCGTCCATGCCGCCGAGCATGTTTAAAACCGTCGTCTTGCCCGCGCCCGAGGGGCCGACGATGACGCAGAATTCACCCTTTTCGATCGTAAAGCTGATGTGGTCCACCGCGCGAATTTCGATCTCTCCGCTGTGGTAGACCTTGGAAACATCCTCAAATGTGACGAAAGCCGCCATAGTCCGACTCCTCCGCTTCAAATATCATTTCTATTTTATTATAAGTGGAAAATAACGGAAATGCAAGTGTAGATATAGCAGCTTGCATGAAAAAGTCGCTAATTTTTTGGGCAAAACCATGAGAGCTGACGATTGAAATTTGCCTTTTCCGCGCTTATAATACAAACTGAAGTAAATGAAGGAAAGGAGCGTGAAAACGAATATGTTTGAGAACTTCATCAAGCAGGATGTTGACGACATGATCTTCGGCAGCACCAAGCAGATCATCAGCGAGCGCTGAGATCCGTTGTATCGACCACGCGAAAGCGTGGCTTTTTTGTTTTTATCGCCGGAAAGGCGAAAAAGGGCCGCTTCCACGGGAATTTTCGTCCCGAGAGGCGGATTTTTCTTGCCTTTGCACGGTGTGTGTGATATACTTTTTCGGCTAATGAAGGATAAAAATAAGGAGAGAGAACGCCATGGCTGTGATCGAATACGATTCCTACAAGCAGAAGCTGCTTGCGATGGACGAAACATTTGAAAACCTCTTCAAGGCGCTGGAGATCGAGCAGGCCCGTCAGGAGCTGAACCGCCTCGAGCTCGAGGCGCACGAGGACGGCTTCTGGAACGATCTGGAGCGCTCGCAGAAAAACCAGATGCGCTCCAAGCAGCTGCAAAATAAAATTCACCGTTACGAAAAGCTCGTTTCCACGCGCGACGATCTGCTCGCGCTGATCGACATGGGAACGGAGATGGACGACGCAAGCCTGCTGCCCGAGCTCGAAGAGGGCTACAAAAAGCTCGAAGCCGATGTGGAGCAGGCGCGACTCACGACGCTCCTTTCCGGCGAATACGACAACTGCAACGCGATTCTGACCTTCCACGCCGGCGCGGGCGGCACCGAGGCGCAGGACTGGGCGCAGATGCTCTACCGCATGTATATGCAGTGGGCGAACAAGCACGGCTTTGAATTCGAGATGCTCGACTATCTCGACGGCGACGAGGCCGGTCTCAAGAGCGCGACGGTCATGGTCAAGGGTGAGAACGCCTACGGCTATCTGAAGGGCGAAAACGGCGTGCACCGCTTAGTGCGCGTTTCCCCGTTCGACGCGAACGCCCGCCGCCAGACGAGCTTTGCAGCCCTCGAGGTCATGCCTGAGCTGCCCGACGACATTGAGGTCGAAATTCGTCCCGAGGATATTGAAATGCAGGTCTACCGCGCGTCCGGCGCCGGCGGCCAGCACGTCAACAAGACGAGTTCTGCCGTTCGACTCATCCACAAGCCCACGGGCATCGTCACCGCCTGCCAGACCCAGCGCTCGCAGTTCCAGAACCGCGACTACGCCATGCAGATGCTCAAATCCAAGCTCATGGAGCTCAAAATTCAGCAGCACGCGGAGAAGATCTCCGACATCAAGGGCGTGCAGCTCAAGATCGAATGGGGCAGCCAGATCCGCTCCTACGTTTTCATGCCCTACCAGCTTGTCAAGGACACGCGCACCGACTACGAGACCGGCAACATCCAGTCCGTCATGGACGGCGACCTCGACGGCTTCATCAACGCGTATCTCACCAAGTCTGCGAACGGGGAGCTGAAAAAATAATTCAAAAATGTGCGAAGCACATTTTTGAGAGGGGCTTGCAGAGTGCTGCGCGCACTCGCGTTGTTCGCACACTTGCACTCTGAGATGAATTTTTTCCAGAAGGTGAATTGCCCCGCAGCGGGCAAGAGAAGCCCCTCTGGAGGGCGCGCGGGTCGCGGAAAAAATGATCAAACTTTGATTCCGGCGCTGCGGCGCCGGAATTTTATATGTCGGAACGAAAAAGGTAAACAGGGAGGAAACATGGCAGAAAATACCAGAGAAAACAAGATGGGCACGATGCCCATCGGCAAGCTGCTGGCCAACATGGCGGGGCCCGTGATGATATCGATGCTCTTTCAGGCGCTCTACAACATTGTCGACAGCGTGTTCGTCGCGCGGCTCAGTCAGGACGCAATGAACGCCGTGTCGCTCGCTTTTCCGCTGCAAACGCTGTGCATCGCGTTCGCTGTGGGCACGGGCGTCGGTATGAACGCGCTGCTCGCGCGTTCGCTGGGTGAAAAGAACATGCAGGCGGTCGACCGCGCCGCGGGCACGGGACTTTTCCTGACGCTCTGCACCGCCGCCGTCTTTGCTGTCCTCGGCTTTTCGCTCGCCACGCCGTTTTTCCGCTTTCAGACGGAGAATGCGCAGATCATCGCCTACGGCAGCGACTATGTGATGATCTGCATCGGCGGCTCGCTCGGACTGTTCCTGCAAATTTACGGCGAGCGCCTGCTCCAGTCCACGGGGCGGACGGACCTTTCGATGATCTCGCAGATCGCGGGCGCGGTGTGCAACATCGTGCTCGACCCGATTTTGATTTTCGGCCTTCTGGGCTTTCCCCGCATGGAGGTCGCGGGCGCGGCGGTCGCCACGATCGTCGGCCAGTTCGTCGGCGCGGGCCTCGGCCTTTTTCTGAACCTCAAGAAAAATCCCGAGGTGCAGATCCACCTCAAGGACATCCGTCCCCACCGCGCGACGGTGGCGGACATCTACGCCATCGGCATTCCGTCGATCATCATGCAGTCCATCGGCTCGGTGATGATGTTCGGCATGAACAAAATTCTCATCTCGTTCACCGAGGCGGCGACCGCGGTGTTCGGTGCTTACTTCAAGCTCCAGAGCTTCATCTTCATGCCGTGCTTCGGCCTCAACAACGCGATGGTGCCCATCGTGTCGTACAACTACGGCGCGCAGAAATTCGACCGCGTGCGCAAGACCGTCCGCCTGACAGTCTTCACGGCCATCGGCATCATGTGCGTCGGCTGCGCGCTCTTCGAGCTCATCCCCGAAACGCTGCTGGGGATGTTCTCGCCGACGGACGAAATGCTCTCCATCGGCCGTGTTGCGCTGCGCATCATCGGCGTGCACTTCCCGCTCGCGGGCTTCAGCATCATCGCGGGCAGCGCGTGTCAGGCGCTCGGCAAGCCCATCTATGCGCTCATCAATTCCGTCTGCCGCCAGATCGTCGTGCTGCTGCCGGCGGCGTATCTGCTCTCGCTCACGGGACGGCTCGAGCTTGTGTGGCTCGCCTTCCCGATCGCGGAGGTCGTGAGCGTCATCCTGAACGCCACGTTCCTGCGGCTCACGTACCGCGTCTCACTCGAGAGAAAATAATTTTGCCTGCGCGCAGACGCAGATCGGGGAGAGCCTCTTATTATAGAAGAGGCTCTCCCCTTTTATAAACGTTCCGCACGGCGGTTCAAATTTTTTCTTTTGACAGACCGCACAGACGCGGGTAAAATACATTTGATAAGCTACACTTGATAAATTGTTTTCGCAGGAGAACCTATGAAAAGACAACTTGCAGCGCTGCTGCTGACGATTTTTGCCCTGTCCCTCACTGCCTGCGGCGAAACGGCTGCCGAGAGCGAGACGCGCACGGTGTACGCGATGGACACGGTGATGAACCTGACGGTTTACGGCGAGAACGCCGCTGCCGTGCTGGAGAGCGCGGAAAAGGAACTGCACACGTTGGACGAAGCCGTCCTCTCGCGCACGGCGGAGGGCAGTGAGCTCTATGCACTCAACACGTCGAACGGCGAAACGGTCGAATGCGGCGCGGACGATGTCTTACCCGCGCTGATCGAAACGGCGCTGACGATCTCTGACGCGACGGAAGGCGCGTTCGACCCGACGCTTGCCCCTGTGCTCGACGCGTGGGGATTTACGAAGGACGAGCGCCGTGTGCCGTCCGCAGACGAGCTCAAAGAATTGCTGAGTCATACGGGCTGCGGCAAGGTCGCGCTCGAAAAAACGGCGGACGGCTGGACGATCACGCTTTTGGACGGCGCGCAGCTCGACCTCGGCGGCATCGCCAAGGGCTACGCGGCGGATCTTCTGCGCGCGCAGCTTGAAAAGGAGGGCGTCACGTCCGCGACACTCGACCTCGGCGGTGATGTGTTCGTCATGGGGCGAAAGACCGACGGCAGCGATTGGCGCATCGCCGTCAAGGACCCTGCGGACACGGAGAGCTACCTTGGCGTCGTATCGGCGGCGGATAAGTTCGTCGTGACCTCCGGTGTGTACGAGCGCTATTTTGAAGAAAACGGCGTGCGCTATCACCATATCCTCGACCCCAAGACCGGCTGCCCCGCGGAAAGCGGGCTCGTCAGCGTGACCGTGCTGTGCGAGAACGGCGCGTGGGCGGACGCGCTCTCGACGGCGTGCTTCGTCCTTGGCCCCGACGGCGCGCTTGCGCTGCGCGACGATCTTGCCGACCAGGGGAGGAATTTCGAACTCATTTTAGTCACCGACGATGGCCGCGTGCTCTACACCGACGGCCTTGCCGACGCCTTCACGCCGAACGACGAAAGCGGGTACACGTATGAAGCGCTCGCCTAAGCTGAAGCCGACGAAGTGGGACGCGCTCGTCGTGCTCGCGGTGCTGCTGCTCACGCTCGGGCTCGCCGCAAGGCCGTATTTTGCGGCCAGATCGGCGGGCGAGCTGACGGTCAGCGTCGCCATCGACGGCGAGACCGTCGAGCGCTGCGCACTCAGCAATTATGAAGGCGGCACGTATGAGAGCCGCGGCTACACGCTCACCGTCGCTGTGGAAAACGGTGCGGTGCGCGTGAGCGAAAGCGACTGCCCGAATCAGGACTGCGTGCACTCCGGCGCGATCTCGCGCGCGGGACAGAGCATCGTGTGCCTGCCCGCCCGCGTGGCCGTCACGCTCGAGGGCGCGGCGTCCGACTACGATCTGATCGCGGGGTGAGCGCATGAAGATCAAAACAAGAGAGCTGACGCTCTGCGCGGTGCTCGCGGCGCTGGCGCTGGCGCTTTCCTATATGGAATCGTTTTTCCCGCTCGCGCTCATTGTGCCGCTGCCGGGCGTCAAGCTCGGCCTTGCCAATATCGTCACGCTCTACGCGCTCTATGCCATCGGATTTCCGAGTGCGCTCGCCATCCTGCTCGTGCGCTGCACGCTCGGCGCGCTGTTCGCGGGGAATGCCTCGGCGCTTTTATTCTCGCTGCTCGGCGGGCTGTCGGCGCTTTTGGTGATGGCGCTTTTGAGCGGGGCGAAAAAGCTCAGCATTTTCGGCGTCTCGATCGCGGGCGCGGCGGCGCACAACTGCGGGCAGGTCTGCGCCGCGCTCATCACGCTCGGCTCGACCGCGCCGCTCTACTATCTGCCGTTTTTGCTGCTGGTGTCGCTCTTCACGGGCGCGCTCAGCGGCCTGATCACTGCATTCTTGTTCCGCGCAATGGCGCACACGCCCTACGGAACGAAGGGAGAGAATCAACATGGATAAAAAGGACGAGATCATTCTCCAGCAGCTCGACGTTATCCGCACGATGACGCAGAACAACTTAAACCGCATGGGCAGCGACTTCTGGGGCACGCCGCTGACGCCGGACGCGCCGAAATCCGCCGTCCCGAAGGAAGCTGCGCCCAAAGCAAACGCGCCGAAGAGCGCGGACGGCGCAAAGCCGAACAAGCCCGCCGCCTCCACCGGCGCGGACGAGAAAAAGGAAGAGGAAGCGCCGCTTCCCCCGCCCGAGAAGATCGAGGACCTCAAGAAGGAGCTTGACGGCTATATCGGCCTTGCCGAGGTCAAGCGCGAGGTGAATAACCTCATCAGCATGGCGACGGTGTTCAAGCGGCGCGAGGAAGCGGGACTGCCGAACGCGGACTTCTCGCTCCACATGGTCTTTACCGGCAACCCCGGCACGGGCAAGACGATGATCGCGCGGCTGATGGCGCGCATCTACCGCTCGCTCGGCATTTTGTCGAAGGGCCAGCTCGTCGAGGTGGACCGCAGCGGGCTGGTCGCGGGCTACGTCGGACAGACGGCCATCAAGACGGGCAAGGTCATTGAAAAGGCGCTCGGCGGCGTGCTGTTTATCGACGAGGCCTACGCACTCAACGGCAAGGGCGACAACGACTTCGGTCAGGAGGCCATCGACACGCTGCTCAAGGCGATGGAGGATCACCGCGACGACCTCGTCGTGATCGTCGCGGGCTACGATGGCTTGATGGAAAAGTTCATCCAATCGAACCCCGGCCTTGAGTCCCGCTTCAACCGCTACCTGCACTTTGACGACTACACGCTCGACGAGATGCTCGAGATTTTCAAAATGCAGTGCCGCAAGTCGCAGTACACCCTCTCTCCCGACGCCGAGCAGGACGTCAAGGACTTCATCTACGATGAGAACGCCGACGGTGTGACGTTCGGCAACGCGCGCGGCGTGCGCAACCTCTTCGAGCAGATCTTGACCGCGCAGGCCAACCGCCTCGCGAAGATGGAGAGCTTTACAAAGGATGATTTGATGACCCTCACGCGCGACGATGTCCTCCACGCCCGCGGCATGGAAGACAACACGACCGTCGCCGAGCTCGAAGCAAAAGCAGCAGAAAAAAAAGACGAATAAAAAAGGAAGGACGCGCAGCGTCCTTCCTTTTTTATTTCGTTGTTACGCTTTCTTGGCGGCGGGCTCTTCCTTCGGCTTATCCTTGGGGACGACGCGCTTTTCAGGCGTCACGCGGCCCTCGTCCACCGCGACCATGTGCTCAAGCAGGCGGACGACCATGTTGGAGTAGCCCCATTCGTTGTCGTACCACGCGATCAGCTTGACAAAGTCGTTGTCGAGCATGATGCCGGCGGTCTCGTCGAAGATGCAGGGGCAGGAATTGCCGATCAGGTCCGTGGAGACGACCTGGTCCGCGGTGTAGCCAATGATGCCTTTCATATAGGTTTCGCTGGCGTGGCGGATGGCGTAGCAGATATCGGCATAGGTGGTCTTGACCTTGAGGTGGGCGGTCAGGTCAACGACGGAGACGTCCGCCGTGGGGACGCGGAAGCTCATGCCGGTCATCTTGCCGTAGAGCTCGGGGATGACGCGGCCGACGGCCTTGGCGGCACCCGTGGAGGAGGGGATGATATTGTTGAGAATGGAGCGGCCGGTGCGCCAGTCGCTGCCGCCGCGGGAGTCGACCGCCTTCTGCTTGGCGGTGGCGGCGTGGATGGTGGACATGAGCGCCTGCTCAATGCCGAACTCGTCGTTGACGACCTTGGCAAGGGGCGCTAAGCAGTTGGTGGTGCAAGAGGCGTTGGAGACGACCTTCATGTCGGAATGGAGCAGCATGTGGTTCACGCCCATGACGAACGTGGGGGTGACCTCATCCTTGCCGGGCGCGGTCAGGATGACCTTCTTCGCGCCGCCTTTGAAGTGGCGGGAGGCCTTCTCGGTGGTGTTGTAAGCGCCGGTGGACTCGATGATGTACTCCGCGCCGCAGCTGGACCAGGGGATCATCGCCGCGTCGGACTCGCTGAAGACCTGAATGGTGTGACCGTTGACGATCAGGTTCTTGTCCTTGTGCTCCACCGTGCCGTTGAACTGACGGAACACGGAATCGTATTTGATCATATAGACCATGTAATCCAGATCCGCTTTGCGCAGGTTGATACCGCAGATGTCGAACTGCTCCGGATGCTCGATCATGATGCGCAGCACGACGCGGCCGATGCGGCCGAAGCCGTTGATGCCCACTTTGATAGCCATAATGATAATCCTCCACAGAAAATGTGATCGTATTGTTCGGAGCTCGCGCCCCGTCATTGCAGAATCATTATATCATGGCGTATTTTTTTGTCTTCCCCTTTTCGGGAAAAAGGTAGCTGAACTTTGTTGTACAAATGTGTGCAAAACAGACAAAAACAGCGAAAAACATTTGTCTAACTTCTCCAAATATTCCATACATTTGAAACATTCGAAGCATCCGTTCGTGCAAAAAATTGCACTTTATCGCACTAAAATGACAGCAAACTTGCAAAACGAAAACGACCCTCTTTGAGGGCCGTTTTACTTCAGTCTAAATTCAGTGGAGGCGCATTTCGAGCCTCCGGCTCGAAACAGCCAACGTTCCCCACGCGCATTTCGTGCTTCGCACAAAACAGCTAACGCACCCCCGCCGCGCATTTTGCGCCAAAAATGAAAAATAGAAGCAGAGACCCTCATCACGCACCAAAAGGCGTCGCAGACTTTGCCGCCCGCAGGCGGCAAATAATCTTAATCGTAAATCGCCGCGACATGCGCGTAGCGATTTATTCTTCTCGCGCCGCAGTTCACCGTCGTGGCATTACGATTCCGGCGCCCTTTCGGGCGCGCCAATCGTGCCAGTTCCTCGAAACCGGCTCGCTTCATCCGCCACCGGCGGCGCTTCGCCGATTTCCGTGCGCGCCTGCGGCGCGTGCGCTGCAGCGGAGCGCATCCCCCTCAAAAAAAGAGGACGGCGAAGGCTCTCTGCTGGTAAGACAGTAAAACTCAAAATTCTTGGAACAGGCATGATCTCGGTCATGCCTGTTCCGCTTTTAGCAGCTCATCC
>ENA-UOJI01002534-UOJI01002534.1-human-gut-metagenome-genome-assembly--contig:-P79-NODE-2534-length-10357-cov-9.450107_pt1 | contig 10357 bp, 9 predicted proteins | sample MGYA00242346_ERZ723893 | MGnify/ENA metagenome assembly ERZ723893 | reverse complement strand
GGGAGAGCCAAAATCTGTCCGAACTTCTCCATTCACGCAGGAAACAGGGCGATTCGCGCAGATTTTATTGATTTTTTCCCCCAGATGTGGTACATTCAGGGCAGTCAAATGTTCCCTGTTTTTACCATTTCTTTTCACCATTCAAAGGAGGTTTTTGTATGCTGTCTTATCGTAAGCTTGCGATGCGTGTTCTGGGTCGGCCTCTCCATACGGGGGGGGTAACGGTTCACCCCGACCGGCCTCTCAGCGGGCAGCGGCGTTTATCCTGACCGCTGCCATGCTCACCACCTTGAACGCCCCGGCTTTTGCCGCTATATGGGACATCGAAAAAGGTGACATCACCGTGAAGGCGGGCGACACCGAAGGCACGAACAGGGTCTCACAGGGCGAGCAGAAGGATGTGGAGGACACCGACACCGTCATCACCGGCAAATCAGACAAGAACACCGTGACCATCGACGCCAAAGACGAGAACGATAAGGTCGAGGTCACGCTCAAGGATTTGAACATCGACACCAGCAAACAGAGCAAAGCCGCCGTGAGCGTGACCGGCAAGGGCGATACCAATATCGAGCTGGATGGCGACAACGAGCTGAAGAGCGGCGCTGGCCATGCCGGATTGGAGCACAACAAGACTGACACCAGCGGCGAACTGACCATTCAGGACAAAGATAAGAACGGCAGTCTGGAGGCTACCGGTGGTCGCAGCGGTGCAGGTATCGGCGGTGGAAATGCCCAAAACGGTCAAGTGACCATTACCGGCGGTGACATTACCGCTACTGCCGGGTCTACTGCCGGTACTTACCAGACCTTTGGCGGCGGTTCAGGCATCGGCGGTGGTGACGGCGGTTCTGGCACGGGTGGCAATGGTGATGTAGAAATCACCGGCGGCACTATCACAGCCACAGGTGTTTATGGTGCAGGCATTGGAGGAGGCCGGAGCGCCGATGGCGATGTGACCATCAGCGGCGGTACTATCAAAAAAGCCACATCCGTCTTCCCTGACAACCCCTCTCAGCCCGGCGGCGCGGGCATTGGCGGCGGTTACGCTGGCAACGGCAATATAATCATCAAAGACGATGCGGTCATTGAAGAAGTTCAGGGCGGTGAAGGTAGTGCCGGCATTGGCAGCGGTTGTTATGGCGCTACTTCCGAAATAGAGATTTCTGGCAACGCAAAAATCGAAAATGTGACCGGCGGCTATGGCGGCGCGGGCATCGGCGGTGGTTTCAGCAGCCCATGGGACGGAGGCAGCCTTATCGGTAACGGTAAAGTGACTATCAAGGATAACGCGGTCATCCATAACGCTCAGGGCGGCGCCTATGGTGCAGGCATCGGCGGCGGTTATGGCGGCGGCTATGCCGGACTGGGTGATGTGACCATCGAAGGAAATACCATGGTCAATGCCACCGGCGGCGCGGGTGCCGCAGGCATCGGAAGCGGTGTTGATTCCGTAAATGATGCTGCCGGAAATGGCAACAAAATCACCATCAAGAGCAATGAGAGCGGCAGTCCCACTGTAACCGCTACTGGTGGCGAATCGGGCATAGATGAAGAGACCGAAGAAACGATTCCCGGCGGCGCAGGCATCGGAAGCGGCGCGGGCGACGCCAAGGCAGACATCACCCTTGAGGGCAAAGTGACTATCACAGCCACCGCTGGAAAAGACAATGTTGCCATCGGTGCCAACGGCATCGAGCAGGAGTTCACCGGCCTTGCTGAGGGCAGCTCCATCACCCGCTCCGACTCTGAGGGCAACAACATCACCCTCCCCACCGACCCTGTTCCTGCGGTTCCCTCCGCGTCGGGCGGCGGCTCTGCGGACGCCTCTGTGCAGGAGTCGGTCTTCCCGGGCCTCGTCGTCACCGACAAGGACGGCCAGCGCATCTCCTATACCAGCATCCGGGGCAACAACGTCCTCTCTATCCGCGTCGGGCGGTTCACGGCCTCCCTCCGGGCCTCGCTGGCCACCCTGCGTCAGCTGCGGGCTGAGGGCATCGACACCATCACCTTCCAGACCATCCTCTGCTCCACCACCCTCTCGGTGGACGAGCTGCTGGCCATGGGCGGCGAGGACGCCGAGGCTGTCCTGACCCACCGGCTCACCGCTTCCAGCCTCACCGTGGGCTGAGGCGCTCTTGTCCCCCGATTCGTTTTGTGCTACACTATGGGCGTAGAAAAATCACACGCAAATCGAGGGAATAGATACTATGGCTGGCGATCTTCACACCCATTCCACCTGCTCTGACGGCTCTGTGCCCATCCACCGTCTGCCCCTGATGGCAGCGCGGCTGGGCCTGAGCGCTCTGGCCCTCTCGGACCACGACACCATCCTCAGCGCACAGTACGCCTACGACCACCCGGTGCAGGACGGCGTGCGGCTCATCCCCGCCGCCGAGCTGACCGGCTACGACTTCCAACGGAGCCACCGCGTCCACATTCTGGCCTTCTGGCCCGACCCCGACAGCCCCGCCCTGCGGCGGCACTGCGACATCATGCGCCAGCGCCGCAACGAGTGCGCCTTGCAGAGCTGCCGGGAGATCGAGGCGCTCTACCCCCAGTTCCGCACCGAGCAGGCGCTGGAGTACGCGCAGGACAGCGGCGTCCTCTTCAAGAGCGGCATCATGCAGGCGCTGCAGCAGCTGGGCCTGTGCGACGGCATCTACACCGGGCTGTACCACGAGCTGTTCGGCTGGGAGCCTCGGGGCAGATGCCTCCACTCCCCCGCCTACCCGCCGGTGCGGGAGGTGCTGGCCACAGCCAGAGCCTCCGGGGCGGTGGTGGTGTTCGCCCACCCGACGGTGTACAAGAGTATGCCCCTTGTGCGGGAGCTGGTGGCCGAAGGGGCCATCGACGGCATCGAGGTGGACCATCCCCGCAACAGCCCCGAGGACAGGGCCGAGTGCGCCGCCCTCTGCGCGGCCCACGGCCTCATCGTCACCGGCGGCAGCGACTTCCACGGCGCAAACCACGGCAAGCCCCACCCTGTGGGGGCCTGTGTCACCGCCGACGACCAGATCGCCCGGGTGGAAGCGCTGGCCCGCCAGCGCCGGGGCGGCACACTGTGACCGGGTCACATTGACATTTTCTGCCCTGCGGGTGTATAATACGACTGTCAATCGGCCATAGAGAGAGGATGTATGAATATGAGCAAGTCTTTCAGCTACCCCAACAAGGGCACCTGCTCCAAAGAGACCCACATCGTGCTGAACGATGACCACACCATCGAGTCCATCGAAGTCGTCGGCGGCTGCAACGGCAACCTGAAGGGCATCAGCCGCCTGCTCAAGGGCATGAAGGCGGAGGACGCCATCGCCCGGATGGAGGGCACGACCTGCGGCCCCCGTCCCACCAGCTGCCCCGACCAGATCGCCCAGAACCTCAAGCGCGCTCTGGCGGAGCTGTAAAAAGCGGTCTTCGCGCCGGAATATCGCTGTACAAGATCGCCGGGAGCTGCCCGACAGCACCCCCGGCGATTTTTGATGCCGCATTACTTGACTTTGTCAAGTTAATGTGCTATACTGCATTCCATCCTAGATAAGAAAGCAGAAGAAAGCGAGTTGAGCGCATGGAGCCTTATACCGTATCCTCCCGCATCCTGACCCTGCACAGAGCCTTCGCCGCTTATACGAGCCAGCGCCTGCAGGAGCTGGGCCTGAACTTCGGGCAGATGTATTTCATCCTCTACGTCGGAAAGCACCCGGACTGCACCCCCTCGGAGCTGACCAAGGAGCTGCATCTGGACTGGGGACACTCCCAGCGCAGCCTTGTCAAGCTGGTCGAGGACGGTTTTCTGACGAGGGAAAAGCTGGGGCGCAGCTACCGTCTGCGGCTGACTTCGCAGGGCGAACAGGCCTTTATGGTCTGTCACCGGGTCTTTGCCGACTGGGATGCGGAGGCGCTGAGCGGGCTGACGGCCCCGGAGCGGCAGCAGCTGCTGGCCCTCCTGCAAAAAGCAGAAAAAAAGAAAGCGTGAAACAATGTACGAAACGATTTTAAGCCCCATCGATTACGGCGGGCTGCGGCTGAAGAACCGCATTCTTTTTGCGCCCACCACCTTCGGCCTGTCGGACGAGGAGACCCTTGCAAAATACCGCGCACTCGCCGAGGGCGGCTGCGCCATGATCATCGTCGGGGATGTCCCGGTGGGCAAAAGCAGGTTTGAGAAGTCGCTCTTCGATGCCAAGGGCTTTGCCTTTTATCAGCAGCTCGCAGAGATCGCCCACGCCGCAGACTGCAAGCTCTGCGCCCAGCTCCACCAGAGCGACTCCGACCTGCTGGCGATGCTCAAGTACCTTCCCGCCCTCCTGACGAAGAAGCTCACCCCCGACCAGCTGCGGGAGAAGCTGAACGATGCCGTCGGCCCCTACATCACCAAGCTGCCCAAGCGCAAGCTCCAGACCATCCTCGACGGCTTCGGGAAAGCCGCCCTGCTGGCCAGACAGGCGGGCTTCGACATGGTGCAGGTGCACGGCGACCGGATGTGCGGCAGCTTCAGCTCCGCTCTCTTCAACCATCGCACCGACGAATACGGCGGCAGCGCAGAGAACCGCGCCCGCTTTGCGGTGGAGGCCGTCCGGGCCGTCCGGGCGGCTGTCCCGGGGATGCCCATTGATTACAAGCTGGCCGTCCGGCAGGAGGACCCGCACTTTGGCAACGCCGGTGTGGCGGAGGAAGAGCTTTCGGTCTTCGTCCCGCTGCTGGAGCAGGCGGGCGTCACCAGCTTCCATGTGACGCTGGCGAACCACTCGGCTCTGGAGGACACCATCCCCCCGGCCAGCCATCCCTATTTCGGTCAGCCGGGGTGCTTTCTCAAGTTCTGCGACGAGGTGCGGCAGTATACCGCCCTGCCCCTCTGCGGGGTCGGCGGCCTGAACGACCCCGATTTCGTGGAGCAGCAGCTCGCCAGCGGGCGCATCCAGTGCGCCGCCATGAGCCGTCCGCTTCTGGCTGACCCGGACTTGGTGAACAAATTGAAAAACGGGCAGGCGGCACAGATCCACCGCTGTGTCCGCTGCAACAAAAAGTGTCTGGGCGGGCTGATGGCCCATCAGGGCACCCGCTGCATCTACGATGCGCTGCGGGCGAAAGAAGCCTGAGCCGCCCGTACCATCATCATTTCAGAGAGCCAACGGCTCCAAAGGAGAAGCTATGCGCTACGCCATCGTATTCAGCAGCAAAACAGGCAACACGAAATTATTGGCAGACACCCTCCACGACAGTCTGCCGCAGGACGCCTGCTCTTATTTCGGCGCTCCGGACCCCGCCGCTCTGGACGCCGACACCCTCTATGTGGGCTTCTGGACGGACAAAGGCACCGCCGACGCCGCAATTCTGGAATTTCTGGAACAGCTGCACGGAAAGAAGGTCTTTCTCTTCGGCACAGCAGGCTTTGGCGGCAGCGAGGGCTATTTCAACAAGATCTTAAAGACCGTCCAGAAGTCTCTCGACCGCAGCAACACCCTCATCGGCAGCTTCATGTGTCAGGGCAAGATGCCGCTGTCGGTGCGCCAGCGGTATGAAGCGATGAAGAAACAGCCCATCCATATGCCGAATCTGGATATGCTGATCGAGAATTTCGACAAGGCCCTCTCTCACCCGGATGCCGACGATCTGGCACGGCTGAAGCAGGCCGTCCGGTGACAAACAAAGCCCCCTTTCGGAGCGTTCCGAAAGGGGGCTTTGCTATGTTCCAGAGAAAGCGTTACTTCTCCTCCCGCGGCAGCAGGCAGTTGAGGATGATCGCCACAAAGGCGGCGGGCACGATGCCGCTCTCGCCGCAGATGAGCTGGACGAACTGGGGGGTGTTGGCGAGGATGCTGGCGTTGGCACCCATGCCGTAGCCCACGCCCAGCGCGACGGAAACGATGGTCAGGGTGCGGGGGGTCATCTTCTCCTTGGTGATGAGCTGGATGCCGGACACCACGATGGAGGAGAACATCATGACGGCTGCGCCGCCCAGAACGGCCTGCGGCATGATGGAGATGAGTGCGCCCAGCTTGGGGATGAGGCCGCAGAGCATCAGGAAGATGGCACCGGTGGCCAGTGCGCCACGGTTGACCACCTTAGTCATGGCCACGAGGCCCACGTTCTGGCTGAAGGAGGTGTTGGGCAGGACGCCGAAGCAGGCGGCCACGGTGGAGCCGAGGCCGTCGCAGATGATGCCGCCGGACAGCTCCTTATCGGTGGCCTCGCGGCCCATGCCGCCCTCCATGACGCCCGAGATGTCGCCCACCGTCTCCACAGCGGTGACGATGAACATGATGATGACGGGCAGGATAGCGCGGAGGTCAAAGACGATCTTGACGGGCACCAGCTTCGGGATAGCGAACCAGCTGGCCTCGGCGACCTTGTGCCAGTTCAGCACCCATGCCTTGGTGAACTCCACGCCCTCGGCGGTGACGCCGGTGGTGGGCAGGACGAAGCCCATGACGATGGCGGCCAGATAGCCCGCGACGATGCCCACGAGGATGGAGGAGGAGCTGAGGAAGCCCTTCGTCCAGTGCTTGAAGAAGAGGATGACCACCAGCACGAAGAGGGCCAGCAGCAGGTTCTCCACCGAGCCGAAGTCCTTGGCCGCGTTGCCGCCGCCGAAGGAGTTGACGCCCACGGAGATCAGGGACAGGCCGATGGACAGCACCACCGTGCCTGTGACCACCGGGGGGAAGAGCTTGCGCAGGGGCTTGAGGAAGACGCCCAGCACGCTCTCGAACAGGCCGCCCAGAATGGATGCGCCCATCATGGCGCCGTAGGCCGTGACGCCGCCGCCCATGGTGGCCGCGACGCTGTTGAAGACGCCGAGGAAGCCCGAGCTGGTGCCCATGATGATGGGCACCTTGCCGCCGACCGGGCCAAGGCCGTACAGCTGCACCAGCGTGACGATGCCCGCCACGAACATGGCATTCTGCAGCAGGCTCACCTGCAGGTCTGCAAACTCACCGCCTGCGATGCCGCAGGCGCTGGTAATGATGAGCAGCGGGGTGAGGTTGCCCACGAACATGGCGAAAACGTGCTGCAGGCCCAGCGGGACGGCGTGGCGCAGCGGCATCTTCGCCTCGAAATCATATGCCGAATTTTCCAGTTCAGCGCTCTTTATCATATCCTAGCTCCTTTGCTTTACTTCCGGGTTTTGTAACAAGCATAGAAAATTATAGCAGACCAGCGGCGGAAACGGTAGATGTTTTCGAAGTTTTTCTTCCTCTTTTCGTCATAAGTCGTACTTCTCCCCTCCCCGCAAGCCAAAGCCTCTCCCTTTGGGAGAGGTGGCATCGCGCAAGCGATGACGGAGAGGGCAAGCCGCCTGAGACAGAGCCGCCATGCAGCGATAAGCTGTCTCTTTGGCAGAGCGATACTATCGCTGCGCCTGCGCTTCTCTGTCAGCATCCTTGCCCTCTCAGTCTCGCTCCGCTCGCCAGCTCCCCCAAAGGGGGAGCCTCCCCTACACCCCCGGCACCAGCAGTCTTTGGGCCTCATCGAGGCGCTCTGTGCCGTCGGGCAGGTCATTGGCGGCGAGCATCTGGCCCGGCGAGACGTGGTAGCGCTTGGCGATGGCGAAAAGCTCCTCCCCCGCCTGCGCGTAGCAGATGCGCAGCGACACCTCGGGGTCGGCGGGGGCCAGCGGGTCGCCCAGCTCCACCCCGCCCACCAGCGGCCACGTCTGCCGCACCAGCACTGCGCCCTCGGCCCGGACGGTGAGGGACACCTCCAGCGCACCGCCCGCGCTGGTGCACTGCACGTCCTGCACTGTCAGCCAGCACTCGGGGTAGGCTTGGGCGTCGGGCGGGAGGTCGGCGGGCAGGGGCAGGGCGTAGTCCAGCGCCTTTTCGTAGCACTCGATCTCCCCGAGGGTGTTTTCGGCGAAGGCCGACACCACGGCCCGGGCCGTCAGCGCGGCCCTCCCCTCGCCCCGCGTCAGGCTCACCGGCCCGAAAGAGGCAAAGCAGGCCAGAATGTGCGCGCCCGCATCGGGCAGCGGCCCGGACCCCCGCAGCACTGTCGTCTCGTCCAGCGTACAGAGCAGCCTCTCGGTGGCGATGGTCTGGGGCGTCACCTCGGCGGCGAAGCGGGTGGAAAAGGCGTCGGCCACGCATTGGAGCTGGTAGGGGCGCCAGCCGCTCAGCCGGAGCAGGGCGGTGGCCGTCAGGGTGGTGGAGGCGCTGCCGTCCTCGGCGGTCTCCCCCTCGGCGGCGGCAAAGCCCACCGGCGCAAGGGTGCACAGGCACTGGCAGTCCTCGCTCAGCCCCTCCACGTCCACGATCTGATGGAAGGGCAGCTCGGCGGTCTGGCTCAGGAGGGCGGCGTCCCCCTCGGCCCGCCACGCGCAGAGGGCGCGGAGGGTCCCCTTCGCCACGGCCTTGCCCTGCATCCGCTTCAGCTCCCTCACCTCGGCAGTGCCGGTGATGTCGAGGATGGCGGCGGGGGGCTTGGGGAAGGTCAGCGCCCCCTCGATGGTGACGAGCTTTTCGAGGGTGGCGGCCCGCCGCACGCCCCCAAGGGTCGTCAGCTTCTGCTCGATGCCGCCCTCGCTGAGGGCCGTGATGACCTCGGTGGACAGCTGGGCGTGGACGCTCACCACCAGCCCATAGGCCCCCCGCACCTCGATGCGGCGGGAGTTGACGGCCCGGCAGTTGAGGTACTCGGTCTGGCCCTCGACGCAGGCCGTCCACGCGGTGGCCCCAAAGCTGGGCAGCTCGAGGGTCTTGGTAAAGGGCAGCTTCTGCTCGGTCTGGCACAGGCCCGCCCCCTCTTCGCCCTGATAATACACAGTGCAGCGCAGATACCCTTCCAGCGTCAGCCGCCCGGGGGCCAGCTGCTTTTGCAGCACCACCGGCTGCGCGAAGCACTTGACGATGCGCTGCACCGGCGGCAGATAGTCCGAGATGAGAAGTTCGGTCTCAAGGGGCAGCTCTGCCTTGGCCGTGCAGTCCGCACCCGCCGCAGGCAGAACGTCCCGGAACACTTTCAGCTCCATGGTGATGCTCCTTTCCTGTCCTTGCTCTTGGGAAAGTGTATGCGGGCAGGAAGGGCGGTATGACGGAGCTGCACCTCCGAGCCACGCAGGTTATCTGGCGAAGTTCCAAAATATCAGCGTACCAACGCCATAAAACAAACTTCGCCAAGGTGGCGAACTTGTGCCCAGCTGGCGAAATAGGTACTTCGCCAATCGGGGGAACTTCGCCACGTTGGCGAACAACTAATATTTAATGATGTATCGTTTAATTTATAGGAACTTCGCCACTTGTTCCACCGCAGTGGAGCCGTATCGTGCAGTTGAAAAGGCTCTCCCTTTGGGAGAGCTGGCGCGAAGCGCCTGAGAGGGCAAGGACGCTGGCGGAGAAGCGCAGGCGCGGCGATAGTATCGCTCTGACAAAGAGACAACTTATCGCTGCACGGCGGCTCTTGGGAGACGGGCTTGCCCTCTCCGTCATTGCTTCGCAATGCCACCTCTCCCAAAGGGAGAGGCTTTGGCCTACCGGCAGGCGCAAAAAGCCCCCCGGGCCTGCGCTCCGAGGGGGAAAAGCTTTCTTTCCGGAAAAGGGGGTGTAAAGCAGAGCCTAATCACTGCTTTCACTCCTAAAATATGATGACCATCGCGGCGTATGTTTTATCGCCTTTCTGGAACGTACCAGCGTATAGTTCAGCGTCATTTATATTGAGTTTTTTCAATTGACCTTTTAAGAAAGAATACTTTGTCAGACGAGAGTAATGGGAAGGCACACCAGTATCAGCCCCTCGATCCTCATAGCCACCTACGTAAATCATCCTGTGACCCGGATCAGTAACCGCTGTCCCGCTGGAGAAAGGCCACTCCATCACGTCCACGCATAACTGCTGGTTTAAGTCGTTCGCGATGGATCCGAGCGCAACTATAGCCGTATTGGTCGACAACTCGCCGTCGATGAGCCATTCCGCGTCAAATTCTTTTGCCACTTTCTCAAGCGTCTCCTTGGCCCTGTCGCTTACTGTGGTTTCAGAAAGTTCCAAATACGCCTTGAGCGGCTCGAGCTTATTGTTAAGCTCCTCGGACTCCCTCACAAGGCCCTTTTCGCTGCCGTGGGAAGCGTTGCTGCTCCCGTTGCCAAAGAACCAGTCGTAGAGGTCCTCCAGCGGTGCGCAGGCGGTGAGGGTCGCTGCGGTCATCACGCCCGCGAGGGCGAGGGCAAGGAATTTTTTCCGTTTCATGGTCGTTACCTCCAATCGTGTGATGTGTTTCGGTAACTCTATTATAGCTTGCCTCGCCGCCCCCCGCAAGTGCGATTCACGCAGGTTTCAGGCACTTTCACGCAGGTTTGGGGGGTGAAAAAGGCTCTCCCCTTGGGAGAGCTGGCGCGAAGCGCCTGAGAGGGCAAGGACGCTG
>ENA-UOJI01002532-UOJI01002532.1-human-gut-metagenome-genome-assembly--contig:-P79-NODE-2532-length-10366-cov-7.122781_pt1 | contig 10366 bp, 6 predicted proteins | sample MGYA00242346_ERZ723893 | MGnify/ENA metagenome assembly ERZ723893 | reverse complement strand
TGAACAGCTTCTCCTAAATTTGAAGTATCACAGGATTTAAAGGTATAACCTTTACTCTAAATCGTCATAGGGAAATTTTAGAGTTTGTACGCTTATATAAAAGAATCCGCCCTTCTCTATATGTATAAGTATCTGTGTAGAAATTACCGTCCATTTTACCCTCAAAAAATCGTTAAAACTGTGAATGATTTGTGAAAATGGTAAATTGGTAATCAAGGAAAGTCAAGGGCTATGTGAATATGAAAAATGGGCTGCAATTTCTTGCAACCCATTGAAAATAGAAGATATTTTCTTGATGCCAATTAACGTTTGGAGAACTGGTAAGAACGGCGGGCTTTCGCTTTACCAAATTTCTTACGTTCTACAACGCGGTCATCGCGGGTCAGGAAACCGGCCTTCTTCAGAACGGTTCTCAGTTCCGGTTCATATTCGTTCAGAGCTTTGGCGATACCGTGTTTGATGGCACCGGCCTGGCCGGACAATCCGCCGCCTTTTACGGTGCAGATAACATCAAATTCGTTTTCGCGGTTAGCAACTTCAAACGGCTGATTGATGATCATTTTCAAAACCGGACGAGCAAAATACTGATCGATCGATTTTTCGTTAATGGTCACATTGCCTTTACCCGGTTTAATCCATACGCGGGCAACGGCGTCTTTTCTCTTACCGGTAGCGTAAGAACGGCCCTGTTTGTCGCGTTTAGGTTTGCGAACTTCAGCAGAAGCAGCAGCTGAGGTTTTAATTTCTTTTAAAGAATCGATTTTTTCAGCCATTATAATGCGCTCCTTTTATTCTTCGGGTTCTTAGCCGCAATATCCAGAACTTCAGGGTTCTGAGCGGTATGCGGATGTTCGGAACCGGCATAAACTTTCAGTTTGGTCATCTGCTGACGGCCCAGCGGATTGCGGGAAATCATACGTTCAACAGCTTTTTCGATAACTCTTTCCGGGAAACGGCCGGCCAAAATTTTTGCCGGAGTCGTTTCTTTAATACCGCCAATCCAGCCGGTATGTTTGAAATATTTCTTGTGAGTCAGTTTACGGCCGGTGAGCTTGACTTTGTCGGCATTGATGACAACGACATAGTCGCCGCAGTCAAGGTTCGGAACGTAGCAGGGTTTGTGTTTGCCGCGCAGAATCTTAGAGATTTCGGCAGACAGACGACCCAATACGACACCTTCGGCGTCAACGACATACCATTTTCTCTGAATATCAGATGGTTTTGTTGCATAAGTGTTCATATTTTCTCTCTTTATAAAAGATGGTTATTAAATTCGAGATGAATATACAGGAAAGAATATTAATGTCAACAACAAAATTTCTTTATTTTTCATACAGATAACAAACGGTATTATTATACCGTTTGTTATCTTGTTGTTTTTGCTCAATTAAACATTTTTCAATAAAACCTGTTAATGAAAAAAGCCGTTTTTCTCAACAAAACAACACATAAGCGGAACAGAAAACAAAAAATCAGATTAAAAGCAACCAGCAATACAAGAATTGTTATTGTACCGGGAATAAGATAGAAAGCGGAAGCATACAGGGCAAAGATTCCGCTGCCGGCACAAAACATAAACAAAAGGTAAACGGCAAATATAAAAACATTGAGTAACGGAAGATAGACAAAGCGCTCAAACAGACTTTGGGGACAACCGGCAACAAACTGACGGATACGGGCATTTTCATAAGGCAGGAAAATATTACCGGAATAAAGGATTAAGTTTATGGCCGCCAGAGAAAGCAGAAAAAAGGTTATAAACAGATGCGGTCCAAAACTCTCTCCGGCAAAGATCAAATCCGCCGCCGCTTCTGACCAGAAATTAACCTTGCCGTAGCCAGCGTCACTCAGAAAAAAAGCGCTTTGATAATAACCGACAGCCAAGACCGCCCCGCCCCCAATAAGAACAACTCTGTCCCACAATATGTGCCGGACAATCTGCTTTACGGCAGTCAGCTCCTTTTCGGCTTTGCTTTTGCTTTGCTCCGTATGACCGAAGCTGAATTGCAGAAAAAAAATGCCGTCCAAACGGTATCATTATCTTTTTAAGAATGCGGCGTTTTTCTTTCGGTGCTTCGGTCACCCGTTCGGCAAAAGCCTTTTTTAAGACCCTGCGCGTGCGGAAAAACAGCAGTATCTGCACCAAACTGTACGGAGCCAGCGGTGAGCGCTTCCATGCCAAAAATGCACCGACATAGACCGGCAGCAGCAACAACAGCATTCCCCAAGCGGAGGGATGCCCTCTGAAGAAAGCGGCCGCAACCAAAAGCGTCAGATAAGTCAACAGCAAAACAACTATCGTTTTAAATAACATTCCGCTTTGTCGATGATTTTCTATTGCTGTCAACAACGGCTTCAGCGGATTTTCGGCAGACAGCCGGTCGGCGATTTTCAAATCGGGAATCTGCTTTTTAAAATCGGCAAAATTTTCAGGCAGCAACTCTTCCGGAGAAATCTCAATCATTTCCTTTTTCTCCTTTGGCAGAAATATCTATGGCAAAAATACGATTATTCACCTTAACATATAAACTACGCGGGTTTACACGACGATCCGCGCTCAGAACAAGTTCTTTTTCCGGCTGGCTTTCGTCGGCAACATCGTTTATCAGCCGCGGATAAGGCGGGCAATTCAAAAACAGTTCTTTGTCAGTCTTATATTTTGCAGGAAGCTCCGCCTCTTCAACATAATCGCGACGTAAACTGTACGTGTCGGTGAAATAAACATAATAGGTCCCGCAGTAGTCAAAAAATTTCCCCCGGGGGCAGAAAGAGGCAACCGAAACTACAAACAGAGCCTTTGCGCCTTTCAGCCTGACCGCTTCATACGACGCTGCATAAATTTTATATTTGCCGCCGGTTTTGGTTATCAGCAGATCTTTGGACAAATATATGCGGTCAGCGGGATATTTCCAATTGGGAAAAGCTTTTGAAACCAGAACATTTTCCATAAACATTTTGCACTTGTTATTTTTGTCGGGATAACGCGGCGTCTGGATAACCAATCCGGGAATTGCCAACTGCGGCATAACCAAATTTAATTTTTCAAACCGATCAGCGACAATCAGCCGGGCTTTGCCGTTATAAAACGCGACTTTGTAAGTCTTGGGTTTCAGCGGTGAAAAGTCCTTAACCTCCCTGTATGCCGCCTGAAGCGGAAAAGGACGGCGGGAATAATGGCGGGCGGCAACTCTTTTCCAGCCGTCGCCGACCCGGGAACTTTGATAATTGCCGTCAACACAGGCAACCAACTGCGGCAAAGGCAAGTCGTCATCACACCAGTTCCGCAGAGAATATTCCCAAATATTATTATCATAATGCCGTATCAAAAGACTGCTGACAACGGCAGCCAGAACGGCCGCCGTTATTATCAAAATACGTTGAAAGCCGTTCAGCCGCATGTTTTTTCTCCTGTTATCCGTTTCAGGCGGCTTTGTCCGCGCTCAAATTTTTAAGCTCATAGAGCTTTTCCAAAGCTTCGCGCGGCGTAAGGTCGTCGGGATTCAGATGTTCAAGAAACTCCGCCAGTTCAGATTTGACGGGAACAACTTCCTCTTTGGGCTTGAGCGAGGCAAACAGAGGCAGGTCGTCGGCCAGTTCGGCCACGTTTTTGTGACTGTTGTCACTTTCCAAAGACTGAAGAACCTGCTCGGCGCGTTTAATCACGACTTTGGGCAATCCGGCCAGTTTGGCGACATGAATACCGTAAGAGCGGTCGGCGGCGCCGCTGATTACCTCATGCAGGAAGACAACTTCCTCGTTAAACTCTTTGATTTTCATACAATGCAGGCTCATCCGGGTCAGTTTGGAAACCAAGCTGGTCAGCTCATGGTAATGAGTGGCAAACAAGGCCCGGCAGCGATTGGCTTCGTGCAGATGCTCGATAACCGCCCAGGCAATGGACAAACCGTCGAAGGTGGCCGTGCCGCGTCCGATTTCATCCAAAATGACAAAAGAGCGTTCATCCGCCTGGTTTAGAATACTGGCGGTTTCAACCATTTCCACCATAAAAGTGGAACGGCCGCGCGCCAAATCGTCACTGGCGCCGACACGGGAAAAGATTTTATCGACAATGCCGATATGCGCCGACTTGCAGGGCACGAAAGAACCCATCTGCGCCATAATGGCAATAATCGCATTCTGACGAAGGAAGGTTGACTTACCGGCCATATTCGGTCCGGTGAGCAACCAGATAAGGTTGTTTTCGTCGAGAACGCAGTCATTGCCGACAAAAGCGCCGCCATGTTCTTTTTTGATGGCATATTCGACAACCGGGTGACGTCCTTCGACAATTTCAAAGGCCAGCGAATTGTCGAGCTGCGGGCGGCAGTAGCCGTTTTCAACCGCCAAATCGGCCAGCGCCGCACCGACGTCGAGCTCTCCCAGAGCTTTGGCGGTGCGGGAAATGTCATCGGAAACGGCAATAATGTCGCGAACCATATTGTCAAACAGTTCAAGCTCCATTGCCAGCGACTTTTCGGCAGCGCCGCGGATGCCGTTTTCAAGCTCAGTCAGTTCAACTGTGGTAAAGCGGGCGGCATTCAGCACTGACTGACGGTGAATAAAGTCTTTGTTCTCCAGCATTTCGGTGGCAAATTTGCTCTGAACCTCAATAAAATAGCCGATAACATTGTTGTATTTGATTTTCAGATTGGGAATGTTGACCGCCTCGGCATATTTGTTTTGCAGTTCAAGAATCAGTTTATGGCTGTCTTCCTTCAATTCCTTAACGGCATCGAGCGGCGGATAATAGCCGGGGCGGATAAAGCCGCCGTCACGCGCCAGCAGCGGCAATTCTTCATCAAGCGCCTTATCCAGCGTTTCGACCAGATTTTCATGAAAACCCAGACGCCCGATAATGGCGGATACCGCCGCGGGAAGTTCATGCTCGACCGAAGCACCGGCGCCGGAGTTGAAATCGGACAGAATGTTTTTAATCTTAGGAATAACCGACAGCGTGGTTTTGATATTGGCCAAATCGCGCGGACCGCCGCGGCCGAGACTGAGACGGGAAACGGCGCGTTCCATATCGGGGCAGGATTTCAGCAGTTCGCGGATATCTTCCCGCAAACGGGGATGGTTCATAAAGAACTCAATGACATCCAAACGCTGGTTGATTTCCGGCAAATCGACCAGCGGACTGGCCACGCGCCCGGCAAGCAGGCGGCCGCCGACGGCGGTAACCGTGCGGTCCATCACCGAAAGCAGAGTGGCGCCTTTGTCGCCGGTCAGAGATTCGAGGAGTTCGAGGTTTTTACGGGTTGCGCCGTCAATCTCCATCACCTTGTTTTCATAAACTTTGACCGGTTTTTCAATGCGGGGCATCTGCCCTTTCTGGGTATTTTCGACATAATCCAGCAGAATGCCGGCCGCCGTGGTTTCGGCGCGGCTGAAATTGCCGAAGGCATCCAGCGTTTCGACCTTGAAGATGTCTTGCAGGCGTTTGCGGGCATTTTCGCTGTTAAAGCGCGCCTGCGGCAAAACCGACAGTTTCTCGCGATATTCGTTGAGAATGTTAAACAGCGCGGAATTTTGCAAATATGAATCGGAAACCAGAATTTCAACCGGGCTCAACCGGGCCAGAGACGAGCTCAGAATAACCGCCTCGTCTTTGTCGCGCAGGCTGATTTCCTGCGTGTAAAAATCACCGGTGGACAGATCAAGCCAGGACAGCCCCAGCGTCTCGTTCAGCTTGGCCAGGCTCAAAATAAAGTTGTTGCGCTTGGAATCAAGCAGATTGTCTTCGGTCAGGGTGCCGGGGGTCACCAGACGAATAACCTCGCGGCGGACGACTGATTTATAACCGCGCTTTTTGGCCTCTTTGGGGTCTTCGGTCTGTTCGCAGATCGCCACTTTATAGCCCTGGCGGATTAACTTGGCAAGATAGCTTTCATAAGCATGGAAAGGAACCCCGCACATCGGAATATCCTGCCCTTCGTGCTTGCCGCGTTTGGTCAGCGCGATGTCCAGCGCTTTGGAAGCGGTGACCGCATCGTCAAAAAACATCTCATAAAAATCGCCCATGCGGTAAAAGAGAAGATAGTCCTGATGCTGTTGTTTGATTTCAAGATACTGCGCCATCATCGGCGTTATGGAGGCGGTGTTGTTTTCAGTCATTTTTCTCAGATTATTTAATAAATTTAAACTATCTGTATCATAATATATTTTAGGGTGTCGTCCAGACTTTTTTCGTATTTATGGAACAAGAAGATGTTTAAACGCAGCAGCAACTATTATAAATTTGAAAAAAACAATAAATTTGCCGACCGGGTACTGGTTCTTTCGCTGCCTTCGGCAATGGTTTTCATTATGCTGGTGGCATTGCGGCTGCTGGCGCCGTCCATGGCGGTTATTTCCTACGCGACGATTATCCTGTTTAATGTGGTCTTCCTGCTGCCGATTACCTTTGAACTGCAACAGCTCAAAAACTATGTCAAAAACGTTTCCCGCGGCGAAGTTCCCGGCGAAGGCAGTATTGAGCTTTCGGAAAAAGATGCCAAGGAAATCGTGGAAGCGGTAAATGCCATGCACCGTTTCTGGGCCGCCAAAACTGACACGCTGGAGGCGCAGACAATTTCCGACACCGCAGTTCTGGACACCCTGCCCGACCCGATTATGATGATTGACCGCGCCGGAAACGTTATCGGCGCCAATTTGTCGTCACGCACGCTGTTCGGCAAGGAAATCACCGATAAAAACATTGAAAAGGTGATTGATTCAAACAATTTTATTGAGGCGGTTTCCCGGGTTTTGAAAAAAGAAAGCGAATCGGAAAACCTGATTTTTTACGTTAAGAAACCGATTGACCAGAAACTTTACGCCCATATCAAACAGCTGCCTTACCTTTCCAAAGGGCGGGCCGTGGCGGTTATTTCCCTGTATGACCTGACCAAGGCCATGAAAATCGAAAAGATGCAGTCTGATTTTGTGGCTAATGCCAGCCATGAACTGCGGACGCCGCTGGCGATTATCTCCGGCTTTATCGAAACCCTGCAGACCTCGGCCAAAGACGATGCCGAAGCGCGCGACAAATTTTTGAAAATTATGCAGGAGCAGGCCGAATATATGTCGTCGCTGATTGAAAACCTGCTGTCGCTCTCCAAAATCGAAATGAGTCAGGATATGCCGCCGGAAGACAAAGTCGATGTCGCCAAAATTATCGGCGAGGTCAGCGAAGCATTGTCACTAAAAGCAAAAGCCCGCGAAATTGCCATTCACAGCTTTATCGAACCCGATCTGCCGGAAATTACCGCCGATGCGCGCCAGGTTAAACAGGTGGTGCAAAATCTGGCCGACAATGCTGTTAAATACGGCGTTGCCAAAAGCGATATGCTGATTAAGGCACGGCTGGTTGACAACATTCCGCCGTCAAAGAGTTTTCAGGTTGCCAAAGGCAAAGCGGTTGCCATTTCGGTTAACAACAAGGGGCCGAAAATTTCTCCCGAAAATCTGGCCCGGCTGACCGAAAGATTTTACCGGATGCAGGAACACAAAGACTTAAACATCAAAGGAACCGGTTTGGGCCTGGCAATTGCCAAACATATTATCCTGCGGCACAAAGGCAACCTGACGGTTACGTCAACCGCATACAACGGTACTACCTTCACCATTTATCTGCCGCTGGAAATCTGAAAAGACCGTTTCATCGGCGTTTTTTCCCTTTAGTTTCACTTTGCCTTTTCTCTGTCATATTCCGGTTTGCCCTGAGTGTTTGGCCGATTGCCCGGTCAAGCCGGGCAATGACATTAAATAAAAAAGCCGGAGCATAATTAAATAGAGGCTGCGCATAATTAAATAGAAGCCGCGCATAATTAAGATAGAGGCCGTGTATAATTAAGATAGAGGCAGTGCATAATTAAATAGAAGCCGCGCATAATTAAGATAGAGGCATAGTTATCTTCATAAATAATTTCAAAACAGAGTTATTTGCATTTGAGGCCAAGGATAACGATGTCAGGGCCAGTTGCTGTCTAACCTGCAAAGCCAGCATATTAGCGCTCTCTTCATTCATATCAGCCAGTATCAGTTTGTCAGCACCTTCGGTCAATACATTAATCAATTTTTCAGTAAATTCCTGTCTGGTGGTGACAATGCTATAGCTATTTCCAAGCTCCGCCGAGAATGACCGCAGCGTTTGCACCGCATTCTGCAACTCTTTCACCGACTGTAAAATTCCTTCTTTTTCGGCCCAATCGGACAGTGACAAGCCCACTGCTTCAGAAGACATATCTTTTCCCGATACTTCAAAATTACTGCTGGAATCCTCGTTAAAAACAACATTCAGCTTATCGTCTTTAAGCATATTTATGCCCTTGTATGAACTGTCATTAATAACATTGTCATATTGGTTTAGAATGTCATTATAACGTGACTGGTAAGGCTCCGCAGCAATCTGCGCAAAAGCGGAATTGAGCGTTTGAACATCAACGACCTGCGCATTCGGGTTCACCGCTAAGACGAGCTCCCAATCCGAAAAATTTTCTACGCCCTCAACATCCTTATACATATTTGAACCGGTTGACCACCTTGTGGTAGATGTACTGCCGCCATAAGGATTATCGGGGTCAAAATTTCCGACCGCGGTCGAAGAGCTAAAAGTCAGATCTTTAAGATTCATTATTTTTACGGAACCATCGTCCAGGACCTCAGTAATGACTCCGACCGCGGTCTTTCCCGCGGCTTGCGCCGCGGCATAATCATCTGCGGAGCCCCAGCTTTTGTCATCATACATCACATAACCGACCTGGGGAACATCTCCGCCGCCGGTTCCGGCGGCAGAAAGGGAAGAAGGGTCAAAGCAATTTTCTAAAAGCTGGAAACATCGCACGTAGTAGTAGCCGTACTTACTGTGGCTGTAACGGGTACCACTAAGCATACTGAGTACCCAGGAATAGCCATTCGAAAGCTCAGAAGAGGACCAATAGTAACCATTTGTTAACGTTTCAGCTTCCACTCCTGCCGCTTTCAGCTGACTTAACGCGGCATTTATCGCTTTTTTATTGTCACCAACCGCACCGCTTGTGCTCCACCAGCCGTTTGTAATCTTATCAGTATCCGTTCCATAGACATTCATTAATTCTGCAATCGAAGGCAAATACCAATTTCCCTGACCAAAATCACCGTTTTTATCACCGACATAAAATTGATCGGCAGCCGATGCCGCAAGCCCTTCACTGCCTATATCGGCCAAAATGGCATCAGTATTCGCTTTTCCGGTAAATAATGAACTGTTTTTATCAACACTGCCACCCACCGCATGACTCTCAACGCCCTTAACCTGGCCTAACACACCAAATGCCCGTCCTCCATCTGCCGTCATCCCGATTTTATCAATGCTGACATTAGTCCCTGACGAAGCAACCGCAGCCATAAGCGTCTGACCGCCGCCTGAAAGTGCCGTATTAACATTGCTGACACTGCTCTTTCCCCAAACATAGACACCTATCAACTGCTCTGCACTGCCGTTAAGCTTTATATTAAGATTTTCAACCGTACCGCCGCCATGCAATTCTACGCCATGGCCGGCACTTTTAACACCATTCAAAACAATTTCCATGTTTCGAACCGTCGTATCGGCCCCTTCAGAATAGATTCCGCGCGTATACCAGCCATTTTTACCATAGTTGGACTCTATTTGCATATTCTCATAAACGGCATTGGCTCCATAATTTAAGATGTTGCCTGATTGCATTGTTAATTTATGGCCACCGCCGTTTACAACAATATTCTTTCCCTGGAACGTCAAATTACCCGAGAATGACACATCTTCCGTCAAAACAACTTTTGCGTCATCAGTATTCAGCAATGCCTGCAACTCCGCCGCAGTTGTCGAAGAATCAACTGCGGTATAGCCCTGTGCAATCAAAGCGGCAACATCCCTGTCATAAGTCACTTCCACCTGATGAGGAATCATTTCCGCCTCTGTCAGCGTCTGTTCCGTTACCGCCAGCATCTGCTGCAATATTTCCGTAGCAGTGTCTATTCCTTCGAGCGCTGTTTTAACCGTTTGCAAAGACTGTCCCATGCTATCCAACAGGGACGTTAAATCTGCCGCGCGATCGGATAATGACCGGGCCGTATAGTATGATGAAGGATTATCTATCGCAGAATTGACTTTTTGTCCCGTTGCCAAAATATTTTGCGTTGACGAGACCTGCCTGCTGATCTTTTGCAGGCTTAACAAATTATTGCGGATATTTGATGTTAGATTAATTCTTTCCATACCTAAATTGCCTGATACATGAAATATTTTTCCCTTTACAACCATTATTAAAAAAATATCCGGCGGCTCACAACTTTTAAATAACAGATATTCAATAAAATGCAACAAACCGGCGAAAAGTTTTTCTTTGCGTATAAACGCCGCCGA
>ENA-UOJI01002530-UOJI01002530.1-human-gut-metagenome-genome-assembly--contig:-P79-NODE-2530-length-10373-cov-4.697810_pt1 | contig 10373 bp, 6 predicted proteins | sample MGYA00242346_ERZ723893 | MGnify/ENA metagenome assembly ERZ723893 | reverse complement strand
CACTTATCAGACGAATCCCTATGAAAAGCAGTAGGAATTAAAGAAAAATCAGGTACTGGATCTGCTGCACCCGGTATGTGACGGAATTTCTGATTTTGTCTTTGATGGGATTTTGTCAAGTCCGAAACAGTGGGAGTACCGCAACAAAATGGAGTTTTCCTTTGGGGATGAAGTCAAAGATGGTCCGTTAACTTTGGGACTGCATAAAAAAGGAAGCTTTTATGACATTCTTCATGTAAGCGGTTGCCGGATCGTCCATCCGGATTTTACAAAAATTCTCGATGGAGTCCGCGATTATTGTGCGGAGAACAATCTGCCGTATTATCACAAAAACAGTCATGAAGGAATCCTTCGCCATCTGCTGGTGCGCCGTGCAGAATCGACCGGAGAGCTTCTGGCAGCACTGGTCACATCATCCCAGTATGACGATGCTGCAATGGAAAAGCATCTGCAGAATCTGTCTGATATGCTGTTAAAGCTTCCGTTGGAGGGGGCTGTCACAGGTTTTCTGCATATTGTTAATGACAGTCTGGGTGATGTGGTAAAAAGCGAAGAGACCCATATTATTTACGGGAAAGACTGGTTTATGGAAAATGTGCTGGGACTGCAGTTCCGGATCACACCGTTTTCCTTCTTTCAGACTAATACAAAGGGAGCAGAGGTGCTTTATCAGCGGGCGAGAGATTATGTGCTGAGCGGGGCAGCAGGCGAGTCGTCCGGTGATGTTGCACAAAGCGTAGAGACAGGAGAGTTAGCTGATAATTCCGGACAGAGTGGGGAGATAGGAGAGTCATCGGAAGATTCTGTACTAAAAAGAGGTCTGTCCGGAAAAACGGTCTTTGATCTTTACAGCGGTACCGGAACCATTGCCCAGATCCTTGCCCCGGTGGCCGGTCATGTGATCGGTGTCGAGATCGTGGAAGAGGCAGTAGAAGCCGCCAAAGAAAATGCAGCACTCAATGGTCTGACAAACTGTGACTTTATTGCCGGGGATGTACTCAAGGTGATCGATGAAATCGAAGAAAAACCGGATTATATTGTATTAGATCCGCCCCGGGACGGAATCCATCCAAAGGCTTTGCAGAAGATTATAGATTACAGCGTACCGGAAATCGTGTATATATCGTGTAAGCCGACGAGTCTGGCGAGGGATCTGGTGGCGCTGCAGGAGAGTGGGTACCGGGTGAAACGGGTGAGCTGCGTGGATATGTTTTGTTCGACGTTACATTGTGAGACGGTCTGTTTGATGGAGAGGGAAGATAAATAAGTATTACAGTGAGAATCATCAATTACGAAAAAATCGAAGTATAAATGAGTCACCGTGCTGAGTCAAGGAGATGGAATCAATGGAAGTGAAGGTATTTGATAACATTACGGAGAGAGTCCGTGACGATATGGCAATTACAATCAGGAAGGGTAGCAAGGTTTCTATTGCTGCTGCTTGCTTTTCAATGTATGCCTACAAAGAATTAAAGAAGCAGTTAGAGGTAGTGGATGAATGTCGTTTTATTTTCACTTCTCCAACGTTTGTTACAGAAAAAGTTGAAAAGCAGAAACGTGAGTTTTATATTCCAAGATTGAAACGTGAGAGAAGTCTTTATGGTACGGAATTTGAAATTAAACTTCGAAATGAAATGACTCAAAAAGCAATAGCAAAAGAGTGTGCTGACTGGATAAAACGAAAAGCAACCTTCAAATCGAATACTACCGGAGAGAATATGGGAGGTTTTGTTACAGTAGAGAATAATCAGCAAGTCGCTTATATGCCTATGAATGGTTTCACTACTGTTGATATTGGATGCGAGCGTGGTAATAACAGTTATAATATGATAAATCGTTTTGAAGCACCATTTTCGTTATCATATCTTCAGCTTTTTGAGACATTATGGAATAACAAGGATAAGTTGCAAGATGTTACAGATGTTGTAATAGAAAATATAACAACAGCATACAATGAGAATTCACCAGAGTTCATTTACTTTATGACGTTGTATCATGTGTTTAGTGAATTTCTTGATGATATTTCAGAGGATGAATTGCCAAATGAAGCTACTGGATTTAAGCAAAGTAAGATTTGGAATATTTTATACGATTTCCAGAAAGATGCTGTATTAGCCATTATAAATAAGCTGGAACGATATAATGGGTGTATTCTGGCCGACAGCGTAGGTCTTGGTAAAACATTTACCGCACTTGCAGTCGTGAAATATTATGAGAACAGAAATAAAAGTGTTCTTGTTCTCTGTCCTAAGAAGCTGGCAGAAAACTGGAACACTTATAAAGATAACTATATAAATAATCCGATTGCAGAAGACAGGCTCAATTATGATGTTTTATTTCATACGGATTTATCAAGAACACATGGTTACTCCAACGGTTTGGATTTGGATAGATTGAATTGGGGAAATTATGATCTTGTTGTTATTGATGAATCTCATAATTTTCGTAATGGTGTAGGCACCCATGCCAATACTCGTGAGAATCGTTATATGAAGTTGATGGATAAAATAATCAGGGCAGGTGTTAAGACTAAGGTTTTGATGCTGTCTGCAACTCCGGTGAACAACAGATTTGTTGACTTGAAGAATCAACTTGCTATTGCATATGAAGGTAATTCTGAAAATATGAATAAGCAGTTGAATACAACAAAGACTATTGAGGAAATTTTTAAGCAGGCTCAGAGTGCCTTCACTACTTGGAGCAAATTGAAACCAGAAGATAGAACAACTGATGCACTATTAAGAACACTAGATTTTGATTTTTTTGAATTGCTCGATAGTGTTACAATTGCGCGTTCAAGAAAGCATATTGAAAAATATTATGATACGACGGAGATTGGAAAATTCCCGGAGAGAAAAAAGCCTATTTCGCGCCGACCCCAGCTGACAGATCTTGACACAGCGATCAATTACAATGAGATCTATGAGCAGTTGATGCAGCTTACATTATGTATCTATACACCATCTAACTATATCTTTCCAAGTAAGATGCAGAAGTATATCGACCTTACACATAACAAGGGAGATAATCTTACTCAGACAGGTCGTGAACAGGGTATCAGAAGGTTAATGAGCATTAATCTTTTAAAGCGTCTGGAGAGCTCTGTAAACTCGTTTCAGCTGACACTTGAAAGAATAAAGACGCTGATTGAGAGTACGATTTCAGCTATTGATACTTTTGAACAGTACGGTGCTACTGATATTGATATGTATGAAGCTTCTGATACTGAGTTCGATATGGATGATAGTAATACAGAGTATTTTACAGTTGGTAAGAAAGTGAAGATCGAACTGGCTGATATGGACTATAAGTCATGGCGTACCGAATTAAAAGCAGATGCAGAGGTTCTTGAACTGCTGACCTTAATGGTTGCGGATATTACTCCGGAACATGACAGCAAGCTTCAGGAATTGTTGAAGCTGGTATCAGAAAAGATTGAGAATCCAATCAATCCGGAAAATAAGAAGGTTCTGATTTTCTCGGCGTTCTCTGATACAGCAGAGTATCTTTATGACAATGTAAGTACATACATCAAAAAGAAGTATGGCTTAGACACGGCTGTGATCACCGGTTCTATTGATGGAAGAACAACAATAAAGGGATTCAAAGCAACACTTAACAATGTGCTTACATGCTTTTCGCCAATATCTAAGAGTAGAGATGTGTTGATGCCTGAAAGTAAGACAGAAATTGATGTGCTGATTGCGACAGATTGTATTTCCGAAGGTCAGAACCTGCAGGACTGTGATTATCTTGTAAACTATGACATTCACTGGAATCCGGTTCGTATCATTCAGAGATTTGGTCGTATTGATCGTATCGGCAGTACAAATGAGTGTATTCAGCTCGTGAATTTCTGGCCAGATATGGATCTGGATGAATACATTAATCTAAAAAGCAGGGTAGAGACACGAATGAAGATATCTATTATGACTTCCACGGGTGATGATGATCTTATCAATCCGGAGGAAAAGGGAGACCTTGAATATCGTAAGCAACAGTTGAAACGCTTGCAGGAAGAAGTTGTTGATATCGAAGATATGTCCAATGGTGTTTCTATTATGGATTTAGGCTTAAATGAATTCCGGTTAGATCTTCTTGAATATGTAAAAAGCCATGAAGACCTAGAAAAAAAGCCAAAAGGACTTCATGCAGTTGTGCCTGCAACGGAGGAACTTCCGGAAGGAGTTATATTTGTACTTAAAAACATAAACAATAGCGTAAATATAGACAATCAAAACAGAATTCATCCGTTTTACATGGCCTATATTGGAACCGATGGTGAAGTTATTTGCGATTATTTGAATCCGAAAAAGATGTTGGATGATATCAGGCTTCTTTGTCGAGGAAAGAAAGAGCCGATCAAGGAGCTTTGCCAGCGTTTTAATGAGGAGACAGATGATGGTCGAGATATGTCTAATATGTCAGAGCTTCTTAACAAAGCAATTAATTCAATCATTGACTGCAAGGAAGAAAGCGATATTGACAGCTTGTTCTCTGCCGGCGGAACATCGGCATTGATGTCTAGCGTATCAGGACTGGATGATTTTGAGCTTATTTGTTTCCTGGTTGTGAAATAAATGGAGGGCGAACAATGATAGGATTGCCAAAGACAACGGAATTCAATAAAAGAATTCCAAAGCAGAAATTCTATGAAAATATAGATGTTTCTCCTGCATTGAAGAAAGTGTTTGTTGAACAGGTAAAGACAATCTATTGGAAAAATAAGATTGCAGCTTCTACAACCAATCTTGCAACTGGAATTGATGTAGTGGAGCTGGAAGTGTTTGAAATACACTTAAACAGTCCGGGTCTTGATGATAGTCTTTTAAGACAGATTGATAAAGAAATTCCATATCACATCCTATTCTTGCTGGAGTATCAAGGAAAGTATCAAGCATGGATTGGATATAAAGAAGCTACAGAATCTTGTAATAAAGCTTTTAAAGTAAACGGATATTACCACACAGAATGGTTAGCTGAGGACGAGCTGTCATTAAAGCTGGAAGGCTTAAATGTTGATGCGGTTTATGAAAATTTCGTGCGTCAGATTGCCGGAGATAAGTTAAATGTTGGAATTGCTGGCGAAAGTTTAAAAGAGTCTGTTGCACGAGATGAACAGAAGCAGGTATTGATGAAGCAGATAATAAGTCTTCAGGCAAAAATCCGAAAAGAGAGACAGCTGAATAAACAGATGGAAATGAATACTGAGCTTAAGAAGCTCAAGAAAGAATTGGAGATGATGTTATGAAACAAATGAGCCTTACTGAACAGATTACGTATTCTACGGTACTTATTCGTTGTCAGTATTCAAATGGGACGAGCGGAAGTGGAACAGGATTTATTATTAATCTTTGTGATGATAAAGAAACAGGAAAGCATGTCCCGGTAATCATAACTAACAATCATGTTGTGGAGAATTCAATAAAAACGGTATTTGAATTTTGCAAAGCTGACAAACAGGGAAATCCGATAGATACAGAAGTTTTATCAATTGAGTACTCCGGAAACAGATGGATACATCATCCAGATATAAAAGTTGATTTAAGGTGTTTACCATTAGCAGAAATATTGAATGAGCTAGAGAAGAAAGCCATCAAAATTTTTTATATCTCATTGGAGACATCTTTAATACCATCAGCTAATCAGGTTGAGGATTTGTCGGCTATGGAAGATGTAGTAATGGTTGGTTATCCTATTGGTTTATCAGATGAATATAATCATAAGCCAGTGATTAGAAAAGGTATCACTTCAACACATCCTAAGAACAATTTTCAAGGGAAAAAGGAGGTTTTGCTTGATATGGCATGTTATCCTGGATCAAGCGGATCTCCCATATTTATTGTAAATCAAGGAAGCTATACATCGCCAGAAGGAATAATTGTTGGCAATAGAGTTTTGTTATTAGGAATATTGTATGGTGGACCTCAATTCAATGTGGTTGGAAATCTGCAGTTTTCTAATTTGCCAAATACACCAAAAGCTGTAACAAGTATTCCTATGAATTTAGGAATAATGATTAAGTCGGAACGAATTTTAGAATTTGAAGATTATTTTAAAAATATGATAGGAGAATAATATGGAAAAAATGCGTATGGAATCAGCTGACATTACAGCTCAGAATGTTGAAAAATTAGGGGCTCTGTTTCCTAACTGTATTACGGAAATGTTAGACGAAGAACAAAGCACAACTGAAAAGAAAGTTTATAAAAAAGCTGTCAATTTTGAACTCCTGAAACAGATGCTTTCTGGCAATGTACTTGATGGCGACGAGGCTTATGAATTTACATGGGTAGGGAAAAAGGCGTCTATTGTTGAGGCCAATAAGCCTATTCGCAAAACACTTCGTCCTTGTAAAGAAGAAAGTGTTGACTGGGACACCACGGAGAACCTCTATATTGAAGGGGATAATCTTGAAGTGCTTAAACTTCTTCAAGAAAGCTATCTCAGCAAAGTGAAAATGATATACATTGATCCACCTTACAACACAGGGAACGATTTCATCTACAACGACGATTTCAAGATGACAGGCGAAGAATATGCTGATGAAAGCGGAGAAATAGATGAGGATGGCAACAGGATGTTTAAAAATACGGATTCTAATGGACGTTTTCATTCGGATTGGTGTTCGATGATTTATTCACGCTTGATGCTTGCGAGAAACTTGTTAAGTGACGATGGCGTTATCTTTATTTCGATAGATGAGAATGAAGTTAATACATTAAAATTTCTGTGTGATGAAATATTTGGAATGAGCAATTTTGTTGCTGAATTAATATGGGCAGCAGGTCGAAAAAATGATTCAAAGCATATTTCAATATCTCACGAGTATATCCTTGTGTATTTTAAATCTTTTGATTATATTTCATCACATAATATTATTTGGCGTGAAAGAAAACAGGGCCTTGACGATATCTACGCAACATATGAATCGTTAAGAAAAAAATATGGTTCGGATAACGCTACTATAGAAAAGCAACTCAAATTCTGGTATAAATCATTGCCAGATAACCATCCAGCAACAGATCATGTGCACTATAATAAGGTTGATAATAAAGGTGTTTTCTTTGCATCAGATATTTCCTGGCCTGGAGGCGGAGGACCGAAATATGAGATTATTCATCCGACAACCAAAAGACCAGTTAAAATACCTTCAAGAGGATGGATTACAAACAAAGAAACATTAGTACGGTGGATCGACGAAGGCAGAGTGAATTTTGGAAAGGATGAAAATAGTGTTCCGACCATAAAATCGTATCTAACAGAACATGAATTGGGAGTGCCATATAGTGTGTTTTATAAAGATGGAAGGGCTGCTTCCAAAAGGCTAGCAACTCTTATGGGAGGCAAAGTGTTTGAAAATCCTAAAGATGAAGAAATAATTCAGCGGTTAATTTCATTTTGTGGGATAGAGGACGGCGATATAGTTTTAGATTTTTTTTCTGGTTCTGCGACAACTGCTCATTCAGTGTTTTTGGCTAATGTTGAGCAGAACAAAAAGAGAAAATTTATATTGGTTCAGATTCCACAGGAAATTAATCCTGACAAATCATCTGTTGGAAAAGCAAGAAAAGTCGCTCAAAATGCCGTTGAGTTGCTTGACGCTATTAATGCCCCACATAATTTATGCGAAATCGGCAAGGAAAGAATTCGTCGAGCGGGGAAAAAAATCAAAGATGAGAATCCAAACGCAACGGATCTTGACATAGGATTCCGAGTGTTAAAACTTGATGAATCCAACATGAATGACGTTTATTACAGCCCAGCAGAATACAGTCAAGATTTGCTTTCAATGCTGGAATCCAATGTGAAATCTGACCGTAGTGATCTTGATTTACTTTTTGGTTGTCTTCTTGAGTGGGGACTGCCTTTATCGCTTCCTTATAGTTCGGAACAAATTGAGGGCTGCACGGTACATAACTATAACGATGGTGACCTTATTGCTTGCTTTGAGGAAGATGTGCCGGATAGTGTGATCAAAGAAATTGCAAAGAGACAACCACTTCGTGCTGTATTCCGTGATAGCAGCTTTGCGAACAGTCCTTCCAAGATTAATGTCGAAGAGATATTTAAACTGATGGCACCTGATACGAGAGTAAAGGTTATTTAAGGAGAGTGGATTATGAGTAAGAATGAAATTACGGCTACAGATCATGCTTTCCTAGAAAGCGTTTCTGATGTATTGTTACAGGCAAGGAAAAATGCGAAAACTGCAGTTAATCTCACGATGGTATATGCTTATTATGAAATAGGCAGAATAATTGTGGAGGAAGAACAGCGTGGAGAACAGAGAGCCGCATATGGACAGCAGCTTTTGAAGGAATTATCCGATTATTTAACGCAAAATTTTGGAAAAGGATTTTCTGTTGGAAATTTGAAAAACATTCGTCAGTTTTACAAGGTTTATTCTACGGATCAAATTGGCGAAACAGTGTTTAGCCAATTCGAGAATCTTCCATCGGTCAGCACCGGAAGAAAATTCTATCTTAGCTGGTCACATTACTTAAAATTGATGCGGATAGAAGATGTTGATGAGAGACATTTTTATGAAATTGAAGCGATTAAAAATGACTGGAGTCTGCGGGAACTAAAGAGACAGTTCGATAGTGCTCTGTATCACAGGATTTTACTTAGCACCGATAAAGATAAGATTCAGAGATTGTCCACGGAGGGACAGGTGATAGAGCAATCTTCTGATCTGGTGAAGGATCCTTATGTTTTGGAATTTCTTGGTTTGGAGGAAAAAAGTGAGTATTCAGAGAACGATCTGGAAACGAGACTGATTGATAATTTGCAGTCGTTTCTTTTGGAACTGGGTACTGGCTATACTTTTGTAGCCAGACAGAAGAGATTCACCTTTCATGAAGAACACTTCAGAGTAGACCTAGTGTTTTATAATAGAATGTTGCGTTGCTTTGTTCTTTTTGATCTCAAGATAGGTTCATTGAAGCATCAGGACTTAGGTCAGATGCAGATGTATGTGAATTATTATGATCGGTATGAAAAGCAGGAGGATGAAAATCCTACGATAGGTGTTCTGCTTTGTCAGGATAAGGATGATTCTATGGTGGAACTGACTTTGCCAAAAGACTCCAATATATACGCATCGAAGTATCAGATTTATCTGCCGGATAAAAAGCTGCTGCAGGAGAAATTGGGCGAATGGATAAAGGAAGGAGACAACACAAAATGAAGCTGCAATTTAAGCATCAAAAATTTCAGGCAGATGCTGCCAAGGCTGTCGTTGATGTATTTGCCGGTCAGCCTTATCTGACTCCTTCCTATATGATGGATAAAGGTTCCGGGCATTTTCAGTATTCTTTGACGGAAGAGGATGATTTCACCGGTTGGAGCAATCAGAAAATTGTACCGGAATTAAATGACCGATTAATTCTGGAACATATCAATGCAATACAGAGAACAAATCAGATTAAGCCATCTGCAAAATTAGAAGGCAGGTTTAATTTGACCATAGAAATGGAAACTGGTGTTGGTAAAACATATACTTACATTAAGACGATGTATGAGCTTAACCGGGCGTATGGTTGGAGTAAATTCATTGTTGTTGTACCAAGTATTGCTATCCGTGAGGGGGTGTATAAGTCATTTCAGATGACACAGGAACACTTTGCTGAGGAGTATGGTAAGAAGATTCGTTTCTTTATCTATAACTCTGCACAACTTACGGAAATTGATCGTTTTGCATCGGATAATTCTATCAATGTTATGATCATTAATTCGCAGGCATTTAATGCACGGGGAAAAGATGCAAGGCGCATTTATATGAAATTGGACGAGTTTCGTTCGCGCCGTCCGATTGATATTATTGCAAAAACAAATCCTATTGTGATTATTGATGAGCCACAGTCTGTAGAGGGAAAACAGACAAAGGAAAATTTGAAGCAGTTCAATCCGCTCATCACTCTTCGTTATTCTGCAACTCATAAGGCAGATAGTATTTATAATATGATTTATCGATTGGATGCTATGGAAGCATATAACAAGCGGCTTGTTAAGAAGATTGCGGTTAAGGGAATTACGGAATCGGGAAGTACAGCTACGGAAAGTTATGTTTATCTGGAAAGTATCAATCTTTCAAAGGCGGCACCAACAGCAACATTGCAATTTGATTTCAAAGGGGCGACAGGAATCAGAAAGATTACGCGTACTGTTTCGGAAGGCTATAATCTTTATGATAATTCCGGGCAGATGGAAGAATATAAGCAGGGGTTTGTTGTGTCCAGAATTGATGGACGCGATGATTCTGTAGAGTTTATTAACGGAATCAAGATTTATGCAGGTGATGTGATCGGTAAGGTATCAGAAGATCAGCTCCGCCGCATCCAGATTAGAGAGACAATCCTTTCTCATAT
>ENA-UOJI01002528-UOJI01002528.1-human-gut-metagenome-genome-assembly--contig:-P79-NODE-2528-length-10375-cov-8.962500_pt1 | contig 10375 bp, 8 predicted proteins | sample MGYA00242346_ERZ723893 | MGnify/ENA metagenome assembly ERZ723893 | reverse complement strand
CAGCCCCCGGCTTCGGTTTTTCCGGTGTAGGCGGGAGGGCCGCGTCCACCGACTTTGCCTTTTTGGCGGGGTGCGGATGACGGGCAGAAACGCTCTTGGGCTTGAGCAGAGCGGCATTGAGCACCTGTGCGAGGTCAGACATGGGCAGGAAGGTCAGATTCTTCTTCACCTCGTCATCCACCTCGTACAGGTCCGGAACGTTATCCTTGGGGATGAGCACGGTTTTCATCCCCTCACGGTAGGCAGCCATGCTCTTTTCGCGCAGGCCGCCGATGGGCAGCACATTGCCGTGCAGAGTGATCTCGCCGGTCATGGCAACATCACCGCGCACCGGGATGCCGGACAGACAGGACACCAGAGCCGTGGTCAGAGTAACACCGGCGCTGGGGCCGTCCTTGGGCACGGCACCCTCGGGGGCATGGATGTGCAGATCGCACTTTTTCAGCCGCTCAGGGTCGATGCCGTATTCCTCGGCGTGGACACGGACATAGGTGATGGCCAGCTGGGCACTTTCCTTCATCACGTCGCCCAGCGAACCGGTGACGGTGACCTTGCCGCTGCCATTGTCCATGACCTGCACCTCGATGGGCAGGGTCTCGCCGCCGATGCTGGTCCAGGCCAGACCGTTGGCAATGCCAATGGCATTGGTCCGGTTGAGGAAATCGGGCTTGACGAAGCGGGGGCCCAGCAGCTCTTCCAGGCTGCTGCCGGTCACAGAAACGTTTTCCGCCTCACCGGACGCGATCTTGCGGGCGCACTTGCGCAGGACACTGGTGATGGTACGCTCCAGGGTGCGGACACCGGCCTCACGGGTGTAGCCGTCAATGATGCCGTAGAGCGCGCTCTGGGAGAAGGTGACCTTCCCGGCCAGACCGCAGGCCTTGAGCTGCTTGGGCACCAGATGCTTGCGGGCAATGTTGTATTTTTCCACCCGGGTATAACTGGGCAGCTCAATGACATCCATGCGGTCACGCAGAGGGCCGGGAATGGCGCTCAGATCATTTGCCGTGGTGATAAAAAGCACATGGCTCAGATCAAACGGCATATCGATAAAGTGATCATTGAAGGTGGTGTTCTGCTCGGGATCAAGAGCTTCCAGCAGGGCAGCAGCCGGGTCACCCCGGAAATCGCCCGCCAGCTTGTCGATCTCGTCCAGCAGCATCAGGGGGTTGGAGCTCTTGGCGGAGATCATGGCGTTGATGATCTTGCCGGGCATGGCCCCGATATAGGTGCGGCGGTGGCCGCGGATCTCTGCCTCATCCCGCACACCACCCAGACTGATGCGCACATACTTGCGGTTCAGGCTCTCGGCAATGGAGCGGGCAATGCTGGTCTTGCCGACACCCGGAGGGCCGACCAGGCAGATGATCTGACCCTTGACATCCGGAGCCAGCTTACGGACAGCCAACACCTCAAGAATGCGGTCCTTGACTTTCTTCAGGCCGTAGTGGTCGCGGTCAAGGATGCGCTGTGCCTTGGCGATATCGAGGTCGTCCTCGGTAAAGCTGTTCCAGGGCAGATCCAGGCAGGTGTCCAGATAGGTGCGGATGACCGTTCCCTCCTGGTTGCTGCTCTGCATCTTGGCAAGGCGGTCTACTTCCTTGAGCAGTTTCTTCTCCCGCTCCTCGTCCAGATGCAGCTCCTGGATCCTGCGGCGGTACTCCTCGGCCTCTGCCGTGGTATCATCGTCCTCGCCCAGCTCCTGGCTGATCATGTGCATCTGCTCATGCAGGTAGTAATCACGCTGGTTCTTATCCATGGCCTCGTCCACTTTCTGGGCGATCTCCTTGTCGATCTCCAGCATCCGGCGCTCCCGATGCAGGCGTTCCACCAGCAGGCGCAGACGGCCGATGAGGGTGCTTTCCTCCATCACAGCCTGCTTATCCTCAAAGCGGAAGAGCAGATTGGCAGGGATGTACTCGCACAGGAAGGCGGGGTCGTTATTCGAGGTAACAGCAAACACCACGTCCTTGCTGATGCGGGGATTCATGGAAAGCACCGCGTCGAAGCTCGTTTTTACGTTGCGGAGCAGGGCCTCCGCCTCGGTCTCTTCCTCTGCCTTGATGGGGCGCACAGGAGCCGGCCGCACCGATGCCAGCAGGAAGCTGCCTTCGGTATCCAGCTCGGTGCGCTTGGCGCGGAACTTGCCCTCCACCAGAATGCGCACCAGATCATCCGAAACACGCATGACCTGCTTGATCTCGGCCACAACGCCGTACTGGTACATCTCCTCTGCCTTGGGGTCCTCAGCCTTCATATCCTTCTGCGCAATGAGGAACACCTCGGATTTATTCCGCACGGCCCATTCCACAGCGGCAATGCTCTTGTCACGACCTACCTCAAAATGCAGCAGGTTATTGGGGAACACCACCAGCCCACGCAGGGCAATGGCGGGAAGATGGAGGATATTGCGCTCCACCTTGACAGTCACTTTTTCAGACATAAACTCATACCTCCCAGCTGCCCCGCGCCAAAGTGCGCTATCCCGTGGGCAGTTTTTTTGTTGGGTAAAAATTCAGATTTGATTTATTATATCGGATTCCGGCCCCGGTTGCAACCGGACGGCTCATCCTTTGCGGTTTTCCTGGATATTATAACCCAGCCGTCCCAGCGCAGGCAGCATAGCCCGCAGGGTGACACTGGTGAGCATTCCCATCACAAGGCCCAGCACCAGCATAATCGGTGCATAGTAAAGGGACACTGCTGTGGAAAGGATGACACTGGCTCCCAGCAGCTGGCCGATGTTGTGGGCCAGCGCGCCGCAGACCGACAGGATGAACCAGGTAGGCCGCAGCGGGCAGTGATAGTAGAGCAGCCACATCACCAGCAGCGAGAGCAGGCCGCCGCAGAGGGAAAGAAAACCTGCCGTCCAGCCGGAGACCAGAAAGACGAAGAACGCCTTCAGCACATCCAGCACAAGGGCCTGTTTTGGCCCCATGAAGAACAGGGCATACATCACCACAATATTCGCCAGACCCAGCTTCATGCCTGGCAAAAGCCCGGGGATGACCAATGTGCCCTCGATGAAGGAAAGCGCCATCGCCAGAGCAAACAGCAGGCCTGAAAGGGCGATGCTGTGCGTTTTGTTGTAATTGCGGCGGTTATAGGGCATCATTGTTCTCCTTTGCAGCAGATTATTCTTCACCAGCAGCCTGTTCGTACTGCTCCTGCTCTTCCATTGCCTTTTCCCAGGCAGCAAACAGCTCCTCCTGATGGAAGCGCAGATCACTGAGCTCATCGCTCTTTTGGCGGAGCAGATCGGGGTCATTGTAGACCTCCGGGGAGTTGATCTCATTGTCAAGCTCCACTTCCCTTGCCCCGCAGGCTTCCATTTCATCCTCGCAAGCCTTGATCTTGGCCCGCAGCTCGGCGCGGCGGCGGCGCTGCTCTTTGCCGTAACCGGCCTTGGCGGGCTGATCCCCGGCTTTTTCCGGAGCGGCAGCAGAAGCGGCACGGCCCATCAGGGCATCGTAGCTCGGATACAGGGTGGCCTTGCCATCTTCCAGATAGAGGATGGGACAGCCCAGACTGTTCATCAGATGGCGGTCATGAGTGACCATGAGCAGGGTCCCGGTGTATGCCATCAGGGCTTCGGTCAGGTTCTCGCGGGTGTAGATGTCCAAGTGGTTGGTGGGCTCGTCCAGAAACAGCAGATTGGGCCGCTCCAGCACGATCTCAGCAAAGCGCAGGCGGGCCAGCTCTCCGCCCGAAAGTGCCTCACAGGGCTTGAACACTGTCTCACCCCGGAAACCCAGCTTTGCCAGATGGCTGCGCACTTCCAGCTCCGTCATCCGGGGATACTTGTTCCAGATGACATCGATCACCCGGCCCTGTCCCAGACGGTTCTGCTGCTGGGCAAAAATGCTGGGCCGGGCTCCCGTACCCAGCCGCACCATGCCGCCGGAGGGGCGGCGCTTACCATCCAGCACCTGCATCAGCGTGGATTTGCCCGCACCGTTGGGGCCTGCGATCACCAGCCGCTGACCCCGGCAGACCGTGTAGGTAAAGGGTTCCAGCAGGGTGCGCTCCCCGATCCTGATGGTCAGGTTCTTCATCAGCACCAGCTCGTTCCACGGCTCCACATCATACTCAAAGCGGAACTTGAGCTGGTTCGTTTCATCCTTTGGTGCTTCCGTGATCTCCAGCTTTTCCAGCTGTTTGCGGCGGCTCTGGGCCATCTTGGTGGTGGAAGCGCGCACAAGATTGCGGTCTACATAATCCTGCAGCTTTTCAGCCAGTGCTACATCTGCATCGTGCTGCTTCTGGCGCAGGGCATCGGCAGCTTCCTTCTGGGGCAGATAGGCTGAGAAGTTGCCCTTATAAGTGGTCATGGTCTGGAAGGAAACCTCCCAGATCCTGGTGCAGATATTGTCCAGGAAATAGCGGTCATGGCTGACGACCAGCACGGCACCGGAATAGCCCTTGAGGTAATTCTCCAGCCATTCCATGGTGGCAAAATCCAAGTGGTTGGTGGGCTCGTCCAGAATCAGGACATCCGGCTTTTCCAACAGCAGCTTTGCCAGACGCAGGCGCGTCAGCTCACCGCCCGAAAGCACAGCGATATTCTTCGTCCAGGTATCCTGCGCAAACCCCATACCGGACAGCACCTTTTTGATATTGACATCCATATTGTAGCCGTCAGCGGCATCAATGATGTTCTGCAAGGCATCGTGCTGTTCCAGCAGAGAGGCATCCTCCGGGCTGGCGGCCATTCTGCGCTCCAGGATCTGCATCTGGGCCATGGCATCCAGCACATGGGCAAAGCAAGAGCGCATCTCGCCATAGATATCCAACGTAGGGTCGAGCTTTGCATTCTGCTCCAGATAACCCAGCGTCACACCATGGGTCACACTGAACTCACCCTCGTAGTCCGTATACTCGCCGGTCAGGATCTTCAGCAGGGTCGTTTTGCCTGCGCCGTTCTGGCCCACGATGCCGATGCGGTCCTCCCGTTCGACACTGGCCGTGACATCATGCAGGACGATCTTCTCGCCAAAGCTCTTGCCCAGCTTTTCCAAATGTATCAGCATTGTTCGTTTTCCAATCTCTCACACAGGCCGCACAGCATTACAGCTGGTGGCGGCGATTCTTCAGGCCCACATTGGCCAGTTCCTCCGGCTCCATCACCAGCGGGTAAAGCTCTTCCAGGCTGCTGATCTCATAGGTAGGAACGACCTTGCCGGGATTCTCGGCGTGGTTGGGGTTATACCAGCAGGTATCCAGCCCGGCGTTCACACCGCCCTGCACATCACTGCTCAGGCTGTCGCCCACCATCAGCACATGCTCACGGTTCTCCACGCCCAGCGCACGGAGCGCGGCATCAAAAATCTTGCGGTTGGGCTTTTCACTGTCCATTTTTTCAGAAACGAACACATCCTCCACAAAATCCAGTATGCCGGATTCCCGCACACGGCGGCTCTGCACCCGGTCAAAGCCATTGGTCACCACAGCCAGTGTTGCCACTTCGGAAAGCTCCCGGAGCACGTCCAGCACGTTGGGAGATGTCAGGTCAGGGTGGGTAGAGAGCTGATCCAGATAGAATTTGTTCATCTCCACACCGTTGCCTGCGGCATTCACTGCCTTCAGAAAGCGGGTGAACCGCTCCCCCATCAGCTTGTCCCGGCGGATCTGGCCCTTTTCCAGCTGCCGCCAGAGCTCTTCGTTGATGGTGCGGTAGGTCTGCACCGTCTCGGCATCCGGCTCAATGCCGTACTCCCGCAGGGTGCCAGCCAGCGCCTTGTTTTCCGCTGCATCAAAATCCAGCAGCGTATTATCAGCATCAAACAGAACACAGTAGTATTTTGCCATGGTTCATTACCCCTCTTTCATGCTTGTGTCATTTTCCGGGACGCTTGTCCCCGATCACCGGGGAATTTTTCCCAGATCAAAAGAACAGCGAGAAGCCAGCCCCGCCCCGGCAGAGCTGGCTTCCGGTTATTCCTGAACTATCTCATAGGTTTCATCATCGGTCTGCACCGGGGAATTGTCTGTGCACGGATCTTGTGCGGCGCAGGGTTTGTCAACGTTTCTGGGCATCTGCTCCTCGGTCACGCCGTTGTCCACATTCTCCCAGTCCATCTCATACCAGTCCACACTGCCATCGGTCACAGTTCCCTCACCGGGCAGCCCGGGGATCTTGATCTCTTCACAGAACATCCGGCTCCCTCCCTTCTGCCCAGCCTATGCGGGCAGACAGAAAAAGGTTTACCGGCTGGCTTCTGCTTCGGTGGAAGCGGAAGGTTCCTCTGCAGGCTCAATATCATTTTCAACCGAAACGGAGACCGATTCACTGTTGGTCTGCTCCTTGGATTCCGTTTTGCTCTCAGAGGCAGCACTGCTGGAGGACGATGTGCTCTCTGCCTTGCTCTCCGAGCTGCTGTGAGAAGAAGAGGTGCTCTCGCTCTTGGATTCGCTCTTGCTCTCACTTTCCGCCGTGCTGTGGGAAGAACTGCTGCTCGTGCTCTCAGAGGTGGAAGTGCTGGACGAAGTGCTCTCAGACTTGCTGCTCTCCGAAGAGGACGCGGATGTACTGCCGGAAGAAGTAGAAGAGCTGCCGGAGCTTGAGCTGGAAGCAGGCTCCGGGCTGACCGTGATGGTCAGCGCATTGCTGGCCACGGCACAGTCGTTGTACACAACCACCGCATAGATCTTATAGCTGCCGCTGGTGATGGCCGAAGCGGACACGGTGACCGTTGTCTGGCCCGCGGCCTCCTTCACTTCCTGACCGTTGGCGAACCAATGCAGGTTTTCTCTCTTGGCATATTTACCCTCCAGCGCAGCCTTAAAGACATAGGAGCCGGCGGAAGCCTTGCCTTCCGAGATGTGAACGGAAGCAGCGGCAAACACGGCTGTTACGTCCAGATTCTGCTTGAAGCCGGTATCGGTACGGGTCTTGCTGGTCACGCCGTCGCTCCACTTGACGAACACATGGCCCTCCGCAGGGGTGGCCGTGACAGTCAGCGACTGGGATGCATCTGTGATACCGTATGTCAGGCTGGTCTTGCCGCTCTCGTTCCCACAGCTCAGGGTGCCGCCGCCGCTCTTTTCCACCTGATAACGGGCCTCAAACTTAACGCTGGCAGTCTCAGAGCTGCTGACGCTTTCACTCTCGCTGGAAGAAGCGGGTTCTTCCGAGCTGGGGGCCTGCACCGCCGAGCTGGGGTTGGATACATATTCCAACGTACGGGTGGGGATATTATTGGTGTCCGGGCGGCGATCCTCGGTCTGGTAGGCGTGGGTGCGCAGATAGCTCAATGCCGCCTTGAGACCGGCGCTCTTGAGGTGGATATCACCATCCGTGTAGTAATCCGGCTGGCCGTAGCCATTTTCTCCTTTGAGGACCTCCGCCGTATTCAGAAATCTGACCCCCAGCTGTTCGCACATGTTGAGCAGCGCCATATTAAAATCATCGATCTTGGCCTGATCCATGTGGGGGTAATTGGAGTGATTCTCCGGGATAGGAGGCACTGTGTTCACGATGATATCAGTGTAGGGGTAAGCCTCCTGAATGGCCTGCACCAGCGCGGTATAGTTACTGATAAAATCAGCCACCTCCATGCCGGTGTCGTTGGTGCCAAAGGTCATCACGACACGGCGGGGCTTCATTTTTGCCACCGCCTGTGCGATGGTGTAGTGGGTGGTGTCATTCTTAAAGGTGACGATTCCTTCGTTCAGGGCCACCTGGGTGCCAATGCCCTCCTTGGCGCAGAACTGCTGCAAGGAGATCAGACCGTTGTTATACAGACGCACGGTGTTGGAGTCTCCCAGAAACAGGGTGCTGTCCAGATATTCCGTGCCCGCATCCGCTGTTTCAGTCAGCAGAGCGCTGGAGGTGTTATCGATCTGATAGTGATTGGCAAGATCTGTGCTTTCACCGTCCCCGGTGGTGTCCGTCGGCACGGAGTCTGCGGGTGTGCCGGGCGTTTCCGTTTTTCCCCGTTTGAGCAGGGTCAGGGTGATACCTACGGTCAGCAAAGCCGCCAGTGCGCAGACCACACAGACCAGAACGGCCTGCCGCTGCAGCGATGTCATAGACTGTTTGTCCGATTGATTCTTATGATTCATGTTATATTCACCACTTATCCTATCGTTCAACCGTTTGCACGGCAGGCCAGGAGCTTGTCCGTCAGTTCTTCACAACTTTCCGCCAGCAGCACCGGGCCAAAGGGCTCCAGTTCTTCCCTGCTGCCGTAGCCATACAGGGCACCGGCGGCATCCAGCCCGCAATCAGCAGCACCGCGCATATCATCGTTGCGGTCGCCCACCATCAGCACCCGCTTGCCCTGTACACAGGGCTGGGTGAGAACATAGCGCACCACTTCCGTTTTGGTATCCCGGCTCTCATCCATGGACGCGCCGCCGATGAAATCAAAGTAAGGGGCCAGTCCCTGTTCTTCCAGAATGGGGGTCACGACCACAGTCGGCTTGGAGGTTGCGGTGCAGAGCACAAATCCTGCCTCCTTCAGGCGGCGCAGCATCTCTGCCGCACCGGGGTAGGCCGTACCCTCATGGCTGCCCTTTTCGCGGTAACTCTCCCGATAGAGCTCGGTGGCCTCCTCGATTTTTGCAGGGTCAGAAAAATGCTCTCCAAAACTCTTGCGGAGCGGCGGCCCCAGATAGCGCCGCAGGTTCACATGGGTGACATCCACGCCCATCTTGGTAAAAACTTCTTCCAGTGTATTCAGGATGCCGGGGGCGGAATCGATCAGGGTTCCGTCCACGTCAAATAAGATCACGTCATAGTGCTGCAAGTTCGTTTCCCTCTCTTTCACACATATACACGGTATAGTATAGCACAGAATTGCGCTTTCAGCAATTCCAACAAATCGTTTTTGCACTTTTTATACAAATCGGTCACAATCTGGCCTTAAAACGCAAAATGCCTGCCCGCCAGAATGCGGACAGGCAGGGGGTCATGCAGGCTTATTGGGCTGCAGCGCCGTTATCAGCGGAGGGATAATAGAGATTATTGGAGATAAACTCCAGCTTTTCCTTCAGCACCAGCTCCAGATTTGCCACGGCGTGCACCATGTTGGTGGCAGAATCGTTCACTTCCAGCAGCTTGCACAGGTCGATCTCGTTCATGGCGAGTGCGGTTTTCATCTTCTGGCTCTCGGCGCAGAGGATGTGGCTCAGAGCACTTTCCTGCAGCGCGATACTTTCCATCAGATCGATCACAGCCTGACTCAGGGTAACACGGGGCAGGGCCGGACATTCCAGCGTGGTGGGACAATTGATTGTTGCCATAGGGGACTCATCCTTTCTATATAAAGTGTACCCCATCCTATGTCCCCTGCCGTGCAGCCGTTACTGCTTTTTCTCCTGTGCAGAGATCTTTTCAATTACGCTCTGGTAACCGCCGGTTCCGTATTGGATACAGCGATTGATACGGCTGATGGTCGCCGTGCTGATCTCTACCTCTTTCACGATCTGGTCATAGGTGCGGCCGCCAAGCAGCAACTTTGCCGCTTCCAGCCGTTGTGCCATATCGGAGATCTCCTTTACTGTGCACAGATCCTCAAAAAAAGCATAGCACTCCTCCCGGCTCTCAAGGCTCAGGATGGCATCGAACAATGCATCTACGGTCTCGTTTTTTCTGGAATTTTTCTCAGTCATTGCGGTCTCCTCTGCGGCAAACGCCGGAACTTCTGACAGAAAGAATCATATCATGTTATCACTTTAGCACACGAAAGTGTGAAAGTCAAGTCTTTTGCGTGAATCGTTTTCAATTCAGCGTGTCCACAGTTTTCTTCTCTTCACAAGTGAAATAAAATCACCTAAAATTTTTTGCCTGATTTTCTGTCGAATTGGCACATCCTCTGAACTGCTCCGAAAAATATTGACAAATTATGAAAATGGGGATAAAGTATACACAATTTTCAGGCAAAGGAGCCACAGCGTGACCTCTTTGCCGCATGAAAAGCAAAGGAAAGAGGTAAAAGAAATGAACACGCTGGTCATCGTTTTGATCGCAGCCGTGTGTCTGTTTGGTGCTTACACTCTCTACGGACGCTGGCTGGCAAACAAGTGGGGCATCGACCCCACCGCCAAGACCCCTGCGGTCGTCCATGAGGACGGCCGGGATTACGTTCCCACCAACGGCTGGACCGTTTTTGCACATCAGTTCAGCTCCATTGCAGGTGCCGGCCCTGTTACCGGTGCCATTCAGGCTGCTGCCTTTGGCTGGCTGCCTGTTCTGCTGTGGGTCCTGCTGGGCGGCATCTTCTTTGGTGCTGTTACCGACTTCGGCGCTCTGTATGCTTCTGTAAAGAATGACGGCAAGTCCATGGGTATGCTGATTGAAAAGTATATCGGCAAGACGGGCCGCAAGCTGTTCCTGCTGTTCTGCTGGCTGTTCTGCGGCATCGTTATTGCA
>ENA-UOJI01002514-UOJI01002514.1-human-gut-metagenome-genome-assembly--contig:-P79-NODE-2514-length-10418-cov-61.450256_pt1 | contig 10418 bp, 9 predicted proteins | sample MGYA00242346_ERZ723893 | MGnify/ENA metagenome assembly ERZ723893 | reverse complement strand
GGCGGATTTGTTATTTCAATTGTTTTATATCGCAAAAAGAGATATAATAAATATAGTATCAACTAGAAATTAATTGTAAGAGAAGCTGCATGAAGATAAATATTTATTATGATGGAAGATGCATGCTTGATCAGATATTTCCGTTTTAATGGGCTTTTTGATTCTGAACAGTTACAAAATAATTATATATATGAGGTGACAAAGATGAAAGATGACAACTGTATTTTCTGTAAACTGGCAAATGGGGATATCCCGACCAATTCAATCTACGAGGATGATGATTTCAAGGTAATACTCGATGCAAGTCCTGCTGCAAAGGGACATGCACTTATCCTTCCAAAGCAGCATTATGCAAATATTTTTGAGATTGAGGATGAGACACTTGCCAAGGCAGCAAAGCTTGCAAAGAAGATTATGACACACGAGAAAGATGTGCTTGGCTGTGAAGGCTACAACCTGGTACAGAACAATGGCGAGGTGGCAGGCCAGACAGTATTCCATTTCCATATGCACCTGATTCCAAGATATGAGTCAGATGACAACAAAAATGTCATAGAGTGGAATCACAAGGAGTTCACTGATGATGAGATGAAGACAATCTGTGATGAGATGAGCATGTAATAGCTGCTAATAGTTACACTTTATTAAAAAACAAAAAGCCCGGATATGCAAATGTAGTTCATATCCGGGCTTTTTCTTTTTTATGATATGCAATGACGCTTTAAACAGACTCTGACCCTATGACGATTTCTTCACCTGAGAGTTAATCAAATCAATGATAGTAGCGATGGAATCCATCTGACCGCTTTTTGCCATGGCATCCTTATATTTATCTCTGTTGCCGTACACCTCTTTTACTGCGCTAAGCAGAGAATCCTTTGTGAGCTCCTCCTCCTCGATGACATATGAAAAGCCCTGCTTTTTGAAGGATTTTGCATTTAATACCTGGTCTCCGCGGCTGGCAGCAGCAGAAAGAGGAATCAGGATGTTTGGCTTGTGCAGAGCAAGCAGTTCGCAGATGGAGTTGGCTCCGGCTCTTGAAATAGCCATGTCAGCCAGAGCAAACATGTCGGTGAGCTCAGCATTGGCGTACTCAAACTGTGCATAGCCTGTGATTCCGGCAAGCTTGTTGTCCAGATTGCCCTTTCCGCAGAGGTGAATCACATAGAAATCCTTTAGCAGTTCAGGAAGAATCTCACGGACAGCTTCATTAACCTTTTTAGAGCCGAGGCTTCCTCCGATGATGAGGATGACAGGCTTATTGTGGTCAGGAAAATTACAAAGCTTTATGGCATTTTCGGCAACGCCGCTAAAAAGCTCGCGTCTGATAGGTGATCCGGTGAGCACAGCCTTGTCTGCAGGCAGATATTTCATGGTCTCAGGGAAATTGCAGCAGACCTTTTTGGCACCCTTTATGGCGATTTTATTGGCAAGTCCCGGGGTGATATCCGACTCGTGGATGATGGCAGGCACATGGCAGTGCTTTGCGGCAAGCACGACAGGTACGGAAACGAAGCCACCCTTAGAAAATACTACATCAGGCTTGAGTTTTTTCATGAGGCTTACAGCCTGACCGTAGCCCTTTAACACGCGGAACGGGTCTGTAAAGTTCTTCCAGTCAAAGTATCGGCGCAGCTTTCCTGATGAAATGCCGTGATAAGGAATCTTCTGGGCCTCGATAAGTCCTTTCTCCATTCCGTTTACTGAGCCAATGTATTCGATATCGTATCCGGCCTCCTTAAGTGCCGGCATAAGAGCAATATTTGGAGTGACATGACCTGCAGTACCGCCACCTGTCATAACTATTTTCTTCATATATATGTATCCTTTCTTGCATTCCTGTTTGTCTCATATTTATATTATACTCAACACAATAAAAGTCAATACCAAGTTACCGGTGAAAGTTTGCCCTGCAATACCAAACAAATGTCGAAACTTGCGACCGATAGGAACTGTTAAGTTCAAGTGAATTGGTTATAATAATCAATAGTACATCATCCTGCGTTATAGGTTAAGTTAAATTTTGAATGATGTATCGGAAAAAGAATAGTAGGGAGGACACATTAATATGGAATTATCAATGGACAATATGGACATCATGGCAGGAGGCATACTTGCGATAATGCTTGCACTTTTCATGCTGACAGTCATTGTGACCTTGTTCGCACTCTCACACAGGATAAGACTTTTGAGCAACGAGATTTATAAAATAGAAAAACAGGTGAGCGACTACATAGACGAGCTGTCGAGAAGCGAAAGCGACAAGCTGGAGATAGAGCATAAGGCACATCAGAATGGGGTGATTTCATCGGTGCTTCAGGAGATTTTTCCATGAAATTTGACAAAATGCTATTACTGTGATATTATACCGACTGTAACAAAGTTGTAACAAATGCAACATAGGTGTAATAAACGTAACAAAAACAACATATACTACACCATATGGAGGATTATATGAAGCTAAACAAAAAAGTAATCGATAGCATTACGGTCTGTGGACTGTGCGCCATGCTGACGGTTACCGCGGTTACTAACAGCGGACGCTCTGAGGTCAAAGCAGAGGATAAGGTGCTAGCAAACACTGGTTTAGAGCATACTGGTTATAATAGTTATGCTGGCGTGGCAGCGACTCTTTTTGATTATGAGAAGGGTCTCACAGCAGAGAATGCTGTTACAGTAGAAAAAGAAAATGTTGAGATGGTGGCAGCAGCACAGGATGCACAGCAGGAGGTACAGCCACAGCTCACACAGGAGCAGCAGGAATGGCAGACAAAGCTTATGCCAAAAGTTGAAGAATCACTCAACGTAAGAGCACAGGCCGATGAACAGTCAGATATTGTTGGAAAACTATATAAAGGAAGTGTGGCAGACATCGTAGAAAACGATGGCACATGGGCTCACATCAAGTCAGGAAATGTAGACGGATATGTCAATGTATCTTACTGTGTGACCGGAACTGACGCACTAAGCTATGCTTACGACACATGCGGAGAAATTGCTACAGTAAATACAGACGGACTTCGTGTGAGAGAGACAGCAGATACAAACAGCAAGGCCTTAGAGGTAGCTGACCAGGGCAAGACCTATCAGGTGGACCGCGCAGCGCAGGCACCGGACGGCTGGATTGCAGTAGTCAGCGATTCACAGACAGGATATATCGCAGCAGATTATGCGACACGTTCCCTCAACACAAGAGTGGGTATCACAATTGAAGAGGAACAGGCTCAGATAGCTGCACAGAAAGAGGCTGAGAGAAAGGCCGCAGAAGAAAAGGCAGCCGCAGAGGCAGCCAAAGCAGCAAAGAAAAATACATCAGAAAATACTTCATCAAAGAAGGCTGAGACCACACAGGGCGAGGCAGTAAGTGCAGGAGCAGATGACCTGACACTGCTTGCAGCAATCATCGAGTGCGAGGCAGGCGGAGAGAGCTATGAATGTCAGCTCGCAGTAGGAGCGGCAGTCATCAACAGAGTAAAGAGCAGCTCATATCCAAACAGCATCTCAGGTGTTATTTACCAGAAAGGCCAGTTTGGACCGGCATCATCAGGAAAGCTCGCAAGAAAGCTTAGAGGACGCATTTCTTCTTCATGCTACAGTGCAGCACAGGAGGCAATGTCCGGAGTGGACAACACAGGAGGATGCACATCCTTCAATGACCACGGCTCAGGAATATCAATCGGGAATATGAAGTTCAGATAATATACAGCCAATACAAAGAAATAGCAAAGAGGCTGCAAATCAACAAAGCATGTTGGTTTGCAGCCTCTTTAATTATTTGTACGGCGTGGTTTTACAGTCAGAGCGTCAATGCTTCAAACCTCTTGCAACATACCACAAAATAGAGTAAAATGACATCATTATAGCAACCTACAGATATAAATTATAGCAACCTGCATCTATAAACGATGCAAATAAAACCCAGGAGGCAAGAGCAATGCAGTTAAAGGGACGAAACTTTTTAAAACTTATGGATTACACTCCGGAAGAGATTACTTATCTGATTGACCTCTCACAGGAGCTGAAGGAAAAGAAGAAAAAAGGCATCAGACATGATGACCTCACAGGCAAGAATATAGCGCTGATTTTTGAAAAGACCAGTACCAGAACTCGCTGCTCTTTTGAGGTAGCGGCACATGACCTTGGAATGCATGTCACATACCTTGACCCGAGCGGTTCACAGATAGGCAAAAAGGAGAGTATCGCCGATACAGCGCGCGTGCTCGGCAGAATGTTTGACGGAATCGAGTACCGTGGATACGGACAGGAAATCGTGGAGGAGCTGGCTAAATACGCAGGCGTACCGGTATGGAACGGCCTGACAAATGAGTTCCACCCGACACAGATGATAGCAGATATGCTTACAATACGTGAGCACCTCGGCAGACTCAAGGGCGTGAAATTTGTATACATGGGCGATGCAAGATACAACATGGGCAATTCACTCATGGTCACATGTGCAAAGCTTGGCATGGACTTCGTGGCATGCACAAACAAGAAATATTTCCCAAATGATGAGCTTGTAAAATACTGTAAGGACGTTGCAGAAACAACCGGCGCATCAATCACACTCACAGAGGATGTGGCAGAGGGCACAAAGGACGCAGATGTCATTTACACAGATGTGTGGGTATCAATGGGAGAACCGGAAGAGGTATGGGCAGAGCGAATTAACGACTTAAAGCCATATCAGGTAAATGCAAAAGCATTTGAAAATGCAAAGGATAGCGCAATCTTTATGCACTGTCTGCCTGCATTCCATGATTTAAAGACCACAATCGGCAAGCAGGTCTATGAGAAGTTTGGACTGAGCGAGCTTGAGGTGACAGACGAGGTATTTGAGTCAGAGCGCTCAGTGGTATTTGATGAGGCAGAGAACCGTATGCACTCAATCAAGGCTATCATGCGTGCAACACTTGCTGACTAGTACGGCAAGCAATGACCGCAACAAAAGATTGACGGAAAGCTAAGGAATAAAGTATGAAGGAAGAAATACTTAGGCTTCTACGCAGCGCTGACGGCTATATTTCAGGGCAGGAGCTATGCAACCGGTTCGGAGTATCGCGCACAGCCGTGTGGAAGGCCATAAACCAGCTAAAGGAAGCCGGATATGAGATAGAGGCACAACAGAATAAGGGCTACAAGCTCATGGCAGCGCCGGATCTGATGACAGAGGCGGAGATAAAAAGCCTCATGCACACAGACTGGGTGGCAAAGGAAGTGCTGTATTTTGATACAATAGACTCCACCAACATCAAGGCTCAGGAGCTTGCCGAAAAAGGCTATCCGAGCGGCACCTTAGTTGTAGCGGACAAGCAGGAGTCAGGCAAGGGGCGCCGCGGCCGCAGCTGGGTATCGCCGTCCGGCACAGGTATTTTCATGACACTTATGATAAAGCCTGATATCAATCCAAACAATGCATCCATGCTCACGCTTGTGGCAGCGCTTGCTGTCGCAAAGGCAATAACAAGCGTAACCGGCGAGGAAGCCATGATAAAGTGGCCAAACGACATTGTGGTAAATGGCAAAAAGGTGTGCGGCATACTTACAGAGATGAATGCGCAGTTTGACTATATCAACCATATTGTTGTAGGTATCGGTATCAACGTGCATAATGAGAGCTTTCCGGAGGAAATCAGTCAGATGGCGAGCTCACTCATGATAGAAGCAGGTGGCAAAAGATTTCACCGTGCGCAGATAATCGCAGAGACCATGTCATACTTTGAGCAGTATTATGACACATTTTTAAAGACGCAGGACCTTTCAGCCCTCGTCAGGGAGTATGATGAGCTGTTGGTCAACAGGAACAAATCAGTAAGGGTACTGGATCCGAAGGAGCCGTTTGACGGAAAAGCGATGGGCATCACGCCTAAGGGCGAGCTGATCGTGGACACATGGGAATCGCGTAAGCTGGTTTCAAGCGGAGAAGTATCAGTGAGAGGAATATACGGATATGTCTAAAGAGGTAGTACTTTGCGTGTCAAACGCATATCAGAAAAAATATTATCTGAACGAGAATTTTAACGGACTTCCACAGACTATAAGGGACGAGCTCAAAATCATGTGCGTCCTGTATACAGAGGATGTGGGAGGCATACTGGAGCTGGTGTTTGATGAGGACGGAAACCTCGATTTCAGAACATCCTGCAAGGAAAATGACTTTTTTTATGATGAGATAGGAAGCGTGCTAAAGATAAAGCAGTACCGCAACGAGCGAAGAGAGCTGCTCGAGTCGATAGAGACGTATTATCGCATAGTATTTTTGGGAGAAGGACTCGAGGAGGAATAACAGATGATCTTAGCACTGGACGTAGGAAATACAAACATAACATGCGGCGTGTTTGATGGTGACAGGATAAAAGCGAGCTTTAGAATTACAACTAAAATGCCACGTACATCGGATGAATATGGCATGCTTCTGAGCACTCTGCTTGAAAGAAATCAGGTAGGCATGGACGACATACATGATGCAATCATATGCTCCGTTGTACCGAATATCATGCATTCACTGCAGAATGGCCTTATAAAATACTTTAATATCAGGCCGATAATCGTGGAGGCGGGCATCAAAACAGGCATCCGTATCGCCACACCAAATCCGCAGCAAATTGGCGCAGACCGTATAGTAGACGCCGTAGCTGCATATGAATTATATGGAGGACCTGTTTTGGTCATAGATTTTGGCACAGCAACCACCTACGATATGGTCGATGAAAACGGTACCTTCATGGGAGGAATCACAGCACCGGGCATACGTATCTCAGCCAAGGCACTCTGGGAGGATGCGGCAAAGCTTCCTGAGATAGAGATTAAAAAGCCTGATAATATCCTCGGAAAGGACACTATCACCAGCATGCAGGCGGGACTTGTGTATGGACAGATAGGACAGACAGAGTACATCATCAACAAGGTAAAGGAAGAAACAGGCATGTACGATGCAAAGGTTGTAGTGACCGGCGGACTCGGCAGAATAATATCCAATGAGACAGAAAACGTGGATGTATACGATCCGGATCTGACATTAAAGGGCATAAACCTCGTGTATCGCAAGCAGAACCGCAAGGGAGTGAAGTAATAGTATGGATATTCATCAGATACGAAAGCTTCAGATAGGAAGTGTGACACTCCCAAACAACCTGATACTGGGACCTATGGCAGGCGTGACAGACCTGCCATTTCGCTTATTGTGCAAGGAGCAGGGAGCCGGCCTTTTATGTATGGAAATGGTCAGCGCCAAAGCGATTTTGTACAAAAACAAAAATACAGAGTCGCTTCTTTCGATAGATGAAAGAGAAAAGCCTGTTTCACTCCAGATGTTTGGCTCAGACCCGCAGATAATGGCTCAGATAGCAAAGCAGATAGAGGAAAGACCGTTTGACATACTGGATATCAACATGGGCTGTCCGGTGCCCAAAATCGTAAACAACGGTGAGGGCTCAGCACTCATGAAAAATCCGATTCTTGCAGGTCAGATTATAGAGAGCATAGTAAAAGCGATAGATAAGCCGGTCACCGTAAAAATCCGAAAGGGCTTCGATGATGAGCATGTCAACGCAGTAGAGCTGGCGCATGTGGCTGAAGAAAGCGGCGCAAGCGCAGTCGCAGTGCATGGAAGGACTAGAGAGCAGTACTACTCCGGTAAAGCCGACTGGGACATCATAAGGCAGGTAAAAGAGGCTGTCTCAATACCGGTCATAGGAAACGGAGACCTGCTTTGCGCAGAGGATGTCATAAGAATGCAGGAGCAGACAGGCTGCGACGGCTTTATGATAGCCAGGGGAGCGCAGGGCAATCCATGGATTTTCTCACAGATACTGCATTACTTTGAGACCGGCGAGCATCAGGAAAAGCCATCCTTTGAGGAAGTACGTCGGATGATACTGCGCCATGCACGCATGATGATAGAGTTTAAGGGCGAGTACACGGGGATACACGAGATGAGAAAGCACACAGCGTGGTATACGGCAGGATATCCGCATTCATCAAGGCTGCGCGCGGCAGTGAATACGGTGGAGAGCTTAGAACAGCTTGAGGAGCTTTTGTATAAGGAAAAGCTTAAAAATTGAAATCGGTCAAATCCTTGACAGCGTGGGGATTTTCAATTATAATACACGCGTTAAAATAGGCTTTAAATTTAGTATGTGAAACTTCCCACATTCAGTTTATCGAAGTTACCGGCATAGCATACAGTATATTCCTCAGAAAAATATGAAGTTAGCCACGGGTGCGAATCGCGGATAGAGGGTTTTTCTTTGCTACCGGGTTTCCGTTGCCGGGTGTTATGGGACTCCGTGGCAGTTCATATTTTTCTTCGGAACATGCTGTATACTTTCCGGTATTGAAGACCTTGGTGTGGGAAGTTAATATACTAAATGAGTACAATAAATATCAAAAATAAAAAAAGAAGATAGAAGGGTAAGAATCATGGATAACAAGAAAAATATTCTGACATATGCAGGTCTTAAGAAGCTCGAGGATGAGCTTGAGCATTTAAAGGTTGTTAAGCGTAAAGAGGTTTCCCAGAAGATCAAGGAGGCTCGTGAGCAGGGTGATTTATCTGAGAATGCTGAGTATGATGCAGCTAAGGATGAGCAGCGCGATATCGAGGCTCGTATTGAGGAAATCGAGAAAATCCTTAAGAATGCAGAGGTTGTTGTTGAGGAGGAGGTTGACCTTGACAAGATTTCTATCGGATGTAAGATCCGCATCTTAGATTGTGAGTTTGATGAGGAGCTTGAGTACAAAATTGTTGGTTCAACAGAGGCAAACAGCTTAAAGGGCAAGATTTCAAACGAGTCACCTGTAGGTAAAGCTCTTCTTGGAAAGAAAGTCGGAGATACTGTAACTGTTGAGACTCAGGTAGGAGAGCTCACATACAAGGTACTCGAGATCCAGAGAGCAGAAGAGAACTAAAAGAGGTAAAAAATGGCAAATCAGAATAATAACAAGGGTGGACAGCAGCAGGACGTAAACCAGCTCCTTAAGGTCCGCCGTGAAAAATTACAGAATTTACAGGAAGCAGGAAAGGATCCCTTCCAGATTACAAAGTACAATGTCACTCATCACAGCAGCGATGTAAAGGAGCTTTACAATGCGCATGAGGCTGAGATTCTCGGTGACAGAAAGACTCCGGATGTTGAGGGCTTGGATGACGCTGCAAAGAGAGAGGTAATCAACAACGATTACAACGAGAGAAGAGAAATCATGGATGCAAAGCCAATCGAGGTAAGCATCGCAGGACGTATGATGTTCAAGCGTGTCATGGGTAAGGCTTCTTTCTGCAATATTCAGGACTTAAAGGGCAATATCCAGGTATATGTGGCAAGGGACAATATCGGAGAAGACTCATACGCAGACTTCAAGAAATCAGACATCGGTGATATCTACGGTGTAAAGGGCTTCGCCTTCAGAACAAAGACAGGCGAAATCTCAATCCATGCAGAGGAGATAACACTCCTTTCAAAATCACTCCAGATACTCCCGGAGAAGTTCCATGGACTGACAGACACAGACACCAGATACCGTCAGAGATATGTAGACCTTATCATGAATCAGGAGAGCAAAGAGGTATTTATCAAGCGCTCACAGATACTCAAGGAAATCCGTAACTTCCTTGCAGGCCGTGATTTCATGGAGGTTGAGACACCTATGCTTGTCTCAAACGCAGGTGGTGCCGCAGCAAGACCATTCGAGACACACTACAACGCATTGAACGAGGATGTAAAGCTTCGTATTTCCCTTGAGCTTTACTTAAAGAGACTCATCGTCGGAGGACTTGAGCGAGTATACGAGATAGGACGAGTTTTCCGTAACGAGGGCGTAGATACACGTCACAACCCTGAGTTCACACTTATGGAGCTTTATCAGGCATATACAGACTACGAGGGCATGATGGAGCTGACAGAGTCAATGTTCCGTTACCTCGCTGAGAAGGTATGCGGTTCGACAAAAATCTCATACAACGGCGTGGAGATCGACCTTGGAAAGCCATTCGCAAGAATGACAATGATAGACGCAATCAAGAAATACGCAGGCGTAGACTTCGACCAGGTACCTGATGATGCAGCCGCAAAGAAGCTTGCAGACGAGCATCATATCGAGTATGAGGAGCGTCACAAGAAGGGTGACATCGTAAACCTCTTCTTCGAGGAGTACTGCGAGAAAGAGCTTATCCAGCCAACATTTATCATGGATCACCCAATTGAGATATCACCACTCACAAAGAAGAAGCCAAGCGATCCTACAAAGGTAGAGCGTTTCGAGCTGTTCTGTAATACATGGGAGATGTGTAACGCATACTCAGAGCTCAACGACCCAATCGACCAGCGTGAGCGTTTCGCAGCACAGGATGCCAACGCAGCAGCAGGCGATGATGAGGCAGAGCACACAGATGAGGACTTCCTCAACGCACTTGAAATCGG
>ENA-UOJI01002510-UOJI01002510.1-human-gut-metagenome-genome-assembly--contig:-P79-NODE-2510-length-10430-cov-4.323759_pt1 | contig 10430 bp, 7 predicted proteins | sample MGYA00242346_ERZ723893 | MGnify/ENA metagenome assembly ERZ723893 | reverse complement strand
CGATCAACCACCCCGGCACCAGAATCTGGAGCCAGAATCCCCTGGTCAGGATACCTACTTGTGGATCACGCGGTTTAACGGCCAGCAGATCATCTTCCGGCGGTTCCATTCCAATCGCCAGCGCCGGAAGGGAATCCGTCAGAAGATTGATAAACAACAAATGAACCGGCTGAAACGGTATCTCCAATCCACGCAGTGAAGTATACAGTACCACAAGGATTCCGGCCATATTGCCAGATAATAAAAATCCGATGGCATTTTTGATATTGCGATAAACATTTCTTCCGTTTGCTACTGCTTTAATGATCGTTGCAAAATTGTCATCTCCGAGGATCATGGATGCTGCGTCCTTTGATACCTCTGTTCCGGTTATACCCATAGCAACGCCGATATCTGCTTTTTTCAAGGCAGGCGCATCATTGACACCATCTCCTGTCATTGAAACGATCTGTCCTTTCTTTTGCCAGGCTTCTACGATGCGGATCTTATTTTCCGGAGATACCCTGGCATATACCGAGATATGTTCGATCTGTGCATCCAGTTCCTGATCACTCATTTGATCCAGTTCCAAACCTGTGACGGTCTGATCTCCCTTTCGGTAGATACCGATCTGCTTTGCAATGGCAGTGGCCGTTACACTGTGATCGCCTGTGATCATAATTGGTTTAATTCCCGCACGGATCGCATCCCGGACCGCCTTTACAGATTCTTCTCTCGGGGGATCCATCATAGAAATAAGACCTAAAAAGATAAAATCCTTTTCGGATTCTGTGGTTAAATGTTCCTGCCTGCCTGCTTCACGGTATGCAAATGCCAGTACCCGCAGACCATTTTCAGAAAACTGCTGGTTCTGTTTTTGGATTTGTTCCCGATCGGCTTCCATAAATGGACGGACACCATCTGCTGTCTGGATTTCTGTGATTCGTTCCAGCATAACATCCAAAGCACCCTTAGTGAAAATAATGTCTTTCTGATCAATCTGATACCGGGAGCTCATCAGTTTACGGGTAGAATCAAATGACAGTTCTTCGATACGGGGATATTTTTCACGAATCGGTATGTAATCCAGCCCGGAATCAGACAGCATATTTAAAAGAGCTGTTTCGGTAGGATCTCCAATACATTGTCCCTCTGCCAGATCGGAATCGTTATTCAAGATTGCATTCAAAAGCAGATATTTTTGAACAGGCTCCTGTAATGTCAGTTCTGCTGGAGTGATCGGTCTGCCTCCCGCATAGATCTTTCGCACGGTCATTTTTTTCTGGGTCAAAGTCCCTGTTTTGTCCGAACAGATCACGGATACGCAACCGAGGGTTTCTACCGCTTTCAGGTCTTTGATAATGGCATTCTCCTTTGCCATTTTCTGGGTTCCCATAGCCTGAACGATGGTTACAATAGATCCCAGTGCCTCAGGAATTGCAGCTACAGCGAGGGCTACTGCAAATAACAGAGAGTCTAAAAGACCGGTACCACGAATAATACTAAGTCCGAATACAAGAACACATATGATCATAATGCCGGTTGCCAGCTTACGGCTGAACTGATCCAGACTCACCTGCAGTGGTGTTTTTTTCTCCCCGGAATCATTCATCAGCCGGGCGATTTTTCCCATTTCCGTATCCATTCCGGTTTCTGTTACCACGACAAGGGCTCTTCCGTAGGTGACGAGACTGCCGGAATACACCATATTGATACGGTCTCCCAACGTAAGATCTTCCTTTAAAATAATGTCTGACTTATCCACATTGGTGGATTCTCCCGTCAGAGCGCTTTCATTGACCTGAAGCGAATAATTATGCAGAATACGGCCATCTGCAGCAACCATATCTCCTGCCTCCAGAGAAAGAATATCTCCCGGAACGATATCTCTGGAATCAATTTCAATCCGGACATGATCCCGATAGACCTTTGCACTGGGTGAGGAAAGATTTTTCAGGCTTTCCAGAGACTTTCTTGCTTTGCTGTACTGTACGGTGCCGAGAATGGCATTTAAGATCAGTACTACAATGATAACGGCTGTGCTTTCCGGATTACCGGAAAGGGCTGAGATAACCGCTGCAATGATCAAAATGATCACCAGAAGATCCAAAAACTGTTCGCCAAATACCTGCAGAAGACTTTTCTTTTTGCCCTCCTCCAGAATATTGGGGCCGTATTGTTTTAGTCTCTTTGCTGCCTCTGCGCCGGATATTCCCTCCCCGGACGTTTCTTTTGTTTTCATTACCTGTGCTTGTGACATCTGGTACCAGTTTTTCATACAACTTCCTCCATTTTTATCAATTTCTTAAAATAAAATGTACTAAAAAAGACTTTCCATGCAGAATAAAACCTATCAAATGTTTTATTCTGCACGAAAAGTCTCATAACCGAACAATTGATTCCGTACGGCATGCATCACCAGGTACGAAGTACCGAGATTGTTGACGATACATTAAAATTACTCCCCTTTAATGCGGAACGTGTCATTTTATTAAAAGTAATGCTATTATAAATGCGAATCCTCTCCCTGTCAAGGTGTTTCTTATGATAAATTGATATATTTGTGGCGGTACTTCTCTCCCTTGATCTGAATTTTATTTTCGTACATATTTTTATCGGCTCTGTGACAGGCCTCCTCCAGTCCCTTATCAAAGTCAAACATAGCATATCCTATAGCACAGGAATACTCGGTCTGTTTCATTTCGTGGCGGATCTGTCGGATCATTTCTGCAATATCTTTCTCTGACATTTTGCGGCAAAGTATCATAAATTCATCCCCGCCGGTACGGTAAAAGGAAGCCTTTTTGGGAAGAACGTGTCTGACACAGGCAGACAGTGTCCTGATGGCTTTGTCTCCCTCGTCATGTCCATAATGATCATTTAATTCTTTAAGACCGTTCAGGTCGATGGAAACAACTCCGGTCACTGTGCTTCCCCACTTCCCGGCGTCCTGATAGAATTTCCGTCGTAATAAAACGCCGGTGAGAACATCTCTGTCATTCTGGTAAGTGTGAAAGGACAGATAATAAAAACCAAGACAGACAGCCAGACTGGACGGCAGAATGCCATGCAGCTTATGGCGCGATTCTAATATTGTCCCCATTCCGCTGATCAAAGCAATAAGGAGAGCAAAGATTCCTTCCTCCCATTGGGAGCTGTGGACAAACCAAAAAGTAGATGCTACCAGCAGGACTCCGTAAAAGGTCCCGACAATAAACGGTGTTACTCCCAAGGATCCCCGGTAAAACCTGTTTTCTGCGGTATAACCAAATGCCATATCGGACCATAAGGCCGAAAAAGAGATAAAAAGATCAATGGCCAAAGGAATTGAGATCAGCCATTTTAAAGACCGGGAAGTGTTACGGATCACAATCTGTACTGTAAGATATGCTACTGCCGGTCGCAATACATATCCACAGGCGGCAAAAAATGTCCTTGCATTGGTTGGATATGGTTTTGCTGCGAGGACAGTATCCGCTGCATCTGTAAAAGACAAAAGTAACGTACAAAATGCAGCAAGGATAAACCAGCGGTTAATTTCCCAGCCGAAGCTGTTTTTTTCCACAATAAAAAACAATAGAAAAAGACTTGCCATAACACCGATATAATAATATTGTATGATGGATAATATCATAAAATTCACCATGCCTTTCCAAGCTCCGGCTATGTCTGCAAGAATTGGATATTTCTATGTTCTCCTGCCGGAATCAAGCACTAACAAAAAGTATATCGACACTTTTTTAAATTTAGTTTAGAGTTTTTTTCATATACAGAAGTCCTACTGCGTCGGCAAGAAGCCATCCAATCGGAATCGCAATCCAGATACCGGTCACACCGATCACGCCGGATAATATATATGCCAGAAGAACTCTAAGTCCCAAAGAGATCACCGTCAGAACAACGGACATCTCTGCCCGGTTGATAGCACGGTAATATCCGTACAAAAGGAAAAGACAACCGATACCACAGTAAAAGCTTCCCTCAATCCGCAGATACTGAACGCCCGCTGCAATAACTGCGTGTTCTGACGGGGCAATAAATATTTTCATCAGAGGTGCTGCAAATAAAAAGACGATCAGAGAAATAACAATGCTGAAGCTGATACTCATTATAAATGCCTGACGTATCCCGGTGCGGATCCGGGAATGATTGCCGGCACCATAATTCTGAGCAGTAAAGGTAGAAAAGGCATTACCAAAATCCTGTACCGGAAGGTATGCAAAAGTATCAATCTTTACCGCTGCCGCAAAAGCAGCCATAATCGTGGCTCCAAAGCTGTTGACAAGCCCCTGCACCATCAATATTCCAAAATTCATTACAGATTGCTGCAGGCAGGTGAGGGTGGACAGATTCAGGATTTCTTTTAAAATATATTTATTCCATGGGATATGTCCCCATCCGGTGATCACATTCTGACAGCGGCATAATACATAAATCGTAATGCCTATGGCAGATATGTACTGTGCTGTGATGGTTGCGGCCGCCGCACCACGGATGCCCCAGTGAAATCCCATAATAAACAGCAGATCCAGAATGATATTTATTATGGCAGAGACTGCCAGAAAATACAGGGGAACTGCAGAATTTCCCAAAGCCCGGAGCATACATGCAAAAAAATTATAAAGGGATGTGGCGATCAGGCCGCCAAAAATGATCAGCAGATAGTCCTTCATGGGATTCCAGACCTCTGACGGAACCCGGAGAAATGCCAGGATCGGATCCAGAAACAGATAAACAACTCCATTGAGAAGGATCGTCACGATCATGATCAGCAGAAAGGCATGATAGACTGCAGATCGCAGATTTTCCATTTCCTTTTTTCCGAGATAAATAGAAAAAAGTGCCCCGGCTCCCATACTCAGTCCAAGAAAAACAGAGGTTAAAAATGTCATTAGTGTATATGCGGAGCCTACCGCCGCCAAGGCATTTTTGCCAAGAACCCGACAGACGATCAGCGTATCTGCTATATTATAAAACTGCTGCAACAAATTTCCGGCCATCATAGGAAGGGCAAAAAAGAAAAGAGACTTTGAAATACTGCCTCTTGTCAGATCATAATACATATTTATCACCTATAATCATAAAATAATCGATTCAGAAAATGTTCTCTGCAACCGCGCATTCCTCCTGCACTGGTCTAATATAAATAAAACAGAGATGCCGGTTATACAATAAATTTTTCAGGTGAAAATTTCTATTGCACTCTTCCCAGAACAGAGAACGGTTTCATTATAGTACAAATTATAAAAAAATCAATATCTATTGAGATTTTGCCACAGTAAACGTATAATGAAGGACAGGACAAGAGCGGTCAACGCTCAGAAATGAGGATTTATATGACAATACAACCAAAATATCAGATTGATACAAAAGAAAATAAACAATTTCTGGAAAACGCCCGAAAGGAGCTGTTATCCTTTGGACATCATTTTCCGTCCCCGGAGGGAAGTTCCTATTATCTTGGAGACGACGGAACCCCATGGAAGGACCGGAATCGTGAGACCTGGATCACAAGCCGTATGGCACATGTCTACTCTCTGGGCTTCTTTTTGGGACATGATGGAAGTAAAGAGCTTGCTGCCGCTGCAATTCACGGACTTCGTACCGAGCTTCACGATAAGAAAAACGGCGGATGGTATGCCGGACTGACATCAGACGGTGAAATTGTTCCTACGAAGCAGTGTTATGCCCATGCCTTTGTGATCCTGGCGGCTTCTTCCGGTGTGCTGGCAGGAATCGAAGGGGCGAAGGAGCTTTTGGATGAGGCTCTTGCCCTTTATGATCTGCGTTTCTGGAATGAATCCGAGGGCCTTTCCTGTGATACCTGGAATACGGAATTTACGAAATTGGATGATTACCGCGGACTCAATGCAAATATGCATACGGTAGAGGCGTTTCTGGCTGCGGCAGATGTCACCGGTCTTGAAACATACCGGATTCGTGCCGGACGGATCATTGACCATGTACTTATCTGGTCGAAGAACAATCAATGGCATATTCCGGAACACTTTCACAAAGACTGGACTCCGGATCTGGAGTGTAACAAGGATCATCCGGATGACCCTTTTAAGCCGTATGGTGCCACTCCGGGGCATGGAATTGAGTGGGCCCGGCTGATCACGCAGTGGACATTGTCCACATATAAGGACAGTACGGCTGCCGGAGCTGCACCGTATATATCTGCGGCAAAGGCGTTATATCAGCGTGCCGTTACCGATGCCTGGAACGTTGATGGTGCACCGGGACTGGTATATACGACTGACTGGAACGGCACGCCTGTCGTCCATGACAGAATGCATTGGACACTGGCGGAGGCCATCAATACCTCTTCTGTTCTCTGGCATATCACCGGGGAGGAATGCTACGCAAAGGACTACGCTTCCTTTATGCAGTATCTGGATGAGGTCGTATGGGATCATAATACCGGCTCCTGGTTTCATCAGCTTGATCAGGACAATCAGCTTCTCGGTACGGTATGGCCCGGAAAATCCGATCTCTACCATGCCGTACAGGCAACGCTGATCCCGTTCTATACGCCAGCACTTTCTATTGCACCAGCCGTAAAAGCCGGAAAAGAAATATAATTTTATGACTTGGAATCCCAGTATGGTTTCTGGTCCTTATGTGAAAAGCCCTTGAGAGTTTCCTGATAAGACGCCAGTTTTGTCTCGTATTCTTTCCGGGCTTTTTCTTTTAATCTGCCCTCGTTGGTCAGTTCGGAAAGTCTCTGCTCCAAAAGATCTAAAGCTTCATGAGCTGCGTCCTTATAATTGTTGGACAGGTTGGAATCAATCTCTGCCATAATATTTTCTAATTCTTTATTTTTACCAATATCTTTAATAAAATCAAACATATCTGTTCCTCCTGGTCAATTTCGGTGGATGGTCATTTAAAAGCAGATGTCACGCAGTTGAATCCTTTGTGTTCCGTGATATACAAAATATAACGCAGACTCGCCATCCGGTATCTCTGCATTTCCCCAAAATTTCGTCCATTCCTCTGCATTTTCATCCAATAAGATCTCTCCTACCGGATCGCCGGTTTCTGTCAGACGAATCTCCAGAACCGGTTGCTCCGATGGCATTCCCGGTCTGCGGATCTGATGATGTCTGTCCGCTTTTTCGGTCACACGTTCATCCAGGCGAAGGGGTCCCTTATATTGTACTTTGTTATCTTCGGTTTCGATCCGTGCCATCACTCCGATCCGGGTAACATTCCGGAAGGAAAAATACTTATATCCGATCAGGGTTCCCTCGCTGATTTCTGCAAGGAAACGCTCCTCTCCCTGATGCGTGACATTTGGAAAGGAAATCTGAAAAATGCTGTTGGAGCCGTGAGGCATATTGCCATTGGTAAGATTGCAGGCGATCACGGAAGGATAGCTGCCCTCCGCCCGCAACGGACCCTGATTCAGACCACAGCTTGTAATCTCTACCTGGGGAATCTGTCCATCCGGAGTAAAGGTGATCCGTTCGGCACACGCCTGACGGCTGTAGTCCGATTTATGGGTCAGACGATGGTAAAAGACAAACCAGCTTCCGTTGATCTGTTCGATACTGCCGTGGGTCGTACCGGTCATATTTAGTTTATCTGCTTCAGAGCGGCCGTTCATGCCGATATCTCCGTTGGACACAATGGTGCCGCCGAAGGTAAAATCATGGTCCGGATAGTTGCTGACCGCATAACAAAGTTCATGGTTTAGCATAGAAGAATAAATAAAATAATACTTCTCTCCCACTTTTCTCATGGAGCTGGCCTCAAAGAAAGGATGTTCTTCAAAGGAAGTCCCTTTTACCTTATACGGGATCAAATGCTTTGCCGGAGCTTTCAGTGTCTGCATATCCTCTTCCAGCTCCATCACAACCGGTCCCATAATACTTCCCTGCTTTGCCTTAGATAAAATTTCCTCTCTGGATCGGTGAAACATATCCATTTCTGAACGGATATAATCCTCATTTTCAAAGAAATCCTTTCGTTCCTCAAAGTCATATTGTGTGCCGCTGTATAAGTAGATTCTGCCATTGTCATTTAACACGGCGGGATCAAAACAGATGTGTTCATTATAAGGTGTTCCATCAGGATTGCGAACATAGCCCAGATATTCGTAAGAGCCGGCCGGTGAATCGCAGACAGCGACCTGAATCGGTCCCCAGTAGCCGCCCTGTCCATAATCCCCGGACATACAATAGTAAAGATAGAATCTGCCGTCATTTCCCTGCACCACATCCGGAGCATACATATAATGACGGCTTTCATAATCGGGATCCTGATCGGCATGATAGATCACGCCCTCTCTACGCCAGTGAGCCAGATCAGAAACCGGTGCCGAATACACTGTATAATCCAGCATACAAAAGGTCTCACCGCCCTCCTTATCATGGGAACCGAACAAATATAGCCGGTCTCCAAAGACGTGAGGTTCTCCGTCCGGAATATATTCCTCTAATGGGAGAAATGGATTATATACCTGATCCTGTGGTTTTATAAGCATATGATTCATAACGTGTCCTCTTTTCCGTACAGTGATCTGTTTTGAATTTTAGTTTGCTGTTTCAGGTGTAACACGGACTCTTACAGCAAATCTCTGATTTCTGCCAGCTCATCCTCTGAAAAGTCGAGATGCTTCAGACAGGCGGTATTGGTCCGAATCTGCTCCGGACTGCTGGCTCCGACTAAAACAGTAGTGACCGCTTTATTAGACAGACACCATGCCAGAGCCATCTCCGATAAAGTCTGCCCTCTCTTTGATGCGATATCATTGAGGCAGTTTAGTTTTACCACCAGTTCTTCGCTTAACTGATCACCAAGCCATGTATTACCCTTGCCGATCCGGGAATCCTTTGGAATCCCATGCAAATAACGATCTGTCAGAAATCCCTGGGATAAAGGTGAAAATACAGCCAGACCAATGCCATTTTCAAAGGCATAATCATCAAGCCCGTCCTCTTCAATCCAGCGGTTTAACATGGAATAAGACGGCTGATTGATAATAAAAGGAGTTTTCAGCTCGGTAAGAAGCTGCTGCATTTTTGCTGTCTGTTCCCGATTGTAATTGGAAATACCCACATACAGAGCCTTTCCCTGACGCACTACCTGATCCAGTGCCGATGCAGTTTCCTCTAACGGCGTATCCGGATCATAAACGTGGTGATAGAAAATATCCACATAATCCAATTTCATACGTTTTAAACTCTGATCCAGAGATGCGATCAGATACTTTCTGGAACCGTTACGGTCCCCAAAGGGTCCATCCCACATTTCATAACCGGCTTTGGTAGAAATACACATTTCATCCCGAAACGGACGCATACCACGGTCCAGAATTCTGCCAAAGTTTTCCTCCGCACTGCCGTTATAGGGATTGCCGTAATTATTTGCAAGATCAAAATGATTGATGCCAAGGTCAAATGCCGTATGAACCATTTCTTCCATATTGGCAAAGTCTGACTGGTATCCGAAATTCTGCCAGAAACCCAATGAGATTTTTGGCAGTCTCAAACCGCTTTTCCCCCAGTCGGTGTAAATCATTTTATCATATCTGTTTTCGTCCGGGGTGGACATAATTATCCTCATTTCTGTTTTTAACAAAGAAGCCGAGAGAAATCGGTACAAGCAAAGTCTCTCTTCTTTTTTGAAATTTATTTTTCTGCTTTATTCCTGATACGTCTTTACAAATTCTGCCACAAGCTTTGCACAATGATATGCTGCCTGTTTTTCAAAGGTTGGATAATCCATTTGTGCAGAATGATCTGCCTTATCTGAAATGGCGCGGATAATAACAAACGGCAGGTTATTAAGATACGCTGCCTGAGCGATCGCTGCGCCCTCCATCTCGGCACAGTCCCCATGAAAGGTGTCGATCAGATGTTTTCTGACGGCCTGCTCTGCAATAAACTGATCACCGCTGACCACCAGTCCTTCCATTACCTGAATATCCTGATTGACTCTTTCGCAGGATGCAATCGCTCCCTGCTTCATTTTGTCGTCTGCCGGGAAGGAAAGCGTGTCCAGACCGGGAACTTGTCCCGGAGCATATCCCAGGGGTTCTACATTCATGTCATGCTGCAATGCCGCATTGGAAATTAAAATGTCTCCGATATCCAGCTTGTCATTTAAGCCGCCGGCCACTCCGGTATTGATCACATGAGTGACTTCAAAAAGATCATGTAAGATCTGTACGCACATTGCGGCATTTACCTTTCCTACACCACACTGTACCACAACTACAGATGTCTGTTCCAGCATTCCGTCGAAAAACTTCATCCCGGCCACTTCCCGGCAGGTCACCTGTGTCAGCTCCTGCTTTAATGTGGCCACCTCCAGTTCCATGGCTCCAATAATTCCTATTTTCACGATATTTCCCCTTTCTTTTAGTCCGGATAAACAAGTCTGCTGTCATCAATATGATATAATACCTGATCCAGATATTTCTTTGCGAGATAATTTGCCAT
>ENA-UOJI01002502-UOJI01002502.1-human-gut-metagenome-genome-assembly--contig:-P79-NODE-2502-length-10441-cov-6.612652_pt1 | contig 10441 bp, 9 predicted proteins | sample MGYA00242346_ERZ723893 | MGnify/ENA metagenome assembly ERZ723893 | reverse complement strand
ACGTTCAGCGGCGAAGAAAACAAAAATCACTATATCGACATGCTCTCAAAAGAATCGGTGCACAAGCTCATTGAAGCCGTGTACGAGCCGCATTACGACCACTATGCAAAGTATTTCGGCAACACGCTCGCGGGATTTTTCTCCGATGAGCCGGGCTTTGACGCGCCGCACTTTGGCATGACGGGGTACGACACCGGCATTTATAATCGTTCGGTTGGCCAGCCCGGCGTGATGCTGCCGTGGCGCGACGCGGCCGCCGTGCACATGGCAAAAGACGGCATCGACGAGCCGACGCTCTATCTGCCGATTTTGTGGTATGCACATGACGAGCTGACCGCGGAAATTCGCCTTGCATACATGGACGCCGTGACGTTGCTTTGGAAAGAGAATTTCTCCTATCCGCTCGGCGATTGGTGCCGTGCACACGGTGTGCAATACATTGGGCATTTGATTGAAGACATGAACGCGCACGCGCGTCTTGGGTGCAGTGCGGGACATTACTTCCGCGGGCTCGACGGGCAGGACATGAGTGGCATAGACATTGTGCTGCACCAGGTAATGCCCGGCATGGCCGACTACAAAACGGCGGCGCTCGTCTCGGGCGGCATGGTGGACGGCGAATTCTGCCACTACGTTTTGGGGCAGCTTGCGGCTTCGCACGCGCGGCAAAATCCGAACATGAACAGCCGCGCCATGTGCGAGGTGTTCGGCGCATACGGTTGGGCAGAAGGCGCGAACGTCATGAAATGGTTGATGGACTTCCTGCTTGTGCGCGGCGTAAACCACTTTGTGCCGCACGCATTTGACGATTTCTTCCCCGACCGCGACTGTCCGCCGCACTTTGGCGCAGACGGCAACGACCCGCAGTTTGCGGGCTTCACGCAGCTGATGCACTACGTGAACCGCGCGGCGCACTATCTGTACGGCACAGAGATGGAAGCCTCCGGCGCAATTTTATACCACGCGGAAGCGGAGTGGATGGACAAATCAAGCGCCATGCTGACGCAAAAGCCTGCAAAAGCGTGCTATGACGCGCAGATTTCCTACGACATCGTGCCGCTCGATTATCTGGAAACGGCGGAAAAGAACAACGGACGCTTTGGACGCGGGTACAAATACCTCGTCGTGCCGGCGTGCAGAAAGCTGCCGGAGCGCTTTGCAAAAATCTGCGAAGCGCTCAAAAACGCAGGCGTGCCGGTATTCTTTGTCGATTACGCACCGGACTGCGTGAATATCAGTGAAAATGAGATCGTGCCGCTTCAAAAGCTTGCAGAGCACATCAAAGAAAGCGGACTCGCGCACGAATATAACGCAAAGGAGCACCTGCTGCGCATTGCAAAGTTCACGCGCGGCGAAGCGACAAGCTTCTTTGTCTTCAACGAAGCGCCGAACGCGGTACAGGAGACGCTTTCGCTGCCCGTCAGCGGCAAATACATCGCGGCGGATCTGTTAAACGGCGTCTATACGCGTGGCGAGACGGCAGACGGCACAGTCGGGCTCGCACTTGAAGCGGGGCAATCGGTGATCCTCATTTTCGGCGGCGCTACGGAAGATGAATGGGCAGGCTTTCCGGAGAAATCCGAGGGTCTGCATATGGCGGAGATTGAGACGCTGTGGGACATTGACCTGCGTGAGACGGGCAAGGAGACGGAATTCAAGCCGTTCCGTAAAAACTCGAAGCTTTTTAACATCACGGGCAAAAACGGTGAAACGGAGTTTTCCGGCGAAATGCGGTATAAGACAAAGCTCAATATAAACGATACGGCACACGTAGAGCTTGAATTTGAAAACGTCGGCGTAACGGCACAGCTGTTCGTAAACGGCAAGGACATGGGGCAGCGCATCTGCCGCCCGTACCGCTGGGATATTACGGAAGCCGTAAAAGCGGGCGAAAACGACGTAGAAGTGTTCGTCTGCAACACGCTTGCACAGCGTATGCAGGATTTCTTTTCGACGTATATGACACTGCCCGCGAGCGGCATCACAGGAAAAGTGCGGCTTTTTGTGCAATAAGTTGAATTTAAACGCCCCCGCATTCTCGTTAACACACGAGAGTGCGGGGGTCATTTTTTACAGGCAGTCATGCACGGACACACGCCAGTATTCCACTTCAAAGGTCGGCGCAAAGCCGAAAGAGCGGTATAAATTTAAGGCGGACGGGTTTTCGGAATCGACGTCGAGCTCGATGCTTTTGCCCGCGTTTTTGGCTTCGGTCAGCGCCGCGCGCACAAGGAGTTTGCCGTAACCTCTAAACTCATTTGCGCTTAATCACTCTGCCGAAATGGTCAAGCTCGCGCGGTTTTTCCGTGGGCAGCTCACCGTAGACCTTACGCGCGAGGAAGAAGACCGCCACGGCGTACACAACGAGCAGCACCTCCAAAAGATAGACGGAGGTGAGCACGTTCGTCTGATACAGCGCTGCGAGGAAGCCAACAACCGCGTGCAGCAGGATGCTGACGGGGTACAGCCAGAATTTCTGCGAACGCACCACGCCGAACATCAAAACGGAAAGCTCAATTTGCAGTGCGAACACCGCGGTGCGCTCCACGCAGTTCATCACGCCGGCAAGAGGGCTGATGGCATTGATCTCCGCGATGGTCTCAAGGACGATCTGGTACTCCGAGTTCGCATACTGCGCGGCAAACGCCTCTGCGCCCATGTTATTGAACGAGATGGACATCATGAGCGTAGAGAGCACTGTGAGGCCCAGCACCATGATGCACTCGAGCCCGCCGAAGCCGATGCCGAACGTAACGGCGTTTTCGCGGCCCACGCTGTCCTTCAGCATCGTTCTATATACGAGGAAGCGTGCGGTCTCCTCCAGAATGCCGGCCGAAAGACCGCCGTACACGGCGTAAAGCCACGGGTGGCCGAGCAGGAACGCGGAAACGGCGGAGCTGCCCGTGCCGAGCACAGCGGCATTGATGAGCTGCTCCAGCACCATGCCGAACACAAAGTAGGCCGCCGCGCCGATCCACGCCGGGCGGAGCTCTGTGCCCTCCTTCTTTTTCCAGATGACAAGGGCAAGGATGGGCAGCGCAAGCGAAAACAGCAGCTCTGCTGCAAACGTGATGATGATACTGACAGATATGGTATCGGCCATAGTGGTATCTCCTTTTTGCGAAATGGATTTCTTATAAATGAAAACGCCGAACCGCCGGAAGGCAAAAAATCCTCCGGCGGTGTTAATTTACGGGATAGAATCAGCGGAACAGCGTGCACACGCCGCTTTCGCGGTAATAGCGGATGCGCTTTTCAATTTCCTCTTTCGGGCACTTGAAATAATCCGCAAGGCACTGTATGCACAAAAAGTCCTCCGCGCCGCGGTAGACAAGCTTGCGGTAAATGGCGATGTCGTCATCGTGGAGCGGTGCGCCGCAGGTGGGGCAGGGTTTGTAGTTTGCCATGAATTCAGCTTCTCGGTCGGTGCAATGAACACCATGGTGTCATGCGGTTCCACCTGCGCCACGTAGCGCTCGGCGAACTTGCCCTCATCCTGCTTTGTATAGCAGTTGTAGAAGGAGAGGCCGATGTTCTCCGCATAAGAAATGCCCATATCCCAGAATTGCAGGGACATTTCGCTCTTTTTATCGCCGAAGTTTACGAAGCAGATGGCAAGAGAACCGTCGGAAAGGGGCTTTACGAGCGCCATGACGTTCTCCGGGTTGTTCCACTGGCGGATGCAGTACGGCGCGCGGCACTCGATATCCTGGTTGATGCGGATGAGGTCTTCGTTGCCGAGCGTTTCAAGCGTCACATCGGTCATATTGCGCACGTCGCAGCCAATCATCAGCGGGGAACCCATGACGGCCCACAGTGCGAAATGCGAGCGGTATTCGAGGTCGGAGCAGGAGCCGATGTTGCCGATGAACTCGTTGTTGCTGGAGCCGTGCATGCCGACGATGAGCATGTCAATGTCGTTGTGGCAGTACGGGCCGCTGAACGCCGTCTTATCGAGCTGAGAGAGGAACAGGTTCTTTACGGATTCCCAGTTATCCTGAATATCGCCCGTGGAGCGGAACAGCTGTGCGCCGGAGCTTCTGATCCAGCTGTGCACGTCTTCGTTGCCCCAGTTGCAGGCGGAAAGCACAATGTCTCTGCCGCAGTTGCGCAGCGCAAGGGACATACGCTTGTAGAGCACTTCGCCGTCCATGTGCTTCGGTTTATAGCAGTTGTCGTACTTAAGGTAATCGACGCCCCAGGAAGCAAACGTCTCGGCATCTACGAACTCATGCTCAAAGCTGCCCGGGTAGCCCGCGCAGGTGTGCGTGCCGCAGCAGGAGTACATGCCGAACTTGAGGCCCTTCGAGTGCACATAGTCCGCCACAGCCTTCATGCCGTGCGGGAACTTCTCCGGATCCGGCACAAGGCGGCCGTTTTCGTCGCGCTGCTTGAGACTCCAGCAATCGTCGATGACGACGTACTCATAGCCTTTATCTTTAAGGCCGCTTGCGCACAGAGCGTCTGCTGCGCCGCACACGAGGTCTTCGTTGATGTTCCATGTAAAGGTGTTCCATGAATTCCAACCCATTGGCGGGGTCATGGCAAGATATTTGTTCTGCATACATTCTTTCCTTTCGCTCTAAACCAAACTGTCTTACTGCACTTCGTTCAGCTCACCCACAGCATCTTTCAAAAGCTCGATGCACTTTTCCGCAGAGGATTTTGCAAACGTCTCAAAATCGACGCTGCCCTCGTCGTTCGCGTTATCAGAGATGGCACGCAGACCGCAGAACGGCGTTTTATTCACCGCGCACACCTGTGCCACAGCGCCGGTCTCCATCTCGCAGGAGATTGCGCCGAACTCGGCTTTCAGCTGCAAACAGAAGGCGGGATCCGCCACAAAACGGTCGCCGGTCGCAATGACGCCCGTGTGCACGCCGTTGTAGATCTTCTCGGCGTACTTTTCGAGCACCGCATTGTGCTTCGCGCTCGTCGGCAGCTGCACAACGCCCTCACTGCCGATCATTACAAAGCCTTTCGGCTCGCCGATGGCGGTGGTGTCGTAATCGTACTGCACGGTGTGGGACGCAACAACCATATTACCGATCTTCACGCCCTCGCCGATGCCGCCCGCAACGCCCGTGTTGATGACGACGGACGGCGCGTAGCTGAGGATCATCGCCGCCGTGCACATGGCCGCGTTCACTTTGCCCACGCCGCATTTTGCGGCGACAACGTCCGTGCCGTTCAGCTTGCCCGTGTGGAACGTAACGCCGCACAGCGTTTCCGTTTTATGGTCTGTCAGCGCCGCGGTGATGCCCGCGACCTCAATCTCCATCGCTCCGATAATACCGATCATGTAAGAAAACCTCTCTTTCGGGGCTGCTTTCAAAGCGCCCCCATTATACCGCATAAAGCCCGCGCGGTCGATTTTCATTTGTTGCGCGTTCCTATTATTTTGTTGTTTATTTGTTGCTTTTACTTAAAGCGCTTGCCGAGCTTTTCCTTCATAAAGGTGCGGAACGCATCGGCGTCCCCCTGCTTAAAGCCGTCCTTGCGGATAAAGTACGTATTGCCCTCGCCGAAATACATATAGAAATATTCATTCGTCTCATACATGCGGCTGATCTGGAAATACGGGTGCAGGTTAGAAGCCTGTAAACCCGTGATGCGGAAGTCGCCATCGTAGAAATAGTACGCGGCGCGGCGGTTACGCAGCTTACCGTAGGAGCGCATAAGCACCTTTGCTGTGTTGGTGGAAGCCGTCGCAAGCTTATAAAGGCTGTAAATCGCAAAGCCGATAAGCAGTAGCATGACCCACCAGTTGCTGTCGAAATTGCCGAGCTGCCACACGACGTACAGCGCGATGACGCTTAAAATCACGGTGAACACCGGCATGAAAATTTGCAAGTGATACGCCTGATAGTTCGCGAACGTCTTGATTGCCGCGTCGTCGTGGTCGGTCTCGTTTACAAAACGCAACGCGCCTGTACCGACGGATTCGTCGTCCTGCTTCGAGCGGCGGTATTCCGCAAGGCGGTCCGCCGTCTCTTTTCTAAGCTGCTTTTCACGCTTGTTACGGCTGTGCGCCGTCACAAAGTAAACGATGAGCAGCACAATGAGCACACCCACTGCGCCGAGCGTCACAGCGCTCTGTCTGCTCAAACCGTTTTCAATCGTAGGCGCTTCCGCAAAGGCAGAGATGACGGCGGAATCGACCACGGCGCGCATGAATGCGTCCGTCTCCTCCGAGATTTCTTTCGTATCGCCGAAGAGGTCAAACGAAACAATCTTGCCGTCGTACAGCGTACCATAGAGGCGCTCGTACACGGGTCCCTCTTCCTTGATATTCTCCGCACAGATGTCGATCATAAAGAACGGAATCTGTGCGTGGTCGTACCACGTGATGGTGCCGGTCGTGCTGCCGTCCATGGAAGACGGCTCCATGTATTTCAAAAAATCCTTCTTGCCCTTTTCGTCCAGATTATTGAGGTTAAAAACGGAGTTCGCGTAATCGGAAGATTTCTCCGCTACGGCTATGGTATCGCCGTTTGCCGCAATAATCTCCGCCGTGGTCCCGTTTTTCTGCATTTCCTTGATCTTCTCGCTCGCGTCCAAAATGCCTGCCTTGCTCCACGCGGCATCGCCCGCCGGGGTATCGACGGAAAGCACCGTCGCGCCCTCGGGGATTGTGACGGTCATATTTGTATCTGGAATCGTATAACCATTCGGTACTGTATGCGGAAGTTCAGAGGTAGCGTTTTTCCCGGTTTCAGACGAAGTGCTTTCCTGTTTTTCAGGCGTGTTTGAAATTGAAGGCGCACTTGATTCATCGGATGTGGTATTCACCGTGATTTGAATACAGCCACTCATACTACCGATTAAAACCATTAACAGAATTGCAATCCCAAATATTTTAATGTTTTTCATAGGTATTTACCTCAATGTTATAGTCGTTAAACGACAGCAGCGCTGTGTAAATCCGTTTCACACAGCGCTGTCTATTTTATTTATACCTTACTGCGCCGCTTTCTCAAGTGCCTGCTTGATGTCATCGAGGATGTCTTCCGGGTTTTCGATGCCTACGGAGAGGCGGATAAGATCCGGGGAGACGCCGGCTTCCTTTAATTGCTCGTCGGTCATCTGGCGGTGCGTGGTGCTGGCCGGGTGCAGCACGCAGGTGCGCAGGTCTGCGACGTGCGTGACGACGGAGGCAAGCTCCAAGCTGTCCATAAAGCGGGTGGCCGCTTCCCTGCCGCCCTTGATGCCGAAGGAAATGACGCCGCAGGTGCCGTGCGGCATATATTTCATAGCGAGCTCGTGGTACGGGCTGCTCTCAAGACCCGGATAGTTGACCCACGCCACGCGGTCGTCCTGCTCGAGGAATTCGGCGATCTTCTGTGCGTTCGAGCAATGGCGCTCCATGCGCAGCGCGAGCGTTTCCATGCCGAGGTTGAGGTAAAATGCGTTCATCGGAGCAGCTTGTGCGCCAATGTCACGCATCAGGTGGCAGCGCGCTTTTGCGATATACGCCGCCTTACCGAAGTGCTCGGCATACACGATGCCGTGGTAGGATTCATCCGGCTCTGTGAACTCCGGGAACTTGCCGTTGTTCCAATCGAAATTACCGCTGTCTACAATGGCGCCGCCGAGCTGCACCGCATGACCGTCGAGGTACTTTGTGGTGGAGTGCGTGACGATGTCTACGCCGAACTCGAACGGACGGCAGTTGATGGGTGTCGGGAACGTGTTATCGACGATGCACGGTACGCCGTGCGCGTGTGCGGCGTTTGCAAACATTTCGAGGTCTGTCACGACGAGAGACGGGTTCGTAAGCGTTTCCGCAAACACGCAGCGGGTGTTCTCGCGGAATGCGGCGTTCAGCTCGTCCTCGGTGCAGTTCGGCGAAACGAATGTGCAGTCGATGCCCATTTCATGCAGGGTTTTGTAGAACAGGTTGAATGTGCCGCCGTATACGGCGCTGGAGCACACAACATGACCTCCTGCGTGGCAGATGTTCAGAACGGCCATCATAGTGGCTGCCTGGCCGGAGGACGTGACGAGCGCGCCTACGCCGCCCTCGAGTGCTGCAAGCTTCTTTTCCACAGCGTCGAGCGTCGGATTACCGAGGCGCGTATAGAAAAAGCCGTCCGCTTTTAAATCGAACAGATCGCCCATTTCTTTGGAGCTGTCATAGGTGTATGTGGTGCTTTGTACGATGGGCAGAACGCGCGGTTCACCGTTTCCGGGCGTATAGCCCGCGTGGATACACGTTGTATCCGGTCTGTACTGTTTCATTTGGACTTCCCCAATCTTTAATAATATCCTATTTTCGCGGCAGTGCTTACTTTGTGAAAAGCGCTTTTAAGAGATTTGCGATGAAATCCGAGCCGAGCACGACCAAAATGACGATTGCCATGAACGCGATGACGGAAAGCGACTGGATGAGCATACGCTTGCCGCGGGGCATATCGCCCTCTTCGGGCGGTTTTTCCTGCGACTGCTCTTCCCGCTCTTTGAGCATCAGCTCTTTGGCGCGTTCGAGGTCTTGGTATTCCACGTAAATATCCTTATCGGTCGGCAGATACTCCGGGTCGTACACGCTGGTGGAAAAGCCTCCTTTTACGGGGTGTATCGCATGGCGCACCGCGTTTTGCTCAAAGAGCAATGCGAGCTCCGCAGCTTCCCCCTCGCTGACCTTGAGGAAAAACACGTCGTCCTCGGGCTTTACGGGCCGCAGACCGCGGCTGCGCTTGCAGTTCGGACAGGTTTGTGTGGAATCCTCGCAGATGCTTTTGCATTTCGTGCAGTAGAGCATAATAGCCTCCCATTTCGGCATTGCCGTTTCTGCTTTTCAGTATAGCACAGCTGTTTTACAAATTCAACTTCCTTTCGCGGCGCACTTCATCGCAAAACAGGCTGCAACTGTTCTCCGAGTACGGCGTTTGCAAGCGTTTCGGGAATTAGGTCGAAATGTGCGACGAGAGAATTCGGCTTTTTTATGGGGTCGTCCTGTCCGAGGGGCACAAAATAGATGTTTTTCGTGTTCATAAGCAGACCGATGTTTTTGCACGACGCACCGAGAGCATCGTTTGTGGCGAGGGACAGTACAACGGGCATGGAGACGCGCAGGGCGGATTTTACTGCCATCGTGACGGCTGTATCCGTTACGGCATTTGCAATCTTCGCAGCGGTGTTTCCCGTGCACGGCGCGACGAGCACGGCATCGGCAAGACGCTTCGGGCCGATGGGTTCCGCTTCTGCGATGGTGTGGATAATTTTTCGTCCGCAGATATTTTCTATGCGCTCGTGAAAGCTTTCCGCCGTGCCGAAACGTGTATCGGTCGTGTACGCCGTTTCGCTCATCACGGGCAACATATCCCAGTCCTTTCGCAGCAGAGCAAGCTGCGCGAGAGCTTTTTCAAATGTGCAGAACGATCCGCACATGGCAAAGGCAAGCGTGGGCATGTCGATCACTACTCCTCTAAAATATTGTAGACCGCCTCTTTGATATATTCCGCCGCCGTCTTCGGCGCGACGCGGCCGGGCAGCGAGGGCGCGTCGATGACATGCAGGTGCAATTCTTCCGCACGCTTCAAATCGATGCCGCCGGGTGCGGAGGCGAGCTCGATGATGAGCGTATCGCGTGTTTGCTGCATGAGCACAGGCGAAGTCAAAACCTTTGCGGGCACAGTGTTGAAAATGAGATCGAACCTTCTGCTGATCTCGCGGTACGTCAACGGCTGCACGCCGAACGCGCGCATTTGCATGAGATCGGCCTTTTTGCGCGCTGCGCAGAATACCTCTGCACCCATACCGCGCAGGATAATCGCCAGATTTTTCCCGATGCGCCCGAACCCCGTGATGAGACATTTTGCGCCGTTTATCGTGCCGGGGTATTCGCGAATCGCAATGCCGACCGCGCCCTCTGCCGTTGGAATCGCGTTGCCGACGGCAAGCTCTTCGCGGCGGTAGTAGTCTTCGGGCTCAATCTCACGCCACAGGGAAGACGAAGCGGTCAGACGCTGAAGCATGCCGCCGCACACCGTTTTGTGCATAAAAAGACGCGCAAAATCGTCATCTAAACGAATTTCGTTTTCGGCATACGGCGCGTTTAAAAACAGACCGTCCTTTGTTGCGGGCAGCGGCAAAAGGATGACGGAGCTTTTCGCCGCGAGCTGCGGCAGGTCGCATTCTGCTGCGCCGCGGCAGGTGCCGAGCTTTTCTAAACCGCAGACACACACGGGATAACCGTCCGCCGCAATGGACTGCGCCAAATATTTCATGCGCTCATCGCCGCCGATGACGCCGAATGTATTGATCATGGGCATATTTCCCCCACCTTTCAAATTATCATCCGCTTCATTTTATGGAAACGGGCGGCTTTTGTGCGCCCTGAAAGACTTTTTTATACTTTTTTGAATTTGCTATTTATTTTTCTGCCCGTTGGCGGTATAATGTATGTGTATGGGTATGCGATTTCGGACGCATAGCTATG
>ENA-UOJI01002495-UOJI01002495.1-human-gut-metagenome-genome-assembly--contig:-P79-NODE-2495-length-10466-cov-12.942177_pt1 | contig 10466 bp, 15 predicted proteins | sample MGYA00242346_ERZ723893 | MGnify/ENA metagenome assembly ERZ723893 | reverse complement strand
TTTACGCTGAAAATACGCTGACTTGGCATGGTTTACGCTGAATTTACGCTGAAAACGCGCGCCGCGCGATTAGCATTTTTGCCGCGCGTTTTCTATGGCTCAATCCCCCAGTCTGCCGTGGTCGCAGCCGAGAGAAAGATAACGCTCCATCTCCCCTCTCAGCACCATCTGGGCATACTCCAAGGGCTTATTATACAGCAGCCAGTCCAGTTCTGCCCGCTGTGCCGGGGTGTTGCCGTACTCGTCCTCCACAGCGATGCAGTCGATGGCAAGAGTGGTGCCATCTGCGAACCGGGCTTCCACCCGGTTGGTGTCCATATTGTAGCGGCAGGAAAGCAGTTTGTTCATGGTGAACCTCATTTCTATATCAAATGGTGTCTGTTCGGATGTCCTAACCCCTGCCATAGAACCGGTGTGTCATGTAAGATTGTTGTTTGGATAAAACTGGAAGATTTTGCACAATAAATACCGTTGAAATCCAGCTTTTGGGGCTGTGCGAAACAGCCTGTTTTGCCGGGCTGATTTTGGCTCTGCACACTTTTGCACATTTTCTGCACATCGCAAGGATGGATAACAGGTGCAAAGGCGTGCAAGCAATGCAAAGGATGCAACAGAATAACAACGGCAAAATAACGGTGATTCGATTAAAATGACGATTTAGCGTCAAATGATGAAATGGACAAAATGTGCCATTCGGTTCCTACGAATCAGTAGGCCGGGGGTTCGAGTCCCTTCCATCGCACCAAGTAAAATCCCACGATTGACCGTTGAAAATACGGTGTAAATCGTGGGATTTCTTGCTTTACATAGGATTCGAAAAGGCTGGAAAGTGCCTCATTTGTGCCTTACTGCCCCAAAAACTGCCTTGCCGTGTGCCTTACAGAGTGCCTTATGCTGGATGCCGGCGGGGCGAGTGCTTTCGCCTGTTCATCGCCTGTTTGGGGGCAAAGAAAAAGCCTGTCCGGTGTGTAGCCGGGCGGGCTTTCGTGTTGCTTGAGTAAATTTATCAGGCTGTGTGCTACTGGGCTATCATCTGGGCGGCTTTCATAGCTGCCTGTTGATAGCTCATACAAGCCGGGGCAAAAACTGAGATGGTTCTGCCCGATACAAAGCTCAGGCTGCCCCAATTGGGAGATGTGTTGCTACGTGTCACATAGTACTTGCGGCCAACGATGCAGAACAGATAAACAGGACGATTTGCAAATTTCAGAGTGGTCAGCATTTCACAGCGCCCCCTTCCAGCAGCTTGGCCACGCTCTTGCCGGCCTTTGCTGCGGCTGCATCCAGTGCGGCCAGCTTCCACAGAAAGCTGGTATCAACCTTGACGGTCAGACTCTCGCCCTTGTGGATCGCTGCCACGGTGTAGCCCTGCTGGGCGTACTGCTGCCGGATCCAGCTCTGCGGGGTCTGGTTCAGGTGGTCGAGCGTGTTCATCCGGCCGCCATCCAGCACGATGCTTTCCCGGTGCAGGGCTTCGGCAAAGCTGCGCACGCTCTTGCACTCCCGGTACATCCTTCGCCCCTTGCCTTCCGGTCATGCTTCCCTTGCTGTGTTTTTATTATAGCACTGATATCTCGTGCGCTCTGTTGACGAAATACACGAATATCAAGTGCTGTTACTGTGTATATTTGAACTTGATTCTAGTGCAACTTCTGGATATAATAGAAATGGACAGAAAGGAGTGAAAGCACATGGCGATACAGTATAAGGCTGATGTTTTGGCATTGCTGAAAGCGGCTGGGTATCCATCAACCAGAATCCGAGCAGAAAAGCTGCTGGGGCAGTCCTATGTTCAGCAACTGCGAAAGGGCGAACTGATTTCATGGGCTGCGCTGAACACAGTTTGCCGCTTGCTCGACTGTCAGCCGGGTGATCTGCTGGAGTATGTGGCCGATGAGATTCCGAACGCTGAAACAATAGCAGCCATCAAGGAACTGGACAACGGCGGCGGTGAGCATTTCACAGGCTCCACGGAAGAATTTGTCAAGAAGCTGCTGGATGAACCCGCTGGGGAGGAATGAGCATGGAAGAACTGTATAAGCAGCTGGCAGCACTCGCCCGCCAGCATGGAGCCCGGCGGCTTGTGCTGTTCGGCTCCCGTGCCAGAGGGGACAACCGCTATAACAGCGACGTGGATCTGGCCGTGTATGGGATGCCGGAGGGCAACCGGGCAAACTTCTGGATGGATTGCGAGGACCTGCCCACGCTACTGAAATTTGACATCGTGCATATCACGGACGGTATGAACCCAGTGTTTATCGAAAATATCAAGAAGGACGGTGTAACCCTTTATGCTGCAGAAGATTGAACACTATATCAGCGCGCTGGCACAGCTGGAACAGGCGGTGGCCATCTACCGGAAAAGCCAGCAGGATGCCCTTTATCGTGACGGCCTGATCCAGCGGTTTGAGTTCACGGTGGAGCTGGCATGGAAGTCCATCAAGGAGTATCTGGAAGATCAGGGCAGCACAACGCCCATCGCTACCCCGCGCGCTGTGCTGAAAGAAGCCTTTGCCGCCGGAGTGATTCAGGACGCAGAGGAATGGAACAGGATCATCACAGCCCGCAACATCACCTCCCACGTCTACGATGAAAAGACCGCCGAGGATGTGGCTGCACAGATCTGCAACGACTTCCTGCCCCTGCTGAAAGCACTGGGCAAGTTCTACCGTGACTGATAGCCCGCCGGGACAATGTTCAGGGTAAGACAGCAGCCAATCAGGTGCATTATCAGGTAGGCGCAAAGGTACGCCAGACCATCAAGGAACTGGGCGGTACGATGCCTGAAAACCTTCCTACACCGGAAAAGAGCATTCAGCAGCTGGAACGTGAACAGGAAAAGAAGAAGCTGAAGGAGTAGGGCGTACATGACCTGTCTGCTTTGCAAAGGCGAAATGCAGCCCGGCACGACTATTCACACAGTTCAGATGAAGAACTGTGTTGTGGTCATCAAGAACGTACCCTGCCTGAAGTGCGAACAGTGCGGCGAGGCGGTCCTGTCGGCTGACACGGTAGCGAAGATAGAGCATATCTTGCAGACGGTCGAAAAGGCTGTGGCGGAGATCACCATTGTGAACTTTCCTGATTGTGCAGCATAAGCCCGCCGGGGCTGCCTGAGCGAGGACAGAACCCACGGCAAGGAGTTTCCACAAACAACAAGAAAAGCCCTCAGACACGCGTTTTCGCGGTCTGGGGGCTTTGTGCTGTCTGTGAAGGGGCGACCATTTTGTCAACAAAGATAGTGTTAGCTTACCGTATTCTTGCCGTCTTTTGCCTTATATAGGTTCAGTAGAACTACTCCAACTACTGTAAAGATTACAACGAATATAAGAATGGCTACGACAAATGTCATATCCGGGCGGTTGTTTACCCAGAACTTATAGAAACCGCTTCCAATCTTCGCTTTCTTCGCAAACCACATCCCACTGAACAGTATCAGTAAGGCCACTATAATGTAATCACACAAGAACACAACCGGATACCGTTGCACTACATTTTTTGCATTTTCGTCAACTGGTTTCCGCAAATGAGTAATGCGTATCACAAAGTACATGAATCCAAATAGCAGATTCATCATACAGAGTGCCCAGGCCATCGCAAGAATCAGAATTGGCAAAACAGAATCATATTTATCCAGCGTGCCTTCCAGTGAAGTAACCATGTTTTCCAAAGACGAAATGCCGCCAAACACGATAAAGGACAACGCTGTAAAAATTGAGATAAGCCCGACAAGTTGAGAGGTCATTTCCTTACTGATTTCGGCAATTCTAGGTTCCAGCGTGGAATTGACTTCGTGCTTTACATCCTCCCGAAGGGCTTCCTTTTTGCTTGAAAATGTCACTTGCTGTTGATGCGCTAAATTTGCATGGTCGTAAAACTTTATGACTGTGCGATAAAGATCTCTTCGATTATCATTCTGCCAATCCTGATCTTGTTGACTGTGCTCCGTTGCGTAATCTACAACTTCGCCCATATTCGATAGAAAATCCGAAAACTGCTGCTCATCCATTTTGAAGACACAGTTGCTTATTGCCGAATAGTAAATTCGATTGCGATGTTCGGCAATGTACTTTTCCAGTAGAGCAATCCATTCATCACAGTCCATCCCCACTTCTGGAGAATGTGACAGCATATCGCACAATCCGCCCACTGCAGTTTCAATTTCGTCAACCGCCTTGCTATATGACTGATGGTTTGACGCACTGCCAGTCTTGTTTCCCGAAACGATTATTTGTGGAGAGAGTTTTTTGGGTTTTGAATCGTCAGGATTCACCATTCCTTGCACCTCTGAAATATTGGTAAATAGAATTTAGCGTGATTTCGTTGTTGTATGGATTACGGCGTGCATCTTGCCACGGTGTTTGTGCGTGGGTTGCATCAACCAAAGCTGAAGTCGAATACTTTGCGCATTCGTCTAGAATTTCATCAATCATACTTTGATCCCACGGCAGGATAGTAGTTGAAAAGTCTCGATCCGGTGGAATCATAGCTCCGCCGTAATACCGATATTCAAAATAGACCTCTCGAACAACTGGGCCGAAGCCCCAAGCTTCCATCTTTTCGTAAAAGCAGGGAGATGCATCATGACCGTTCACAACAAACTGAACCTGCACAAAGTAGAGCAACTTTTGCAATCTCAGATTACTAACCGTCCGCCCTTGCTGTGCTTCGTGATGAATGATATATCGTGCAACCTCAAGTGCACTATAAGTCATAACCATGCCTCCTTTCAAAAATATAGTTGATAATTATAGCAAACAGTTTTAACAAAAACATGAACGCTATTTCCTGATGCCATATTATTGCTTTTATTTTCGTTTAGTATATTATATCAAATTTTTCTCCGTCGGTGTTTACGAACATAGCACTGTATTTTGTGCACCTTTTACAACATTGTCCCAGTATTTTCGGCATAGCATTTAGCCTTATTTCTCTTGACATCATCAAAATATGAATCGCCTACAAATTTGTGAATACTACTATTTTGCTAATTTCTTCAACATGATGCCTGCTATCACGGTAACGTAACCGAGATGATGACAGTTGAAGTGCTGCGCCCGGCGGGGGCTGCACGGTCAAAGGGTTTGGGATGCTGCCCAACAAGTCCTTGCAAGGCAGGGGGCTTTGTACATACAAAGACACTGCTTGCAGCGCCTATGGTGGTACCACGGCGCACTGCTTGCCGTGGTTTGGCGCTTCTTTTTTGTAGCTGCCGGAAAATCCGGAAAATTTTGCAGGCACGGTATGCGCGGGAGCGGGTGGCGATTTACCACCGCTTTCTCACTGCTTTACAGTTTGCATGGAAACACTGCACTTTCACCTGCTCGCCACCTGTTCGAAACTGCGTAGCGCTCCCGGCGGCGCGGGCGGTTTGGATCGCGTTTCATGTACTCACCGCCCTTTCCTTTCCAGTTCGCTTGTAACAGCAAGAAAGCGCTGGCGGGGCTTGTCGAAGGTCAGAGGGATTTCTCCGACGCGCCCCTCCTTATTTTTTGCGAGGATGGCTTGGTACTCCTCCCCATCGCTGGACAACAGCAAAATAGCGTCTGCATCCTGCTCCAGCTGCCCGGATTCCTTCAGATCAGCGGTGCTGGGGGATGCGTGTGCAGCGTTGCGGTTCAGCTGCGCCAGCGCAACCACAAGGATGCCGGTGGTCTGTGCCAGCTCATGCAGGGCAATGGAGATGCTGGTGATCTGCTGGTATCGGTCTTTTGCCTTACCGTCTGCCAGCAGCTGCAGATAGTCGATAAAAACGACCTGTGCTTTCATCCGCTGGGCTTGTGCCTTTACCCATCCAACGCCCTTGCCGGATGCAGAGCGGATGAACAGCGGCAGCTTGTGCAGTTCTGCCAGGCCGTCAAGGTCAGACTGCGGAACGCTCTTGTTTTTTACATCTGCCAGCGGCACGGCCAGACGGTTCGCAATGACGCGGGCGGTCAGGGTGTCCGGGTCGGTTTCAAGGCTGAAATAGCACACCCGGAAGCCCCGCCGGGCTTGCTCACAGGCCATTTGCAGGGACAGGGCGGTTTTACCGGCAGACGGTCTGCCGCCGATGATGAACAAGTTCCCCGGGGCAAGATGCAGGTGCTTGTCCAGCACCGGGATGCCGCTGGGGATGTACCTCGGCTCTTCATCCAGCCTGCGAACGTAGCTGTCTACCAGTTCCCCGATAGGCTTGAAATCATCTTCTTCCCGGTCAAGGGTCAGGGCTTCGCCCATTTTGCTGTACAGGTCGGGCAGGTCTGCAAAGGTGGTCAGGTTGCCAGCTGCCTGAATGGACAGTTCCTGAAATCGTGTCAGAGCGGCCTGTTCCTGAATAAGCTGCGTCCATTCCATCACGCGGCCGCAGGTTATGGCGATATACTCGCCCTCGCACTCCTGCACACATGCCAGAATAGCGGCTTTTTGCTCCGGGTAGCGGGCACAGGCTGCCACCGCATCCAGTTCGCCTTTTGTGTTCCAAAGACCGGACAGCGCCGCAAACACCGGCTGAAGGTCTGCCGGGAAGTGTTCGATCTCCAGATCAGGCAGCGCGTAGGGGGCGAGGTTCGGCTTAATGAGGATCGCGCCCAATAAAACCTTGTGAATGTTCACGACAGCACCTCCATCTTCCGTTCCGGCTGCTGTTCCGGCTTCTTCCGGGCTTCCCGGCGGGCTTCTACATCCCCCAGAGTGCGAACCCCGTCCGCCTGCCAGCCTTTCAGAACGCCGTCAACGTATCGCCACTTGCGCACGTTGTTCTCGTCAGCCTCATCAATCGCGGCATGGATGATCTCTGCCGGGTAGACTTCCCGCCAGCGTTGCAGCTTGTTCAGTGCAGAGCGCGGGAAGATGCCGATCACATCCTGGAAGTGCTGCACGATCTCGGCAAGGCCGGGATCTGTACGAGGATCAGCGGCAGCGGCGGTGTCATTGCCACTACTGCTGCGTTGGGTTTGGTTACGTTGGGTTACGTTAGGTTGGGGCGTCATTTGGTCGTCACTTGGTATACCATTGGTATCCATTTGGTTGCCAACTGGAGTGCTATTCAAAATATAGCGTTTATTCGCTGTTTCTGAAAGCATTGAGTGCTCATATTGGAAGGTTGTCGGTTTGTAACGATCATTCCTGAGATTGTTGTTCACCTTCCAGTCGCTTATCACGATAACACCGGAGCGGAAGGAAATGATATAACCAGCTTCCGCAAGCATCGCCAGATCCCCCTCACTGCACCCGGTAACGCGCATGATAGAGCGCGGATTCGACACAAAGCCGTCATCGTCACCCCGCATTCCCAGATGAAAGTACAGAGCCTGGGCGGTCAGCGGCATTTCCAAAAAGGAATCTGTTTCGGTCACGTCAATAGAAAACATCCTTTTGTTTGCCATTCTTTACCTCGCTACCCGGCGGATGGCCGGAGCGGTCTGGTTGCCGTCTACCGGGTCACCCTGTTCAAAGTACCGTGCCAGACTGTCCAGATTCACAAGCCACATATGCCCGGCGTTCACATAGCGGATTTTACCCGTCTTGCACAGCCGCCGGATATAGGCCGGTGACAGGCCGTAGATCGCAGCGGCCTTTTTTACGGTTCCCATATTGGGATAACGGATGGTTTCGCCCATTTTTCAACCCCCTTTTAGGTCATTTGATGAACTGTTGTTTTGGGTGTACCAGCAGTAAAGCACAAATCAAAAAATATTGCAATACCGCCAAAATTTCAAGAAAATCCGATATAATGAAACAATGTCGGAGCAGAATCCCTTGCGTCAAAATCCAGTTGAGTGCACCTAAGGTCATCCAGTGGAATCTGGTGTCATCCAGTGTCGTGCATTTCAGAGATTTTGGGAGGGATACTCCCCTGATTTATGGACTTTTGCTGCTGATTTTGCGCGTCAAAATTATAGATGAAATCAATTCGCTGCAGCGATGAATCCAGTTCATCACTTTTCAGCGTTCGTACTCAATGATTTCAGTCACATCTACGCCCAGAGCAGCGGCGATCTTGCCCACCGTGGCAGGCATGACGGTCTTGCCTTTGTTCAGATTCAGGATGGTCTGCGCGGATACAACCGCATTGTCCCGCAAATCGCGCTGATTCCACTGCTTACGAGCAAGTGCAACATTCAGCTTTGCCTTTGATATTTTCACGCCAATCACCTCGATTCAGACCAGTATTGGTCTACTTGTTGAAGTATAGCAGATATAATTTGGTCTGTCAACAGATATTTTTTGGTCTGGACAATTGACCGAATTCTTGTTATAGTAAGGCTGGAGGTGTTTTCAATGACGATTGGGGAGCGCATATATTTTTGCCGTCTTGAAAGAAAGATGACGCAAAAGCAGTTGGCCGAAAAAGCCGGTATGGCAGATTCGGCAATAAGAAAATATGAATCCGGACGGATCACACCGAAATTTGAAACACTCAACAGGATCGCAGCCGCACTTGAAGTTCCATGGACAACGCTGTATCCGAACAACGAAAAAGCAGCTGAGGCTTATAGCAGCACTTACAATGATTTTACAGATGAAGCCACAGAACCTGAACTTATTGGGGAACAGGCGGCAGATTCCCTGAACACGATGCAAAGCCGGATACACAGCGAGCAAATACTGAAAGACTTTGCTGCATTGAACGAAAAGGGACGCGAAGAAGCTGCAAAGCGGGTGCACGAATTGACATTTTTACCGGAGTACAAGAAAGACCTGACCCAAAAATAAAAATGGCTACCATGGACACGCGCGCAAAGACCATGCCCGCAAGGAGGGGTGACAAATGGCAAAAATAACAAAGCGCACAAAGAAGGACGGCACTTGCTCCTACTGCATCCGGGTCTCCAACGGATACGACCGGGAAGGGCGGCAAGTGCTGGTCAACCGCACCTTCACTCCCCCGCCGGGCTTGACCGGGAAGAAGCTGGAAAAAGAGTTGCAGCGGCAGGCAGATGCCTTTGAACAGGAAGTGCACAGCGGCATTTCGCTGGATGCGTCCATGAAGCTGGATGACCTGATAGAGCGCTGGTTCACCGAGTACGCAGACCGCCAGCTGAAGCCCAAGACGGCCACCGAGTACAGGAAGCTGGTGCCGCGTGTGTCGGCGGCTTTGGGTCACATGAAGGTCAACCAGATACGCCCGGCGCACCTCATGGCGTTCTATGCGAACTTGTCAGAGGGCGGAGTGCGTCAAGATTCCACCTATACGGCAACGGCTGCGCTGCTGAAGCTGCTGCCGAAAGGCCAGCGGGCAAGGATCCGGGAAACCGCCGGGGTGGGCGAGGAAACCATGCGGGGGCTGTGTAGCGGCAAGCCGGTTAGCCATAAGACCGCCGAGAAGGTGGCCGATGCCGCCGGGCTGCCCCTGTCCAAAGCCTTTACCGAGAAGGTCAGGGCGGGTGGTAAGCTGGGCGGCAACACGCAGCTGCACTATCACCGCTTCTTGTCCAGTGTGTTTGAAAAGGCAGTCAAGTGGCAGCTGATCGATGAAAACCCCTGTCGGCGCACAGAAGCCCCCAAAGCGGCAGAAATCGAAGTGGAAGCATTGCAGGAAGAGGACGTTGCAAAGCTGTTGAAAGCCCTACAAGACGCGCCGGCACAGTACAGCGTTATCACACAGCTGGCCTTGCTCACAGGTGCCCGCCGGGGCGAGATATGCGCCCTGCGCTGGTCGGACATTGACCTTGACGCGGGTGTGATCTCCATCAACAGGACGGTGCAGAACATCGCCGGGCGCGGCACGGTGTTCACGGCACCCAAGACAAAACGCTCCCGGCGGTGCGTCAAGATAGGCCCGGAATGTGTGCAGCTGCTGCGGGAGTACCGCCAGCACCAGAAAGCCGAACGGTTCAAGGTCGGCTCCGAGTGGGTGCGCCGGGTGGAGATCGAGAACGGCAAGACAGTGGACAACGACCTGCTGTTCACTCGCTGGAACGGTCAGCCGCTCGACCCCAACGCGGTTACAAGCTGGTTTCCGGGCTTTCTGGCCGCCCATGATCTCCCGGCGGTTCACTTCCACAGCCTGCGCCACACCAACGCCAGCTTGCTGATAGCGGCCCACGTGCCTGTCACAACGGTTTCGGGCCGTTTGGGCCACGCAAAGACCAGCACCACCACGGATATTTACGCCGGGTTCATCCGCTCTAGCGATGCGGCGGCAGCGGACGCACTGACGGACGTTTTCAGCCGTATCAAGGAAAAGTCCCACGCATAACAAAAGATGGCTCACAGGGACGTTTCTGCCGCCCTCGTGAGCCATCAACTTTTTTGCCTTCTTCATAGTGTCCGTTTTATAGGATTATATGCCCTCTGGAAAGTGCCTTAAAAGTGCCTTGTTTTACAGAAATAAAGAGAAACGAAGATGCACGAACATGAATAAAAACAACGATGAATCTATATAAATAGAGACAACCAGAAACATAGAAAACCGTACAAAGGCCCTCTACGAATCAGTAGGCCGGGGGTTCGAGTCCCTTCCATCGCACCAGAAAATGCCG
>ENA-UOJI01002469-UOJI01002469.1-human-gut-metagenome-genome-assembly--contig:-P79-NODE-2469-length-10563-cov-11.004758_pt1 | contig 10563 bp, 12 predicted proteins | sample MGYA00242346_ERZ723893 | MGnify/ENA metagenome assembly ERZ723893 | reverse complement strand
TGGTGCCGGTGGTGCCCTGCACCTCATTATATGTATACATCGGGTGTGACCAATTTGTCATTAGTTGTTCATATCTAGTTAATAATTTTATGAGATAATGAGAGTGGGGAAACCCATCGAAACAAACCCGATAGAGAAAGGACAGGCAACAATGAAGGTTTCCGAAGTGCTCAGTTCTTGCATGAATATCCAGTACGGTGCAACGGTGGTGCATCTGTACGGCAGACACAGTGAATGGTTGCAGTGCAAGGCCGGTTGTGTCGATGAACAATGGAGACGGAAAGAGGTGGACTGGTGGCGTATCAATAGAATCAATGAGTATGGATTGACCGCGTTAGATATAGAGATTCATGTTTTGTAATGCAGTATACGCCGCCCTTTGGGCGGCATTTATGAAAGGGACTTGATTATGATTCTTTACATCCGCAAAACAAGCAACTTTGAGCAGGTGGAAAATTTCCTGCTCAATCATTCCGATAAGGAATACAAAACAAGCCGGTTCGTCTACTACTTCAAACAGGTTGGTGATTGCGCGGGAATCTTCCGACGTGCAACAGAGACCTGCACCCGGAGAGGCCGCACGGCCGGAGATGATGAAATCATTGCATACTATCACGATGGGGAGTTTTAACAATGACCGCATATCACTTTTCTTGCGTCGCACCTTTCGCGTCGCTGTTCTTTATCATCGGTGTTGTAATTTTCGTTTGTGAGTGGAAAGGATGGTTTTAATATGAGAATCGTTCACTTGGTAGAATATGAATGGATTGACCCCAAGTCAGCACATCCGTGCAACGTTATGCCGGGCGCGGGCCCCAATGGGGCCCAGATGGCCTATAAGATGTTGGGCAAGTCCATGCAGAGGCTCAACAATGAATCTGTGCGGCAGTTATATAAGTATCTGCGGAACAACGGAAACGAACCGTACATGACCGAAAAGAACGGGTCAATCAAAATCCAGTATTTCCGGTGGCCGCGTGGATATCATTATGATAAGGTCAACCGTGAGTTTGTGAGGGACGACGCATGAAAAAGATAAAGAATCAACTGGGGCTTGTAAAGCCCGATAAACTGCCAGCCGGTGCAACGGCCAAGAGCGAACAAAAGCCAGCAACCCGCAAGACCAGCAACAAGAAGCAGGCCAAGCAGAGGAAAGCGGCCAAGCTCCAAGAGAAGAAAGCCAGCAAGGCCAGCAAGCCGCCCAAGAAGCGCAAGCAGGGCGGCAAGGGCAGACCGTATCAGCCCAAACCGTGGGAAGCATACGCACCCAAGGGCCCGAATGCCACAAGCTACACCCGGGAAGAGCTGGAACAGATAGTGCGGCGTGCATCCGGTGCGGCAAACCGACGCTTGAAACGTCTGGAAGAGGCCGGAGAAACCAAGGGCATTTACAAGAGGGCCTTGGGGATGCTGGAAACGCAAGGCCGCACAAAGTTTAGCGGAGCCGTGAAGAGTATGACAAGAACGGAACTTGTCGCTGAGTATCTGCGCCTGCGGGATTTCCTCAGTTCCAAAACGTCCACGATGCAAGGTATCAAAGACTGGAAACGCAACGTTTATCAATCTCTTGTTGATAGAGGTTTTACCGGTTCACAAGAAGAGCTTTCAGAGCTGTTTGACAAGTACATGACAAAAGAGCTTGAGGCGGCGTTGGGTTCTGATGTGGTTTACACGTTGTTGCAGACAGACAACGGCAGGCCCTTCTTGCAACGGGCCAAGGACGCGATAGACCGCGCAAAGCAGACGGGAGAGAGCCAAACAACGGCCCTTTCCCGTGAATTCAATATCACGACAGAAGAGCAGGCGGCACAAATTCTAGCAAAGTATTTTGGGGGTTAAATCATGCGAGAATGCAGGGGTGAACAGATAGCGGAGAGCAAAGACGAATTTCTGGCTATGCTGGGCACTCCCAAAACTGTACAGGAGAGAACCAAGAAGAACGCCAGACCGAAACCCCGTTATTTAGATGTAACCTGTACATTTGATATAGAGACCACCAACACCGATACAGACGGCTTTGCTTATACCTTTCAAACGTGCATTGGTGGCGCGGTCGTCGTGCCGCGATACTTTGAAGAGTGGGCCGATATCATAGAAACGCTGGTCGATAAGTGGAGTATCACAGAACGAAAGCGCCTTGTTATTTTTGTTCATAATCTTGGGTATGAGTATACATACCTCATTCAGATGTTATGTGACCGGTGGGGAGATTGCAAGGCCCTTTATACCAAGAGCCGGAAACCCCTGTATTTGCAGTTCGACAACGGTATTGAATTCCGGGACAGTTTAAAGCTGTTCCAAAAGAGCCTTGCCAGAGCAACAGAAGGATGCAAGCACGAAAAGCTCAAGGGCGATTTGGATTATTCGGTTTACAGAATAGCAGATACTCCCCTTGATGATACCGAATTTGCATACTGCGTGAATGATGTTCTGGGCCTGTGGGAAGCAATCGAACGCCTGAAAGCAGAACGCAATTACAACGCGGCGACACTTCCCATGACAAACACGGCCCTTGTCATTAAAGAAGTCAACAAGCATTTGACAGGCGACAGCCGGACGCTCCAAAAGATGCAAGCGCTTGAGCTCAACCGGGAACAAATGGAAATCGCATATAAAGCAATGGCAGGCGGCGATACCCACGGCACCCGCTGGCGTGCAGGTCACACTTACCGCAATTGCAATTCCTACGATTTCAAGAGCGCCCACCCGTCGCAACAGCTCTTATGGAAGTTTCCAGAGGGGAAACCCATGATGCTACCACAAGGCCAGCCTCAAGCAGTGATGGACAATATCATATCCTGCGGTATGGGATGGATAGCAGAGATAGCAATAAAGGGTTTGCAGATACGGCCCGAATGCCCAGACCCCGTGATATCTGTCAGCAAGTGCGCGGGCCTCAAATGCGACGACGAAAACAAGGACAATGGCCGCGTGCTCCAAGCAGATGAAACTTTGTTGTATTGTGATTCCAACGACTGGCAGAGAATCAAAGAAGCATACACCTTTGAACGGGTAGTTATGCACCGGGGGTTCTGTTTCCGGCTTGGGTATCTTCCCGATTCTTTCCGTATGGCAATCTTTGATAAGTTCAAAATCAAAGAAACCATGAAAGGCTCCCCCGAATATGCTTTTTCCAAAATCTGCGTCAATACGATTTTCGGAGCCTGCGCCCAAAAGACGATAAGGGACGAATATACGGCAGAAATCGGAGACAGCATTGATTTTGAGCGCATGAGCTGGGAAATCAACCTAGAAAAGAAAACCCCTGCGGAGATACAGAAGAGCCAAAAAGGCAAGTTTCCGTTTCTCTGGGGCCTGTGGACAGCCAGCATGACGCGGCTCAGGCTCTGGCAATTGTTGAAAATCGTAGGCTGGGAGAAGGTGATTTACTGGGATACAGATTCATGCAAGTTTGAAGGGGCCAAGGTTCCAGAGGTTGAAGAGTATAACCGGGAAGTTGCCGCCCAGTGTGAAAAGCGCGGCGTAGTGGTCACGAAACCCAACGGTAAGAAAGTCTATATCGGAATAGCAGAGGACGAACACCCCGGGGCCGATTATGGTTACACCGAATTCAGATTCTTACACGCCAAGTGCTACGCGGCCCGGACGTGCGAAGGTGTGCTAGAAAGCACCATTGCAGGAGTAGGCAAGAAAGAAGGGCAGGCGGCGCTTAAAGATGATATTGAAAATCTGAATGACTTCCTTATCATTGATAATGCAGGTGGTCAGATGCTTTCTTACCACGACAGCCCGATAAAAGAGCGCCACGATTTCCAGCGCGTGACCCACTCGGCTAGTTGGATAGTAATGACCCCGCGCCGGTATGAGGTGGGCGGCATCAATAACTTTGATGAGGAACGCTTGGGATAATGTTCCACATGGAACAAAAGAAGAGCGCCCCGCTCTTGTGAGCGGGGCGCTCTTAGTCATGTTATGAAATCGTAGCTCTTACGACAAAATGGAGAATGTACGACTTAGTGTCGTAGTCGCTCGGAAGGCTCGACTTTGGAACAGATGCGGTCAGTCGAGCGCCTGCACCGTCAAATTCGGCGGAAAGCGTTACGTCGCTGTGAGTCAGACGCTGCAGAGGGCTTCCATCCAGAAAAATTATCTCAGCATATCCAACTTGAGCGTCCGAAACTGTTGCAGGTGTGGGGTGCTCGGGGAAAGTTTTAAAGGGGAACGGAAGAACAACAGTTGCGAAGTTGCCGGAACGCTCATCATTCGCCGCCCATACGGTAGCAATCTCAACGTCATGATAGCGAACAGAAGCGGGAAGAGACACGCTGTTACTCTCCAGAGTATCAATGCGGGCATCCTGCGCGGCCTGTCCGGCATCATAGGTGCTCGTGGGGACGTATCCCGTTACATCGGGAATTTCGCTTTTATCGGCCTTGTCGGTTTCCAGCTTGGCAATGCTCGCGGCGTGCTCGGCCAGCTCGTTCTCCTGAGAGGTCGCGCACTCGGAAATGGTCTGCCCGGGGTGCGCGGTTGCCCAGTCGCCCACAATGTCGTCCTGCCGTTTCTGGTCGGCATTAAACTCAGTCTTGGTGACGTAGTCCCCCAGAGCAGTTTTGTCGGCCTTGTCAGTTTCCAGATGGGTGATGGAATCGGTGTTGCCAGAGATGGCGGTATCCTGCTGGGCGTTCTTGGCTTTGATATCCGCGATATCCTGTTTGCTGGTGGTGTTGTCACTTTCCAGAGTAGAAATGCGGGTTTCATGGTCTGCCAGCTCGGTGGCGTGGGTCGCCAGCTCTGCGGCGTTCTTGGCAATGAGCTGGCCGTTCGCCAGCTCTGCGGCCTTGGCGCGGTCGATTTCAGCGGTAAGGGCCGTGTTGGTGTTGTCGGTCTTGGTGTCCAGCTGGGTAAAGTGGGCCTTGGCCTGTTCGCAACACTCTTCCAGTTTGTCCAGCCTGCCGTCCTGCTGAACGTCCTTCTCCTGAATGTGGGCGATTGCGTCACGGTTGGATTCAATCTTTGCCTCGTCCTCGGTAAGGTCAGACCGGAGACCATCGGTGACACTGGTAAGGCGCTCAATGGCCTGATGATTTGCCGTGATTTCCTCATGCTGGGCGGTAAGACGGCCCTCATGGTCTGCCAGCTTTGCGGCATGGTCGGCCAGCTCGTGGGCGTTCTTTGCAATGTTCGCGGCATTGTCCTGAATATTCTTGGTATTCTTGGCAATGTCGGCAGTGTTCTGGGCGATGCTGGCATCGTGGCTCTTGAGCTTGGTATCGATACCGTTCAGCCGGGAATCATGCTCCACGTCCTTTGCCTGAAGGGCGGCAAGGTCGTTGTCATTGCTGGTAATCTGCCTCTGCAAATCCTCGTCCTTGGCGTGCAGGTCGGCAATCTCGGTGGTGTGCTGGGCGGTGGTGGCCTGCAAACCGTCAATCTCGGTTTCGGCAGTCGCCACGCGCTCGGCCAGAGCGTCAACACGGGCCTTATCCTCGGCCACCGTGTTTTTCATCTCCGCGTTGTCCTTGGTGAACTGGTCGATTTTCTCCCTGAACGCGGCGTTGTCAGACGCGAAACCGGAGACCTGAGACGACAAATCCTTGACCTCGTTTTTGTACTGCTCCACCTGCGCATTATATGCGCCGGTCTTGGCCCAATACCGCTCGTTGGTGATATCAATGCCGGGGCCCACGTTGCACTTGCTCGTGTAGCTTTCGCCGTCGTGGGTCACAATGGTAAGGGATTCATAGGAGCGGTGAATGTCCCACTCGATGGGGTCTGCGAAAATCGGCACATACCGGGAGCCGATATACTGAGACGGGGGACACGGCCCACAGGGAACAGGGGGCCGGGGGGGCATCGGGGGATGATGAGGGCCGCAAGGGCCCGGCCCACAGGGGCCGGGGTCAGCAGGCGCAAAGGGTGCGGGCTTGATGGGGAAACCACAATCATTCTTGCAACTCATGTTGAAAACTCCTTTCTTAATAGGTGATGATAAGATGACCATACTCGGGCTCGGTGATATCGGTGCCGGTGTTGAAGGTCAGCCAGCCCCAATTGGCAGGGACGTATGCACAGAAATGCCCGTCCTGGGTCAGACCAAACCACACAAAGCGAACCATTTCACAGACCATAGCAGGCAGATTTTTGTCTGCCCACTCCAGAAACTTGCCGTTTTCAAAGTCGCCGTCATTCAGGCGGTCGTTGATACACTTCTGAGCGGCCGCAAGGTCAGCCATTGCAGAATTCAGCGCGGTGATGTTGCCGCCCTGCGATTCCTGCCCTTTGGCAATGCCCTGCACCAGAGCTGTCAAGCTCTGAATCTGGGAGACCATCCAACGAAGGTCATACATCCCGGGGTCTCCGGGGACGTAGGGCGGGGACGGACAAAACGGATAATCCATAAATTCACCCCCTCATTTCTTTCATCAGTTCGTCGGCCCGGATTGCTTCCGGGGTGAACGAATTGTTTTTCCACCATGCCCAGACAGCCGCGGCTGTCGTCAGACCGGTGGTCACCCAAGGCTCAAGGGTGGCGCTATCGATGGGCAGAGGGCTCAGTCCGGCAACGCTGAGAATTTGATTTGCCAGAGCCAGCGCGAGAACGGCGGTTCTTGCAATCGTTGCGGGCTTGATTTTCATACTAGTCAACCTTCCTTTCCAAATCATCTATGCGGTGGTTTGCCACTTTGATTTGCTCTTCCAACACGGGGACGCGGTGGGCAAAGTGGTTATGCTCCCGCACTTCCCGGGTCAACTCGTCAAGGCGTGTATCGGTGACGGCCTGCGCCCTGCTGTTTGCGATAAGAACACCCGAAAGCGTCACAAGGCCACCGATAAGCGCCACGATGATTTCCGATAACATATTAACACCTCTATCAATAAAAGTCAAGGCAGAAAGTGCGGTGGAAGGAATCAGCAATCACACGATACATATTGAAAAGCACCGTCTGCCGCTCGGCCTCTATCATCGCCTGCGTCGTGGTAACACCGATATTGCCGCCTCGCTTCCACTCGTGAACGGTGGTTACAGTCTCGGATTCTTTGCCCGTGACAGCCGCAAGGCCGTGTTCCTCATGCTTGCCGGTCTTAGAATCCTGCGCGGTTCCACGGTCTCCGGCCTGCCGCTCGGTGTGCCCGTGTCCATCGGTGCGGCCCGTGTCACCATGGGTGCCGTGGGCCCGGTCGATGCTGTCCCGCTGGCCGGTGGTCACTCCCTCGGTGTCCTGCTTGGTCTCGGTGTCCGACGTGCTTTCTTGGTGGTCGGTCATATTCTCGGTTGTAACGTCGTCTTGGGTGCCGGTGGTGTTCTCGGTTTCCGTCCAGTCGGTTTTGCGGGTATCGTCTGCCGTGCCGGTCTCCTTATAGATAGTGGTGGACGCGTCGAAAGGCTGATATGTCGCTTCGTTCTCGGCAGATACCTTGCCCTCAACGTCCGTCTGGCTGTCCTTGGTGGTCTTGAGTTTATCGGTCATTGTTTCGCCGTGGGTCGTGAGCCGGGTGCCGGTGGTATCCCGGTCAAGGGTGCCCTTGGTGTCCCGGGTCTCGTCCGCGCTGGTCTGGGTATGGGCAAAACCATGTTCTTTCCCGGCAGTACTGCCCACCGTTTTCTCCTGCCCTGCGGTGTTGTCGGTGGTGAAACCGTCCGCTTTGGTGTCCTCATGGTACAGGTTGCCGGTGGTCTCCATCTGGTGGCGGTCGTCCGCGTGCTGGCTCTGCTCGTCGGCTCCACCATGGGAATGGGTAGCCGTGTTCTCGGCGGTATCCTTGGCCCGTTCTGTGGTGTCCTTGGTCAGCTCGTGCACGTCGGTGTTCCAGATGGGATTATATTCCAGCTGGGTTGTGGCAAACAGCTTTTTCCAAATGGGGAGATTTTCGCGGCTCCACCAGTACAATTCCGATTTCATCCATATGGGGTCTGGGTGGTACAGCGGAGCCAGACCGTGGGCCCTGCGGATAGCTTGAATAACCCCCGCTTTCTCCATGCCCTCGGGGACAATCATATTTGCAAAAAGGTTGGGGTCTGCCATTAACAGCGCTTCCAGATTGCAAGAGGATACTAACTCATTCACCAACATTGTTATTCACCTCTTCTCCTTCGTTGTTGGTCTTGGTCTCGTCGGCCTCGCCTGCGTCGAAATCGGGCTCAACCATCTTAAACGTGATATCGGTGTCGTACATCTCATTGACGATTGCAAGGGACTTTTCCAGTGTGATGCGCCAGACCTCGCGCCGGTTGAAGGTCTCCGCGTCTGCCGCTTTCGATTCCGTCACAACCATTCTTTCTTTCTTGTTGGGCTGAACGGAAACACCCAGTTCCCTGTAAAAGTCACACAGGATGTTCCGACGATACTCCATCAAATCGGGAAGAATAAAGTTCTTGGAAAGGTCGCGGTCAAACTGCATGATGGGCAGGGTAAAATCTCCATCGGCCTTTGTGGTCAACTGCTGTTTCAAATCGGCATTGATAACGACAGCGGGGGCACCGTTCGCCAGCTTGCTAAAAATCCCTTCCATGGTGCGCTTGCCTTTGTCGTCCTTGGCGATAGCCGCATAGGCGAAACGCGCATTGATTGCGCTCTGCCGGATTGCGATTTCTGCCAACTGCATTTCCCGCGCGTACTTTGTCACCAAGTCCCACGTTCCTTGATAGTCGGGTGTGAGCTTGATAACAGCGCACTCTTTGCCGATTTCCAGAGGACGCGGAAAATTAAAGAACGTCGTCGAAATCTGCATCCCGCGCGGCTGGTATTGCAGGCCGTAACCGGTCGGAAATGCGGGCTGTACAACAAGCCCGTATGTTTTCGACTTGAAAACAGTTGCGTAACCGGTGCGGAAAAGCTGGTAAAGAAAGGCATCATAGTCCCACCCGATTTGACCGGGGCCGTTCTCGGGGAGCCCGTTGAACTCAATGAGACCGCGCAACCTCTGAAAGAAGGAACGTTCCCAATAATTCATTGCGTCGGTGGAAAACGTTGCATCAAAATTCCCGCACAACGTGCCGCCGTCGTAGTATCCACTATAACACTGATACATATAATCATCCTTTCTTATTCTATAAATACACCGGAATCCATAGCGGCGTTAATATAGGAAATTTCATCGGGCTTGGCGTTCAGCGGAGCACAGGAGAAACCACGGGTCTTACAGTACCCCTGCACAGGCTTTGCAACTTTCATTACTGGGTATCCGTAAACCTTTTGAAAACCTGCGTCTTCCACCGGGGGATAATACAGCAAGGTCAATTTTGCTTCCAACGGCAATTGCACCTGCGACGCGCCGCCCAGTGTGCCCGCTGTACAGTTGATGGGGGAAACTGTTTGCTGTACACCCTGCGCAACTTGGGCCATACCTTGCGCGGCCTGAGATATGCCGCCAGTGAATCCCGCCACAGTGGACAGGAGACCACCGCCGAAATTCATTGCACCCGTGACAGTGTTGATTGCACCGGTCAGCGCACGCACCGGGTCAATGTTACTGGTTCCGATTCCGTAGGGGCTGGATATGCTGGTGCTTCCCGCGTATACCGTGTAATCTCCGGCTCGAACTAGCGTTGTTACACTGCCGTCCATGAAACACACAGACCAATCAATATCTATATTTGCCGCCGTGTTGCATTGGTCAACGGGAACCGCCAGCGTGCCCACAAAAGGAACGTATAACTGAATTTGGCAATTCATGCGTTTCCAGTCGTCAGCAGGCCACGGGATAGCAATAGTCGTGTGAACATTCCGGGAGCTGGACGGAGTGACCTGCTGTGCAAAAACTGTGGTGTTGAACTGCCCCAAAGTGATTTCCGTTTGCCGTCCTGCGCCGTATCTGGAAAGGTTTATGGGTATCCAGATGCAGGAGCGGACGCACTCCAATGCGTTGCCGCCGAATAAAAGTTTGTTCATAAACTCCGGCAATGCCAATTCCCACCTAACCATAGGCTTGGTAAGGGTTTCCCACGTCAAGGAAACTGCGGTCAACAGACTGCCCAACGTGGCCGCGCTCATTGCATAGGCGTGCAGGCCAGACTTGCCAACACAGGACAGCACAAAGGTGCCACCAGAGGCATCAATATTTCCGTCCGTGATATCTGCCGACGCTGTGGAAATCTTGGGAGCCATTCCAACGGCCTGCCGGGTATCCTGCAAACGGAACGTCGCGCCGCTGGAATCTTGATTGAAACCGTATTCAATGAATGCATCCGTTTTAAGAATGGCATCCCGATAGGTTGCCAGCGGGTCGAGCTCTAGCGTGAACTGCCAAATATTGGCAGTTCCCCTGCCTCGGATACCGATTGAAATATCGCGTATCCAATAAAAACTCGCCGTCTCTTCGCACTGGCAGTAATTCCACTGGGGGGAAATGTTGATGCTGTTCAGCGTAACGTAAATAACAGGCCGCTCCATGCTGGTGGTTTGCTTGAAATCACAACGCTCCTCGTCGGGGAGCTTGGTATAATCAAATGCTTTGGTTGAATTCACGCGCTTCTCAACGTTTCCAAAGTGGAAGTGATATCCGTGTTCCACGCTAGGCGCGGGAACCGCGCCGTTAAATTCGCCTCGTGCCATTGTTTCACCTACTTTCTAACAATAAAGGCCCGGCCTTTTACGGTCG
>ENA-UOJI01002457-UOJI01002457.1-human-gut-metagenome-genome-assembly--contig:-P79-NODE-2457-length-10601-cov-5.038782_pt1 | contig 10601 bp, 10 predicted proteins | sample MGYA00242346_ERZ723893 | MGnify/ENA metagenome assembly ERZ723893 | reverse complement strand
TATCGGGGATGAGGGGATTTTAAATTGATTGTTTTTCGTGGCGAATATTTAACGGAAATGATGAAGGGACTGGGCTTTATAGATTTTGCCTATGAAAAAGATGCGGTTAATGAAAAGATAGAGAAGCTTTTTCATCAGCTGTTAGGGGCGGCGAAGGATCCGTTATATGGGGATGAATACTGCTCGGTACTGATATATGAATGAAAATTATGCTTCGGATATTACGTTGGAGGAGCTGGCGGAGATCGGAGAAGCGGTGGGCTATGATAATCCAACATATTTTGGCATGGTGTTAAAAAAGTATGAAGGGATTACACCGACGGACTGCAGAAAAAGACATGGTACAAGCCTGACACGGTAGTATGGATGCAGTGGATGTGGTTGGATATCACTATAAAACAGCCGACGATCGGTTCTTTCTATGAGGGAGCACAGTATTCGTTCAAAGAGCTTGTAAGTGCCAGAGATCCATGGTCCGGCTGGATACATTATGATGCGGGATTGCTTATTCTTTCCCATATCAGTAAATTTGCGGTTACCGGCTGGGAGAATGAGACGAATACAGCAGGTATCTGGAGAGGAGTACCTTCTGCAAGCAAGGCATCAGCAGTTCAGGGAACCAGCAGCAACGCCGTGGACGGAAAGGGTGGATTTACCGGAGGGATGGAGGATTATAAAGATACTTTGGGATTAGGCGGAGCCTGGAGTAAAGGAGATCCGGTCACGTTGATCGGAGATTACCGCTGGACGAATTATGCAGTATCCATTGATGCGTTTTTTGAGAATCAGAGAGAAAACCAGTATGCACAGGTGGGTATCAGACAGGAAGAACACAAAATCTTAGCAACAGTGCAGGGTATTCCTTCAAGGTAAATGAGGATGGAACCTGGGTACTGCAGCGTGCAAAATTAGGAAAGACATCTTCCAAAGGAACAGAGCTTGTGACAGGATCGGTAGACGGAGCGTTAGTAACACCGGGCACCTGGTTCAATTTAAAACTTCGGGGAGAGGGAAATGTTATTAAAGCATATATACCAGATTTGATAATCTGGAAGTGACAAAGATCAAGGGGTATGCACCATATTATAATGAGTATCTTGATAATATGGAGACATATGATCTGACAGATTCAGAGCATACAGTAACAATTGAACTGGCAAGTGGAAGTATTGCGGTTGATGCAGTGGCTGTACTGGGAGCTGCCTATGAGGGAGAAGAAAACCGTTGCCCTGAAGAAGACGGAGAACAAGAAGATCAAGGCAGCAGTCTCACCAAAGTGACAATCGGTAAAAATGTTACCTCTATTGGAAAGGAAGCATTTGCAAAAGATAAAGCTTTGAAGAAGCTTGTGATCAAATCCTCCGGATTGAAAAAGGTTGGCAAAAATGCCATCAAGGGAATTTCCGGAAAGGCAAAGATCTCCTGCGGAAAGAAGAATGTGACAGCATACAAAAAGCTGTTTACTGCCAAAACAGGATACATAAAGTCAATGAAAATTACAAAATAAATTCGTAAGGAATTCTTAAAAAACACATGGAATGTTCCGTGATATAATAACGCTATACTAAGTATATGGAATCATTATTCTATATAAAGGGGAGGGTAAATATGCGTTATATATTGCGGAACATTCGTCTTTTTATGACAAATCAGCGGGGGATATATCTTTTATCTATTGCTGCTGTGATGTCGTCTGTTTTTTTACTTCATTTTTCCTATTCATTATATCAGTCCTTTATGAAGGAAAAGGATGCCCAGAGTGTGGAGGCGGATTGGCTGGGCGTAGAACTTCAGGATCTGTATACACAGAAGGGTGATTCTAATGATAGTGATTACCAGATCATTCCACGGAAGGGGACAAAATATGTCACTATCAAAGATCTGAAACGACTGCTGAAAAAATTGTCCGAGGAATTTCAAAAGGAGGTACTGGATGTTGGAACAGAGGTGGTTGTGGATAATGTTCCGTATATGTGTTGGTTTGATGTGGAGAACGGAGAGATCGTGATGTCAAAGTTTTATCGGGACAATATCACAATGCATTCTTTGCCCGAAGGAAGATTTTTTACAGAGGAGGAATACAAAGAGGGACTGCCGGTTGCTCTGGATGAGGCAATTATGTCTAAGAGTCAGAAAACACCATATATCGACAGCATCCGGTCAAAGGATGGTAAATACCTGACCATTGCGGGAAAAAAGTACCGGATCATAGGAAAACATTTTAGTTATGGTAATCAGCCCATTGTCCCGATCACATCCCTGCCGGAAGACTATCCTCTGTATGAATCTATAGTTTTTGATTTCGAGGGGACCGTCAACAGTCTGCTGTACACGGAGTTAAAGGATGCGGTAGAGGAGACACTGGGGGATCATGCATCCCTTCCGGATATGGATCTGCCGGATATGGATAAGATTTATCTCTATAATACGATGATCATTATTGCGGTTCTGATCGCAGTGGTTTCGGCGTTAAATTTTGTGATCCTGTATCAGTATTTTCTGGAAAAAAGGCAGGAGGAGATCCGGGCAATGAGGATCTGTGGAATGAAACGGAGACGTGCCGTGGTGATGTTTCTGGCGGAATGTGTCTGCCTGACACTGCCGGTTTATGTGCTGTCGGTATTTCTGTATGACCGGTTTGCCCTGCGGATGATGAGTTCCTTCTACTCCTATGTGGATGATCATTACAGTCTGAAATTATATCTGGAGCTTTTTGCAATTTATTACATATCCTCGCTGATCATTTTGCTGGGTTCTATCTGGAGACGGCTGCAGGGAGAAGGAAGGATGCGGATTGGAGGTGGAAGAGTATGAAATGGAGATATGCCTGGAGAGAATTATGGCATCATCCGTTAATGATGCTCTTGATCTTTGTGCAAAACGTGGTGGTTTTTGCGGTAACGGTGAGTATGATATCTACAATTGTTTCCCGCTATAATACCTACCGGGAGATATCAGATCTGGTGTCTGGAAATGGTGCTGTTTATACATTGGAGAGTTACCAGGATTATTACAAGAACAAGGAGGGCGAATGGCATTACAGCTGTGCATACACAAGAGAAGAAGTTGAAAGCGGCCTGACGGATGCGAAGGTGCAGGGGTGCTATAACTGGGGTGTGGGCATTGACGGGGATGTGCAGTCATGTAGTCTGACCGCATATGATGATGCGTTGTGGAAGTGTCATCGGCCGGCAATCGCAGCAGGAAGATGGTTTTCTGACCGGGATAAACAGACGGAGGAGCTGGAGGTTGTGATCGCACAAAAAGGAGGAAAGGATGGCAGGTATCAGGTGGGAGATACCCTGAGTGCCGAAAAGGAATTGAGAGATTGGGTCAATGAAGGTGATGATACCAAGATATCTTTTAAGGTTATTGGCATTATTGAAAACGGAGCTTCCATTCTGGGCTCCAAATTGGATGAAAGAAACAGTAAGGAGGACTACCGGACATTGTTCTGGAATTATTATGATTATTATAATGATGGCTTATATCTTTTCGGGATACAGTCCGATCTGCTGCGGTGTAAGCATCAGCATGCCGGTGCGTGGACGGAGAAGATGTTAGGAGAATGTTTTTTTTCCTGGGAAACCGAGGATCCGGAGGTGATCAGCAGCAATCAGGTAAAGGTAATGAAAAACGCTACGGCTACAGATACCAGAGACTATGCATTGATCCGAAGGGAGAGTAAAAAATATATCTGGGAACAGGTCCGGATGATCCTGCCGATCCTGATCACATTATGTATCATGACGGTTTTATCTACGGTCTGTAATATGGCGATCATGGTTCAGAAAAGTTTGCGGAATTATGCGGTGTATTACATTAACGGATTGTCGTGGAAGAAGTGTATTTCGATCCATATATTCAGCATGATACTTCTGGAAGGAGGAAGTTTTCTTCTAATGATGGCGGGATTGTTTTTGCTGAAGCTTGGCGGTGCGTTAAAGTATACGGTGATTTCACCGGGGCTTTGGCAGATGGCGGGGTGTCTGCTGTTATGCCTGTTGTTTACTTTATTTGGAATCGGTGTGGTACGCCGGGAGACCCATGGAGTGAGTGCAAAGGAAATATTAACGAGAGGGGGAGAATGATGATCGAAATAAAAAATCTGAATAAAGCGTATAATCTCGGAGAAGAGAACGGCTGTGAGGTGTTAAAGGGAATCAATCTGACGATTCCTGACGGGGAGATGACTGCTATCATGGGAGCAAGCGGAGCGGGCAAAAGCACTCTGTTACATATTTTGTCCTGTATTGACCAGTACGACAATGGAGAGTATCTGCTGGACGGAGAACTGATTGGGAGAATGGGGGATGCCCGGATGGCAGAGATACGAAATGAAAAAATGGGAATTGTTATGCAGGATTTTGCTCTGATCGAGGATTTTACTGCATTGGAAAATGTGATGATGCCATTGGATTTCTCGGCAAATAAACGCAGAAAAAAGGAAAAAAGAAATATGGCACTGGAGGCATTGGAGGCGGTTTCCATGAAAGAGTATGCCGGAAAACCGGTGTGCAAGCTGTCCGGTGGCCAGAAACAAAGGGTAGCGATTGCAAGAGGTCTGGTGAATCGCCCGGAGATTCTATTTGCGGATGAACCAACGGGAGCACTGGATTCTGTGACAAGTGGGGAGATCATGAAGCTGCTTAGAACCTTAAATGAAAAGGGAACCACGATGGTGATCGTGACCCATGACAGACTGGTGGCGGAAAGCTGTGATCGGATCATCAAAATAGTAGATGGAAGGGTGCAGGATATTGCGTGAGACATTAGTAGAATTAAAATTGGCGAGTAAATATTATAAAACAGATACCCATGTTGTAGAGGCACTGCGGCGTATCAGCCTGAAGTTTGAGCGGGGAGAATTTGTGGCAGTGACCGGGGAAAGTGGAAGCGGCAAATCCACACTGCTGCGTGCGATCTGTGGTCTGATCCCTCTGGATGACGGTGATCTGTTTTTGCATGGAGAGTCGTGTTTTTCCTGCTCTCCGGAGGAATGGAATGAAATACGCCGCCGGGAGATCGGTATGATATGGCAGGATTATAAACTGATCGAGCATTATACGGTGATGGACAATGTGATCATGGCGCTTCGAATTGCCGGAATGGAAGAGAATGCACAGGAAAAAGCAGTAAATGCATTACGCCGGGCCGGCCTGAAGGACTATGAAAATCATAAGGCAGGGCAGTTATCCAGCGGACAGAAGCAGAGGCTGGCGATTGCGAGAGCGGTTGCCGTATCGGCTCCGATCATTCTGGCGGATGAACCCACCGGCAATCTGGATCACCAGAGCAGTCTGGAAATTCTCCGGCTGCTTCGTGATGTGGCAAAGGACAGTCTGGTGATCATGGTGACCCATGACTTTGCGGAGGCGCAGGAGTTTGTTTCCAGAAAGGTTACGCTCCGGAATGGGCAGGTGATGGATGATGTCAGGCTGCAGGAAACAAATGGATCAGATGCGCAGAACGGGGACAAAAAGCAGTGTCTTAAAACGATGGATCCCGGTAAAAGCGGGTTACAAAGGAAAGCAGACCGGAAAGATATTTTGTATTTTGCATGGAAAAATATCCGGGGTCATAAGGTGAAAACAGGGCTGATCCTTCTGCTGATGATGCTGGTTGCCGTGATCTCTTATGGTTCGATTGGAGAAATCCAGATGTTTCGGGATGACCGGATCGCCAGAGTGACGGATGACTCGATCTTTGGAGAGCAGGACAGGACGAGACTTCTGGTGAAACGCTCCGATGGTTCTGCAATGGGAAAGACGGATATGGAGGAAATACGGAAGCTGCCTGAAGTGGTGGCGGCAGATCTGTACGGAGCGGTCAATGAAATAGAGTATACGATAAGTTCCAGAGATCAGAAGGGATATATGAAATCCGTTTATGTACTAAAAAAACAGGATATTAAAGAAGGAACCATGGCAGAGAAAACGGGGGAGATTGTTGTGTCCCGAGGCGTAGGCATCCCAAAAGGAGGTACGGTCAACATTTCTTTTCAATGCAGGAATTACTGGGGCATGGATGAAACCCTGAAATACACCTTCCGGGTGGCGGGAATCAGCAATGGCCGGACACCGCAGGTTTATTTTTCAGATGATTTCTGTGAGATGCTGTATCTTCCGCTGGCATCGGAAGACGTTATTATGAATTATGGACGGAAGGATGGAAAATATCTGGGCAGCCTCCGGGTGATCCCGTTTATCAGCGATGTGGCATCCGGAGCCGGAGTGGCGCTGGATGATGCCTTTCAGGTACCGGCATCAATATTGTATCAATTTGACAAAAAACTCAGGAAGGTTTTTGTCGGGGCGGAGCAGCTGGAGATGGGAGAAAAGAAGATATCAGTACAATATACAAAAAAGACTCACAGCAGTACTTCATTTTTTCTGGGGGTCAGTGAACCGGTATTTCGTGAGTGCTATGGCGATTACGGAAAGGAACAGTCGGGGGAGATTTCTGTCTATATCAAAAGCTATAACAGTACGGACCGTGTGATCCGAAGTCTCCGTGCCAAAGGGTATGACGGGGTCAGTACATACCGTGCCAGCAAGACGGAGTATGATCCGGACCGGCTGCAGCAGAGAATGAACATTTTTGAGATCATGGGAGCGATTCTGGGTGTGATGTTTCTGGTACAGATCCTGGTGCATATGATCTTTTACCGGATCCGGCGCCCAGAGGAGTTTCTGATGCAGACTTTGGGGATAACGGTGGACCGTTTGCTTTGGATCGAGGCGGCAGAGCTTATTCTGGAGCTTATACCGGTACTTGTCCTGGGAGGCATTGTGGTGTGGCTTCTGCATTATAATGAGGAGGCGCGGGTGATGTTAGATTATTATACGGTCACAGGAGCCGTGTGCGTGCTTTTGTATAATGTTGTCTGTGTGTGTGCGTCATGGCTTTTACATTGCAGATTTTATAAAAAGTGGTTAAAGCGTCAGATCATGTAAGGAGGGATGGCTATGATACGGGTAGAAAATCTGGAGAAATATTATGATCGTCATAAGAAAAACGAAAAACATGTATTACAGAAGATCAATCTGGAACTGCCGTCCCATGGTCTTATTGCTGTGGTGGGGGAGAGTGGCTGCGGAAAGACGACTCTTTTAAGGTGCATCAGCGGTCTGGACTGTTTTGACGAGGGCCGTATGGTATATGAAGGAAAACATGTGATCATGCCCCGGAAGAATTCTATGGAAGAATACCGGAACCGGAATATCGCATTTGTCTTTCGAAATGAATATATGAGAGAGGAAATGACGGTTCTGGAAAATGTCCGGATGGCATTGGCTCCGTATGAGCTTTCCGAGGAGGAAGAACAGGAGCGGATCCGGCTGACTCTGGAGGCGGTGGGGATGGAGAAGTACAAAAACCGCCGTCTGGAATATCTTTCGGGAGGGCAGATGCAGCGGGTCGCTGTGGCAAGAGCCTTTGTAACATGCCCAAGGATTATTTTTGCGGATGAACCCACCGGAAATCTGGATGAGGAGAATACCATCCGGATCATGCAGCTGTTGCGGGCTTTTTCCGAAAAAGCACTGGTGGTTCTGGTGTCCCATGAACAGAATATGGTGAAGGGATTTGCAGACAGGATCATTCATCTGGAGGAGGGGCGGATCGTGTCTGACATGGAAAACAATGCGGCGGAACAGATCCGCCGTATGGAATGGAAGGATATTTATCTGGGGGAATATCGCCGGACGCAGCAGAAGCTGGAGCATTTGCAGGTTCAGTTTTATGAGCAGGAAGAGGAAATGCAGGAGGAGACAGAACAGGAAAATACTGCACAGGAAAACACCATTCAGATCATTCACCGCAATCACAAGTTTTTTGTCAAAGGTGCCGGGGAAGAAGAGATTATTCTTTTAAAGGACAGTGACTGCAAGGTGGTCGATGGTCCGCGGCCGGAGTATATGGATGCTTTAGACGGGCAGGAGATCGGGCTGGAGAGTATTTCACAGGATTTCCGACAGCATTACCGGCTACCGGAGCTGTTAAAGGTTTCTGCCGGACTTTCAGAGGGACATGGCCGGTGGCTTTTTATGCGGCTGACACTTTTATTATTTACTGTGGTCACATTTCTGATATTTACGGACTACCGCTCCAGAGATTCTCTGAATAAGCTTGCTCTGCAGACAACAGACAGTCATTTGGTGACCTTTGATTTTTCACAGGGTGGTTTTACACGGTCGGGGATTGAACTTTTTTACGATCAATATCTGACTGCAGGGGGCTACAGCGATATCGTGCCGGCGCTGAATGATACCATGAATGTGCAGTATGACGGTTATCTGCAATTATCCGGTCATCTGTGCAAGGTGCAGGATTTTTCCATGATTTCCGTTAAGGAGATCTCGACGGCGGATATACAATATGGAAGGATGCCAAAGAACCGCAATGAGATCGTGGTGGACCGGTGGCTTTTAAAACGTGCAAGACAGGATAACAATATTCTGCGGGAATTATTTCTGGATGACAAACAGTTTCTGGGGCAGAAGGTGTCCTTCGTTACGGGAAATCCCGTAACGATCGTTGGGATCGGCAGCCGGGATGAGCCGTCCGTTTATGGCAGTGATACCCTGCGGCTAAGTATGGCATATGAGCTTCCTTCTTTGATAACAGCCGAAGAAATCAGCGCGTTGTATCCAAAGAAATATAAAGATCTGTATCTGAATAGTAATGAGGTATTCGTTTCGGAAAGAATCCTGGCACAGGCGGAGGGCGCCAGTGATAAAGAAAAGAAGGAAACGATTTTAAAGACCCTGAAGGATCTTACGGGTTGGGAATGTTACATTGCAGGAACTTTTTCCGAGGAGAGCTATGATTACATTATTCCGGAGGAATTTTGTTATGACATTTCCAGGGAAAAAGCGATTCAGGATCACAAATGTTATGCCTATGCGGAATCGCCACAGAAAATGATCGCCCAGATCCGGAAGGATATGGAACGGGGAAAAGATAAATTTCCGGTTGTGATGCAGCAGACGACACAGGAACAGTTTCAGAAAGCACTGGAAGAAAAGCATTCCATGATCCAGATGGATTATGAATATCTGATTGCTTTTGTTGCAGTTGTGTTTGTTGTGATTCTTGTGTTGATCTGGTTTCAGATTCTGTCCCAGAGAAAAGAGATGATCGTCAGTCAGTTCGTGGGGATCAGACGAAGTGTGCTGTGGAGAATGAAAATGCTGTATGCCCTCCGGAATACAAGCTTTGTATGTCTGCCGGTTGTGATGATATGCTGGATCGTAGTGCAGATTATGTCTTCGATTCCGTCATTCAATTATTTTGTGGACATGACATGGTGGGTGGCACTGCTTTTTGGCGGTGTATTGACCGGGCTTGTTACAGTGGCATATGGTGCTGTCTGGAAATGTAATCTGCCGGGATTTCCACTCAGATATACGGAATAATATAGAAAAGGGCAGTAAGAAAAGAATTCCTGCATCATCAGATTTGACAAAAAGAAAAAAATCGGATACACTTTGTTAGGATTCAAACAATTAGAAAACTAACTAAAGGAGATTTGTTATGCAGGAGACACTTCATTATCTTTTGATGTCGGATCATTTGATGATTCAAAAAGCTCTGGTATCCCGCGTGAAGGATACCGGATTAACGCCGGGACAGCCGAAAGTCCTTGATTATCTGCTAAACCATGATGGAACGATTCAGAAAGAGATTGCTATGTTCTGTCATATTGAACCGGCGTCTCTGACTGTTTTATTAAACGGAATGGAAAAGAAAGGGTATATCGAACGAAGGAACGTCGGAAATAATCGGCGTTCTCTTTATGTATATCTTACAGAGAAAGGAAAAGAATATGCCGATCGTCTGAACCGGGAATTTGCCATAATTGAGGCCGGTGCGTTAAAAGGTTTTTCGGAAGCAGAGAAAGATCTGGTACAGGAACTGCTTAACCGGATATATGACAATATGGTAGAAATTTCAGCGAAAGAAGGCATAAAAAAATGAAACAATTAAAAAATATAAAAACAAGAACAGCAATGTATTTTATAGGATTATTTGTAATGACGATCGGTATCGCACTTTCTGTAAAATCGAATCTGGGTGTGTCTCCGGTCAGCTCCATTCCATATACAATGACTTGTGTCTGGGGAATTGAAATGGGTAAAGCGACCATTCTTTTTCATATCGTACTGGTTCTGATCCAGATCCTGTTATTGCGCAGGAAATTTAAACCGGCCCAACTGCTACAGATTCTGGTGGGCGTGGTATTTGGATATTTTACAAGCTTTTGTAATTACATGGTATCCTTTTTGCCGACGCCGGATAATCTGGGGATTCGTATCGTGATGGTTCTGGCAAGCACTGTGTTTGTGGCGGCCGTGAGATTGGAAAAATTCTGGCAAAACAGCTTGGTTTTCGATATTATGATTCGGAACTGATCCGGTTCTTCATGATTTTTTTGCGTGGTATGCCGGACCGTTAGAGCAGTCAGAGCTTCCTAAGGTTGATCAGCTTTTCCAAAAGGAATCCCAGTTGATCCGGGAGCTGGCACAAAAAGAATCATGTATCATTGTAGGTCGTCTTGCTAATTATATTTTAAAGGATCTGCCGGCGGCTTATCATGT
>ENA-UOJI01002454-UOJI01002454.1-human-gut-metagenome-genome-assembly--contig:-P79-NODE-2454-length-10608-cov-11.246944_pt1 | contig 10608 bp, 9 predicted proteins | sample MGYA00242346_ERZ723893 | MGnify/ENA metagenome assembly ERZ723893 | reverse complement strand
AGGCTTACAAAGCCGCGCGATATTTTGTGAAAATCCTTTCCCCGCTTAACCTGTAAAAAATTAATGAAAACAAAAAAGGTGAGCTGCCTTTGTTCCAGAGATTTCAGGTTGAAGCTCAGCTGGACAAGCTGCATGACACCAATGTTCAGCTGGAATCGGGCGGTTATCTGGTTATCAACCCCACGGAGGCGCTGGTTTCAATTGATGTCAACTCCGGCCGCGCAACCAAAGAAAAAGACCTGGAGGAAACCGCACTCAAAACCAATCTGGAAGCAGCCGACGAAATTGCCAAACAACTGAGAATGAGAAATCTGGCCGGGTTGGTCGTGGTCGATTTTATTGATATGGAAGAACAGAAAAACAATCTGGCGGTTGAAAAGCGTATGAAAGAGGCCATGAAAAAAGACCGGGCACGGATTCAGATTGCCAAGATGAGCTGTTTCGGCTTGCTGGAAATATCGCGCCAACGGATGCATTCCTCTTTCTTTGAAAGCAATTATCAGGTTTGCCCGCACTGCCACGGCAAAGGAATTGTCCGCACAATCGAATCGGGAGCGGTTTTTGTGCTGCGCTGTATTGAGGAAGAAGGCATTAAAAACCGCTGTTCACGGATTAACCTCTATCTGCCCAGCGAGTTTGCCCTTTATCTGCTGAATCAGAAGCGCAAATGCGTCAGCGATTTGGAACAGCGTTACAATATGGAAGTGATTATCTGCGCCGACGACTCAATCAAGAACATTGCCGACCTGAGAATTGAACGCATTAAAGCGGTTAAAACTCAGGATAAGGAAGAAGATAAGGAAGAAAACGGAACGGAAGAAAGCAGTTCTCCGCGCAACAGCCGCCGTCAGCCGAACAAAGGTGACCGGAAACCGCGCATCAAAGAAGAAACGGCTGCCGAAGACACACCGGTTCAGGAAGATGCAGCCGATACGGCGGAAGCTTCCGAAAGCGTCAAAGAAAACAGGAACGAAGACGGGCAGGAAAACGAGGGACGCCGCAGCAACCGCCGGCGTGACCGACGCAACAGATTTGACCGTCGCAACAACCGCCGCCGCGATCGCCGCAACTATAATGACAACGGTGACAACGAAAACAACGGCGAAACAAAAAAAGAAAAAGCGGAAGCGGTCATCTTGTATAACAGCCATGAAGATATTAAGTCTCCCAATGTTGCCGCTGCGGAAGACAATTCCGCAGAGAAGGCCGAACAGAAAGGAAAAACAACCTGGTGGAGAAAATTAATCAAAAGCTGACCGGCAGCAAAAAGAACACCGTATCAAGGCTAATCATCGGCTTCTGGCTGATATTAGCCTTTTTGCCGTTAAGAGATGCCTTGGGACAGATGAGCATCATTTCCGATGAAGAGACCGAACAATATCTGGCCAAAGTTATCCGTCCGATTTTTCAAACTGCCGGTATTCCGTTTAACCGCAATAAAATTTATATTGTCAATGACAACAGCCTGAATGCCTTTGTCGGCGACGGCAACAATCTGTTCATCCATACGGGGACGCTGCTGAAAGCAGATAACACCGACCAAATCAGCGGCGTTTTGGCGCATGAAACCGGACATATTCTCGGCGGGCATATTCTGCGTCAGAAAATAAAAAACCAGAGTATGCAGGAAGCCAGTCTGGCGTCTCTGGTTCTGGCCGGAGCTGCGGCCGCAGCCAGCGGCCGGGGTGACGTGGCCGTCGCCGTCATGCTGGGGTCACAGAGCTCCCTGCTCTCCAATTATATGGCTTACCGGGTCGAAGAAGAACGCAGCGCCGACAATGCCGCCGTGAAACTTCTTTACAAAAGGCAGACATCACCGCAGGGACTGCTGCAATTTATGAAAAAAATTCAAAAACAAAACGCGTTAAACGGAATTGAAGAAAGCGACTATTTCAGAACCCACCCGGTCACGAGCGAACGTGTCCGCTTTCTGGAGCAGGCGGTCAAACAATCACCCTATCATCAGGATCATTCTCTGGACAATGAATTTCAACGCATAAAAGCCAAATTATACGGCTTTCTGCAAGAACCGGCACAAACATTCAGGCGTTATCCGCCGAGCGATACGTCAATCGCCGCCCGTTATGCCCAAGCCGTTGCTTATTTTAAGCAGCTCAATTTCGGCAAAGCTCTGAGGATGATTGATGCCTTATCGGCCGAAGAACCGGACAATCCTTATTTTTATGAACTGAAAGCGCAAATTTATATGGAACAGGGCAATCTGAAAGCGGCCAAAGAAGCTTACGGCAAGGTTCTCAAACTTCGTCCCGACGCCGCACTGCTGCAGGTTGACTGGGCTCAGGCGGCTTTGGCGGTTTCTCCGTCGCCGGCAGAATTGAAAAACATTATTGCGGTCTTAAACCGCTCTTTGCAGCAACGCCCTTCGGCCATGGGCTGGCTGCTGCTGTCTCAGGCTTATGACCAAAACGGTCAGACGGCTTATGCCGAATATGCGGCTGCGGAATATTCGCTGCGAATCGGTGCCGCCGATATTGCCAAAAGGCAGGCCGAAAATGCCCAGCGTAAAAACCCGCCGTCAGCACTGCGGCTGAAATTGGACGATTTGCTGCGCCGGATAAAAAACACCTATCCCGATTTAAATGAAATAAAGCAACCCCGAAAGCGCGGCTGATTTTCCGGACTTTACGGTTTAGGTTTAGACCGCTTTCCCGTCAGTTTTTCTTTTTAAGTTCTTCCATAAAGTCCTGAGCGGACTGCGGCGCGCGATAAGTCAGATTACGCGGGCGAACAAAGCTCGGAATGTCATCGTCGCTGTCCGCAGGGCCGGCAATTACTTCGCTTTTGACATCTTCATCAAAATTTGGCAGCGGCACATTCATTTTCGCCTGATAGAGACAGTCCATTCCGCTGACGGGCTGGTAGAACTCATCCAATCCCCGGATATTTTCATGCATTCCGGTATAAAGAAAGCCGGCCGGATTTTGACGGCTGTATATCTTCGCAACGATTTTTCGCTGAATTTCGGGTGAAAAATATTGCAGGACATAGCGGCAGAAAATTACGTCATAACTGCCGCTGAGCGTCAGTTCGTCCATCAGATTGTAACGGCGGAATTCCACCATGGAAAGGATGTCGTCATTAAGCTGCCACTGCCCCTGATCCTGATGAAAATTTTCCAGAATCTGGCGCATATTCAGCCCCATCTGGACATCAAACTGGCTGAACAGCCCTTTTTGCGCCTTACCGATCGAATAACTGGAAATGTCGGTGCCGATAATGTTTACATTCCAGTCTTTAACGCCCAGAAGCTTGTGCTTAACCGCCATGGCAATCGAATATGCCTCCTGTCCGGTCGAACAGCCGAGGCTCCATATCCGCAGCTTTTTGGAACTGCGGTTGATTTCCCGCAGCTGCGGCAGCAGATAATTCTCAAAAGCTTTAAATACCGGATAGTCACGGTAAAAATAAGTGTCCGACAGGGTCAAGGCCTCAATAACCTGCCACAGCATGGCTTTCTGACCGATTTTTAGCTCGGCAATCAAATCTTCAACCGAAGCATAACCCTTTTCACAGATAAAATTATAAAGTTTTTTATCGATGATGAAATATTTGTCGTTGGACAAATCCCAACCGGCATATTGTCTGAGAAGGCTTAACACATATTCAAAATCGCTCTTTTTCATCGTTTTTTCCTAAACCAGGCCGAGTATTGACAATTTGCTGATTATGATTTCTTCGTCAAAGGGTTTCAGCACATAGTCGTCAGCACCGCCGTCCAAAGCCTCTTCTATTTTTTCAATATCCAGCAGCGATGAACAGAAAATTATTTTAGGCTGTTTCTCAAGCCGGGAATTGCGGATTTTATACATGGCATCAATACCGTCGAGCACAGGCAGACGATAATCCATAATCACCAAATCAAACTCGTTGAGCTGGCATTGTTCGACGACTTCTTCGCCGTCTTCGGCTTCGGTCACGTCAAAGCCCAGATTTCCCATAATCTTGGCAAAAAGCATTCTGATTATTTTAGAGTCATCGGCGACCAAACATTTTGCCATTTTATTCCCCCTGCTCCATCATCAGGCCGAATGCCGGCGTTTCAATAAGCCTTATTACCTGTTTCTGCGAAATCATAAGGCTTTTCAGATAGAACACCGGAGCATACTGGGCCATATTTTCCGGGCGGCCGCCCGACAAAACCGTTTTGATGTTTCTGATTTTTTCCGCAGACGGCGGCGTTTCGCAATGGGTTATGACAGCCAGCCGGCCGCCGACTTCGCGGGCTTCGATTTTGCCGCCTTTAATCAGCATGTCCGCCGCAATCATAATTCCGACCAGCGCCTGCCGGGCAAAAGCTGCCGAGTGAAGCTCCAGTTCCAGCGACAGCGGATAATTGCGGCTGCCAAGCGTTTTCAGATAATTTTCCGCAGCCGACTTTACCTGCCCGAAATCTTCAAGGTTGGCGTTGCTCAGGCCGAATGCCAGGCGGAAAAACTTCAGACGGGCAGAAAGAACCGAAGAGCTGACTTTGAGAATCGAACGGATATCATCCAGAAAGTCCATATCTCCTTCTTCAAGAAGTTCCACCGCATTGGACACGGCACCGACATTGCCGATGACATCATGGCTGATACGGGTGCAAATCAATTCGGCCAATTCGGTTTCTGATAAAATATCGTTCATCATATCCTCTAAAAACTATACAAATCGGTATTCATAAACTTCTGATCTTCACGCGACATCCGGGTGTAATCCAGTTCCCGCAGCATCGGATCTTCCAGAATCAGGCGCCCGGTGCCGGCCTGAAGATAAGGCTTGTTGCCGCCCAATCCCCAGATGACGTCATCTTTATTATCGGGTGTACCATACTTTTGGTTAATTTTTTTCCAAAAATCATAAACTTTTATATTCCGCAGATAAATCTGCTTCTGACTGTTGCCGGTGATTGCGGTTGCCGCTTCGCTTTTGTATGAAATGCGGTAGGCTTTGTTATTGGTGAAAGTGCTGGTAAAATAGACTTCGATTTCCTCTCGGGTGTCAAACTTGGAATAAGTGGTGCGCTCCACATACTGATAGCCGTTTTTCTTTGCCATTTGGATAACGCAGTTTTCCAAACGCTCATAGCCGACGACGCCGGATGCGCGGCATTTGTCTTCATTGCGCCAGCGGATAAAATTCGGAATATCCAGCTTTTGCACCGTGCGGCGGAAACCGCGGCGGGTAAGAATATCATCAATCTGTTTGAAAGACATGCGGAGCATGGCGCCGGAAATATCAAAAACCGAGGCATTGGAACGCCGCACGGTTTTTTTAGACTTTTCAACCAGATTTTCAAGATTGACTTTTCCGGTTTGTTTTTCTTCATCACCGGCCGCTTTGGCAGAATCGGCCTCTCCGAGCGGCGATTTGATTTTGGAAATCCAGGTTTCTTCGACTTTCGGCAGCGGAATGACCGAATCTTCCGTTGACGGAGCATTGGCCTGCAGGTTATCGGTCAGGGTTTTATTTTTATCAACGACCGGGGCGGTTTCCTTTTCTGCCGGAGCCGCCGGAAGAGATGATGACGCTGGCGGCGGAGGAGGCGTGGCCGCCGAAGGAGCTGCGGCCGGCATCGGCGTGGACTGAGGTTCACCGTCCAAAGCGTCAAAGTCCAGATTTTCAAAATTCATATCTTCTTCGTCAAGCAATTTCGGCGAAGCAAGCAGCGTTTCCCCCGACGAAGGCATCGCCGCGGCATCGGCTTCCGCCGCAGCCGCTTCGGGATACAACAACGGATCATACTCTTCGCTGGCAAAGCAAAGAGCGGGAAAAAGCAGGGCACTGGCTGCCCAAATGATTAAAACTGGCTTCATATCACAGAATCGCTTCATCTAAGATTTTTCCCAGTATAGCTTTTTTTTAATATAATTCAAACGCTATACGCAGGTTATCAATAAGTTAGAAATCTTTTCAGGGTTTACTTTTGGCAAATTACTGCTATAAAAAAACAAAATTAAGGAAAGACAATGACCCGACAAGCTATTCATATTATCGGCGCCGGGCTGGCCGGTTCGGAAGCCGCCTGGCAGATTGCCGAAGCCGGAATTCCGGCGATTATCCATGAGATGAAGCCGCAGAAATTCTCTGCCGCGCACAAAAATCCGAACTGCGCGGAACTGGTTTGCTCCAATTCGCTGCGGTCAGATGATTTTGAACATAACGCCGTCGGCCTGCTGCATGAAGAAATGCGACGCTGCGGTTCCCTGATTATGGCCTGTGCCGACGCCACCAAAGTTCCGGCCGGAGGAGCGCTGGCGGTTGACCGCGACGGTTTTGCCGCCATGGTAACGGAAAAGCTCAGCGGGCATCCGCTTATTCGGTTTGAAACCGGTGAGCTGACGGAACTTCCTCCCGAAACGTGGGGCGAATCGATTATTGCCACCGGACCGCTGACCAGCGAAAAACTGGCAGACGCCATTTTAACGGAAGTTGACCGGCAGTCCCTCTCCTTTTACGATGCAATAGCTCCGGTGGTTTACAAGGAGAGCATTGACTTCAGCAAAGCGTGGTATCAGTCCCGCTATGACAAAGGCGACAAACTTGATTACATCAACTGCCCGCTCTCCAAAGAACAATATTATCAGTTTGTCGATGCTTTGCTGAAAGCGGAAAAGGCCGAATTTCACGACTGGGAAGAAGTGCACTATTTTGACGGCTGCCTGCCGATTGAAGTGATGGCGGAAAGAGGCATCGAAACCTTGGTTTTCGGCCCGATGAAACCGGTGGGACTGACCAATCCGCACAGTTCAGAAAAACCTTATGCCGTGGTTCAGCTGCGGCAGGACAACAAGGAAGACACGCTGCGCAATCTGGTCGGTTTTCAAACCAAGATGAAATACGGTGAACAAAAACGAATTTTTCAAATGATTCCCGGGCTGGAAAAGGCGGAGTTTGCCCGTTTCGGCGGCATTCATAAAAATACTTTTATCAAAAGCCCGCTGCTGCTTGATGCTTATCTGCGGCTCAAAAGCAAACCTCACCTGCGGTTTGCCGGACAGATTACCGGCTGCGAAGGATATATCGAAAGCGCCGCAGTCGGCCTGATGGCCGGTTATTTTGCCGCCGGACAGCAGCTAGGGACAGACCCGCTGCCGCCGCCCAGAACAACGGCTCTCGGTTCAATGCTCAGTCATTTAATCGACGATACGAATATTGAAAATTTTCAGCCGATGAATATCAATTTCGGTATTTTTCCGACTATCTCGGGAGAAACGACCGCCAACGGCAAATTCCGCAAACTGAAAGGCGCCGACCGAAAGCAGGCCTATTGTCAAAGGGCGCTGGCCGATCTTGACGTCTGGCTGGAGAAACGCCGATGAGCGACATGCGCCACAAACAACAAAAGGACGAAAATTTTCCGGTGGCTTCTTTTTTGTTGGGAAAAGAAAACCGGAAAATTGTTACCGCTTACTATAACTTTGCCCGCTACGGCGATGACATTGCCGATAATCCGGACTTGTCCGAGGCGGAGAAGACCAAACGCCTGGAACAACTGGAACAGGCTTTATACGGGAAAGCAGAGCGCGAAACGGAAGCTCATCAAATTGCCGAACCGCTGCGAAAAGCCTTCATAGCGGAGAATCTGAGTTTTTCGCTGGCCAGTGATTTGCTGACTGCTTTTCGGCAGGACGCTGCCTGTTTCCATTACGAAACCTGGGGGCAGCTGATGGCTTATTGCCAACATTCCGCGGTGCCGGTAGGACGTTTTCTGCTCGCTCTGCACAATGAAAACCCGTCAACTTATCTGCCGGCCAATGCCTTGTGCGCCGCGTTGCAGATCGTCAACCATGTGCAGGATTTAAAATATGATGCAAAAACATTAAAGCGGGTTTATATTCCCGATGAACTATTCCGCCGGTTTGACGTTTCTCCCTCTGCACTGACCAGAGCCAAAAGTTCCAAAGCGCTTAAACTGCTGGTTAAAGAAATAATGTTTCGTGTTCGCGGACTGATGGAAGATGCGGCGATTTTACCGTCGATTGTGCGGAATCTGCGGCTGAGACTCGAAATCTGCGTTATCTTTTCCTTAACCAATATTATGGTAAAAAAAATATTAAAAGGAGATGTTTTGGCCGATACAGTCAGGCTGAACAAACGCGACTGGTTCTGCGCCACGATTGGCGGCATTTGCAGAGGTTTGCTCACCCGGCACAAAACTTTGACTAATAAAGGTTTGTAAATGAACGATATTAAAGCGATTGTAAAAAAATCAGGAACTTCATTTTTCTGGAGCATGCGGATGCTGCCGAAGGCCAAGCGCGAGGCTATGTATACCATTTATGCTTTCTGCCGGCATATCGACGATATTGTTGACGGCGACAGCGACATGAGCGAAAAACAGGAACTGCTTCAGGCCTGGCGCGAAGAACTGGACAATATTTACGACAAGAAGGTTCCCGCTACCGAAATCGGCCGCCGCATTTATAAAAACTGTATGCGTTTCAAACTGCCGAAAGAAGAATTCATGAAGCTGATTGACAGCATTTCGATGGATATTCCCCAGCCGCTGCAGGCCCCTTCGCTTAACGAATTTTATGCCTACTGCCGCGGGGTTGCCGGAGTTCCCGGAAATTTATCGCTGCGTATTTTCGGCTGTGCCGATGAGAAAATTATCAACGACTTGGCCACCACGCTGGGCAATGCGTTACAGATTACCAATATTCTGCGCGACGTGAAAGAAGACGCAATGAGCAATCGCCTTTATATTCCGCGGGAATTTTTGCAAAAAGCCAATATCTCATCAAAAGATCCGCGCAGCGTGGTGGTTGACAAGAATTTGGCCGTTGCCCGCGAAGAGCTGGCTAAACTGGCTGACGCCGATTTTAAAAAGGCGGATGTTTTGATTCAGAAACTTGACAAAAAGACCGCCCGCCCGGTCAAAATGATTGCCGCCATCTACCGCAAATATTTTGACATCATGCAAAACCGCGGCTGGGAAGTCATTTCACCCAAACCGCAGCTCAGCAAAATGAAAAAGCTGACTTTAGCGCTGCGCGCTTACTTCGGAAAATAATGCCGAAAATGCGGCCGACATATCACATTATCGGCGGCGGAGCGGCCGGGTTGAGCGCGGCGCTGTATCTGGCCCGGAGACATCCGGATTATCACATTACCGTTTATGAAGCGGCAGGACACCCCGGCGGGCGCGCCTATTCTTTTGTGGCCGCCGACTGGCAAATGTCGCTGGACAATGCCACGCATGTTATTTTGGGCGCCAATACCTGCTGCCGTCGCTTTGCTAGCAAAGATTTTTTCCGTTCCGACATTACTTTCCGGGATATCAACCAAAACAAAACCCTGCGGCATTGGCTGTACTGCCGCGAAGAAATTGCCGAAGCGGTCTTTAACACTGCTTTTGCCGACATCAGCGGCAGGCAATGGCTGAATATTGCCCGACAGCTGTTTCCTTTTACACCGGGAAAATTCAAGGCCGGCTTTTCGTGCGGCGACTTATCCGGCCGGCTGATTGACAAAATGTCCGCTTCCCTCAAAGACATTCGCTGCGGCTGGAGGCTTACCGGTTTCAAAGAAAAAGACAAACAGCTCTGCGAACTTTGGTTCGGCAGGCGAAAAGTTAACGTAAAACCTCAAGACAGAGTTGTTTCCGCCTTGGACAGCTATCACTACGGACAGCTATTCGATAGTTTCCGGTTTGATTATCATACCATTATTAACATCTATTTCCGCACCAGTATGCAGATAACTCTTCCCGGCGGAAACAACATGCTCGGTCTGATCGGGGGAACAGCGCAGTGGCTGTTTTCATCGCCGGGACTGCTGGCCGTTACCATCAGCAATGCAGACCATATCCGTATCAATGACGATATGCTGGCACGGCAGGTTTGGGGAGAAATTTGCCGGATTCGGGAAAGGGAAGCCGCTTTTATGCCGGATTATAAAGTTCTGCGTCATAAAAGAGCAACCATCAAACAAGACCGCCTCAATAACAGCCGCCGTCCCGACACAGCGCAAACCCGCTGGCTCAATCTGCAAATCTGCGGTGACTGGACAATGAAAAATTACCCCTGTTGTTTAGAAACGGCCATTCGCTCGGCTTATCGCCTGAAATAAGCTTTAGTTTTAATTTCTTTAGCGCGAACAAAGTTTGCGTCTTATTATATATTGACATCGTGTATCATCTATGCTAATCTGAGAACAGGCTTTGAATTAGTTATAGAGGTGTATCATGAGACGTCTTCCTTGCTCTGTTGCTCTCGCCGCGGCTCTGCTGCCTGCCGGCGTATTCTTTCATGCAGATACGGCGGTCGCCTCTGACACCAGCCTCATAGATATGAATCAAGACCTAGCCTTAATTCATTCGCCTCGGTCCGTTCCCAATCCGGAGCGGACTGTTTCTCCTTTCCAACCCTTTAAGCTGGCCAAGGTTCATTTTGTTGTCGATACCGCCGACAAAATCGGCTTCGATGACATCGAGCAGTCTTTTGACCATAACAATGCGCAGCGCTGCAAAGATTTAGGCTTTGCCCAAACTGCCGCCTGTGCCGCTAATCAGTTTAAGGCAAGGCTCTGTCCTTATGACGACGCCTATTATGACCGCTGCTGTGACAACGACTATAAATACACCAAGGGCGAATGTTCTTATCCTAA
>ENA-UOJI01002447-UOJI01002447.1-human-gut-metagenome-genome-assembly--contig:-P79-NODE-2447-length-10633-cov-6.417659_pt1 | contig 10633 bp, 10 predicted proteins | sample MGYA00242346_ERZ723893 | MGnify/ENA metagenome assembly ERZ723893 | reverse complement strand
ATTCTTCATGGCGCAAATATACAAGTATTTCTTTAGATAATAACAACAGTATATGTTATTTGTTTTTTATTTTTGTAGTTATTTTAAGAATAAAACAATAGAATGGAGAATAACAGATCGAGAATTCAAGCTTGGTTAGAGGCGGCACGTCCGAAAACGTTGCCGGCATCATTTAGTCCGGTATTAGTTGGGTGTGCGCTGGCTTACAGGGATGGAGTATTTAAATTGGCTCCGGCGATCCTTTGTGTTTTGGTGGCTTTACTTGCCCAGATAGCCAGTAATTTTGCCAATGATTATTTTGATTTTAAGAAGGGGGCGGATAAGGAGGACCGGTTAGGCCCGGAGCGAGCGGTGGCTTCCGGTTGGATAACTCCTAAGGCAATGCTATGGGGGACTTTTATCACGTTGGGGCTTTCTTGTCTATGTGGCTGTTTCTTGTTTTTCTTTGCCCGCTGGGAGCTCATCGGTGTAGGAATTGCTATTGCGATTTGTGTCTTGGCTTATTCAGCAGGGCCATTTCCTTTGGCTTATAACGGGCTGGGGGATGTGTGTGTCGTATTGTTTTATGGGATTATTCCGGTTTGTTTTACGTATTATGTACAAGCATTATCGTTTTCCTTATTGTCATTCTTGCTTTCGTTGTCATTGGGGCTGTTGTCCGCTAATATTTTGATCGTGAATAATTACCGGGATTATGAGCAAGATAAGGCGGCTCGTAAACGGACTACGATTGTGCTATTCGGGCGTACGTTCGGGTTGGTAACTTATTTGCTGAACGGTATATTGGCTTTTTTGATCACGCTGCCTTTATTGATGGATGCCTCACCTTGGCTTGTTTGTTTATTCGCGGCTTTTAGCGTGTTGTTTGCCGCCACATGGCTGGAGATGAAACAGTATCAAGGCCGTGAGCTTAATAGAACTTTAGGGCATACGGCACGGAATGTATTTATCTATGCCGTGTTGCTTTCAGTTGTATTGTTATTTGGTTCTTAAGATGTGCCGTGCTTTGAACAATCGCTTGGCCTCATGGAGATTTTTCTGTATGTATTTGGACAGGATAATCAATGTAACCGCTACGATAATCAGTAAGATTCCTAAAGCGAGGTGAGGGGTGAAAGGCTCTCCAAAGACTAAAACACCTACGCAGACGGCTGTCACGGGTTCTGTTGCTCCCAGTACGGAAGTTAGGGTGGAACCGATATGGTGTACGGCTTGTACCAATGTAATGTTAGATACTACGGTTGGCAAGAAGGCTAATAAGACGAGGTTAATAAAAGAGGGCAGGTCTGGAATGGGTTGGATTCCTGTTCCTGCCTGTGCTTTTATGAAAAATAAAGAGGTACTGACGATAAATACATAGAACGTAAGTTTTCGTCCCGGCATATCATGTACCCTCGATTTATTGACGGTGACGATATAGAGGGCATAAGCGACGGCGGAAAGTAATACGATGATTACGCCTAGCCCGTTTAATCGCATCTCTCCTCCATCAATGGATAGACGGGCTACTCCACAAATAGCGAGCCCGATCGCCAAGAGCGTAATCCATGATGTTTTTTCTTTGAATACAAACAGCATGAATAGGGTTACGAATATCGGATAGGTGAAATGTAGAGTCGTGGCGATTCCCGCCGCCATAAAATTATAGCCCCAAAACAGGAACATTGCCGAGCCTGTATAAAAAGCACCCAATAAAATCAATATCGGTAGGTTTCGCATCTCTGTTCTGAAAGATTCCTTTTTTGCTAGAAGCATACCCGATAAGGCGATGGCCGCGAATAAGAAACGATAGAACAATATCGAATCAAACCGCATACCCTTCTCCATAAGAGGCAATGTAAACAAAGGGATTAAACCGAATGTAACAGAAGTCGCTATTCCATAAGCGAAACCTTTTAGATTATTATTCATATTATACTTTTTGATAAAATGACCGCAAACATACAAAAAAGTCTTGAAATAACATGGGGTTAAAATGCCCCTGCTACTTTTGTGGCATTATATGCTAAATGTATAAAGAGAAGGAATCGCTCTCTTACTAATAATGTAAATAAGAACTTTCATCAATGTGAAATATCCTCTATCGTCGGATTATGGCAAGTCATACCTCCATCAGAGATGATAGTCTGTCCGGAAATGTAACGGGTTAAATTGATGACGCCAGCTTTGCTCATACCATAAAGAGTTCCCCGGAAATCTCCTGTCAATCCTCCAATGGAGGCTACGTTTACGATGCTTCCTTTTCCTTTTACGGTCATTGAAGGGGTCGCTAGCATGTCCAATGCCGCTTGCTCCGCCGGTAATAAGTGCTGTTTGTCTATCTAAAATTTCTTTTCTTGAAAACATCCTTTTCCTGTCGCTTGTTTTTATCAAAAATGATACTTATGAGATATTTCTTTATTTTATTTGCGATTGCCGGCTTGCTTATTAATCCTTCCGCTGCAGAGGCTTGCACCGGTATTACCTTAAAAAGCAAGGACGGTACGACTATTGTAGCACGTACGATAGAATGGGGTGGAAGTAATTTGAACAGCCAGTATGTCGTGGTTCCAAGAGGATACACCGAACGATCGTATACTCCGAATGGGGTTGATGGAATGACTTTCACGGCACGTTATGGATATGTGGGCTTGGCAGTGGAGCAAAAGGAATTTATCGCCGAAGGACTCAATGAGGTTGGGTTATCGGCTGGATTGTTTTATTTTCCAAAGTACGGTGAATATGAGAAATATAATGCCGCAGTTCGGGATAAAAGTATCTCTGATCTGCAATTAGTGTCTTGGTTGTTGGGGGAATGTTCAAATGTAGAGGAGGTGAAAGAGGCTGTTAAGAAAGTGCATGTTATCAATATAGATCCCCGTGCGTCTACCGTTCATTGGCGGTTTGCCGAGCCGTCGGGACGTCAACTGGTTCTTGAGATTATTAAGGGTGAGCTACACTTCTATGAGAATACGTTAGGAGTTCTGACTAATTCTCCCAGTTTCGAGTGGCATCTGACGAACCTGAATAATTATGTTAATCTTTTCCCGGGTACGGCCCCCAATCAACAATTAGGAAATATCGAGTTGTCTTCATTTGGTGCGGGAAGCGGTTTCCTTGGGATTCCGGGTGACGTAACTCCACCGTCACGTTTCGTTCGTGCGGCTTTTTACCAAGCTTCGGCCCCACAACAAGAAACCGCATTGGAAACGGTTTTCCAGTGTTTCCAGATATTGAATAATTTTGATATTCCCGTAGGGATCGAATTCCCATTAGGGCAAGTACCTTGCGATATACCGAGCGCTACTCAATGGACTTCGGTTACGGATATGCGAAACCATGTGATTTATTACCGTACGATGTACAATAGCGTTATTCGGAATATAGATTTACGTTCCATTGATTTCTCCACGGTTCGTTATCGTGCGGTATCCATGGATGGGACGAAGCGACAAGCGGTTGAAACGATCAAAATAGAATAGGGCAGTGAGCTCTTTGGGGGATATCTCGTAAGTCAATAGGATAGGTGATAAAACTCAATGGAATAGGAAACATAACTCAATGGATTACGTTCCCTATTCTATTGGGTTTCGACTGATGATCTAAATCTTATAATAGTAAACCTGCCGCAACTACCTCCGCAACCGCGTCACCTTTTAGTACAGATACTAAAGCTAGGCCAAAATTGAATACCAAGCCCGGTCCTCTACCGGTTACTACATTTCCATCTACCTCGACAGCCTCGCCTGTTACGGTGGCACCAATCAATTTCGGTTCGAACCCGGGATAACAAGTGGCTTTGCGACCTTTTAACAAACCTAGACCGCCTAATACCATCGGAGCTGCGCAGATAGCCGCTACGATACGTCCTTCACGGTATTGTTGTAATAAGACTTCTTTCACCGGTTCCGAATTGTTCAAGTTGGATGCTCCGGGCATGCCTCCGGGTAAGATCAAGGCATCAGCATCCGAAAGATCGATTTCGGTAAATGTGGCGTCAGCCGTATATTCCATATTGTGAGCGCCAATCACTTTACGGTCGTCTGTGATGGAGACTGTTTTCGTGTCTATACCTCCGCGACGCAAAATGTCTACGGTTCCCGTGGCTTCCATTTCCTCGAAGCCATTCGCTAAGAATACGATCGCTTTCTTCATAAGATTCAATTATTTAAATTTGTACACGTAAGTAATAGTACCACTCTGGTTATTAGCGCCGCTGATACTGTTGAACTTCGCCTTTCGAGCCGCGTCCAAAGCGCTTTTACGCATGGAGGCGTTGTCGATATTAGTTCCCCGGCCTACCTCGGCAAATATAACGTTGCCTTTCGGATCTACGGTTATATTGATAACAATACGCCCCTCCTCTTGGATCGTGTAAGCGGGACGAGGGAGACCTCCGGCACCAATGGAACGGCCGTTCAAATTAAATGATCCGTAACCGCCTACGCCTTCATTCGCCCCATGATCAGAGTTACCGAACGGACTTCCTTGGTTACCGGTTCCGCTTTCAGCGTCGCCTTGGCTGTTACCCTCGGCGTTTCCCATACCAAAAGCTCCGGCCACCTTGTTGCTAATGGCTTGTTCCTTCTTGCGGCGTTCCTCGGCCAGACGATTCTTCTCGGCTTCTTCCCGGCGGATACGTTCTTTCTCCTCCTCTTCTTTCCGTTTCTTCTCAGCCTCTTGTTTCTTGCGTTTCTCTTCCTCTTTCTTCTTTTTAGCGTCCTCAAGGGCTACGCTTTCCTCGATATCTTGAGTGATGAGTTCCTGCTTGGGCGTTTCCACTTGCGGCTCCGGTACGGGAGGAGGGGGAGTGGTCGTTTCCTGAGGCGGTTCTTGCCCGGTATACTTGGGCTCGAACATTCCGGCGGCGGCATCTACATTCCCGAAATTAACGAGTACACCCCCGTCTTCATCCGGTACCTCGGTTTTCAATACGGTAAACCAAAGTATCAGTAGAATGACACCGTGAAAAGCAACGGTACCGATCAAACTGTATATGTCATCCTTATTCAGTCTCATATCTGTTATTTCTGCGGACGGGTGGCAAGCACCATCTTGAATTTATTCTCGTTCGCTATATTCAGTATCTTTACAATCTCTTTGTAAGGCACGGTCTCGTCGGCATATAAGGCGACGAACATCTCCGGTTCCTTCGCGTAACTATCTTGCAAGAAAGGAGTGATCTCATCAAATGAGACCTGTACCTCTTTTTGCTTTCCAAATGCCACGTAGTAATTCAAGTTCGCGTCTATCGTTACCCTCGTAAGAGGTTTCGCCGCTGTCTGCTTTTGCGCTTGCGGCAAGGTAACCTTGATGGCGTTCGGGATTACTACGGTAGAGGTAACCATGAAGAAGATCAGCAAGAGGAATATGACGTCGGTCATAGAGGCCATGCTGAACGCTTCGTTTACCTTTGTTCTTCTTTTTAGAGCCATAATTTTTTATAATTGAAAATTGAAAATGGAGAATTGAAAATTAAATAGAGGAGAGTTGGCTCATCTTCAATTTTCAATTCTCCATTATCAATTAATTAGCCGGTTCATTTAATAAATCCATGAATTCCATCGTACGAGCCTCCATCTTGTTCACGACGTTATCTACTTGAGATACCAGATAGTTGTACGCGAACAATGTAATGATACCAACTACCAGACCGCCAACGGTTGTTACCAAGGCCTCATAGATACCGCCGGATAATAGGGAGACATCAACATTGGTGCCTGCGTTTGCCATATCGAAGAAAGCACGTACCATACCGGTTACCGTCCCAAGGAAACCAAGCATGGGAGCTCCGGCGGCGGTCGTCGCGATCAAGGGGAAACCTTTTTCCAGTTTAGCGATCTCCAAATTTCCGACATTCTCGATCGCTACGAGTACATCGTTCATCGGACGGCCCAAACGGGTAATACCTTTCTCGATCATACGGGCGGAAGGCGTGTTGGTGCTCCTGCATAAATTGAGAGCCGAGTCCACTTTTCCCTCGTGAATATAGTCTTTGATACGATTCATGAACGTCTCGTCTTCTTTTCCCGCACGGCGAATGATGATCAGACGTTGAACAAAAATATAAATAGCCATCAGAGAGAGCAGTAACAATACCACCATAATCCAACCTCCCTTAAAGGCAAGGTCTATCACATTGATTTCCGCTTCCGTAGGAAGGGTTACAGCCGTTAAATCCGGCATTTGATCTGCCGCCTGAGAGCCCACGGCCTGTAGTGAAAGTAAAATACTCATCGTTTCGAATTATGAATTATAATTTATGATTTATAACTATAAACTGTCACTTGTCAACTATTCAAGCATGCCTTGTATAAAGCGATCGTCTCTTGCAAACCATGGTAGAGCGCATCACAAATCAAGGCATGGCCGATAGAAACCTCCTCCAGCCAAGGGATATTCTTGTTGAAGAAAGCCAGATTTTCTAAGTTCAAATCGTGTCCGGCATTTACGCCTAATCCTAAGTTTTTAGCTAATTGCGCGGCCTCGACAAAAGGAGCGATCGCTTTGTCACGATCTTCCGGATAATAGGTCGCATAAGGTTCCGTATATAATTCAATACGGTCCGTACCTGTTTTCGCCGCTAGCTCGATATTCGCCAAGTCTGTTCCGACGAAGATGGATGTACGGATTCCTTGTGAGGTAAAGGTGTCTACCAATTCGCTTAAGTAATCGAAATTGTCCTTTACGTTCCAACCTGAGTTCGACGTGATGGCATCCGGAGCGTCCGGAACCAGTGTGACTTGGGTCGGTTTTACCTTCAATACCAAGTCGATGAATTTATCACAAGGATAGCCTTCTATGTTAAATTCTGTCCGGATAAGAGGTTTTAGTCCATAAACATCGCTATAGCGTATGTGTCGTTCATCCGGACGGGGATGAACCGTAATTCCTTGTGCCCCGAATAATTCACAGTCTTGCGCCACTTTCAGCACGTTTGGCATATTGCCACCTCTCGCATTACGAATAGTAGCAACCTTGTTAATGTTTACACTTAAATTTGTCATTGTATATCGTATATCTTTTTTCTTTCATTACATTTGCACAAAAGTATCGGCAAATTTAGCAGGATTTAGGGAATTAACAGAATAATGTTGGTGAAAGATTTCATAACAAAGGAAATTCCGGTGTTAAAAAGTTTTGACACAGCGGAATATGCGTTGGCATTAATGGAGGATTTTAAACTCAAGCATCTTCCGTTATTGAGTGATAGCGCATACCAGTGTTTAGTGTCGGAAAAAGACTTATTGGCGCTGCCGGATCCTTCGGCTACGATCGGTGAGCCGGTTTTATTCGCTCCGGCGATTTCGGAAAATAGACATTTACATGAAGCGTTGGCAATGATAACCCGATATGGATTGAGCCTGTTGCCTGTGGTTTCCGTGGACGGAACTTATTTGGGGGCGATTACCCGGGATCGTTTGGTGGATGCTTTATCCGAGCTATGTAATGCGGAGGCGGCTGGAAGCGTGATCGTATTGGAAATGATGCCACAGGATTATTCATTAACGGATATCGCCCGTTTGGTAGAGGCGAATAATGCCCATGTCCTTAATTTGCTATCCCATCAAGATAAAGATACGGGCCGTCTGCTTATAACCCTTAAGATCGATTTGGAAGATGCCTCTCCCGTGATCCGTAGTTTCGAGCGTTTCAATTATACGGTGCTTTATCATTTTATGGAGAAGGGGATGGTGGATGATATGTTGCGGCAGCGGATGAATGAGTTATTACATTATATGAATATGTAAAGTAAGGAGCGTAGAATGAAAGTTGGAATATTTGGAAGTGAATATCAGATCGAGAGACAGAATCTGATTAAACGCCTGTTTGAGAAGCTTCGTGAACAAGAGGCTGATATTTATGTGGACAGCCCTTTTTATACATTCCTTACCGATGCTTTTGGTTTTGAGCCAGTGGTGAGCGGGCTATTAGTGGGTGATGAGTTTGATCTGGATATAGCCCTTAGCGTGGGAGGAGATGGTACGTTCCTTCGTACGGCGGCCCGGGTAAATAAACAGGATATCCCTATTTTAGGCATTAATACCGGACGGCTGGGTTTCCTTGCGGATGTCAGCAGTAATGAGGTTGAGGATACGCTGGATGAGATTTTTAAGAATTACTATAAGGTAGAGGAACGAACCCTCTTGCGTTTATATACGGAAGACCGTGCGTTTCGCGGATATAATTATGCCTTGAACGAGATCGCCGTGCTGAAGCGTGATAGTTCCTCGATGATTACGATTCATACATTCTTGAATGGGGAATATCTGACTTCTTATCAGGCGGATGGTTTGGTAGTGGCTACACCTACCGGTTCCACGGCCTATTCGATGAGCGTAAATGGGCCGATTATCGTCCCGCAAAGTAATAGCATTGTCTTGAGTCCGGTCGCTCCGCATTCCTTGAACGTGCGTCCGTTGGTGATTCCGGATTCAGATATAATAACGCTTCGGGTAGAGAGCCGGAATAAATATTTTCTGATCTCTTTGGATGGACGTTCGGAAATATTCCCGGCAGGTATCGAATTAAAGATGAGCAAGGCCGATTATACGACGAAAGTCATCAAGCGCTATAACCATACTTTTTATCAGACGCTTCGGGAAAAATTAATGTGGGGGGCAGATGTGCGAATGAAATAATATTGTGTGCGTCCAGTCTTTGTCCAAATAGTAGCGGATAGTATTGTATTTTGTAAGCTATTGATAAATAGATTATTCTGCATGAATGAACTGAACGTATCTTATGTCTTTTGTCCAGTTTTTCTATTATGGGGTAAAAAATAGGGGGTATTCGATGTCCAGCTATGTCCTCTATTTGTCCAGTGCCCTTTTTTGATACACGCTTTTTAACTCTTTACTTTTGTCGGCAGATTAAATCTAGCTTAATGGAAGTATTTTCAATTATTATTCCTGTCTACAATCGTCCGGAGGAGATAGACGATTTATTAAACAGTCTTACCCGGCAGACATATGTACATTTTGAGGTTATCGTAGTGGACGACGGTTCTTCTATACCTTGTGAGTCCGTAGTCAATGCCTATAATGACCGCTTGAGGATTCGCTATTTCTATATAGAGAATTCAGGCCCGGGCTTGGCTCGCAATCAAGGGGTACGTTATGCGGAAGGAGAGATCGTGATTGTCTTGGATTCGGATTGTATCGTTCCGGCCAGCTATCTGGAACAAGTACACGAGTCCTTGATGCGTTATAAGGTGGATGCCTTTGGTGGTGCCGACAGGGCGCATTCTTCTTTTTCCGCTATACAAAAAGCGGTCAATTACTCGATGACTTCTTTCTTTACGACAGGAGGGATCCGAGGAAGCCGGAGACATTTGGATACATTCTATCCTCGGAGTTTTAATATGGGAATGCGGAAAGAGGTGTATGAAGCCTTGGGTGGTTTCTCTGATATGCGTTATGGAGAGGATATAGATTTTAGTATCCGGATTTTTGCGGCAGGCTATAAATGCCGTTATTTTCCGGGCGCTTGGGTCTATCATAAGCGAAGAACAAATTTCGTCCAGTTTTTCCGGCAAGTATGGCATTCGGGGTACGCTAGGATTATCTTGTACCAGAAGTACCCGGAATCATTGAAATGGGTACATTGCCTGCCGGCCTTATTTGTGGTAGGTCTGCTGGGAGTATGTATTTCCGCTTTTTTCGTTCCAAAGGTATGGGGGCTATTGTTATTTTATATTTCGCTGATCTATTTTGACGCTTTAGTGAGAAAAAAGAACGGACTCGATGCGTTGTTATCTATCATAGCGGCTTTTGTCCAATTGATCGGATATGGGACAGGCTTTTTGGAAGCGATTTGGAGAGAGGGAATTCTAAGAAAGAAGTATTAAGATAATAAATACTATTTATATGAAGTTTGCGCTGCACACATCTACTGCCATAAGCTCGGTTCTAAAGGAGCCGGAGCATTTCTATGTAGATATTTATTATCTGATCATTTTAATCATCGTTACTTTTGCCCTACTTTTATTATCTTTTTTACGTTATCACCTTTATAAGACAAAAAAGGAGAAAGAACTGAGAGAAATAGCGAGTCTTGTGGATAAAAATGAAATCTTGATACAACGTTATAGTCGTGAGATGTCGCACATCAAGGAGCAATTGGAAGCGAAGGAGAAATGCTTGATGGAATACCAGCATGCGGCTCAGTGGAAAGCGCATCGTGACGTGGAATCCTTGATCAAGGAAAAGGAACGTTTGGCGAAGTGTTTGCTGGAACAGTTGGATACGTTCAAGAAGTTGAAGATACTTTCTAAATCGGAAACGATATTGCCGGATTCGGATTGGAGAAACTTGATCGAGATCGTAAATACTCTTTATGATGATTTTATAAGTCGTTTACGTGTCGCTTATCCGGATTTGACGGAGGATGCCATTCGTTTTTGTTGCTTGATCAAATTGCGGCTAACCTCGGCGGAGCTGATGTCAGTCTTGAATGTGACGAAGGACGCTATCTATAAACGCAAATTTCGTTTGAAAAAAGAATTGATGCCAGATGATGATCCTCGTTCCCTCGACGATTTCTTGGGAAGCTATTAGATCTGAACGAATAGTTTTCTTGTTAATAACTATGTTTTAGGGCATGATTTCGTTAAATCGAGTTAAGTGAATGAATTTTGCAAATAATTCAGTAT
>ENA-UOJI01002446-UOJI01002446.1-human-gut-metagenome-genome-assembly--contig:-P79-NODE-2446-length-10635-cov-14.613894_pt1 | contig 10635 bp, 8 predicted proteins | sample MGYA00242346_ERZ723893 | MGnify/ENA metagenome assembly ERZ723893 | reverse complement strand
CTGCCGCACCTCGCTCGCCGTATCGGCACTTAGAATTATGCGGTATTGCCTTTACGTTTTCTCTTGCAAATCTTGTTGGCTCTGCTCCCTCAATTTTCCCTCTTGCCAAGGGGCATAGAATACGATATAATAAAAAATAATTGTGCGGATTTATGCCCCTGTGGGATGGGCGGTGACGCACGGCAAATCAGGCGGCGCGGTATAGGCGCTGCCTATAGTTCGCCGCAACTGCGGTCACTGAAAAGGAGCGTCATCATGAAAGGTATCATCCTCGCCGGCGGTGCTGGTACCCGCCTGTACCCGCTGACCATGGTCACATCCAAGCAGCTTCTGCCTGTGTATGATAAGCCCATGATCTATTACCCGCTGTCTACCCTGATGCTGGCAGGCATCCAGGATATCCTGATCATTTCCACCCCAACCGATACGCCGCGCTTTGAAGCGCTGCTGGGGGATGGCAGCCAGTACGGCCTGCACCTGCAATATAAAGTGCAGCCCTCCCCGGACGGTCTGGCACAGGCCTTTATCCTGGGTGAAGAGTTTATTAACGGTGAGCCCTGTGCTATGGTGCTGGGCGATAATATTTTCTACGGCGCAGGTTTCTCCAAGCGGCTCAAGTCCGCTGCCGCCAACGCCGAAGCCGGCCGCAGCACTGTGTTCGGCTACTATGTCACCGATCCCGAACGCTTCGGTGTGGTGGCATTTGACGAAAACGGCCAGGCAACTTCCATTGAAGAAAAGCCCGCACAGCCCAAGAGCAACTATGCGGTTACCGGCCTGTATTTTTACAGCAAAGATGTGTGCGAAAAGGCAAAACAGGTAAAGCCCAGCGCCCGCGGCGAACTGGAAATTACCACCCTGAATGAGATGTACCTGCAAGAAGGCAAGCTGGATGTGCAGCTGCTGGGCCGCGGCTATGCCTGGCTGGATACCGGCACGATGGACAGCCTGGTGGAAGCCGCCGACTTTGTGCGCATGATCGAACAGCGCCAGGGCATCAAGATCTCCGCCCCGGAAGAGATCGCCTATAAATACGGCTGGATCAACCGCGGCAAACTGTTGGAAAGCGCCGAGCGCTATGGCAAAAGCCCCTATGGCCAGCACCTGCGCAATGTTGCCGATGACCGCCTGAAATATTGATGCGGTATAAAGAAAGAGGCACAAGATGAAAATTCTGATTACCGGCTGCCATGGACAGCTTGGAACCGAGCTGCAAAAACAGCTGGCTGATGAAGAATGCGCCCTTGGCCCGCTGCCGGAGCGCCTGCGCAAAGCAACGGTGATCGCCGTTGATGTGGATGAGCTGGATATTACCGACCGCGAAGCCACTGTGACCTATATCCGCCGCATCCAGCCGGATACCGTCATCAACTGCGCTGCTTTTACCAACGTGGATGGCTGCGAAACCAACCGCGATGCCGCTTACCGCGTCAACGCCCTTGGCCCGCGCAACCTGGCATTGGCATGCGAAAAGATCAATGCCCGCCTGATCCATATTTCTACCGACTATGTATTCTCCGGTACAGCCAACGGCGGTGTGGCGTTGGATGAAAGTGCCCTGCCCGCCCCCATTTCGGCCTACGGCCAGACCAAGCTGCTGGGCGAAACCTATGTGCAGCAGTTCTGCCGCCGCCACTTCATCGTGCGCACGGCTTGGCTGTACAGCTATTACGGCAAAAACTTTGTCAAAACTATGGTCAACCTGGCCAAAACGCATGACACCCTGAATGTTGTCAACGACCAGCTGGGCAACCCCACCAATGCGGTGGATCTGGCCTACCATATCTTAAAGCTGGCAGTCAGCCATGATTACGGCATTTACCACTGCACCGGCAGCGGCATTTGCAGCTGGTATGATTTCGCATCCGAGATCATCCGCCTGTCCGGCCTGCCGTGCACCGTAAAGCCCGTTACCAGCGCACAATATAAAGAGATGAACCCCAAATCCGCAGACCGCCCGGCATGGAGCGCACTGGAAAACCGCGCTCTGCGGTGCAGTGTCGGCGATGACATGCGCGACTGGAAAGATGCAATTCAGGACTTTTTTAATAATTGGGATGGTAAATAAATGAAAACTTATCTTGTTACCGGCTGTGCCGGTTTTATTGGCTCCAACTTTATCCACTATATGCTGGAAAAATACCAGGATATCCGCCTGGTCAACCTGGATAAGCTGACCTATGCCGGCAACCTGGAAAACCTGGAAGATATCAAGGACGATGCCCGCCATATCTTCGTCAAGGGTGATATCTGCGATAAGGCTCTTGTCACTGACCTGATCGCCAAATATGACCCGGATTACGTCATCAACTTTGCTGCCGAAAGCCACGTTGACCGCAGCATCCGCAACCCGGAAATTTTTGTTGAGTCCAATGTTCTGGGTACCGTTAACCTGCTGCAGTGCTGCAAGGATGCCTGGTACGATGCCGACGCCAAGACCTGGAAGGAAGGCAAAAAGTACCTGCAGGTTTCCACCGATGAAGTATACGGTGCCCTGGGCGCCGAAGGCTACTTTATGGAAACGACCCCGCTGTGCCCGCACAGCCCGTACTCCGCTTCCAAAGCCAGCGCCGATATGTTCGTGAAAGCATTCCATGATACCTATGGCATGCCCATCAACATCACCCGCTGCTCCAACAACTATGGTCCGTATCAGTTCCCCGAAAAGCTGATCCCGCTGCTCATCAACAACGCCAAGCACCACAAGACCCTGCCGGTTTACGGCGATGGTATGCAGATCCGTGACTGGCTGTATGTCATGGACCACTGCAAAGCCATTGATATGGTTGCCAACGGCGGCAAGGACGGCGAAGTTTACAATGTCGGCGGCCATAATGAGCGCCCCAACATCTTCATCGTCAAGACTGTCATTGAGCAGCTGCATGACCGCCTGAAGGATGAGGGCATCAGCGAAGAGCTGATCAAGCACGTGGCGGACCGCCTGGGCCATGACCGCCGTTACGGCATTGACCCCACCAAGATCAAGAACGATCTTGGCTGGTACCCCGAAACCCCGTTCGAGAAGGGCATTGTGCTGACCATTGACTGGTACCTGGCCCACGAAGAGTGGATGGACCACGTGACCAGCGGCAACTACCAGAAGTATTACGAGCAGATGTACAAAAACAAGTAATGCTGCCGCACATTTGTTAAATTCTGCAAAACACCCCGCCGCCGCTTTGCAAAGCGGCGGCGTTTGTGGTATACTAGTTCTGCTGTTTGTGCCAGCAGAACAAAGAATAGTGAATAAAGAATAAATAATAATGAAGGTGAATCGCCGTGCCTGCGGCACAGCTTATAAAAATTGGGCGCTGCTTTTGGTAAGCAATCAAGCCTAACCCGGCGTGCGGAGCCTATTTTAATCATGCGCGCACGGCGCGCATACCACCATTATTCTTTATTATTTTTTAATTATTATTTTACTTGATTGATCTTGAGGTTTTTTTGAATGGCAATTTCCAGAGAAGAACAACTGCGCAATAACCGCCGCTTTTCACGCCAGATCGTGGGTGCAGTGGCAATCGTATTGATTATCATTGGTCTGTTTACCGTATTAAGCTGGGTGGTTGGCGTGCTGCGCAGCGCGTTGGATGATACCGAACGCCGCCAGAGCTATGCCGACCGTCTGTACGGTCTTGTCATGTTTGACACTATGCCGTTTGACGATGTGAGCAAGGTGGATCAGTCGGAGTTTTTACAGGCTGCCATCTGGGGCGCCGTGTACCAGATCCAAAAGCGGGATAACGGCCTGAGCGACTATGAGCGCGACAGCGAAACCGGCTCCATCATTCTGCCCAAACTGGAAGTTGACACTTACCTGACCAACCTGCTTGGCCCGGATTACAAGATCACCGATGGCTCTTTCCAGACCGAAGAGTTCAATTATACCTATGACGAGGAAAAGCAGGGCTATCTGGTTCCTGTTACCAGCATGGTGGCTATGTATACCCCGGAAGTGGAAAAGATTTCCACCCAGAGCGGCAAGACCTATGTGACGGTTGGCTATATCCCCACCATCAACAATAGCTCCAGCGGCGAGATCAACCTGACCGCCCCCACGGAGCCGACCAAGTATATGGACTATGTGTTCACCCGCGGCGAGGGCCGTAAGTGGTATCTGAGTGCATTGCAGGAAAGCGATATGCAGCCCGAAGTGTCTGCTTCGACCGCAGCCCCGACTACCGATTCCGGTGACCCGCAGGAGTTGGTGCAGAACAACCTGGATTCCACCGTGGCCGATACCGGCAATCCCACAGGTGATACCGCCGACGGCACCGCTGAACCGGACAGCACGGCGGACGACCAGACCGATGCCCAGAGCGAACCTGAAGCTGATACCGGGGATACCGGTGGGGATACGCAGGATAGTTCAGGTACGGAATAAGCTCCTGCTGACAAAACGATAATTTTGATGAAGCTGCACAGCCCAAACGCTGTGCAGTTTTTTGTATGGTAGGGCGGGGGCACCCGCCCCCCACTGGAGGCGGCCCGACCGTACAATAAAAATGTGTGATATACCTTGCCCCACAGTAGGGGAGCAGCGTCCCCGACACCGCAGACAAACCTTGCGGTAAATCTCATTATGGCAGATGTGCCAAAGCTCCGGAACGGTCAAGACAACTCCCTACAGAGCAAGGTATCATGTGTACCAAACAGAAAAACGACCGGTGGAACAGCCAGCCCACTGGCCGCCGCAGAGAAACGCTGCCAATGCATAAAACATGCCGCCGCGCAGTTATACTACCCCTACACAACATCAGCTCAACAACAAAAATGACAAAACAGACTGCAGAAGACCGTGCTTTTTCGATTGACAAAGCAAGCGTGGCGTGATAATATGATAGCTGTACATTGCTCTATGTTTTTAACGTTGAACAGATGTTAAATACTTGTGCAATGGCAACACGGAAAAGTAGGAGAACATAGCATGAGACGGACTTTGGCAGCGCCGGGCCTTGCAGCTGTGCTGGGTATGGCATTGCTGCTGACCGCCTGCGGTAAAACAAACGCACATAACAATACGGCAGGCGAAACGGTCAGCACGGCACTGTTTGACTTTTCCATTACGGATGTCAGCCTGGTGGAAAGCTACCCCGGCATTGATATCCCGGACGGCGAATGCCTGGTGCGCATGCGTCTGAACATCAAGAACACCAGCAGCCAGACCTACACGATGTTCCTGCAGGATTTCCAAATCCAGTGGGGCGAGGGCGACAGCGATTACGGCACCTGCCTGAACGCAGTGGATGATACCATGATGCCGTATGCTTATGAGCTGACCCCCGGCCAGGAGCGCAGCGACTGGCTGATGGCTGAAATCCCCGATGGCAGCACCAGCTGCACCATTGCGTATCAGGAATACAAGACCGATGGCAGCAAAGGCGATGCTTACTTTGTGGAGGCAGCCCTGTGAGCCAGCAGTCGCGCATTCTTGCAGGGGTGTTTTGCTCCGGTATGGCGGCGGCGTTGATTGCTATGGCGGCACTGCAACTGCCCAACTGGCTGCAGCAGCGCAAGATGGTGAGCGAGAGCCCGCCGGTGGTGCAGACTGCAGAACCAGAGCAGACGCCGGAGCCGCAGGTTACCGCGGTCCCCACCGTGCAGCCCGCCGTTACCCCGGAACCGCGGGATTTTACCGCACTGCTGGAGCGTAACCCCGAAGTGATCGGCTGGATCAAGATCGATGATACCGATGTTGACCTGCCGGTGATGCAAAGAGAAGGGGACAACAGCTACTACTTAAAGCACGACCTGGATGGCAACTGGGATGACCTGGGCCTGCCATACCTGGATTATGAGTGTGATATCCAGCAAAGCCGCCATTTGATCCTGTACGGCCACAACATGGGCGTGGGGGATACAGTGCGGTTTTCCAGCCTGCAAAATTACCGCGAGCCGGAATATTATCAGGAACACCCGGTCATTGAGCTGGACAGCCTGAACGGTGGCCAGTACTACAAGATCGTGGCAGTTTATGCAATTACCACGCGCGAAAGCGATGGCGATGTGTTCCACTTTAACCAGTATGTGAACTTTGCCGATGATGCGGCAGAGCAGGAATACCTGGATGAAGTAGCCAAGCGCGCGTTTTATACCACGGGCGATTATGCCCGCGCAGACGAACGGCTTTTGACATTGTGTACCTGTACCTATGAAATGTCGGATGCCCGCCTGCTGATTATGGCACGCCCGCTGCGGGACGGGGAAACGCTGACGGCGGATGAAGTTACCGTCAATCCGGACCCGCTGCTTCCAGCCCGCTGGCCGGCTGGGGCGTAAAATTTTTATTTGAATTCTGGGCACAAAGGCAACAGCAATCCGTACCTTTGCGTTTGGGATATAATTTTGGAAAGGGAGTAAAATTATGCAAAAGACGAGCAGGTTTTCGCGTCTGCTTACGCTGGTTACGGCTGTTGCCTTGGCAGTTTGTCTGCCTGTATCGGCGTATGCAGAAACCGAGACCACCGAGGAAGCTGCTGCACCCGCAGTGGTGGAGGAGGCTGCACAGGACAACACCGCTGACGAAGCTGCAAGCGAAGACAGCGCTTCCTGTGTGCGCGTGGTGGATGTTACCATTTTTATGGACACCACCAAGGGCCATTTCGAGAGCGATCCCGACAATGTTGCCCTGAATTATCTGAACCGTGCCGAGTTTGAGGAGACTCCGATCACTTTGCCCACCGTTATCGCAAACGAGGGCTGGGAGTTCAAGGGCTGGGACGTTTGGGGCAAAGAGCACTTTGTCCTGGGTGCCGATGCTACTGAGCTGGGCACCAGCGGCCTTGGTGCATTCCCGGTTGGCAGCCTGGTAGGCGGTATCTACCTGTACCCCATCTTTATGGAAGCTCCGAAGCCGGTTGAGCCTACTCCGACCACTCCGGTCGAGCCTACCCCGACCACTCCGGTTGAGCCTACCCCGACCACTCCGGTTGAGCCTACCCCGACCACTCCGGTCGAGCCTACCCCGACCACTCCGGTCGAGCCTACTCCGACCACTCCGGTCGAGCCTACTCCGACCACTCCGGTCGTGACCCCGACCACCCCGGTTACCCCGGAGACCACTCCGACCAATACCCCGACTGAGAAAACCAATACCCCGGACAATACTCCGACCAACACCCCGGATGTTACCAAGTCCAACACCCCCGCTGATAACTCCAGCAAGATCATCCCGCAGACCGGCGTTTCCAGCACCAACAGCAACTCTGTTGCAGGTCTGGCCATCGTTCTGGTTGCCGCACTGGGCGGCGCTGCCGCTTACCTGTTCATCAACCGCAAGAAGCTGAACTGATAAGTGTAAAGTGATAGAGCTTTGAATTATTTAAAAACAGCCTTCGGCATTTGCCGAAGGCTGTTTTTGTGGTTGGGTAGCTTGAGCGAGCGACAACCACCAGCTAAGCTGGTGGAATAAAAACGGCTTTAGCCCTAGACAAAGAGAAACCTCCCCGTAGAATAGAGTGTGGGTTTGCCAACCACATTCTAGGAACAGAGAGGTTTATCTTTGAAATGAAAAATAACAAAGACGTAGATAGTTTAAGCCATACGACATGGAGATGTCAATACCATGTAGTGTTTGCACCGAAATATCGGAGAATGGTGATGTTGCAAATCCGAAAGTGTACAACGGCGTGATGAGAAAACTAGAAAGGCTACAAAATGAGTGAGTTTTTGGAAACTGTAATTAAGGCTGACGCTGGGCATGTTTGACGCGTGCTAGATGAATTTATGGATGCGCTAAAAGAAACAAAACCGGACGTGTATAGGGATTTGGTGCACGACTTGCAAAGAAAATAGGCAAATGTGTACGAAAGTGTGTACTTACAAAAGAAAACACCGTAGATTTTAACGAATCTACGGTGTTTTCTATGGTGCGCGGTACAGGACTCGAACCTGTGACCTCCTGCACGTCAAGCAGATGCTCTACCAGCTGAGCTAACCGCGCATGTCCTTGCGACTTATATACTATACCAAATCCAAGCAGAAAAAGCAAGCCCTTTTTTCGAAAAAAATGAAAAAATTCAGAAAACACATGAAATAGAACGCACCAACGCAAAAGAAATTTGCAAATGCGGAAGGGCTTTTCCTTGCCGCATACACGGCTTTGTGGTATACTGATACAGTTAAATGGGGATAGTGCACCCTTTTGCCGGTGCGGCGTTTCCTGAATAGATTCAAACACAGGGAAAGGGGATACTATGCGGGTTTTGGGCATCGACCCCGGCTATGCGATCGTGGGCTGGGGCGTTGTGGAATATGCAGGCAACCGTTTTGCGCCCATCGCTTACGGCGCAGTGTGTACCGATAAGGACACGCCGTTCGAACAGCGCCTGATTGAAATTTATGACGGCATCAAGGATATCTGTACCCGCTATCAGCCGGAAGCACTCTCCATTGAAAAGCTGTACTACCAGCATAACCAGACGACCGTCATCGGCGTGGCGGAAGCCCGCGGGGTGATTTTGCTGGCTGCTGCGCAGTGCGGCGTACCAATTTATGAGTACACCCCCATGCAGGTCAAGCAGGCAGTGACCGGGTATGGCAAGGCGGTAAAAAAGCAGATCCAGGAAATGACCCGCATCATGCTGCACCTGCAAACCATCCCCAAGCCGGACGATACAGCGGACGCCCTGGCCATGGCCGTAGCGCACTGTCACTGCTCCCGCAGCCGCCTGATGGGCACCGCCCCAAGATAAGGGCCGCAGGGCAAATAACCCGGCGCACGGCAACATAGAATCATAATGGTGTAAGAGCACATTTTAGATATATCTTGGATAAGAAATAGGAACGAACGATGATTTATTCGCTGACCGGAAAAATCTTAAAGAAAACACTGGATACCGTGGTCATCAGCTGCGCTGGTGTGGGCTATGCGGTGCAGGTGCCCTTGACCACAGCCGAAAGTCTGCCCGCCCCCGGACGGGAAGGCACGGTGTATACTGTGATGAACGTGACCGAAAACGATGTTTCGCTGTACGGCTTTGCCACCGAGGAGCAGCGCAGCTGCTTCAAGATGCTGACCAGCGTGAGCGGCGTTGGCCCCAAGGCCGGGCTGGCCATTTTGTCCATCATGACGCCGGAGCGTGTGGCACTGGCGGCGTCCAGCGGGGACCACAAGGCGTTTACCAAGGCGAACGGCGTTGGCCCCAAGCTGGCCCAGCGTATTGCTCTGGAACTGAAAGACAAAGTGGGCAAGGGCCTGGCGGATGGCACTGGCTTTGGCGGCGGGGCCGCCGCAGCAGCGCCTGCTCCGTCCAGCGCACCCGCCCAGGCTGTGGCCGCACTGGTGGCGCTGGGGTACAACACCTCGGATGCTGCTGCGGCTGTGGCCCGCATTGACGAAACCCTGCCGGTGCAGGATATTATCAAAATTGCACTGCGCGGGCTTTCGCGTGCGTAAAGGAGTGACCTGAATGAGCCAAAATACGGAATATACGGTGGATCCCAGCCGCCTGGTCAGCCCGGACGCCGCCCCGGCCGATGCCGCCGAGGAAGTCAGCCTGCGCCCCAAAACGCTGGATGATTATATCGGTCAGGAAAAGGCCAAAAACAATCTGCGCATTTACCTGCGCGCCGCCCAGCAGCGCGGGGAACCGATGGACCATATTCTGCTGTACGGCCCGCCGGGCCTTGGCAAAACAACGTTGGCCGGCATTGTGGCGCAGGAGATGGGCGTGCAGATCCGCATTACCTCCGGCCCGGCCATCGAAAAGCCCGGCGATCTTGCCGCCCTGCTGACCAATTTGCAGGAGGGTGATATCCTGTTCATTGATGAGATCCATCGCCTTTCCCGCCAGGTGGAAGAAGTGTTGTACCCCGCACTGGAGGATTACGCGCTGGATATCATGATCGGCAAGGGCCCCAGCGCCCAAAGCATCCGCATCAACCTGCCGCGGTTCACCCTGGTGGGCGCAACCACCCGCGCGGGCCAGCTGACCGGGCCCCTGCGTGACCGCTTTGGCATTCTGCTCAAGCTGGAACCCTACAGCCCGGATGAACTGGCTACCATCATCATGCGCAGCGCGGGCATTTTGAATATCCCCATCGACCGCCCCGGTGCGCTGGAGCTGGCCAAATGCGCCCGCGGCACCCCGCGTATTGCAAACCGCCTGCTCAAGCGCGTGCGTGACTTTGCCACCGTGGAGGGTGATGGGGCAATCGACGGCCCCACTGCTGTGGCAGCCCGCCGCCAGATGGATATTGACGAGCTGGGCCTGGATGAACTGGACCGCAGCGTGCTGCGTGCCATCATTGAGCTGTACGGCGGCGGTCCGGTGGGCCTGGATACCCTGGCGGCCAACCTTGGTGAGGAAAGTGTAACACTGGAAGATGTGTGCGAACCCTACCTGATGCAGATGGGTATGCTGACCCGCACCCCCCGCGGCCGCTGCGTGACCCGCCTGGCCTATGAGCATCTGAACATGCCCGTCCCCAAACACCTGCGCGCCGAAGACGCCGACGAGGTGGATGGGCAGCAGAGAATGTATTAAACAGGTAGGAGTTAGGAAGTAGGAGTTAGGAGCTTTTTGGCAGGGCAGGGCCGCAGGCCTTATTTTGAGCGGTGCGCAGCACCGCGGTCCACCAAAATTATTCTTTATTATTTATTCTTTATTCATTATAGTTCAATGTGTTGACTTT
>ENA-UOJI01002441-UOJI01002441.1-human-gut-metagenome-genome-assembly--contig:-P79-NODE-2441-length-10646-cov-13.393353_pt1 | contig 10646 bp, 8 predicted proteins | sample MGYA00242346_ERZ723893 | MGnify/ENA metagenome assembly ERZ723893 | reverse complement strand
CCGTTGTCAGCTCGGGCAGGTCTGCCAGGCGGGCCGCGCCATCCCGTGGCGTTTTCCAGTAATAGGGGGTCATGGCGAACAGCGCCTCCAGCTGCCCGGCAGGCACCGTGATGCTGCCCGAGACTTCCCGCTCCCCGATGGGGCGGAAGCCCTCATAGGCCACCTCCTGCACCGGATTTTTATAGGGCGTGTCGTAGAGGACAGCCTTCATCTGGTAGAGGTGCTCTGCACCGGGCACGACATAGATCATCCGTCCGCCCGGGCGCAGCACGCGCCGGAACTCTTCCTGTGCAAAGGGCGAGAAGCAGTTGAGCAGCAGGTCGGCCCATCCGGTGCGGACAGGCTGGGCAAAGCTGGATGCCACCGCGTATTTTGCGGCAGGCAGTGCCTTTGCGGCCAGACGCACCGCAGGCTTTGCGATATCAAAGCCCGCCAGCTGCACCGACCGGCCCGCCTGCGCAAAGGCCTGTGCAATGCAGCGGTCGTACCAGCCCTCGCCGCAGCCCGCATCCAGCAGGTGGAGCGGTGCATCTGCCCCGGCGGAAGTGCCGTACGCAAGGCACAGCTCCCCCAGCGCCCGGCCGAAGATGCCGTAATACCCGGCGTTCAGGAAGGCACGGCGGGCGGCGACCATCTCTTTGCTGTCGCCCGGGACCTTGGTGCGCATACTCTGCACCGGCAGCAGGTGCCAGTACCCCTCTTTCGCCCGGTCAAAGCTGTGGTTCCTGCCGCATTTCAGGGCAGTGTCCCCGGTCAGGGGTTCGCCGCAGAGCGGGCACTGCCAGGGGGCAAACGGCTCAGGTTTCATCGGTGTGATCCTCGATGGGTGCGGTGGCACCGCCGTGGGCGGTCATATACTCTTCAAAGTTGGTGAACTTCTGCTGGGGCGGGCGGCGGCTGATCAGCATCAGGCCCGGGTCCTCGTCCCGTGCGGGGGCGGTGTTCCGGCTGCGGCTGCGGGGTGCCTCGCTCTTGGCGGGGCGGTCCGGGCGGCTGCTCTGCACTGCATTGCGATTATTGCGGCTGCCCTGCTGGCTCTGGCTGTTCTGGGCCGGGCGGGCATTGCGCGCATTCCGCTCTGCCCGCTGCTCGGTGCGCGGATCATTGCGGTCGGTGCGCTGCTCGGCACGGGCAGGCTGACCGCCGCGCTGACGCTGGCCGTTCTGGGCCGGAGCAGTCTGCTTTGCAGCAGGCTGCGCAGCCGGAGCCTTTTTGAGCGGGCGCAGAGGAGTAGCCTCCGGGGCGCTCACAAAGTGGGGGTCGAATTTAGGCTGGGCGTTGCTGCCGCGGTTGGCCGGCTGCGGGGCATTGCCCTCGCGGCGGGTGCGGCTGTTATTGGAGCGGCGGTTCTCACTGCGACCGCCGGAAGTGCGCTTCTGGTTTTCCTCCATGGATGTTCCTTCTTTCGGTTCGGTATTCTTGGGGCTGGGCTGTTTTGCAGCCGCTTTTTCCTTCTTGGGGGCAGCGGGCTTTTCGGCCTTGGCTGCCTTTTCTGCTTTGGCAGGCTTCTCTGCCTCCACGGGCTGCTCCGGCTGCTCTGCTTCCGCTTTGGGCTTTTTGCCCCGCACCGGGGGTGCAGCCTTGACAGGGGCAGGCACGCCGTCCCAGGGATGGCCGGAGACAACCGGGATCTGGCGGCGGTTCAGCTTTTCGATCCCGGCCAGATATTCCTTTTCCTCCGGGGCGCAGAAGCTGACGGCAGTGCCGTCGGCACCGGCACGGGCCGTGCGGCCAATGCGGTGGACATAGGTCTCGGGCACCTCGGGCAGATCGTAGTTAAACACATGGGACAGCTCGCTGATGTCAATGCCGCGGGCGGCGATATCGGTCGCCACCAGCACCCGGGTCTTGCCCGCCTTGAAATCCTCCAGCGCCGTCACGCGGGCGGTCTGGCTCTTGTTGCCGTGGATGGCGGCGGCGGGGATGCCCTGCTTGTTCAGGTCTTTTGCGATCTTATCGGCTCCGTGCTTGGTGCGGCTGAACACCAGCGCGTTCACCACCTCAGGCTTCAGGTTCTTGATAAGCCAGGGCAGCAGGAACTTCTTGTTGCCCTTCTCCACAAAATACAGGCTCTGCTGGATGCGGTCCACCGTGCTGGACACCGGGTCTACCTTGACAAAGGCCGGGTCGTGCAGGATGCCTGCGGCCAGCTGCTCGATCTCCTTGGGCATGGTGGCGCTGAACATCAGGTTCTGGCGCTGCCTGGGCAGCTTGGCGATCACCTTTTTCACGTCGTGGACAAAGCCCATATCCAGCATCCGGTCGGCTTCGTCCAGAACAAAGATCTCAATGTTGGAGAGGTCCAGCAGCCCCTGCCCCACCAGGTCGTTCAAGCGGCCCGGGCAGGCAATGAGGATGTCCACGCCCTTTTTCAGGGCCGCGACCTGCGGAGCCTGACCCACACCGCCAAAGATGACGGTGCTGCGCAGGGTCAGATACTTGCCGTAGGCTTCAAAACTCTCGCCGATCTGCAAAGCCAGCTCCCGGGTAGGAGTCAGGATCAGGGCGCGGATGGCACCCTTTTTGCGGGGCGCGCTGGCAGTCAGGCGGTCGAGCATGGGCAGCGCAAAGGCAGCCGTCTTGCCGGTACCCGTCTGGGCGCAGCCCATCAAGTCCCTCCCGGCCAGCACCGGCGGAATGGCCGCCGCCTGAATGGGCGAGGGGGATTCATAGCCCGCCTGTGCCACAGCACGCAGCACAGGCGCGGAAAGATTCAGTTCGTTAAATGTCATTCTTCACCTAAAATGTTTCTGCATTCCATATAATAGCGCTTTTCCTCTGCGTGCCCCATGCTGAAGGTCTTGCGGGGCAGCACACCGCCCATAACGATGCCCTTGAACAGGTCGCTCTTCTCAAAGGGCGGCATCAGGAAAGCCACACCCCCCTGCCTGCACAGGGCGCGGACAGCGGGCTCATCGTGGACATAATCCACCCGGGCCTCGATGTGGCGGGCCATGAAATACTCAATGAATGCGTCAATGGTGCCCACGGTCAGCGGGGCAACGGGATGTTCAAAGCTGAGCACATTGGCCACATGGGGGCCTGCCAGCGTGAAGGACTGCTGTTTTGCATCGCCGAAGCAGATGCCTGCCGCGTGGGAATCGCTCCACGCGATGAGGGCCAGCAGCACGGCACCGCAGTCCACATTGAAAAGGACACGGTGGATGGGCTCGATCTCAATGGCCGGAGAGTGGACATTGCAGACCTCAGCCAGGCACCAGCGGGCCGGATGGGTCAGCTGCTGCTCCGGGGTCAGGGTCTTTTTCAGTTCCTCCCAGCAGGCCTTGGCGGAAGCCAGCGAATGGTTGCCGTCGCCCACGGCCAGCGTCAGGGGCGCGCCGCCCTTTGCCTGGGGATACCGGGCATCAAAGGCCTCCTGGCTGCCCAGAGCGTTCAGGGCGCTGTCGATCTGGGCCAGCAGGGCGGGATCTTCCACTGCCCAGCCGGCAATGTGGCCGCCGTTCAGCATCAGGTCGCCCTCGTAGACCTTGCGCAGCTGCTCCTTCTTCTCGCCGATGGGCTCGATGAGGGTGCAGCCGGGGTCATCGGCCAGCATCATAATATGGGGCGTTTCCAGCCTTGCCCCCCGGCGCACCGCCATGCGGGGCGGGATGCGGCTTTCCACGGTGTGCTCACTGGGGCGGATGGCAGGCACCGCACCCTCGGCATAGCTGTATGCCTCCAGGTCGATCCTGCCCACAAGGCCCTGCCGCACCCGGCCGCTCTGCTCGGTGCGCTCCACATAAATGAAGCCGTCCACCGCGCGGGTCAGCACGTTCCGGGTATAATCGTCCATGGCCGCATGGATGGCACTGATCCTTGCATCCACGTCATCCTCTTCCAGATAGACCTCTGGCAGGATCAGGTCCAGTGTGCTGGGGCCGCCTGCGGCGGCCTGCGCAGCCTTTTCCCAATAGGAGCGGTCACTGGTGAACTGATCGCAGGCCACACAGCCCCACTGCCCCACCGGGATCTGTTCCGACGGCAGCAGGATGTGCGCCGGGGAAAAACAGGGTGTTTTGTTCATAATACTTCCCTCCCTCTCACAAAAACGCAGGGATCACTCAAAATAGCTGGCGGCATCGTCCCGGATGACCACATGCTCCACACCTGCCTCGGTCAGGGAGAGGGTCATCTCCTCCCGGGCCGCTGCATCCAGCGTAGAGGAGGACGGGATCTTCACCAGCAGGTTCTTCACGCCCAGCTGGGCCGCAGGGGCTCCCAGCTGGCTGGAGGAGCCGGTCACCTCGGCCAGCGAATAACCGTACCAGAGCGTCACCGCATCTCCGAAGCGGGCCTGCCAGGCGGCGATATCCGCAGTCAGCTGCCCGGCACGGTCCACACCGTTGGTGGTGCCATAGTCCTGCTTGGCACTGGTGGACGAGGGGAACTGGACATTTTCCAGCAGCACCTGATCAAACCCGGCGGCGTGCACCTCAGCGATCAGATCGCCGATATACTGCACGGTCTCAGCAGCGTAGGGGTTCAGCCAGGGGTTGCCTCCGGCGGAAGCCTTGTTGTCCAGCCAGAGGTACTCCTGCCCCTGATACCGGATGGCCAGAGCGTGGTCGGCCCGGGCACCGGCAGGGTCACGGAAGGCAGTCAGCGCAGCCACCGGCACCAGCCCCTCCTCCTTGAAGATGGATGCCACACTCGTCAGCTCGACCTGCGTGGGGGCCGCGTTGGCGGCACCCACCGCCGTCTGGGAGGCGTAATACACCTGCCCGGCGGTGTCCTTCAGGGTCAGGATGGCATAGGTCATGCCCTGCGCCTTGAGCTGCCGGGCGGCGGAGCGGATGGCGGCCTCGTCGGTCAGGGTGGTCACATCCACCTCTGCCCACAGGCCCGTCACAATATCAGTGCCCTTGACCTCGGGCTCCGGCTCCTTTTCCGGCACCGAGGAAGCTGCCGGTTCGCTGGCAGCGATGCTCTGCGCCCCGGAGGATGCACTCTCGCTGACAGCACTGGATGCGGAGAGGTCACGATCCCGCACCACGGTATACCAGGTGTGGGTGGCCCAGTCCAGCACATGGGGCGCGGCCACCCAGGCCGCTGCCAGCACGGCCACCACCAGCACCGCAATGCCGATGCCCTTTTTCAGCCGCATCTCGCGGGTGTAAAAGCTGCGCCGGTAGCGCTTGACCTTCTGGCGTTTGGGATATCTTGCCATAATCAACCACCCTCCTTGGGGTCAACTTACAGGATCACGGAATGGCCGGTAAAGCCGTAGATGGCCAGCGCCAGCACACCGATATAGATCAGGGTGATGGGCAGGCCGCGGAATGCTTCGGGGATGGCCTTGCTGCGCAGGCGGTTGCCCGCCTCGGTCACCAGCATCACAGCCAGCAGGTAGCCCAGGCCGCTGCCCAGGCCAAAGCCGATGGACTGCGCCAGCGTAAAGCTCTGGGTGCGCTCCACCAGCACGGTGCCCAGCACGCCGCTGTTCACGGCGGCAATGGGCAGGATGCGGATGAGCAGGCCGCTGCGGGGGCCCTTGACCGCCCGCAGGATGGCGTGCTCAAAGATGCAGACCACCGCCACACAGGCCAGGTAGAGCAGCGGGCGGAGCTGGGCACGGTAGGGCAGATCCACGATCTGGCTGCCCGCAAAATACGCCAGCGGGGCCACCAGCGTCTGGGTAACACAGAGCAGCAGGGCAAACCACCAGCTGCTGGTGCGCTCGTCACCCACCAGCTGGATCAGGCGCGACACGCCCAGACCACGGGTAAAGATGGCGTTCTGGGCAAACAGGGCCAGCACGGCGTAGGCAAAGGCCACACCGATGGTATTCATCACAACACTCACTGATCCTGCACCTCCTTCCGGGGGTGCGCAGCCAGAGTGCCGCGCGCCTCAGTTTTCAGGTATTCCTTGTGTTTGCGGGCCAGCGCGCGCCAGACGGCACACACCACGCCCAGCACGATGAAACCGCCTGCCGGCATGGATGCCATGGGCAGGACAGAGCGGCTGAGCTGGATTCCAAACACACTGCCCAGCGCCAGCCACTCCCGCAGGCAGCCCACGATGAACAGGATGAGCGCGTAGCCCACCGTGATGCGCAGACCCTTGGAGACAGCCTTGCGCATGGTTTCCTGCACGCGGCCAAAGCGGTAGGTCAGCAGGGGCTCCACCACCAGCATGGGCAGGTAGATGCCCAGCATCAGCAGGTCGGTGCCGAACACGGCGTTCAGGATGGGATAAGCGGCAAGGTAGACCACCGCCGCACTGCCGCTGTACACCAGCGCCCGGGGCAGCAGCTTTTTCTCCAGCTCTTCCGGGGCGGGCTGCTCGTCCCGCAGGGGGAACAGGCGGCTGACCAGGCAGGCCAGCATCCGGGAAGGCGTGAGCAGCAGGGCCACAGCCACGGCCAGCATCAAAGCATTTTTGCCCGTGGTGGCAAGCACCACCAGCGGAGCCAGACCCATGCCCTGCATGACAACGGGGTTGTTTTTGAACACCCGGTCATGGTGGGCAAACTTCTCCGGATCGCGGGTGATCAGTTCTGCAATGGAACGTTTCATTCAGCACCCTCCTTTCCGGCCGCAGGGCGGTGCATCAGCTGATACAGGCGGCTCTCGGTGCGGTCCATCCAGCCGGAAATGCTGTTGACCGTGAGCAGGGCAAAGCAGACACCCGTCTCGTACACGCCGTAATACCGGAAGCCCATGGTGATCGCACCCACCAGCACACCGTACAGGATGCGGCCCAGATGGTGGTGGGCGCAGGTGTAGGGCTCGTTGAGCAGGAACACCGCGCTGAACAGCATGGCACCGGTCAGCAGCTCGTCCCGCACGCACTGCAGGCGCAGGGCGATGTCCACGCCGTTTACCCCCACCTGACGGGGGAAGAGGAAGGCGATGAGGGCACAGGTGACCACAAAGCTGACAGAAGCGCTCAGACGGACATCCTTCTGCAGCCAGAGGAAAAGCCCACAGGCCAGAAGGATGAGGGCGGCACCCGTGCCCATGGGGGCGGCGTACTCGCCCAGCACCAGCGAAATTGTGCTGATGTTCAGGCTGCCGCCGCTGCGCAGGGTATCCGAGATGGTGCTGGACACCGGCACGTCGGTGGCATCCCACAGGGGGATGTTGGTATAGGGCTGGGGGTAGCGGAACACCTGCTCCGGCCAGGACACCGCCGCCACGGCGTAGCCCACAGCAGCGGGGTTGAAGGGATAGCTGCCGTAGCCGCCAAACACCTCCTTGCCGATGAGGACACCGGCCAGCACCGCCATAATGACCACATACCAGTCCACCGTGGCGGGCATGAGCAGGGCGATGATGAGGGCAAAGCTCTCGTTGGAGAAATCCCCGGCCCGATACACGCGGCGGCGCAGCAGGGAGACCAGGCGGTCACACAGATTGCCGGTGAGCAGCGCCGCGCCGCAGAGCAGCAGGGGCCGCAGACCGTACAGGAAGCAGGCCATGCAGAGCAGCGGGATGGTCATAAAGCAGACGTGCAGATAGTACCGCCCCGTCTTTGCAAGCTCCTGCTCCTGCTGCTGGATCAAACGTTCATCCATGGTAAGGCACCTCTCACAGGGCGGCCAGACGGCGCACCGCCGCAGCCGGGTCGGCTGCGCCGAACACGGCACTGCCCGCCACCAGAATATCGGCACCCGCCTCCACACACAGGGGGGCGGTGGTGTCATCCACGCCGCCATCCACTTCCAGCAGGTAGCGGGCGCTCCGCTTTGCCCGCTCTTCCTTGAGCCAGCGCAGCTTTTCCAGCGCCGAGGGCATGAACTTCTGCCCGCCGAAGCCGGGCTCCACGCTCATCACCAGCACCAGATCCAGCTGGTCGAGATACGGGGCCAGCGCCTCCGGCGCAGTACCGGGCTTGATGGTCAGGCCCACCTTGCAGCCCAGTGCCTTGACCGCATCGATGGTCTGCTGGATGTCGTCCTCGCACTCGAGGTGGAAGTTGTACAGGCTGGCACCCGCCTTGATGAAAGGCTCTGCATACTGCAGCGGGTGGCTGATCATCAGGTGGACATCGTAGAACGCTGCGGGCATCCCCTTGTGCAGGCTTTTCAGCACCGGCACGCCAAAGCTGATGTTGGGCACAAAGTGGCCGTCCATCACGTCATAATGCAGCATCTGCGCACCGGCATCCAGCACCATGCGGCAGTCTGCGCCAAGCTGATTGAAATCAGCCGAAAGGATCGAAGGACTAATGATCGTCATTGTGTTTTATACTCTCCGTTATTTTTCAGAAAGATTACACCATCCGTTCTGCCAGAGCACCTGTTTTGGGGCCGGAATGCAGGGCGGGCATGGTTATTTTTAGTTTACATGAAAACACGCAAAAAATCAAACCCGGAGCCGTGTTTTTCACGGAAAAGTCTCAAACCTGCCCCTGAATCCATCCAAAATCCATTCCAAAACCAAAAACGACCAGACCGCCCCGCCCGTTTCAGGGGGACAGTCTGGCCGCGGATTCAGTTGACAGGCTTCATGCTGGCGGGGTCCTCCACCGGCACGGGCTGACCGGATTCGTCCGGCAGGCGCTTCATGCCGCTGGGGTTGGGGGGCGTGGCGGGCAGGGTGAACACGAACTGACACCACTCGCCCTGCTGGCTCTCCACACGGATCTGGCCTCCGGAAAGGTTGACCAGCACCTTGCAGATATTCAGGCCAAGACCGGCTCCCCGGGCGTGCAGGCCGCGGGACCTGTCCTCTTTGTAGAAGCGCTGGAACACATAGGGCAGCGCCTCGGGGCTGATGCCCTGACCGGAATTCCAGATCGAGATCTCCACCTCGGGGCCCAGCTTCTCCACATGGAACTTGATGGTGCCGCCCGCCGGGGTAAACTTGATGGCATTGTCCAGAATGTTATAAGCCACCTGATGGATGAGGTCGGGGTCCGCGTAGACCAGCACCTTTTCATCCATGGTCAGGCCTTCCAGATCGATCATGCCGTCGTTGATGCGCTGCTCCGCCGAAAGGGCCACACCGGTGAGCGTCTCCCAGATGTTGAACATCCGGGCGTTCACCTGATACTCGCCACTTTCCAGCTTGGAGAGATCGAGCATGTTCTGGATGAGCCGGGCCAGGCGGCCGGTCTCCTCGCTGACCAGCTGCAGGTAGTGGTTCTGCATATCGGGCGGGATGGTGCCGTCCAGAATGCCGTCCACAAAGCCCTTGATGGTGGTCATGGGGGTGCGCAGCTCGTGGGCGATGTTGCCCATGAACTGGCCGCGGGAATTGTCGTTGGACTGGATGTTCTCCGCCATCTGGTTGAAGGTGTGGGCCAGATCCACCACTTCGCCCTCACCTTCCACGCCCTCGACACGGACAGAGAAGTCCCCGCCGCCAAACCGCTGGGCGGCATCGGTGATCTTCTGGAGCGGGTCGGTCAGCTTCCGCATCAGGAAGGAGGTCAGCACGCTGGCGCAGAGCAGCATGACGCAGGCCGAGAAGAAGAAGTTCGACCAGAACTCCTCCTTGAAGTCGGTCAGCCGCGCACCGGAGGAGCAGAGGAAGAGATAGCCGCTGTTGTTGCCCTGGGCATCCTGCATGTGCCGCACCGAGACATAGCTCTTCTCGGTCAGCACACCGTCCAGCGTGCTCAGGGTGTGGTAGGGCTGATCCCCGGCAACTTTTTTCATAAGCTCCGGCCCCACAACATCTGTTCCCACCATCTCGGGGTTGGAGGCAATGAGGACCCTGCCCTCTTCATCGGTGAAAAACAGGTAAGCCTCGGCGCTCTCGCCGATGATCTCCAGCTTGGTGTTCAGGGCATCCAGCTCGGCCCCCTTGGGCAGAGCCGCCTGCTGCACGATATAATCCGCCGCGCGCTGGGTCACATCCGCCACGCTGTCCAGCGTGTCGTAGCGCTCCTGGGCAAAATAGCGGCTGAACAGAAGCCACTCGGAACAGCCCAGCACCGCCGTGCCCAGCACCAGCAGGGTGGCCACCATCGAAAAGAAGGTGACCGAAATACTTTTGCGCATTACTGACGCACCTCGAACTTATAGCCCACGCCCCAGACGGTCTTAAGCTCCCACTTGTCGGAAGCGCCCGCCAGCTTTTCGCGCAGGCGCTTGACATGGACATCGATGGTGCGGCTGTCGCCGTAGTACTCAAAGCCCCACACCTCGTCCAGCAGCTGGTCGCGGGTGTAAACACGGTTGGGGTGGGAGGCCAGGCAGTTCAGCAGCTCCAGCTCCTTGGGGGGAGCCTCCACCACCTTGCCCTTGACCCGCAGCTCGTAGCTGTTCATGTCCAGCCGCAGGTTGTCGAACTCGATCACGCCCTCGGTGCTCTCGGTCTGGGCGGTGGTGGTGGTGCAGCGGCGCAGCACCGCCTTGATGCGGGCCACGACTTCCTTGGTGTCAAAGGGCTTGACCATGTAATCGTCCGCGCCCAGCTCCAGACCCAGCACCTTGTCAAAGGTCTCGCCCTTGGCGGTCAGCATCATCACGGGGGTGTTGCCCAGCTTGCGGATGCGGCGGCAGACCTCCAGGCCATCCATCTTGGGCATCATCACATCCAGCAGCACCATATCGGGCTTGACCTGATTGAACTTTTCCAGACCTTCTTCGCCATCGTTTGCCACTGTAACCTGATAGCCCTCCTTGGTCAGGTACAGCCGCAGCAGCTCGCAGATGTTGGTATCGTCGTCCACGACGAGGATCTTTTCGT
>ENA-UOJI01002438-UOJI01002438.1-human-gut-metagenome-genome-assembly--contig:-P79-NODE-2438-length-10662-cov-4.542566_pt1 | contig 10662 bp, 13 predicted proteins | sample MGYA00242346_ERZ723893 | MGnify/ENA metagenome assembly ERZ723893 | reverse complement strand
CATCATCTCATTTCCTCGTCACAGTCTTAATCGTTAACGGAAGCCCGTTGCCGCCTGCGCTCCATAACGCGACATCCGGGAAATGTCTGGACTACCAGCAAATGTCAGGCCTGGCTCCGCTCAGGCCGATGAAACAACCCCGCAAGGGGTATTACGCGTTTTTCAACATCCACTCAATTTCTGTTTCTGTGATGAGGCGCTCAAACTGCAACAGCTCATCATTTTTACAGGCGTGATAGACATGGCAAAACCGTTCGCCTAAATAGCGGCGCAGGTGATCATTCTCGATAAACTCACCCAGGGCATCGCTCTGGCGAATCGGGAAGGGTAAGCCATCCTGTTCCAGCCCGTTGCCTTCGACTTCTTCCTGCAACGGCAGCTCGTTATCAAGACCGTGCAAAATACCGGCAAAAATCGCTGCCATCACCAGATATGGGTTGGCATCGGCACCCGCCACGCGATATTCCACGCGGTGATTATGACGGTCGCCGCACGGAATACGCAGGGCGACGGTGCGGTTGTTATGGCCCCACGACGCCTGCGTCGGCACATACATTCCCGGCTGGAAGCGGCGATACGAGTTCACGTTTGGTGCCAGCAACGCCATCGACGACGGCATCAGGTCAATCATCCCGGCGAGCATCTTTTTCAGCAGCGGCGAATCTTCGCCTTCCGCGTCAGAAAGCACGTTCTCGCCACGATTATTTTGCATACTGATATGGATATGCATTCCGCTGCCCGCGTGCTCTTCATACGGCTTCGCCATAAAAGTGGCGTGCATCTTATGCTTTTCTGCCATCAGACGCACCAGGCGTTTTAGTGCCAGCGCATCATCGCAGGCTTCCAGCACGTTATCAGTATGGTAAAGGTTGATTTCAAACTGACCCGGCGAGGCCTCAGCGACCGCGCCATCTGCCGGAATCAGCTGTAACTGCGCCAGTTCATCAATATCATTGAGCACGTCGGCGAAGTGGTTGAGGTTATCAACGGAGTAAACCTGGCTTTGTGTATTGCGGTCATCGGTGCCAGGCGCGCAGGGCGGTTGCAGATACCCTTCAGCGTCGCGCTGGCGATCCAGTAAATAGAACTCCAGCTCTACCGCTACGACCGGGAACAATCCGCGCTGGCGCAGCTGCTGCCACAGGCGGTTAAGAACGTTCCGCGGCTCAACGTCAAAGGGAGCGCCTCTTCATCGACCATGGTCAGGAGCATCTGACCGATAAACTCTGGATCGGCGGCAGAAGGAGTTAAGGAACCGAGAACAGGAACACAGGTACGATCCGGCTCGCCCATTTCCTGACCCAGACCTGCTTCTTCTACTACGTTGCCCAGAATATCCATTGCAAATACCGAGGCCGGGAAATAACACCCTTTCTCCAACTTCTTCAGGCTTGCAACAGGGATACGTTTTCCACGGAAGCAACCATTTAAATCGGTAAGTAAAACATCAACATATTGCGTATTCGGGTAGCGCTCCAGGTAGCGTTTCACTTCCTGCGTAAAGGCGCTACCCCGCCTCTCTTCTGACTGCTGAACAAAGTTCTCTACTTCAACGATATTGGTTTCCATGATTCTTCGCCTTTGGTTTGTTTTCCGCTCGTTATCAAAGCGTAAAATATAATGACCACCATTCGAATCTGTATGCAAACTAAATGTTTGTCAAATGTTAAATTGAGTTTGCAAAAATGAAAACCCACTGCTAGATTGAAAAAATATTGAACATAAAGGTCATTTAAAGCGCAGTAATGGCGATAATTTAGTCCACTTTGTGAGATTGAGCATGGAAAATATAATGAACAATCCGGTTATCGGTGTCGTAATGTGCAGGAACAGGCTTAAGGGTCATGCGACCCAGACTCTGCAAGAAAAGTACCTGAATGCCATCATCCATGCAGGCGGCTTGCCTATTGCGCTACCACATGCGCTGGCGGAACCGTCATTACTTGAACAACTTTTGCCGAAACTCGATGGCATTTATCTTCCTGGTAGTCCCAGCAATGTGCAGCCGCACCTATATGGTGAAAACGGCGATGAGCCTGACGCCGATCCCGGGCGTGATCTTCTGAGCATGGCGATAATTAATGCCGCACTCGAAAGGCGCATCCCCATTTTCGCCATCTGCCGGGGTTTACAAGAACTGGTGGTGGCAACCGGTGGTTCGTTGCATCGCAAGCTGTGCGAACAGCCTGAATTGCTGGAACATCGGGAAGATCCCGAACTGCCGGTGGAACAGCAATATGCACCGTCGCATGAAGTTCAGGTTGAAGAGGGGGGATTACTGTCTGCGTTGTTACCTGAATGTAGCAACTTTTGGGTAAACTCTCTACATGGACAAGGGGCGAAGGTCGTTAGCCCACGGTTGCGTGTTGAAGCTCGCTCGCCGGATGGCTTAGTTGAGGCGGTTAGCGTCATCAATCATCCTTTTGCGCTGGGCGTACAGTGGCACCCGGAATGGAACAGTAGCGAGTACGCGCTTTCGCGTATATTGTTCGAGGGCTTTATCACCGCTTGTCAGCACCATATCGCTGAAAAACAGCGACTCTGACCACTACAGTTTAAGGAAATGCAAATATGAGTGATGAGGGACTGGCGCCAGGAAAACGCTTGTCGGAAATCCGCCAGCAGCAGGGGCTTTCACAACGTCGTGCCGCCGAACTCTCCGGGCTGACTCACAGTGCTATCAGTACGATAGAACAAGATAAAGTCAGCCCTGCCATCAGTACGCTGCAAAAGCTGCTGAAGGTGTATGGTCTGTCACTCTCGGAATTCTTTTCCGAGCCGGAAAAACCTGATGAGCCGCAGGTCGTCATTAATCAGGACGACTTAATTGAGATGGGTAGTCAGGGTGTGTCAATGAAGCTGGTTCATAACGGTAACCCGAATCGCACGCTGGCGATGATCTTTGAAACGTACCAGCCGGGCATAACCACTGGGGAAAGAATTAAGCATCAGGGTGAGGAAATAGGCACTGTACTGGAAGGTGAAATTGTTCTGACGATTAATGGTCAGGATTACCACCTCGTCGCGGGGCAAAGTTATGCCATTAATACCGGCATCCCGCACAGTTTCAGTAATACGTCGGCAGGTATTTGCCGAATTATCAGCGCCCATACGCCCACCACGTTTTAATCTTTTTGTTCTGTAAGCCGGGTAAGCGCAATGCGCCCGGCAATCTATACACAAAATCATTCAAGTTGCATCAAGGCGGCAAGTGAGCGAATCCCGATGAGCTTACTCAGGTAAGTGATTCGGGGGAGCGAACGCAGCCAAGGCAGAGGCGGCTTGAAGGATGAAGTGTATATAAAGAATGTCGCCAGAAATAAACGGGCATACGGCCCGGGGATCTCTGCGCCCTGACGTTCACAAACTGCATATATCTGATAGACGTGAAACAGGAGTCATAATGAATTTTCATCATCTGGCTTACTGGCAGGATAAAGCGTTAAGTCTCGCCATTGAAAACCGCTTATTTATTAACGGTGAATATACTGCTGCGGCGGAAAATGAAACCTTTGAAACCGTTGATCCGGTCACCCAGGCACCGCTGGCGAAAATTGCCCGCGGCAAGAGCGTCGATATCGACCGTGCGATGAGCGCAGCACGCGGCGTATTTGAACGCGGCGACTGGTCACTCTCTTCTCCGGCTAAACGTAAAGCGGTACTGAATAAACTCGCCGATTTAATGGAAGCCCACGCCGAAGAGCTGGCACTGCTGGAAACTCTCGACACCGGCAAACCGATTCGTCACAGTCTGCGTGATGATATTCCCGGCGCGGCGCGCGCCATTCGCTGGTACGCCGAAGCGATCGACAAAGTGTATGGCGAAGTGGCGACCACCAGTAGCCATGAGCTGGCGATGATCGTGCGTGAACCGGTCGGCGTGATTGCCGCCATCGTGCCGTGGAACTTCCCGCTGTTGCTGACTTGCTGGAAACTCGGCCCGGCGCTGGCGGCGGGAAACAGCGTGATTCTAAAACCGTCTGAAAAATCACCGCTCAGTGCGATTCGTCTCGCGGGGCTGGCGAAAGAAGCAGGCTTGCCGGATGGTGTGTTGAACGTGGTGACGGGTTTTGGTCATGAAGCCGGGCAGGCGCTGTCGCGTCATAACGATATCGACGCCATTGCCTTTACCGGTTCAACCCGTACCGGGAAACAGCTGCTGAAAGATGCGGGCGACAGCAACATGAAACGCGTCTGGCTGGAAGCGGGCGGCAAAAGCGCCAACATCGTTTTCGCTGACTGCCCGGATTTGCAACAGGCGGCAAGCGCCACCGCAGCAGGCATTTTCTACAACCAGGGACAGGTGTGCATCGCCGGAACGCGCCTGTTGCTGGAAGAGAGCATCGCCGATGAATTCTTAGCCCTGTTAAAACAGCAGGCGCAAAACTGGCAGCCGGGCCATCCACTTGATCCCGCAACCACCATGGGCACCTTAATCGACTGCGCCCACGCCGACTCGGTCCATAGCTTTATTCGGGAAGGCGAAAGCAAAGGGCAACTGTTGTTGGATGGCCGTAACGCCGGGCTGGCTGCCGCCATCGGCCCGACCATCTTTGTGGATGTGGACCCGAATGCGTCCTTAAGTCGCGAAGAGATTTTCGGTCCGGTGCTGGTGGTCACGCGTTTCACATCAGAAGAACAGGCGCTACAGCTTGCCAACGACAGCCAGTACGGCCTTGGCGCGGCGGTATGGACGCGCGACCTCTCCCGCGCGCACCGCATGAGCCGACGCCTGAAAGCCGGTTCCGTCTTCGTCAATAACTACAACGACGGCGATATGACCGTGCCGTTTGGCGGCTATAAGCAGAGCGGCAACGGTCGCGACAAATCCCTGCATGCCCTTGAAAAATTCACTGAACTGAAAACCATCTGGATAAGCCTGGAGGCCTGAAATGACCGAACATACCAGCAGTTACTACGCCGCCAGTGCGAATAAATATGCACCATTCGACACGCTGAATGAGTCAATCACCTGCGACGTTTGCGTGGTTGGCGGCGGCTATACCGGGCTCTCCTCCGCGCTGCATCTGGCGGAAGCGGGCTTTGACGTAGTGGTTCTCGAAGCCTCACGCATCGGCTTTGGCGCAAGCGGGCGCAATGGCGGACAGCTTGTGAACTCCTACAGCCGCGACATCGACGTGATCGAAAAAAGCTACGGCATGGACACCGCCCGTATGCTCGGCAGCATGATGTTCGAAGGTGGTGAGATCATCCGCGAACGTATCAAACGTTATCAGATTGACTGCGACTACCGCCCCGGCGGCCTGTTTGTGGCGATGAATGATAAACAGCTCGCCACACTTGAAGAGCAGAAAGAGAACTGGGAACGCTACGGCAATAAACAGCTGGAATTGCTGGACGCCAACGCCATTCGCCGTGAAGTAGCCAGCGATCGCTACACTGGTGCGCTGCTGGATCACAGCGGTGGGCATATTCACCCGCTAAACCTCGCCATTGGCGAAGCGGACGCCATCCGCCTCAACGGCGGGCGCGTGTATGAACTTTCTGCCGTGACGCAGATCCAGCACACCACGCCAGCCGTTGTGCGAACTGCCAAAGGTCAGGTGACGGCGAAGTATGTGATTGTCGCCGGGAATGCGTATCTGGGCGATAAAGTAGAGCCGGAACTGGCGAAACGCAGCATGCCGTGCGGCACGCAGGTGATCACCACCGAACGGCTGTCGGAAGATTTAGCCCGTTCGCTGATCCCGAAAAACTACTGTGTGGAAGACTGTAACTATCTGCTTGATTACTACCGTCTTACCGCCGACAACCGCCTGCTGTACGGCGGCGGCGTGGTCTACGGCGCGCGCGACCCGGATGACGTTGAGCGCCTTGTGGTGCCGAAACTGCTGAAAACCTTCCCGCAGCTGAAGGGCGTGAAAATTGATTACCGCTGGACGGGCAACTTCCTGCTGACCCTGTCGCGTATGCCGCAGTTTGGTCGCCTCGATACCAACATCTATTACATGCAGGGCTACAGCGGCCACGGCGTGACCTGTACTCATCTAGCCGGACGTTTGATTGCCGAACTGCTGCGCGGCGACGCCGAACGTGTCGATGCCTTCGCCAATCTGCCGCATTACCCGTTCCCCGGCGGGCGCACGCTGCGCGTACCGTTTACCGCGATGGGCGCGGCGTATTACAGCCTGCGCGATCGTCTGGGCGTTTAATTTCCGATTAACAGTGAAGAGTCAAAAGGTGTGAAACATGAGCAACAATGAATTCCATCAGCGTCGTCTTTCTGCCACCCCGCGCGGGGTTGGCGTGATGTGTAACTTCTTCGCCCAGTCGGCTGAAAACGCTACGCTGAAGGATGTTGAGGGCAACGAGTACATCGATTTCGCCGCAGGCATTGCGGTGCTGAATACCGGGCATCGCCACCCTGATCTGGTCGCGGCGGTGGAGCAGCAACTGCAACAGTTTACCCACACCGCGTATCAGATTGTGCCGTATGAAAGCTACGTCACCCTGGCGGAGAAAATCAACGCCCTTGCCCCGGTGAGCGGGCAGGCCAAAACCGCGTTCTTCACTACCGGCGCGGAAGCGGTGGAAAACGCGGTGAAAATTGCTCGCGCCCATACCGGACGCCCTGGCGTGATTGCGTTTAGCGGCGGCTTTCACGGTCGTACGTATATGACCATGGCGCTGACCGGAAAAGTTGCGCCGTACAAAATCGGCTTCGGCCCGTTCCCTGGTTCGGTGTATCACGTACCTTATCCGTCAGATTTACACGGCATTTCAACACAGGACTCCCTCGACGCCATCGAACGCTTGTTTAAATCAGACATCGAAGCGAAGCAGGTGGCGGCGATTATTTTCGAACCGGTGCAGGGCGAGGGCGGTTTCAACGTTGCGCCAAAAGAGCTGGTTGCCGCTATTCGCCGCCTGTGCGACGAGCACGGTATTGTGATGATTGCTGATGAAGTGCAAAGCGGCTTTGCGCGTACCGGTAAGCTGTTTGCCATGGATCATTACGCCGATAAGCCGGATTTAATGACGATGGCGAAAAGCCTCGCGGGCGGGATGCCGCTTTCGGGCGTGGTCGGTAACGCGAATATTATGGACGCACCCGCGCCGGGCGGGCTTGGCGGCACCTACGCCGGTAACCCGCTGGCGGTGGCTGCCGCGCACGCGGTGCTCAACATTATCGACAAAGAATCACTCTGCGAACGCGCGAATCAACTGGGACAGCGTCTGACAAACACGCTGATTGATGCCAAAGAAAGCGTTCCGGCCATCGCGGCGGTACGCGGTCTGGGGTCTATGATTGCGGCAGAGTTTAACGATCCGCAAACGGGCGAGCCGTCAGCGGCGATTGCACAGAAAAATCCAGCAACGCGCGCTGGCGCAGGGGCTGCTCCTGCTGACCTGTGGCGCATACGGCAACGTGATTCGCTTCCTGTATCCGCTGACCATCCCGGATGCGCAATTCGATGCGGCAATGAAAATTTTGCAGGATGAGCTGAGCGATTAATAGCCCAACGCAATAATGTCTGATGCGCTGCGCTTATCAGGCCTGCAAACGACGTATTGATTATGTATGCCGAATAAAGCATTCACGCCGCATCCGGCAAGTTGTATTGCTCAACTTCGCTAAATCTGGTGCTTTTTCAACAACGCGCGGAACTGATGATAAGTTAACCCCAGTAATTCAGCCGCGCGCTTCTGGTTATATTTCCCTTGTTGCAAACTGAGTTGCAGCAACTCTTTTTCCTGCTGCATCTGAAACTCACGTAAATCCAGCGGCAGTGTTGGAAGCGAGGTGGTTTCTGAAACGGCGATAGCGTCTTCAGGCGGACGCCGTTTAAAGGGATCAATAATGATGTCATCAAGCGGATAATCGCTGGTGCCGTGGCGATACACTGAACGTTCCACCACGTTTTTCAATTCACGAATATTTCCCGGCCAACGATAATTCAGCAATGTTTCTCTGGCGCGCTCCGTAAACCCCGGGAACAGAGGCAGCTTGATTTCCCGACACATCTGGATGGCAAAGTGTTCTGCCATCAACATTATGTCGCTTTCGCGCTCGCGCAGTGGTGGCAGTTGTACAACATCAAAAGCCAGTCGGTCGAGCAGGTCAGCGCGAAAAGTGCCTTCATTGACCATCGCCGGGAGATCGGCATTCGTCGCGCATACCAACCGCACATTCACCTGCAATGGCTGGCTGCCGCCAACGCGCTCCAGTTCACCGTACTCAATCACGCGCAATAATTTCTCCTGCACCATCATCGGTGCCGTAGCGAGTTCATCAAGAAATAGCGTACCGCCGTCGGCACGTTCAAATCTCCCTGGATGACGTTTTTGCGCACCGGTAAACGCCCCCGCTTCGTGACCAAACAGTTCGGAATCCAGCAGATTTTCATTTAACGCCGCGCAGTTAAGGGAAATAAACGGCCCTTGCCAACGGGAGGAGAGATAATGCAGGCGGCTGGCAATCAGCTCTTTACCGGTGCCGCGTTCGCCGATGATGAGCACCGGTTTGTCCAGCGGTGCGAGATGCGAAACCTGTTCCAGCACTTCGAGAAAGCTGTTCGCCTCACCAAGTAAATTATCTTTGTATTCTGCCATGATGAAATTCGCCACTTGTTAGTGTAATTCGCTAATTCATCCTGGCATGTTGCTGATGATTCTTCAATCAGATCTTTATAAATCAAAAAGATAAAAAATTGGCACGCAAATTGTATTAACAGTTCAGCAGGACAATCCTGAACGCAGAAATCAAGAGGACAACATTATGGGTATTTTTTCTCGCTTTGCCGACATCGTGAATGCCAACATCAACGCTCTGTTAGAGAAAGCGGAAGATCCACAGAAACTGGTTCGTCTGATGATCCAGGAGATGGAAGATACACTGGTTGAAGTACGTTCTACTTCGGCGCGCGCGTTGGCAGAAAAGAAACAGCTGACTCGCCGTATTGAACAAGCGTCGGCGCGTGAGGTTGAATGGCAGGAAAAAGCCGAACTGGCGCTGCTGAAAGAGAGAGAGGATCTGGCACGTGCAGCGTTAATTGAAAAACAGAAACTGACCGATCTGATTAAGTCCCTGGAACATGAAGTGACGCTGGTGGACGATACGCTGGCACGCATGAAGAAAGAGATTGGCGAGCTGGAAAACAAATTGAGCGAAACACGCGCTCGCCAGCAGGCATTGATGTTACGTCATCAGGCGGCAAACTCGTCGCGCGATGTGCGTCGTCAGCTGGACAGTGGCAAACTGGATGAAGCAATGGCTCGTTTCGAATCTTTCGAACGTCGTATTGACCAGATGGAAGCGGAAGCAGAAAGCCACAGCTTCGGTAAACAAAAATCGCTGGACGATCAGTTTGCCGAACTGAAAGCCGATGATGCAATCAGCGAACAACTGGCACAATTAAAAGCCAAAATGAAGCAAGACAATCAATAATAACATCCAGGCGGCGTCCGAACGCGCCGCCGCTCATCGTCTAAGGAGTACTTATGAGCGCGCTATTTCTGGCTATTCCGTTAACCATTTTTGTGCTGTTTGTTTTACCGATCTGGTTATGGCTGCATTACAGCAATCGTTCTGGTCGCAGTGAATTGTCGCAAAGTGAGCAGCAGCGATTAGCGCAACTGGCTGATGAAGCAAAACGGATGCGCGAACGTATTCAGGCGCTGGAATCTATTCTTGATGCAGAACATCCGAACTGGAGGGATCGCTAATGGCGGGCATTAATCTCAATAAAAAATTATGGCGTATTCCACAGCAGGGCATGGTCCGCGGCGTCTGCGCCGGGATTGCCAACTATTTTGATGTACCGGTAAAACTGGTGCGTATCCTGGTGGTGCTGTCGATTTTCTTCGGTCTGGCGCTGTTTACCCTGGTTGCTTACATCATTTTGTCGTTTGCGCTTGATCCAATGCCGGACAACATGGCCTTTGGTGAGCAGCTACCTTCCAGCAGCGAATTGCTGGATGAAGTCGACCGTGAACTGGCGGCAAGTGAAACGCGTTTACGCGAGATGGAACGTTATGTCACTTCCGATACTTTCACGTTACGTAGCCGTTTCCGTCAACTGTGAGGAAAGTTATGAATACTCGCTGGCAACAGGCCGGGCAAAAGGTAAAGCCTGGTTTCAAATTAGCAGGCAAGCTGGTACTTCTTACCGCACTGCGCTATGGCCCGGCGGGTGTGGCGGGCTGGGCGATAAAATCAGTTGCTCGCCGACCGCTGAAAATGTTGCTGGCTGTGGCGCTGGAACCGCTGTTAAGTCGGGCTGCCAATAAACTGGCACAGCGTTATAAAAGGTGAGGGGAATTTCGCAAAAATTGTTAAAGCTAAGGCGTATTATGGATGGCAATTTTCATCCATAGAAGGACGCTTACATGTTTAAAAAAGGCTTACTTGCTCTGGCACTGGTGTTTTCACTGCCCGTTTTCGCCGCTGAACACTGGATCGATGTTCGTGTTCCAGAGCAGTATCAGCAAGAGCACGTTCAGGGAGCCATCAATATTCCCCTGAAGGAAGTAAAAGAGCGCATTGCCACCGCCGTTCCGGATAAAAACGACACCGTGAAAGTGTATTGCAATGCCGGACGCCAGTCAGGGCAGGCAAATTAGATCCTTAGCGAGATGGGATATACCCACGTTGAGAACGCTGGCGGCCTGAAAGACATCGCAATGCCGAAGGTCAAAGGT
>ENA-UOJI01002433-UOJI01002433.1-human-gut-metagenome-genome-assembly--contig:-P79-NODE-2433-length-10680-cov-10.085929_pt1 | contig 10680 bp, 7 predicted proteins | sample MGYA00242346_ERZ723893 | MGnify/ENA metagenome assembly ERZ723893 | reverse complement strand
TCGAGGAGACCACCAAGGGCGGCCTCATCCTGACCGGCAGCGCCAAGGAGAAGCCCCAGGTGGCTGAGGTCGTGGCTGTTGGCCCCGGCGGCATCGTGGACGGCAACGAAGTCAAGATGACCGTGAAGGTTGGCGATAAGGTCCTGACCAGCAAGTACTCCGGTACTGAGGTCAAGGTGGACGGCGAGGAGTGCACCATCGTGCGTCAGGGCGATATCCTGGCCATCGTGGAGTAAGTTTCCCCTCTGAAATTGAAATTTGAGCTTTGAAGGAGCGATTTGATTATGGCAAAACAGATCAAGCAGGGCGAGGATGCCCGCAAGGCACTGTGTGCCGGTATTGATACCCTGGCAAATACCGTGAAGATCACCCTGGGCCCCAAGGGCCGCAATGTGGTGCTGGGCAAGAAGTTCGGCGCACCCGTCATCACCAATGACGGCGTGACCATTGCCAAGGAGATCGAGCTGAAGGACGAGTTCGAGAACATGGGCGCACAGCTGGTGCGTGAGGTCGCAACCAAGACCAACGATGCCGCAGGCGACGGCACCACCACCGCAACCGTTCTGGCACAGGCCATGGTCACCGAGGGCATGAAGAACGTTACCGCCGGTGCCAACCCCATGGATATCCGCCGCGGCATGAGCAAGGCTGTTGCCAAGGCCGTTGAGACCATCAAGGCCCACAGCCAGAAGGTCAAGGACAGCAACGATATCGCCCGCGTCGGCACCATTTCTGCCGGTGACCCCGAGATCGGCCGCCTGATCGCCGAGGCCATGGAGAAGGTCACCTCCGACGGTGTCATCACCATCGAGGAGAACAAGACCACCGCCGAGACCTACAACGAGATCGTGGAAGGCATGCAGTTTGACCGCGGCTACCTGACCCCCTATATGGTCACCGATACCGACAAGATGGAGGCTGTTCTGGACAACGCCGCCGTCCTGATCACCGATAGGAAGATCAGCGTCATCCAGGATCTGGTCCCTCTGCTGGAGCAGGTCATGCAGAACGGCATGAAGCTGCTGGTCGTGGCTGAGGACATCGAGGGCGAGGCTCTGTCCACCCTGATCGTCAACCGCCTGCGCGGCACCCTGAACGTCTGCGCTGTCAAGGCTCCCGGCTTTGGCGACCGCCGCAAGGAGATGCTGCAGGATATCGCTACCCTGACCGGTGGCACCGTTGTGTCCGCTGATCTGGGCTATGAGCTGAAGGACGCTACCGTCCAGATGCTGGGCCATGCCCGTCAGGTCAAGGTCACCAAGGAGAACACCACCATCGTGGGCGGCGCAGGCGATAAGGATGCCATTGCAGCCCGCATTGCACAGATCCGCAACCAGATCGAGGCTTCCACCAGCGATTTCGACCGTGAGAAGCTGCAGGAGCGCCTGGCAAAGCTGGCCGGCGGCGTTGCAGTCATCAAGGTCGGTGCTGCTACCGAGGTCGAGATGAAGGATAAGAAGCTGCGCATCGAGGACGCTCTGAACGCAACCAAGGCTGCTGTTCAGGAAGGCGTTGTCGCTGGCGGCGGCACTGCTCCCATCAACGCCATCCCCGCTGTGCGCGCCCTGTGCGACACGCTGGAAGGCGACGAGCGCACCGGTGCCAAGATCGTCCTGAAGGCTCTGGAGGCACCTCTGCGCCAGATCGCCAAGAACGCCGGTCTGGAAGGCAGCGTCATCATCGACAAGATCGTCTCTGCCAACAAGCCCAACTACGGCTTCGACGCTCAGAACGAGGTCTTTGTTGAGGATATGATCGCCGCCGGTATCGTTGACCCCACCAAGGTCACCCGTTCCGCTCTGGAGAACGCAGCATCCGTCGCTGAGATGGTGCTGACCACCGAGAGCCTGGTCGCTGACCTGCCCGAACCCCCCGCTGCTCCCGCAGCCGGTGGTGACATGGGCGGCATGGGCGGCATGTACTAAGCCGCACCGGCTCCCCGTACCAATTCAATACGCCGCAGAAGGCAGAACTTCCCACCCGGGAGGCTCTGCCTTCTTTTTTGTTGACACCCTTTCCAAACAAGAGTACACTTAGAAAAATTGTTTTTGGGAAAGGAAACACCAATGAACACTGCCGCTTTTACCGCCTACCGCGAAAAAGTTGTGTCCAACTGTGCCCGTGTCATTGTGGGCAAGGAGGATGCTACCGAGAAAATTCTGGTCAGCTTCCTCTGCGGAGGCCATGTATTGCTGGAGGATAAGCCCGGCACCGGCAAAACCATGCTCCTGCGTGCATTTGCGCGCACGGTGGGCGGGGACTTCAAACGGGTGCAGTTCACGCCCGACCTGCTGCCCTCCGATCTGACCGGCATCAATTTCTACAACCAGAAGTCCGGTGAGTTCGAGTTCCGGCCCGGCCCGCTCTTCACCAACTTTGTGCTGGCGGACGAGATCAACCGCGCCACGCCCCGTACCCAGTCGGCCCTGCTGGAAGCCATGGAGGAAAGGCAGATTACCGTGGACGGCGTGACCAGCCGCCTGGTTGAGCCTTTTATGGTGCTGGCCACCCAGAATCCGCTGGAATCCTTTGGTACCTTCCCGTTGCCAGATGCTCAGATGGACCGCTTTTTCATGCGGCTGTCGCTGGGCTATATGACCCGGGAGCAGGAGCTGGAGGTGCTCTCCCGCCCCTCGGCCCAGACCGTGCTGAACGAGCTGCAGGCCGTTGTCACTCCCGAGGAGACCGCATACGTCCGCACGGCTTACCGGGAGGTCAAGGTCTCCGAGGAGGTCAAGCACTACCTTATGGACATCGTGGAAGCCACCCGCACACAGAGCGGCTTTGTCAGCGGCGTATCTACCCGCGGTGCGCTGGCGCTCTATCAGGCTGCGCAGGCGTATGCCTCCTTGCAGGGCAGGGAATACGTCATCCCCGAGGACATCAAAGGGCTGGCCCCGGCGGTGCTTTCTCACCGCATTTCTCTAGGCAGCAGCATGAACGCCGAAGCCGCCGCTCTGCGGATGCGCAAGCTGTTGGCCGAGATCACTGTGCCGTTGGAGAGTGCGGAATGAGCGCCGTCATCTTCGCGCTGCTATTGGTGGCCACAGCCCTTGGGCTGGAGCGTTACAGCACAGCCCATAGCCTTGACGATGTGCAGGGGCGGCTGGAAGTGGAGAATCATCTTGTGGAAGCCGGGGAGCCCGCCGTGATCCACCTCGTTGTCCGGAACAGCGGCCCCCGTTGGAAGATGTTCCTGGCGGCAAAGCTCCACCTGAACAAGGAGTTTCTTCCCTGCGCGGAGCACCACATTACGCAGGATCAGGCAGGTTTGGGTCACACGGTGCGGTTCACCACCTGGCTGCGCCCGGGGCAGGAGGCAGATTTCTCCACCGCCCTCAGGCTGGAACGCCGGGGCCGCTATGTGCTGGAACCGATGCAGGTCATCGGCGGCGACTTTCTGGGTCTTGTGGAACAGTCCCGCACCGAGCGGGGCTTCCACGAGCTCATTGTTCCACCCAGGGAGTGCGCTCTGCCGGAACTGGAAGAGATGCTGGGCGGTTTTCTGGGCGAGCTTTCGGTGAACCGCTATCTCTACGAGGATCCTATTCTCACGGCGGGTTACCGCCCCTACACCAGCGGTGACCCCATGCGTTCCATCGCCTGGAAGCAGAGCGTCCGGGGGCAGGGGCTTATGGTCAAAAAGTGGGATTACACCACTGAGCCCCGGGCAGTGGTGCTAGTCCATGCGGATACCAAGGATTACGACCACCCGGAACCGGCGGAGCTCTGCTACTCCATGGCCCGCACAGTCTGCCGGAGGCTGGAAGAAAAGGCGGTGTCCTACCGCTTTGCAGCAAACGCTGCCTTTGACCTGCTGCTCAATGCGGCCCTCTCCGGTGAGGAGTGGAGAAAACCGCTGGAAACCCCGCAGGGCTACGGCCCCGAACACTACCGCAGGGTGTTGGAAATTCTGGGCCGCGCCACCGGGCAGACCGCCCTTTCTTGCGCGCGGTTCTGCGCCGAATACTACCACCCGCAGGAGCAGGTCAGCTGCATCGTGGTGACAACGGAGCCGGAAGAAGCTGTGCGTGCTGCCGTGCGGCCCCTGCCTGGCATTCCGCTGCTGGTGCTCACTCCGGAAATGGCCGTAGAGACGGTCCAGACAGGGGAGGCGGGCGCATGATGTTCTTACATACCCTGCGCTTGGCAGGTGATCTGAGCTTTTACTATGCCTTTGCGGGCTTTTTTGCTGCCAGCTTCGGCGGGACACCCATGCCGCTGGTGCTGGTCTGGCCTGCCCTCTGCTTTGGTCTGGCCTCCTGCTTTGAGGGTAGCCGCCCCCTCCGCACCACTCTTGCGGCCCTGAGCGCGGCGGCGCTGCTCTTCCTGCCTACAGGGGCGGACAAGCTCTGCTACTTCCCGGCGGCAGTCTACCCGGTGCTGCTGGCCTACACCGGCGATTTTGCCCTTTCGCCGATGCGGCAGGCCGAGCGCCTGCGCTGGCTCTGCCGGGTATGGCCCTTCTTTGCAGTGGCAATGCTGCTGTGGAACGCCAACGCAGTGCTTTCGGCGGCCCTGCCCTTTGCGACGGCGGCAGTGGTGCTTCTGGTGGGGTTCAACCGCACCACCCGGCATGACCCGGAGATCTCCACCCGGCCGGGCTATCTGCTGCTTTCCGGCGGCGTGCTGGCGGCGGTGTGCGCAGGGCCGTTCCTGCTCAGCCGCAGTGTTGTGGTTGCCGGTGCAAAGGCGGCTGCGTCTGCCGTTTACTTTGGCGGGATCGTGCCGGTGCTGCAGCTGTTTTTGAACAACATTGTGGTGCAGAGTGTGACTTGGCTGTTTCACGGCATCCTGCAGTTCATCCGCTGGCTCTTCACCCTCTTTCCGCCCAAACCGTTGGAGCGCACCGAGATCGTTTCTACCGATGAGGTCATCGCCAACGCCCAAAGGGCCGCCAAGGACGCAGAACCGCTCATCAACGGGATGTCGATGCTGACCGTGCTCGGTATCCTGCTGGCGGTCCTCTGTGCGGTGCTGGTGGTGCGGCATTTCCTGCGCCAGAAGTTCCGGCACACGGACACTGCCTGCACGGACACCACTGTCCGGCATAGCACCCACAAGCGTGCCCGCCGCTGGCCCGGGCTTTTTCTCAGCCCGGTGGACAAGGTGCGGCGGGAGTATGCCATCTATCTGGACCACTGCCAGCGCCACGGCGTGACCATCCTGCGGGGCGATACCAGCCTTGACCTGACCGGCCGCGCTTTCGGTATGGACTTTGCCGCCGAGGCCGAGCTGCGCCAGATCTACCTCAAAGCCCGCTACAACGGCACCGCCACGGCCGAGGATGCCGCCCGTGCCGCTGAGCTCGTCCGAAAAATCTGCTCCTGAACGCATCAACGCACCCTTTCCTGCCCATCCTAAGCGGGAGAGGGGGCGTTTTCATGTCCGGCAAACGGGTGCTGGCCCTGTATGGGGCCTTGCTGTTCTGCTTTGCGGCGGTGGTCTGCCGCCTGTACTGGCTCTGCTCCGACACGGCCTATGGGGACCGGGCGGCGGCGCAGAGCGTGGTCACCCTCCACCTGCCCGCCCGGCGGGGCAATTTTTATGATCACAGGGGCCAGCTCCTCACGGGGCAGACCACCCGCTGGATGGCCCTCTGCGTGCCCGGGGAGGGCAGCTATGCCCGCCTGTTCGCCTACACCGATGCAGCCGGGCAGGCGACGCTCTACCAGAAGCGGAACGCCGCGTCCCCGTTTCTGCTGGAGGTGGACCGGGATGTTTCCTCGCTGGGCGTTTCCTGCTGGCCAGCGGCACGGCGAAGCTCTGCCGCCCCGCTGGCAGTGCAGCTGCTGGGGTATCTCGATGGCGAGGGCCATGGTGCTGCCGGGCTGGAAGCCGCCTTTGATGATCTGCTCACCGGAAGCGGGGCGGGGGATACCCTGCTCTGCACCGTCAACGCCCAGGGAAAGCTGCGGGCCGAGCCCGTCCTCACCCCCGCCGACAGCGGGGCCGTGGGGGTGCAGCTGACCCTTTCCCGGGAGATCCAGCAGACCGCCGAAGCCGTGGCCAACGAGACGATGCAGAGCGGCTGCATCCTGGTGCTGGACACCGCCAACGCCAAGGTGCGGGCCTGTGTCAGCCGCCCCGGCTATGATCCGGAAAACATTTCGGCCAGTCTGAACGCCCCGGACAGCCCCCTGCTGGAACGGGCGTTCCAGTGCTATGCCGTGGGCTCGGTGTTCAAGCCGGTGGTGGCGGCAGCGGCGCTGGAGGCAGGGGAGAGCGGCTTTGTCTACACCTGCCCCGGCTGGTGCGCGGTGGATGGCCGGATCTTCCGCTGTGCGGGCGGCATTCCCCATGGTGAGGTGGATCTGGCCGGCGCGCTGGAAAAGAGCTGCAACGGCTACTTCATCCGGCTGGGGCAGGCGCTGGGGGCCGATGCTGTCCGCGCCATGGCAGAGCAGCTGGGCTTCGGGCAGGCGATCCCGCTCACCGATGCCCTGCACACGGCGGCGGGGGTCCTGCCGGAGCGGGAGGCTCTTGCGTCCAGCGGGGCCTACGCCAATTTCTGCTTTGGGCAGGGGGAGTTGCTGGCATCCCCCCTCCAGGTCGCCGCCATGATGAACACCATTGCCTGCGGGGGGATCTGCCGCACCCCGCTGCTGCTGGAGACCACTCTGGACGAGACCACCGGCGCGTCCCTCACGGCGCTTTCCCATGTCCGGAGCAGGCGGGTGCTCACAAAGCGCACCGCCGCCGCCCTGCAGGCCCTGTTGGCGGGTGTAGTGGCCGGGGGCACCGGCCATGAGGCCGCCCTGCCCGGCCAGACCGCGGCAGGTAAGACCGGCACGGCCCAGACCGGTCAGTTTTCCGGCGGCACAGAGCTGAAAAATTACTGGTTTGCAGGCTTTGTCCCGGCAGAGCAGCCCCGCTATACCATCGTGGTGCTGCAGGACACGCAGGCCGAGCCTGCCTTTTCCAGCGCGGCCATCTTTGCCCGGGTGGCGGCAGGGCTGGAAATTCTGGCCCCGTAGCCCACGGTTTTTCTTGCATTTCCCGGTTTTTTGTGCTATCATACACTTGTATTTGTATGCAGTCTCTATGAAACTAAAGATAAAAGGAGCGTTCCATCCATGTCTGTCATTGAAATCGTCGGCGGTGCCATCCTGCTGGTCGTCTCGGCCGTCATCATCCTCCTCACCCTGATGCAGCACACCCACGGTCAGGGTCTGGCCGGTGCCATCAACGGTGGTGTGGGCGGTGCCAACAATGCACGCCTGACCCCTGCGGATCAGATGCTGGCCAAGGTGACCCGCATTGCAGGCATCGTGTTCTTTGTGGTGGCTATTCTGGCCTGTGTGTTCGCCAGCCGTCTGGCCTGAGCACCCGTGTACAGCCCCGTGTAAGGCGGGGCTGTTTTTCTGTCTAAACCTCTCGTGGGAAAGAAGTTGTCCGGGTTCCATTGGAGAATGCCGGAAAAGTGTTAAGGAGAAAAATATGTCATTACGCGATAAAATTGAACATGCCATCCAGAACCAGCCCTGCATGGTCAAGGACCTCAAGGCAAAGTTCGGCGGCGACCGTGCCGCGGACCGCAAGGTGATGGAGGCTCTGGACGAGCTGGTGCACGATGCTGTGGTCTGCCAGAAGTCCGGCGTGTTCTTCACTGCCCGCTCCGGCCGTGCCGAAAAGGCCCTGCCCTGCAAGGTGGTCAAGCTGGGCAAGAACTTTGCCTTTGTGATGCTGGAGGATGAATCCGGCGATATCTTCATCCCGGGCCGCTTCACCCGCGGTGCCATGCCCGGTGATTCCGTTCTGGTGGAGAAGTTTGCCCACCCCCGGGTGGAGGGCAGCGATGAGGGCGAGATCCTTGCCGTGCTCGAGCAGAAGAACGACATGGTGGGCACTGTCCGCCGCATCGAGGGCCGCCTGAAGTTCGTGCCCGATGACTGCCCGGCCATCTCCATGACCATCCAGCGCGACTGCGAGGGCGGCGCGAAGGACGGCGACAAGGTGGCTGTGGAGATCCTGCAGCGCGGGACCCGGCAGGAGGATCACCGCGTGGGCGTTTCCATGCGCTTTGGCAGCTGCGAGGAAGCCAAGCGCTGCGCCAAGGCCCTGCTCTATGCCAAGGACATCCACACCCGTTTCCCCGAGAAGGTGCGGGACGAGGCCAAGAAGTTTGAGGACATGACCGTGTCTGAGGAGGACTGCAAGGGCCGCATGGATCTGCGCGCTCTGCCCATCTTCACCATCGACAGCGCCGAGACCAAGGATATCGACGATGCCGTCAGCCTGACCCGGCTCTCCGGTGGCGGCTATGAGCTGGGCGTTCACATCGCCGATGTCTCCCACTACGTCAAGCCCGGCAGTGAGCTGAACGAGGAGGCCTTCAACCGCGCCACTTCGGTCTACTATGCAGATCAGGTCGTGCCCATGCTGCCCAAGAGCCTTTCCAACGGCATCTGCTCCCTGAACGAGAAGGAGCTGCGCCTGGCGTTCTCCTGCCTGATGCGTCTGGATCAGGACGGCAATCTGACCGACTACAAGTTCGTCAAATCCATCATCTGCAGCCGGGTCAAGGGCGTGTATTCTGAGATCAACGCCCTGCTGGCCGGCACTGCCGATGCCGAGACGCAGGCCAAGTACGCCGAGGTGCTGGATCAGCTGCCCGCCATGAAGGAGCTGTACGCCCACCGCGCCCGCCTGCGCAAGGAGCGCGGCTGCATCGATTTCGAGAGCGGGGAAGTCAAGCTCATCCTGGATGAGAACGGCCACTGCATCGATGTGAAAAAGCGCACCTCCGGCGAGAGCGAGGCCATGATCGAGGAGTTCATGCTGCTGGCCAACCAGTGCGCCGCCCACTTTGCCCGGGTCAAGCAGATCCCCTTTGTCTACCGTGTCCACGAGGAGCCCAACGGCGAGAAGCTGGAGCGCCTGCACAGCCTGCTGCAGGCCTGCGGCATCAACGACCACTTTGCCAAGGAAGTGCCCACCCCCAAGGAGCTGAGCGCCATTCTGGAGGGTGTGCGCGGCACCCCGTTTGAGCAGATCGTCAACACCGGAATGCTCCGCTGCATGTCCAAGGCCTGCTATGAGGAAAAGCCCAAGGGCCACTATGGTCTGGTGCTCAAGGATTACGCCCACTTCACCAGCCCCATCCGCCGCTACCCGGATCTGGCCATCCACCGCATGATGACCGACCTGCTCAGCGGCACCGACAAGGAGACCATGATCGTCCGCTACACCGATTTCGCGGAGAAGGCCTCCAAGCAGTCCAGTGAGCGGGAAGTGCTGGCCGTTCAGATCGAGCGCAAGGCCGAGGATTACTACAAGGCCGAGTACGCCCGCCGCCATCTGGGTGAGTGCTACGAGGGCATCATCTCCGGCGTGACTCAGCGCGGCATCTTCGTGGAGCTGGAGAACGGCGTGGAGGGCTTTGTGCCTGCTTCCAGCCTGACCGCCACCGGCACCACCCTCACCGAGGGAATCCGCCTTTCTGACCCCGCCTCCGGCAAGACCTGGAGCCTGGGCGACAGCATGATGATTACCATCGTCCGCGCCGATATCAACCTTGGCAAGGTCGATTTTGAGGTGGCACCCGAAACAAAATAACTGATAAAGAAACGCAAGCGTTCACCTTCCCTGGAGGGTGAGCGCTTTTTTGTTGGACTAAACCCCTCAGGCGCTTTGCGCCAGCTCCCCTCGTAGGGGAGCCCTTGGCATAATGGTGCAGTCTGTGCGGAAAGGGGGACTTGCAAAGCTTTATGCAATGCCAAAGGCCCCCCTATTAGCGGGGGCTGTCACCGCAGGTGACTGGGGGGTTATACACAGTTTCGCCATATTTCCGACAATGGTTGTGTTTTGTATAAATTTTATACACTGTTCAGGATTTGTTTGTTGTTCTGAAAAAACCACTGGGGTATACTAGGCACAACGAAAGGGAAGACGACACAGAACCATGAACGCGGTCTTCCCAATACGATTTACAGGAGGTTCCCAGTATGTATTATTCCAGTGGCAACTACGAAGCATTTGCACACCCCAAAAAGCCTGAGGGCGTTGACAATAAATCTGCTTACCTCATCGGCTCCGGTCTGGCGGCCCTGACTGCCGCCTGCTACCTGGTCCGTGACGGCCAGATGCAGGGCGGCCACATCCATGTGTTTGAGAAGGACCCGCTGCCCGGCGGTGCCTGCGACGGCTACAAGTACGATATCGGCTATGTCATGCGCGGCGGCCGTGAGATGGACAACCATTTCGAAGTTATGTGGGATCTGCTCCGCTCCATCCCCTCGCTGGAGACCGAGGGCGCCAGCGTGCTGGACGAGTATTACTGGCTGAACAAGGAGGACCCCAACAAGTCCCTCTGCCGTGCCACCGTCAACCGCGGCCAGGATGCCCACACCGACGGCAAGTTCGCCATCTCCGATCAGGGTGCCATGGAGATCATGAAGCTCTTCTTCACCCCGGACGAGCAGCTGCAGGATAAAAAGATCACCGATATCTTTGACGATGAGGTGTTCTCCTCCAACTTCTGGATGTACTGGCGCACCATGTTCGCCTTTGAGAACTGGCACAGCGCGCTGGAAATGAAGCTCTACCTCAAGCGCTATATCCACCACATCGGCGGTCTGCCCGATTTCACCGCCCTGCGCTTTACCCGCTACAACCAGTACGAGTCCATCATCCTGCCCATGGTCACCTACCTGAAGGACCACGGCGTGGACTTCCAGT
>ENA-UOJI01002426-UOJI01002426.1-human-gut-metagenome-genome-assembly--contig:-P79-NODE-2426-length-10708-cov-9.927344_pt1 | contig 10708 bp, 8 predicted proteins | sample MGYA00242346_ERZ723893 | MGnify/ENA metagenome assembly ERZ723893 | reverse complement strand
ATTTTCCGGAAGCCCTTTTTCACAGGGAGAGGCCGTGACTGAGAGGGTTGCGGCCAGCGCCCGCCCTGCTATATAATAAGAGCAACAGTTTTTTGAAAGGCGGTGTTCGCTTTTGCGTTTTGCGCATCTTTCCGACCTGCATCTGGGCAAGCGGGTGTGCGAGTTTTCCATGCTGGAGGACCAGAAATACATCCTGGAGCAGATCCTTGCCCTGCTGGATGCCCACCCTGTGGACGGGGTACTGCTGGCAGGCGACCTGTACGACAAGCCCGTTCCCCCGGCCGAGGCCGTGCGCCTACTGGACTGGTTCCTCACCCAGCTGGCAGCCCGGGGCCTGCCGGTGTTTGCCATCAGCGGCAACCACGATTCCGCCGACCGTGTCGCCTTTGGTTCAGCCCTGCTGGAAACCAGCCGGGTATACGTCAGCCCGGTGTTCTCCGGTGCGCCGCAGCCCCTCTGCCTTGCGGACGAGCATGGCCCGGTGGATGTGTACTTACTGCCCTTTCTGAAGCCCGCTTCCGTGCGGCATGTCTGGCCGGACGAGCCCATTGAGAGCTACAACGACGCCCTTGCCTGCGTGCTGCGGCACTGCCCGGTGGACCCGGCCCGGCGCAGCGTGCTGGTAGCCCACCAGTTCGTGGCCGGTGCCGCCGCCTGCGAGAGTGAAGAGCCTTCCGTGGGCGGGCTGGACTGCGTGGACGCGGCCCTGTTCGATGCCTTTGACTATGTGGCGCTGGGCCACCTGCACAGTCCCCAGAAGGTGGGCCGCGACACCCTGCGTTACTGCGGCACCCCGCTGAAGTATTCCTTCTCGGAAGCGCACCAGCATAAAAGCATCACCTTTGTGGACCTGGGCGAAAAAGGCTGCGTGGACATTTCCACCGTGCCCCTGACCCCGCTGCACGACCTGCGGGAGGTCCGGGGCAGCTATCTGGAACTGACCGACCGCCGCACCTACGAGGGCACCGCCACCGACGATTATCTGCACATCACCCTGACCGATGAGCAGGACGTGCCGGACGCACTGGCCAAGCTGCGGCTGATCTACCCCAACCTGATGCGGCTGGACTACGACAACCGCCGCACCCGCGAAGATCAGCAGATCACTGCGCCGGAGCGGGTGGAGAACATCACACCCTTGCAGCATCTTGCTGCCTTTTACGAACTGCAGAACAACCAGCCCCTGACCGATGAGCAGGCCGCGTTCTGCCAGCAGCTCATTGAGGACATCTGGAAGGAGGGGGAGGACGCATGAGACCGCTCCGCCTGACCCTGTCGGCTTTTGGCCCCTATGCCGCCGAGACCACCCTGGAACTGGAAAAGCTGGGCAAAGGCGGCCTGTACCTTGTCACCGGCGATACCGGTGCCGGCAAGACCACCCTGTTCGACGCCATCACCTACGCCCTGTACGACCACTCCAGCGGCGGTGTGCGGGAGGGGGCCATGCTGCGCAGCCAATATGCCGACCCCAAAACGCCCACCTTTGTGGAGCTGGAATTTGAGGTGAATGGTGCCCGCTACACGGTGCGCCGCAATCCGGAATACCCCCGCCCCAAGGCGCGGGGTGAGGGCTTTACCACCGAAAAAGCAGACGCCACCCTCACCTATGCCGACGGCCGCCCGCCGGTGACCAAGGCACGGGATGTGAACGCCGCCGTGCTGGACATTCTGGGGCTGGACTACAACCAGTTCTGCCAGATCGCCATGATTGCGCAGGGGCAGTTCACCAAGCTGCTGAATGCCTCCACCGAGGAGCGCAGCCGCATTTTCCGCAAGCTGTTCCGCACCCAGCGGTACGCCAAATTGCAGGACCGTCTGCAGGAAGAAGCTTCCCGCCTGAACCAGCAGCGTCTGGCCCAGAACACCCAGCTGGACAGCCTGCTGGCCGGGCTGCAGGTCGCACCCGACGACCCGGACGCCGACGCGCTGGCCGCCCTCTGTGCCCAGACCGAGCCTGCCACCGCGCTGACCTTATTGGAGGAGCTGCTGCAGCGCCAGCAGGCCGCACAGGAGGCCGCCGCCGCATCTCTTGCCGACACCGAAGCCCGGCTGGATGCCATACAGCAGCAGCTGGGAGCCGCCCGGCAGGCCGCGCAATTGGCCCGGCAGCTGGCCGAACAACAGGCCGCGCTGGACGCCGCCCGGCCCGCACTGGATGCCGCCAAAGCCGAGAGCGCCCGCCACGCCGATGACGCCGCCCGGTTGGATGACCTGACCGGACAGGTGACCCAGGCCCGCACCGCCCTGACCGCCTACGACGAGCTGGACGCGCTGTGCCGGGAGCAGAAGCAGGCACAGGATGCCGCGCAGCTGGCCGGGGCACTGGCCGCGAAGCGCCGCACCCAGCTGGAAGCGCTGGACGCCAGCCTTGCTGCGGCCGACACCGCCCTTGCCGTGCTGGTGGATGCCCCCACCCGGCAGCTGGCTTTGCAGAATCAGGCTGCGCAGCTGGAAGCCCGCAGCACCGCGCTGGACGCCCTTGCCCAGCGGCTGGCCGACAGCCAGAAACAGGCCCGGCAGGCCCGCCGGGCACAGGACGCCTACCGCGCCGCCGCTGCCCGGCAGGATGAAGCCCGCGCCCGACGGGATGCACTGGACCGGGCCTTTCTGGACGCGCAGGCCGGTCTGCTGGCACAGGAGCTGACCGAGGGTGCCCCCTGCCCGGTGTGCGGCAGTACCCATCACCCAGCCCGGGCCATCCTGCCCCGCACCGCACCCACGCAGGTACAGGTGGAGCAGGCCCGGCAGGCCGCCGAGGAAGCCGACCGTGCCGCACAAACGGCCAGCGCCGCCGCCCAGAGCGCCCTTGCCGCTGCAGACGAAGCCCGCCGCAGCCTGCGCCGGGACGCCGAGGCCCTGCTGCCGGAACGCTTTGCCGCGCCGGAAGGCAAACCTCCGGTGCAACTGACCTTCGCCCTGATGAATACCGTCCTGTCCGAGGAAACTGCCGCCCTGCAGGCCGCCCGCACCGACTGCACGGCCAGCCTGCGGCAGGCCGGAGCCGACTGTCAGCACAAGGCGCAGCTGGAAGCCGACCGGCAGGCCCACACCCGCCAGCGCCCGGCGCTGGAACAGCAGGTGCAGGAGGCTGACCGCACCGCTGCCGCTCAGTCTGCCCGCGTACAGGCACTGGAACAGCAGGTGCTTGCCAAACAGAAAGCCCTTCCCTCCCCCCAGCGGGCGCAGGCGCAGGCCGCGCTGGACCTGCTGGAAGCCGACCGCACCGCCCTGCGCGCCGAGATGGAACAGGCCGAAGCTGCCCTGCGCACGGCACAGCAGAACTACGCGGCCGCCAAAGCCGCTGTGGATGCCCTGCGCAGCCAACAGGCAGCGGCCCAGAGTTCCGCCCCGGCTCAGCCGCTGGAAACCTTACGGGAAGCGGCTGCTGAACTGACTGCCGCACGGGATGCCGCCCGCGAGCAGGAAAAGCAGCTGGCCGCCCGCCTGCTGCCCAACCGCCGCATCATGGAACAGTACCGCACCGCCGCCGCGCAGCACGCCGCATTGGAGCAGCGCGCCCAGTGGGTGGGCGCACTGGCCGCCACCGCCGGCGGCACCCTGACCAGCAAACAGAAGATCAAACTGGAAGCCTACATCCAGATGGACTACCTCGACCGCATCCTGCGCCACGCCAACCTCCGCCTGATGCAGATGACCGATGCCCAGTACGAGCTGGAGCGCATCGGGGCCGAGAACCAGCGCAGCCAGTCCGGCCTGGACCTTGGCGTCATCGACCACTACAACGGAACCCGCCGCAGTGTCAAGACCCTGTCCGGTGGTGAGAGCTTCAAGGCCTCGCTGGCGCTGGCACTGGGCCTTTCGGATGAAGTGCAGAGCGCCGCCGGCGGCATCCGGTTGGACACCCTGTTCCTGGACGAGGGCTTCGGCAGCCTGGACGAGGAATCGCTGGAACAGGCCATCCGGGTGCTGGCCGGACTGACCGAGGGCGACCGGCTGGTGGGCATCATCTCCCATGTGGGGGCCCTGAAGGACCGCATCGACCGGCAGGTGGTGGTGCACAAAAACCGCACCGGCGGCTCCACCGTGGAGCTGGTGGTGTAAAACGCCCCGCCGCCGGGCATCCTAACGGCAGGAGGTGACTGCTTTTATGAATTCCCTCACGCCGTTCATCCATCATGCCCTTCCGGACCGGCCCGGGCCTTCTTCCGCGCCGGAAGCCAACTGCAGCCGGTGCAGCCCGCCGCTGGGCAAACAGCCGGACCCGACCCAGCCGCCCGGAGACCCCTCGGTATCCGGCACCCAGCTGCCCCCGCCGGAAGTGCCCGGCAATCCTCCGCACCCGGAACCGGGCAGCGCTCCGCAGGCCGGTGTGCCCATGACCGACGGCACCCCCGCCGCCTGCCGCCAGAAAAACGCGCAGGAATTTCTGGCCGGGAAGGTGCCCGGTGTGATGGCGCAATATGCCCCGGGGCTGTTCAGCACCCTGCAGCACACTCACTCGGCCCACCCCGCCCCGGATGAGGACGCCGACGCGGTGCAGCAGCTTGTGGAGTGGCGCGAAAACGCCCCTTACGGCTGAGCCACACAAAAAATTTTCCGTTAATTTTTGCTTTACCTGTTGAAATCTTGCCGCGCTTCCCTTATTATGGTAGCAAACAAAGATAAAGGCAGGTTTTGCATTATGGCAGAGATCAAATACGAAGTCGTCGAGCGCATCGCGGTGCTCTCGCAGCGTCCCCGCGGCTGGGAGCGTCAGCTCAACCTGATCAGCTGGAACGACGGCGAGCCCAAGTACGACATCCGCGACTGGTCCCCGGACGGCACCCGCATGGGCAAGGGCATCTCCCTGAGCCACGACGAGCTGGCCATCCTCAAGGGCATCCTGGAAGATATGGAGCTGTGAGCATGACCGACCGCGAGGAGTTTTTGCAGATCTTCCGGCAGCATGTCACCCGCCCCGGCAGCGAAAAGCTGCTGGACTGGCTGGACCACAAGACCGATTTCTTTTCGGCTCCGGCGTCCACCCGGTTCCACGGTGCCTGCACCGGCGGGCTGTGCATGCACAGCCTGAACGTCTACCACGCCCTGCACGACACCTTTTTTACCGAGGGCGAGAGTGAGGAGAGCTTTGCCATCTGCGCATTGCTGCACGATCTGTGCAAGGCCAACTACTACAAGGCCGGCACCCGCAACGTGAAGAACGAGACCACCGGTCAGTGGGAAAAGGTGCCCAGCTACAGCGTGGAGGACCTGTTTCCCTACGGCCACGGTGAAAAAAGCGTGTTCCTCATTGAGCGCTTCATGAAGCTCAAGGTGGAAGAGGCCGTGGCCATCCGCTGGCACATGGGCGGCTTTGACGATGCGGCCCGGGGCGGCTGCTTTGCCATCTCGGAAGCCTACGACAAGTACCCCCTTGCCGTCAAACTGCACATCGCGGATCTGGAAGCCACCTATCTGATGGAGCACCGCACCAGCGCCGTGCACTGAGCATATTTTATCCCGATACCAAAAAAGACCCGGATACCGGCAGCACCTTTTTGTGCCTGCCCCGTGTCCGGGTCCTGTTTTTTATTCCTTGTTGCGGGCCTTGTTCTGGTACATCCGGTCATCTGCCTGCCGGATGGCCTCCCGCAGCGGGTGCACGCCGCACACACCGCCCACGCTGATGGACAGACGGATCTCCGGGTGGCTCTCCACCCGGGCCTGCCGCACCGCTTCCTGGATGCGGTCCATCACCAGCGGCAGCCCTTCCGGCCGCAGCTGCGGCATCACCAGCAAAAACTCGTCGCCGCCGTAGCGCACCAGAATGTCGCTCTCCCGCAGGCAGGCCTGCACCGCCGCAGAGATGCTCTCCAGCGCCTTGTCGCCCACCAGATGGCCGTAGCTGTCGTTCACGGCCTTGAAGCGGTCCACGTCAATGACCACCACACCGTTGATCTGCTCACTGTCGGCCAGGAACTTTTCAAAGTACCGGCGGGAGTAGGCCCCGGTGAGCGGATCGATGAAGGCACTGTTGTCAAAGTCCTCGCTGCGGTCCAGCAGCATGCGGCGGCCGCCCATGTCCAGCCAGCGTCCGTTGGACAGCTTGGAAACCATTTCCAGCACGCAGCCGCGGCCGTTGTTCTCCACATAGCGCGACAGCACAAAATAGGCGTCCTCGCCATTGAATTCGATCTTGTTCAGGGTCTTTTTGCTGGTGAACACCTTGGCCGAGATGCAGTTCTCGCACCGGCCGGCCTTGTTCCACACCACATGGCAGTGACCGGCCTGCTCTTCCAGCGTGCCGTCCGGGTGCAGGGTGAGCACCTTGGCCCGCTCCGGGTCCACCAGACGCACCAGGTCAAACACGCCCTGCAGCTGCTGCAGAACAGCCGCCATCGAGCCTCCGGAGCTGTGCAGCAGCACATCCGGCTGCGCCTTTGCATCCTCGGTCTGCTCCGGCAGCAGCTGGCCCGCCACGCTCACACAGCGGCGCTGCCCGCCGCGGCTCCACTGGGTGCGCAGCACCAGCCGGTGCGGCTGGTATCCGCCGCCGGTCTGCACCTCCACGGGGAAGCTGGCCTGCGGGATCTCCGGGGTTGCCTTTTCCAGCGCTTCCAACAGGCGGCGGCGGTCCTTCAGGGAAAGGAAGTTCAGCCCTTCGCCATGGTCAAAGTCCAGCACCTGGGTGCGCTCGGCGGCGCTGGCGTAGTGGTTGGTCACCGTCACCCGGCCGCTGAGCAGGTCGTAGTCGAACTGGATACCGCCGCACTGGTCCGCATAGAACTGGGTGCGCTCGCGCTCCAGGTTGAGCAGCCGCTGGCTGCGGTCCTCCCGCGGGAGGGCTTCCCGGTGCAGGATCTCCTCCGACAAGCGGTGGGTGTCCTGATGGAAGCTGCGGTCCCACTCGTTGCGCTGCAGCTCCTGCCGCAGCAGCTCCGACGACTCATTCAGGCATTCCAGCAGCAGCGGGTTGAAGGCCCCGCACTCGCCGTTCAGGATCATGCGCAGGGCCGTGTCGTGGTCGTAGGCCGGTTTATAGCAGCGGTCGCTGGTCAGAGCGTCGTACACATCTGCCAGTGCCACCACCTGTGCTGCGATGGGGATCGCATCGCCCTTCAGCTTGTCCGGGTAGCCGCCGCCGTCCCAGCGCTCATGGTGCCAGCGGCAGATGGCATAGGCCACCTGCAGCAGGGGCTCGTTTCCCCCGCCGATGGTGTTGCTCAGGTCCCGCAGGATGCGGGCACCCTTCACCGTGTGGGTCTTGATCATCGCGTATTCTTCGGCGGTCAGGCGGCCGGGCTTGTTGAGGATCTCGGTGGGGATCACGATCTTGCCCAGGTCGTGCAGGGCCGATGCCGTGCTGATGAGCGAAATGTCGCTCTCGTCCAGCTGATACCGGTCGGTCTTGCCCGCCAGCTGGTGCAGCAGCAGGTCGGTCAGGGTGCGGATGTGCAGCACATGCAGGCCGCTCTCGCTGTTGCGGAACTCCACCACATGGCTCAGGATGCTGATCATCAGCACGCTGTTGTGCTCTTTTTCGTACACCTGATCGGTCACCAGCCGGGTCAGGCGCTTCTGCTTGGCATACAGCATGAGCACGTTCTGCACCTGGCGCAGCACCATGACCCGCTCAAAGGGGCGGCGCATGTAGTCGGCCACACCCAGGTCGTAGGCACGCTCGATGTTGGCCGTGTCCTTTGCCGCCGAGATCATGATCACCGGGATCTCGTCCAGCCAGGAATAGCAGCGCATGACCTTCAGCACGTCAAAGCCGTCCATCTGCGGCATCATGATGTCCAGCAGCACCAGTGCGATGTCCGTGTGCTCGCGCAAAAGCTCCACCGCCCGGACACCGTTTTCCGCTTCCAGATACTCATACCCGTCGCCCAGGATCTCCATCAGCAGCGCGCGGTTGATCCCAGAATCGTCTGCGATCAGGATCTTCTGTTTCACATTCATGTGCCTTGCTCCTCGCCATCCCCATCTGGCAATGTGCTGCCTTGCCGCAGCAAAAATCCCCTGTTCACACAAAAAGCTGCTGCACCAGTCCATGCCGGCGCAGCAGCTTGTCGAATCATTCTTGCATCATTTCATCAAACCGGCGCAGCAGCTCCACCGAAAGCTTCTCCAGCTCCGTTTCCGGCTGCCACACGGGTTCCGGCTGCGCCGCAGGCTGTGCGGCCGGTCTTGCACAGCAGGCCACAGCTTCTTCGGGCGGTTCCGGCGTCGGGGCCTGCACCGGCACTTCCGGACAGGCAGGCGTCTGGGCAGCCTGCTGCTCTGCCTTTTCGGCACGGGCCACTGCCATCTGCAGCTCTTCCCGTGCCTGCTCACAGGCTGCTTCGAGGTCGGCATTTTCCCGCCGCAGAGCGATCATCTGGCGCTCGCAGGCAAACAGCCGGGTCTGGTAGCGGCGGATCTCGGCGTGGGCCGCTTCCAGCTTGCGGGTCAGCTGCTGCAGCTTGTCGCTGCCCTCTGCCCGCACCGATGCTGCGGCCTGCGCCGCCGCCTGCTGGGCAAAGCGCTGCCGCAGAGCTTTGTTCTCCTGCCTGAGTTGCGCCATGGTCTCCTCCATTCCCTGCTGCGTCTGCCGGGCAAGGCGGAGTTCTGCCGCATACGCTGCGCGGATGTGCGCAATACAATTTTCAACATCCAGTTTCCGGTACCCGAACCATCCGGTCCGCAGCGGAACGTCCTGTTTCAGCATTGCATTGCCTCCCTCCGCTTGCGCGCAAGAGACCCGCCCTCCTCACGGGCGCTGTGCCACGATGCGTTTATTATTTGCCAGCCTTACTTCCGCTTGTTCAGGATGGCCAGCAGCTCGTCGTAGTAACGGTTGTCGCTGCTTTCCTCTTCCACGGGCTTTGCGGCAGCTGCCGGAGCGGCCGGGGCTGCTGCAGGAGCAGCAGGAGCAGCGGCAGTGGCTGCACTGCCGGTGTCGCTGCTGAACACTGCCGACGGCACCGACTGGGCACCGCCCATGGCGTTGTTGATGCTGTTGCGCAGGTCGCTGGCACTCTTGTTGTCGAAGCCGGTAGCAACGACGGTCACGCGCATCTCGTCGGACAGGTTCTCGTCAAACGCAGTACCCCAGATGATGTTCGCATCCGGATGAGCGCTCTGGGTGATGAGGCCGGCTGCGGTCTCCACGTCCTCCAGGCCGATGTCGGGGCTGGAAGTGATGTTGATGATAACGCCGTGTGCACCGGCAATGCTGGTCTCCAGCAACGGGCTGGAAATGGCAGCCTTGGCGGCGTTCTCGGCCTTGCCGGCACCCTTGGCGCTGCCCACGCCCATGTGCGCGTAACCGGCATCCTTCATGATGGAGCGCACGTCGGCGAAGTCCAGATTGATGAAGGCGGGCACGTTGATCAGGGCGGAAATGGACTCGACGCCCTGACGCAGCACGTTGTCGGCAGCCTGGAAGGCGTTCATCAGGGTGATCTTCTCCTGGCTGATCATCTTCAAGCGCTCATTCGGGATCACGATCAGGCTGTCCACATGCATCAGCAGGTTGGCAATGCCCTGCTCAGCCAGGCCCATCTTGCGCTTGCCCTCAAAAGAGAAGGGCTTGGTGACGATGCCCACGGTCAGGATGCCCAGGTCGTGTGCCACCTCAGCCACCACAGGAGCCGCACCGGTGCCGGTGCCGCCGCCCATACCGGCGGTGATGAACACCATCTGGGAGCCCTTGAGCGCGTTTGCGATCTCGTCCTTGCTTTCTTCAGCGGCACGCTGGCCGATCTCAGGGTCGGCACCTGCGCCGCGGCCCTTGGTGAGCTTGGAGCCCAGCTGGACCTTGACGGTGGCATGGTTCTTGGCCAGTGCCTGCTGGTCCGGGTTCATCGCAATGAACTCCACGCCCTGCAGACCATCGCTGACCATGCGGTTCACGGCGTTGCCGCCGCCGCCGCCAACACCGATCACCTTGATCGTCGTAACATTTTCGTCCATTTCTTCATCGAGCATCAATGCCATAACTTTGTCCTCCATCCGGATTTTATCGTAGAACTGTGCAGAACGCACAGAAATATCAACCTACACTTATATAACTGTATCGTATCATCTTTTTGCCGTGAATGCAAGTCAAATTTACGTTTTTGAAGTTCTTTTTTTCGGGCAGTCTGCCCCGTGCGGGGTTTCTCGTGCAATTTGCCCACCCAGAGCCGTCAGTTTCTGTGCAAAATCGGCATAGCCGCGGTCAATGAACTCCGTATGGGTGATGCGGCTGCTGCCCTGTGCCGCCAGCGCCGCGATCACCAGCGCTGCCCCGCCCCGCAGGTCGGGCGCTTCCAGCACCGTTCCCTGCAGGGTGCCGCCGGGTTCCGCGTACAGGGTGCGGCCCTCCACCCGCACCCGGCCGCCCAGCGCCGCAAAGCCTGCCGCGCAGCCGAACCGCCGCTCAAAGATCACATCCTCGATGCTGCCGGGTCCCTCCGCGCAGAGCAGCACCGCCGCCAGCAGCGGGGCCGCGTCGGTGGCCAGCGCCGGGTATGCCCCGGTGAACACCCGCCCCGGCCCGTACAGCCGCCCGAACCGGGTAATAACGGCAGCATCGCTCCGGCGCACAACGCCGCACCCCATTTGTTCCAGAATTTCCAGCACCGGCGCATACAGCCGGGGCGCGCAGCCTGCCAGCTCCACCCGTCCCCCAGCCGCTGCGCAGGCACAGGCAAAGGTGGCTGCCGTGATCCGGTCCGGCAGGGGCACAAAGCTGCATCCGTGCAGCCGCCGCACCCCCTGCACCCGCACCGTGCCGGTGCCC